>ENA-UOJP01000021-UOJP01000021.1-human-gut-metagenome-genome-assembly--contig:-C102-NODE-21-length-359648-cov-47.865364_pt1 | contig 359648 bp, 304 predicted proteins | sample MGYA00242353_ERZ723900 | MGnify/ENA metagenome assembly ERZ723900 | reverse complement strand
CAGCAAGCCGCTGCAATTCGTAACATTCACCCACGACGCAAGCGGGGTCAAGTCAACCGAGGTGAGGCTGGTGCAGCCATACAGCAAGTAGATGCAATTCGTAACCTTCACCCACGACGCAAGCGGGGTCAAGTCCACGGAGGTTAACTTGGAGCAGTATCGCAGCAAGTAGTCGCAACTCGTAACGTTCACCCACGACGCAAGCGGGGTCAAGTCAACCGAGGTGAGGCTGGTGCATCCTTGCAGCAAGTAGTCGCAACTCGTAACATTCACCCACGACGCAAGCGAGGTCAAGTCAACCGAGGTGAGGCTGGTGCATTCATACAGCAAGGAGGAAGCATTAGTTCTATTCGTATCATTCTTAAACACATCCTTGCCAAAGTGAATCAACTTGGAGCATCCTCTAAAAGTAATATTATAAACCTTACTCCCACCAATGCTCCAATACGCCACCAAACAAGAGGTAGAGGCCATGCAGGAAGTGACATCCCCGCAGTTCCTTACCTCCACTTGATACAACCCGTTATCCCCATAGGTGTGTGGATAAGACTTGGATCCAGTACCCGAGGCGTTTTCCGTCATGCCGTCACCCCAGTCTATTACGTAATTCGCCGTAGGGGAGTTGACGCTTATCGAGCAGGAGGGCCCCGTTAGCATCATCTGTATGTTGCCGTTCTCCTCTGGATTCATGGCTATGGGGTTGATGTTCATCTTTACGTTCACGCTCATGGCGGACGTGCCAACATTCACCGTTCCCTTGGCATCGTAATGATCCGGATGGGTCACCTCGTAATCGTACGGCCCCTTCGCCAGTTGCAAGATACACTCGCCGTATAAATTGGTCTCCTTCGACTTGCCACCGCAAGTCACGGTAGCCCCCGTAACGATCGCCCCAAACTGCCCCTTCACCACGAACTTCACATCCACCACCGCGTACACCTCCAGCGTATGGCTCGTGTCATTCGTGATAGATGGAAAATCAAACGTGTTGCTTCCGTAGCCCAACGCTGATACGGTTCCTTTCATCGCCTCGCCACCACGGATATAGACGTATCCGTTCGCGTCGCTCGTGTAGCTCTTGGTATCGGTGGTGATCATGGCTCCGGATAGATAGACGGATTGGCCGTAGACCTTTACCCGGATGGTACGCAAGGGGATGTATGTGATCGTATAGTCCTGCGTACGGGTTCCGGATACGAGATAATCGGCGGTGAAATCCTTGTGGTTGTCGCACTTGAAGATGATGGGGACTATGGAATCATCGTCCGCCGTCACCTTGTAGGTGTACTCGTTCACCTTCTCGTACTCATAATCCCCGCATTCGAACACGGCGTTGGTAATCGTCTTGGATTGGGAGGAGCGGAACACGAATGTCGTGATAGTCGGCGGTAAGAGCGTCGTATAGGTGATCTCCAGCTCCGGAAAAGCCGCCCGGCACTTGGCTAGCTTATCGCTGGTAGCGGATATGGCGTGGTATTTTCCCGTTATGACGGCGGTCTGTACGTTATTGCCGTTCTCGTCGATACCACCCACCTTGATCAATTTATAGAGGTCGTTCAGGTTCGGTGCCGAGGCATTGATATTGATAAGGCGGACACGGTTCAACACCGGGTTCTTGATACCCAAGCACCGAGTTATAAGATAGAACACGTTGATCCCCGTATCCTCGCAAACGATCGTCGTAAGCCTCTCCACCCCCGCTATTTCGAAATAAGCGTCCGTAAGCTTGGATTGGTTACGGAGGGTTAAGCCCGTGAGGGTAGCCGGGAGATACAACTTGGACAGGATACCAGCTGCCGGCAATACCACGGAGGTGATGGAAGTGCCTTGGGCGTAGACCTCCTCCATGTTCTCGCATCCGGAGATATCCACCGCCTGCCTCAAGTTCGGGCAGTTACGGATGTCCAGCTTGCGGAGCATGTTGTTCGTGCCGATCGAGAGCACGGTAAGGTTCGTGTTCTGATAGCCCGACACGCCGCTACCGATCAACAACTCAGAGAGGCGGGAAGCCTTGGATACGTCGATCGTACCGGCGTACAACCCCGACATATCCCCCAGTGACTTTACCCGGCTCGCCCCATAGATGATCGTCTCGGTGTCATTAAACACGATGTCGGGGGCCTCGATCAATACCGGCACGTCCTTGTAGGTACGTTGCCCCACCATGTAGGACCCGTACTTGACACGGGTATACTGATCGGCGTACGGGATGATCGTCATGTTGGCCGACGGGGACACGCCCGTCCATTCCCGGGGCGTATAGAGACGTAAGGTCGCGAAATCCGAGAGGAAACTGCCCGCCGTATACTTACTGTCTATATAAAGGAAGCGGTTATACGTCCACCACTTACGGTTCTCGATACGGGAGCCTTGGGCGGCGTACAGGTAAGACCCGTTGCCCTCCTCTATCAGCGGGTCGATATACTTGAAACGGCCGTCGGCGTTGTAGATCGCCTCGCACCATTTGTCCGATTGCTCGCCGTTCAACACGGACATGATCAAGTCGTACGAGAGCAATCCACGGGTACGGATATCCTTGTACATCGCCTCGATCTCGGAAGGGAAACATTTCTCAAGGTTGTTCCACAACACGCTACTCTCACCGTTCCAGACGTTTAGCGTACCTATCTTGTCGTGATACTCTATATTGTATCCGAAAGCGATCAACCCCTCGTTATTCAGGCCGAAACAGGTATCGTTGTCGTAAAAGATAAAGATCCATTTCCCCTCCTCGTGGAAATAGGTAAGGAACATGTTCTTCGCCCGCTGGTCCACCATACCGAACAACTCGGTGATAAGGTAGTAGGCGATCAAGTTATCAAGGTTGAAATGATTCCGAACCTCGTTCTTGAATTTATCCAAGTTGTCCTTGGTGGATACGACCCACGAGGTAACGGCCATGAGCTTCTCCGGCTTGCGGGTACCCGCCTCGTACTCGGCGTTGATAGCGTCATCGTCCGGATAGCGGGACTCGAAGTCGTTCGTCCAGTCCGTCCCGGAGAAATCGGCGGACTTGAAGAGGCAACGATCGGAGGTGTTGTTCGAGAATTCCCAGCTCTCATCACCATCAGAAAACCCAAAGGTCTCGGCGGTGGACTTGTCGTTGTTGAAATTATACTTACCCACGAACTCGAGCGTATCACTGGCCGTCTCACGGTGGAAGATGGCTATCGGGTAGCCGTCTACCGTTGTGCGGACTTCCTTGTTCGTTTTTTGGGGCGGGGTGGTAAGCCCCATCTCGATCAATAGGGAATTGATGACCTTGGCCATACCCGTGTTGTGCGTACCGGATGACTCGGCGAAATCTGCCTTGACACAAAAGGCGTTTACGGGAATGCTATTCGCCCGTAACGCGTATGTGGGCGATGTCCTTCCGCTCTCCGTGTAGGTGATATCTGCCTTGAACTTGAACTTCCAGTTTTTCCTCGGATAATATTGGGAGGAGGTACCTTGCACGTCATTCTGGACGTTCTCGCAAGAGAAAGATCGCCCGGGTTCTTGCAAGTCCGTAAAATAGACCTTGTTTGTTTTCTTATCGCCTTTATAAGTAGGCAACGGCCCCTCGAAGATCAAGCAAGGCAATCGCTCCAACACCTTTTGATAGGTGATATCCCCATAATCATTATATACTTGGTTCCGGTTGTAGATAGCCAGCGCCTTGTCGTAATCGTCCAGATCGCCTATGAAGTTATCGAGCATCTGGTATTGGTTCAAGTCGTTATCGTAGACACGGATGTTATACAGGTCGATCGTACAGCCCTCGCTACCGATCATGATATCCTGCGGAACCTTCTGCTGGAAATTATCCTCCGACGGATATTGCGCCGCCCCGGACATGATACCGTTGATGTAGATGTATATCAAACGGTTTAGCGTGCGTTTCTCAACCACGAAGGAGATGCGAACCCTCTCCTCCTCCTTGAACCGGGTGTCGATCGTGGTCTGCTCGGACGAGAACACCGCTTTCTGGGAAGATATCTGAAGGCCGATTCCCCCGTTCACGCACTCGATAGCGATAGCCTCGTAATCGGTCACGTCGCGGGTGGAGAACTCGAACTCGATGGTCTTACCCGTGGCCCGGAAGTCATCCTTGAATATCTTCAGCGGGATACGCACACGGGCGTCACCCGACACACGGAGGGAGGTGCTATCCCGTTCCGAGATCCAGCCGTTCGTCTTGAAGTTGAAGCCGGTCAGATCCGCGGATATATCCCCGTATTTCCACTCGTTACGGTTATTGTCGTTGTTGCTCCGGTTCTGAGAGGTCAGCCAGAGTTGCAGGTTCGCCTTCTCCGGCTCCACGATCACCTCGGCGGGGGATACGGTGAGCGTAAAGGTACGGGAGGCCGACCCGCTGGATATCTTCAGGGAGAGATCTCCCGACTGGGGAATACGGTAATTCCACTCGTGCAAGGTGCGGTCTACGCTCTGCGTGGATACCGTGGCGTTGTTCGCCGATAGCGTAACCTCCGATAGCGAGGAGTCCGGCGTATAGACCACGAAGGGGATCGTGAGCCGGTCGTATTGCCGCGCGGCGGTCTGGGCGAAAGAAGAGGCCACGATAGGCGTGTTATCCCCCTCCACGATACAGATAAGGTCGTTGGTAAGCGTGTTGCTCCGGATCAGCTCCTCGTTGATAAGGGCCGTCATGTAGACTTGGAGCAAGTGCGCCCCATGCGTCTGCCTAGGGATCACGTAGGTCAATTGCCGGTTCGAGGCGCTGGTCTCCACCGTTCCCAACTCCTTCCCGTCCAGTACAAAATGCACCGTCTTGTTGATAGCCCCCACGGGCGTATAGCGATACACGATCTCCCCGGAATAGACGAGCGCCGGGTCTATGGAGGAGGATATGGACATGGATATCACCTCAATCGTATAGGATAGGGAACGTGACGATCCCGTGCTATCCTTCACGGTTACCCTTACCGTGTTGGAGCCGGTGATCAAGTGTTCCGTCGGATCGAAATAATTATTGCCCTGCGAGATGGATACCATGCCCACCTTCTGGCTGTTCACGGTGTAAGTGGCCGTTCCCGGCCCGGTCTCGGAACCGTCATCCTGATAGACGCTCGTGAAATTGTATCCCACGGTGACGGCTGCCCCCTCTACCGTGGTGATGAGCGTATCGGTGACGCTCATGAGTTTCATGGTCACGCCGCCACCACCACCTCCACCTCCGATCTCGGAGAGGTTCTTCACCGTCCAGAGCGAGCTACCGGCCTCTTGCACCAGCACACGGGACTCGTCCGGATCTTGGTCTACGATATCATCCACGTTGGTAAGCTCGCCCAGCGAGCTAGCCCCGCCGCCGCCCCCGCTTCCGGAGCCTACCGGGATAGCGTCCGATACGACAATACCCCCGGAGGTAAGATACAGATTACCGTCTTTCGAGTAGCCGTTATCCACCTTCTTTTCCAGCAATTTCTTGATCGCCTCCAGCTCCTTGGCATAATCCCCGTCCAATTTACCGAGCAAGTCTTTCAGCCGGACCTTCACGTAAGAGACGTTAAGACCTTTCTCCTCCAAGGCCGGCAAAGAGTTTACGAAATCCATGCTCTCCGCTACACGGAGATCCTCTACGCTAAGGGAACCCGCCTCTATAGCGTTCTTTACGATCGGGGTTAAAGTCTCGACCAGTTCTTTAATTTCTTCGAGAGTATATGCCATGGGATCAAGATTGCTTATAGGGTTACCGTCTCGTTAAATATCCTGTCGAAAGCGTTTTGCACCTTCGTATACGCGCTTATCCATTCCTCTCCGGTAAGGCTGTCCGGGGATTCTTGGAAGAAAGAGAGCCTTTTGTTACGATCAGCGGACGCGTACCCGATACGGGTACCGGCATCGTATATGTAGGCATCTATATGCTGGAATGGCTCGCTTTCCTTACGGGATGCCTCTATCTTTACAAAGCCCGTGGAAGAAAGGGCTTCCGTCAAGGACTTATTGATTGTCGTTGTTTCCATTTTTCTTTGTTTTAGGGGTTAGTAACTCGTTCATGGCATTTTTCAAGGGGGCGATCAAGGAGGATCCCATGATAATCTCCTTGATGGACTCAGCCATAGGTCTCGGAACATCGATAGCTTCCTTGCTGTAGTATATCTTCTTTCCGAAATCAGAGACAGCGATATCCGCCGTACGTCCATAGACCAAGTTTCCTACCTCTTTTGTCAAGTCAATAACTACGGGATCGCCTTCTACCGTAGCGTTAATACTTACTTTACTGAAATCTACTTTCATAATTCTACTGTTTTTAAAAAAATCTATGATCCTAATAAAATATTTCCGTTATCATCGGTCACTCCGACGATTATGCCGCCCATAACACGAAGACGGATATTGTCTAAGTCGAAATCTGCGGGGTTGAAAGAAACTCCGGGATAATGATAGCGGTACATGTCAGAACTCTTATAAATAGAAAATCCGGAACAACGCATTTGGCCCGTAGCAAATACCGACCCACTGAAAAAGCCTGCGTACTTAGATCCATCCGGAGGAAAATTCGATCCCCATCCGTCTGTTGATCCATATATGGCTACGCCAAAAGTGTTGCATATACCAGATATACACGCATGGGTATCAGCGGAATTGCTCCAAGCCCCTACCATGGTTTTACAACTTGTTCCGGTATTGTATGTATATCCTCCCCCTACTGTCAGCCTAAAGGAGGTATTACCGAAATAGTCAGATCCAGTCCAGTTAAGACCATTATAACTATTCAAGGAGAACGCACCGATACTCAAGGTACTGCCTACGACAAGGTCTTTAACGTTTATCAAGTCCGCTTGAATATACCCTCCCGCTATAAGCGTCTGTCCGTTTATTATCACGCTCGCCAATTTGTTCGCTCCCACACTGGCGCTACCTGTAAGTTTCCCTGTTAATTCCGCTTGAAGGGCTTTGGCCAGGTCTTCTTTTGTGATAGACCCACTTTTCGTATAACCTAAAAGAGTGTTGTTTAAGGTAGTCAGATTGACCTTGTTCGATATTTCTTGACTTAATGCCCAAGACAGATCATCGGATGAGACACCATCTTTCCACGCCATCGATCCTAGATCTCCTGAGTTAACCTTGTTCTTGATCGTATTCTGGGTACTTAGGTCAAACATGGAAAATGTCACGAAACCGTTCAAATTGAGTCGGCTAGCGTTTATCTTGATCGTCTCCGCCGTCTGGTTGATGCTCGATATGATACTATCCTTAGATACCTTCAGATTAATATTGTCAGCGTTCACCTTGATAGCCGCCTCCATCTCGGTTTTCAGCCCGGATACGTCGGTCTTCTTGGCGTACAGCGTCAAGCTCTCATCCACACCGTCCAGCTTTAAGCCTAGGCTTGTCACTGTCTGGTTTATGCTGTCAGTCTTCGTCACGTACAAGGATAGGGTCTCGTCGATGTTATTCAGCTCGACACCCATGTCCGTCACCGTGCCGCTCAACGTGTCGATCTTCAGGGCGTACATGCCTATCTTCTCGTCCGTCTGCACGAACTTGGTGGACATTTCCAACCGCAAGTCCTCCACGGGATGCGTGGACATCTGGACGTTGTAGATATATATTTCCCCCGTGAAATTCAAGATGAAATCACCGGTTCCGTTCCATTTGCCGGAAAATTCCTCTTGAACGAAGGTATCCGTAATCGCCAACGGTTTGCTTACGTAAAGGCCCTGTCCGGAGAATCCGGATGTCAAGGAACCAGCGGTCTTTACCATGTACATGAACGATACGTAATAGCTAGGCCATACCTTCGTCCCGTCGGGCATCTCCAGTTGGCCGTCCGGTTTGTTCTTCAGGTAGGAGTTTAATTGCTTTACTCCCGAGTTCTTGATATAAAGGGCCTTGCGGCTGGATACCTCCACGATTCCTGTAACCTTATCCTTCTCAGCGTAGAAGGATTCGTTCACGGCCATGAAACGCTCCTTCACCGTGAATAGCGACACGTCGTTACCGAGTACCCATCCTACCGTATCAGCGGAGAAAGAGGCGTTCGTGAGGCAATTATCCTTCTCCGACAACTCGTAGCGCACGGAAGACATCTCGCTGGAAAGCCTGCCTTCCACGATCTCGAACTTGGTCTTCACGTTCTCGCCCGTATCGAGCATGAACTGCCCACGGGCGTAAAGATTCTCCACGTATATACCATCGCCCTCCAGCCTCCCGAAATAAGGCGTTACCAGACCGTTCATGTTTCCCACCCGTACCTTCACGCAGTTTTCCGGATCGGTCTTCATCCCACGGATCACGTCCATGTAGGGCGTGCCGAACTCATCCACCGTGGTGATCTTCATGATGCCGCTACGGGTGGAGTTATCCGGGTTGTCCACACGGCAAAGGGTATCCCTCTTGGCGATGTCCGACAGATTTCCCACGAAATTCGTGAAACGGAGCCAGTCCAGACGGTTCTCGCCGTCGGAGAGATCCCCTACGGCCACTTCCACCACCTTCAGCTCGTACGACTTGGTCATCTTGTAGTCGTTCTGCAAGGTAGGATCGCCTTGAAACTGCTGTACCATGAGGATATCACCTTCCCGGAACGGGTTGTACAACCTGCCCCCGTCGGTATCCAGGTAGATCCGGCCGGTCTCCGGGTCGTAATGATCCACCTCCATCATTCCGGCGAAGATGCGGTTGTCGTTCTCGCCAAGCAGTTGCGAGACCACGAACGTATATACTTTAAGCTCGTTACGTACCGAGATCGAATCGATCTCCAACTTGTATTTAGTCTCCTCCACACCGGCGGCGTTCGTCACCTTGTAAGGCGCTATCATGAATCCCGTCCCGTTCGGGAAACCGGAGGCGAATGTAGGAGAGGAAAGGGAACCGGCGAACATGGAGTCATGCTTCACCTTCAAGTCCTTTACCCATGCCGTGCCGTCGGCGAACAGGCGGAACCCGTTCTCATGGCCGAAGCCGCCCGCATAACGGTCTGAGTAGATGGAGGATTTCTCGCCGGATAGAATAATATCTTGCTCAAATGTAATATCAAAGCCCGCTACATCCGGTTTGTCCTTGCGTAAGAATGTCGTCAACGAGCGAAGGGCGGAGAACACGTTGCTGTCGCTGGCTGGCGTGGAATCATTCGTTCGTATGATATATACGCCGCTTCCACCACCACCGGTATAGGTCTGTCCTTTATAGGTAAGCGTGTCCACCTTATCCTCCAGCTCACCGATCCGGCTGTATTGTGTACTTTCTCCGATCGTATAGACAGGGGAATCGTAAGGTATATCCAAGTTCATTTCCCAGCCGATCACACGGCTGATCCGTCCATCAGACGGGAAGAAAGCGGGGTTTATCAACCGGATCCTCTGGCCCGTGTCATACGTCCTGTTTATCTGATCCTGATAGACCCACTCGGAGTCCAAGGTAGTTGGGTATGTACCGTCATCGATACTTGTTTTCTTTACATACTCCTGTCCTTTGGCTAATAACTCTTTTTCCGCTTCCGGTATATACTGGTCGGAAACGAGTTGGATATTAAATCCGGAAAGAACATATTCATCTCCATTCTCCGGGCACATTATCTCATCGGGAAGCAAACGCCCATAATCCTCGTTCGCTATGATCTCCCATATCTGGCTGCCTTTGTCCGTCCCTTCAGGCTTGAACGTTACACCGAACACCATCCCGTTCAGTTTGCCGGACTGGAAGGTGATTTTCAGCTCTTCCCCCTCCAATATATAATCTTCTTTGAAATCGAGACCGGGATCTTGGTACTGGTAGGCTTTGAACTGGCCGGTGACTTCACCGTCTGTCTCCGTATCCCTGTCTACGGTAGTCACGTCTGACAACGTGCCGATCCGTTTCGGAAACACATCGTCAAATACCACTACGTCCTCCACCGCTTCGGTGTCGGTCATACCGGGATAAGCATCTATGCAAGGAGTACCCTCCGGAAGCATGAGCCGCTTCTGAACAACTCCATTTACTACTGCCTGCTCATCCACCGGACGATAGTTGGCCGGTATATTTCTTGTACCTCCGAACACATAAACGCGGGTGGCATAAGTACCCTTGCTTTCGCTTCGGGTCATGGCGGCCGCTTCAACGCCTAGTTCAATGTCGACAGCGTCACCGAACTCGCAACGGCCAAAGTGTATGACATTATCGGTTATCCAACAATCACAGTTCCATTTATCTTTCGATGCCATCGAAAAGAGGGCGTCCAACAAATGAATATTATCGTATGTCATCAAAAACGCCTTGTTCTCAACCGTGGAATCTATGTCGAAAATGTAATCAACCCCGTTGTATGTATATCCGTTCGCTTTCAGATTACGTAGGAACAGGCCTAGGTGAATATCGAGGGGGGCTGTAAGATTCCAGCCAGCTTCCTGACCGTGACTTTCCGGAGTGAATTTGAAGATTTTCGTATTCCACTCGTAATAATAAGCGTCAAACCTTAGCTCGTAACTGTATTTACCCGGAATAACGGATGGATTCTGAAGAGTGAGGTATTTATATACTTTCGCCAGTTTCCCGCCCAAGGCATCATCAAACACTCCTCTGAGATCCACGTAATCGCCACGCTTGAGATCAACAGGTATGTCCGTGCTGAAAGGGATGGTTATATAATCCTCCTTCATCAGCATGAACCGGCCTTTCGCCCCCACATTGATCGGTGTGCTAAACTTGACCTTGCCTGATATGTCCTTTATCTCGATCATTCTTCAAAGATCGAAGATAAAAAAAGGGTATCCAATTTATGAATATTCCTATATACGACAATAGGCCCAATGTCGTGAATTAAGTACGAATAGACGGATTCGGTTCCGAAAACTTACTCGAAATTTTACCAAATGTCCGGTCTAAACTCTGCGCATAGGTAATACTCTTCCCAAGATAAATCAAATGATAAATCTCGCTACTGTTAGCAGGAATTTGAATATCTACTGCCCCTTTATATAATTCATCGAAGAATGCCTTTCTTTTTGTCTGATAATCTGATTGAGAATTACCTTCTATAGTGAAAGATAGTGTTATTTCTCGTTCATCTACTTTAGGATTATTGGTTATAACCCGTTTCCCATGTTCCAATCGGGATTTGTTTTCAATAAATTCTTTCATAGGCGCGGGTGCACCGATTGTATCAAGGAAACCATCACCCATTCTTATACCCCATTGCCGGTAGGCATCAAGGCCGTTAATTTTTAAGTCATTTGTCATAATTTATAATTTAGATGTGTTCTTCTTTACTTCCGCTATATCTTTCTGAATCTGCTGAATAGGCTTCACGATAGCTCCTGTATTCTCTGATATCTGTACAAGTTCAAGATAGGAATTTGCTATCAAGTCCCGTGTATCATCTGCAATGTTTCTCGTTTCTGTATTTACCGAGAGAATGGCATCCGCTTTCATCGTTAGAATATTCAAAGACTGAGATTGAAGGGCGTTCTGACTCTTTATCTCTTCACCTGCCATCTGCAAGGCGGTAAAGCGTCCATTCAATTCGCTTCCGGTATCTTGCGACATAGCCTGAAATCCTCCTTTAGAGGATGATTGAGAATATTTACCGGAGTTCCAACCAAAAGCATTGGCCATCGCATCCCTTTCGGCCATCATTTGCTCCGCCAAGGCTCGTTGGGCAGCTTTTAATTGTTCGGATTTCTCTGCGGTAAGATCAAATATGCCGTCATCATCCGAATCGGATTTACTAGCCCAATCATTATACAACGCTTCAATCTTATCACGATATTTATTCGCTACCAGGTTGGAGAGGATTGCAGTTTTAAGATATTCCCCGAAATCATCCGCCATATCCTTGCTGCTCTTATCCATATCTGAAAGAGTGGATATAAAACTATCATAGAAAGAATCAAAAGAGACACCGGTCATGGTTTCGTTCAGTTTGTCCTTCATGCTTTCTATCTCCGTATTGCAGTCAATGACATTTTGAAGGTATTCCTGAACATCACCGTCCAATTTTGCCCAAAATGTAGGAGCTTCATCCTGCAATTCGGATAACTGATCGGCGGTAAGGTCAAACAGTCCGGTCATACGACCATCGGCAACCGAATTGTAGTCGAACCCTATGGATTGCGCTGCCTTACGAAGTTCATCCCATCCCTCTTTAGACATTCCCTTCCGCTGACGAACGCCAATAGAATGAGAGCCGATACTTGCACCGGCATTAAGCCTTTCTAGACCAAGTGTAACATTGCTTTTTGCCTTCTTATCCAGTAGATCCAATGTTTCTTGCCCGACTTTGCGCGCTTCATCACCATAGGATATATCAATATACTGCTGTTTTTTACTAATAAGCGTATCCCATACATCAACAAGGGTGTCATATTCTTCTTTCATCTTGTTGTAACGGGAGTAATCGGCACCTCCGAATCCTGGAATAAGACCGCCCAAAGAAACTACACTCGTTAATGCCCCTTTTATCGTCTGCAAACCACCTGTGACAATCGACATCGGCTTAGTGAGATCCATCTTTTCAAGACCGTTCAGCATCTCACCAAAGCCAGACATCGCGCCCTCCAACCATTCTGGTGTCTTTACCCCAAGTGTTTCCATAATGCCGATAACCTGATTGCCAGCTTCGACATACCGACCGATTTCATCCACGCCTTTATGCAATGCAGTGGTAGCCTCCGACAGGGCTTTCTGCTTGTTGTTTTTAGCACTTTCAAGGGTGGCTTTAGCGTTCTTCTTCTCTTCGTCTGTGTCTTCTTTAAGAGCCTTGTTGTATGCTTCCTGCGCTTCGCGTTCCGCATCGGTGGCCGTCTTTAGCGACTTGAAAGAAGTGCTCATCGCTTCGAAGGGGTTACGCTCTGAAACTTTATCATCTATCCTCTCAATAGCATCGACAAGCTCTTTCAGGTTCTCGGGAGAAAGGTCTTTTTGAGCTGAAATAAAGTCTTTAAGATTGGACTTCAACTTTTTCAATGTATCGGTAGAAACCTTATCTAGGTTGCCAAAAACTTGCTCCCAATTCATGCTTTTTTTGAATTGTTCGGCATCGAGTTTGAAAACGTCTTCATTCTTTGTTTCTGTACGCTTACCAATACTGCGGTCTATCTTTGCTACCTCATCCGTATCGCCTTTTGCTTCATCTCTTTTACGGGCTTCTTGCAACAAAGCAACATCATCATTGAACTTCTTTTCTATTGCAAGACGTTGGTCTGTATATGAAAGATATTGGTTTGCGAGTTCGGAATATGCCTTTTCATTATTGGCGATGGCAGCTTTATAAAGCTCGTCAAAGTATTTGTTCTCATCATCCGACAATTCGATTCCGGTAGCATCAAACGACTTTCCCTTGTTTTTAGGATTAGACTCAAAAGCAGAGCGGGCATCTTCTATTTTCTTACGTAAAGCATCCTCTTTTTGCCGATCAATAGCTTGCATCTCTTTCTCAAAGTTGAGTTCCATCTGGGCAATGGTTTTCTTTGAGCCTTCATTCATTGCTTTGATTCGGGATTCATCGACTTTCATTTGTAAGTCTTCGGCAAAACGTTGTTGCTCTAATGCTTGTTTGTTAAGGAGAAGATTGTATTTCTCCGTTTGCTGGCGGAGTTTTTCGGATTGATTCTCTTGTTTGCTTAATGAACTACCTGTAATACCGCCCAAATCTTTATATGCCTTTTCAGCAGTATCTTTCCGTTTCTTAGCTTCTTCATATTGCTTTGAGGTAAACTTAGATTTATCCTTTTCTATTTCAGATAGGTCTTTTTGGGCATCCTCCCAATCTTTCTTAGCTTCCTCGTAATCTTGCTTATAGGTATTAGGAGATTTCTTTTCTGACAACGCGCCATTTATAGATGAGATAATACTTTCTAAATCCCCACCTTTGACCATCATTCCATCAACATTAAAACCATTACGCTTTGATGCAGAAGATTGGGCCATTTTTAATTCAGCCTCTAATCTTTCTTTAGAATAGTTTTTAAGATTGGCTTTATAAGCGGAGATATTATCATCCAATACATCTTTCTGATACTTCTTTAGTAGTTCGGAGTTTTTCCCCATCTGTTCACGTACCTGCACGTAGGACTGTTTACCTGCAAACATTTTCCATATTTGCATATCGGCATCAGACATATTTTTGCGAAGCTCTGGATTGTCAAACAGCTGTAAATATCTCCGTTGGTTAGCAACCATTTGTTTTAGAGAAGTATAATCATCTTTTCTACCTTGAACAGAGCGGTTTGAATCCTCTTCGTTTATCTGTTGTTTCAATTTCAGAATATCTTCCAACTTTAACTTCTCAATATCATATTGTCCAAAGATTTTCGGATATTCCTTTCGGAGTTCCTCCAAAGATTTTTGACGGGTGAGAGTTGCCAAACTTTCATCGCGTGCAGCTGTAAGAAGTTCCTCTATCTTTTGTTTATGTTTCTGTTCTTTTTTAGATGCTGTATCTTTAATGTCGTTATATTCCTTTTGGGCACGTGCAGCAGCAGTTGTACTATCAGACATTGCCCACATTGCTGTAGCAAGCCCTCCTACAGCAACAGCCAATAACACGTAAGGATTAGTGAGCATGGCAGCATTCAATGCAAGTTGTGCTTTTCGTGCCAATATCCGGGCATTAGTAAGCCCAATCTCCACAAGAGTATGTTTACTATCGGCAGCAGTAACCAACATTACGGCAGTCCTATACGTTCCATAAGTAGCAACAAGCCCAACCAATATTTTGCCGATAGTCTCATAGTTCTCGATCAAAAAAGTGGTAACGCGATACGAACCTGCTATAATCTTCTCATTTGCTTCGCCTATTTCATTCAATTTCTCCTTAATTACTGCGCTCTGTCTGTTTTTCTCGCCTCTAATTCCAGTGTTTTGCTTTTCGAGCATATTATAAAAACGACCTCCTTCGGCAGTGGCAGTGGCAAAAGCATCCGCTACCATTTCAGATGAAATAGCACCTTGCTCCATTTCTTTCTTTAAAACAGCAATGGACTTACCCGTCTTTTCAGAAATAACCTGCAAAGGATTGAAACCCGCATTAATCATCTGATTAAGGTCTTGCCCCATCAGTCTGCCAGCGGCAGACATCTGAGCAAAGGCAAGTGTCATTGAGGAAAACTTCTCATTATTCCCCATTGTTATATCTCCTATGCTTTTCAATGTTGGAAGTATCTTCTCTGCATCAACATTAAAGCCGAGAAGTGTTTGAGCTGTTCCATAGGTATTTAATCCGCTTTTGATTGAAAGTTCTTTTAAACCTCCAATCATCTCCTTTGCTTTGTCTTCTGATTTTAATAAAGCTGCAAAAGATTTTTCCACCGAATCTATTTCCATCCTTACATGAGTAATATCAGAAACAAGGGATTTTAGCATAGCAGCACCACCGATAACACCTAATGCTTGCTTCCATGAAATAGTAATCCCATTATTAACCTCTGTTATACCTTTTGCATCATCCTTGTAAAGAGAATACTCGTCACGAAGTTTCTTCACAGATAGTCGGGCATTCGCTTGCTCCTGTGTCAATCCGAACAAAGCGGACTTTTCTTCATCAAGAGCCTTTTTTGCAGATGTATATTCAGCTAATTTACTGTTTGCACACAATGGATTACGTTTCAATGCAGTGCGATAAGCATCACCGAGACGCTTAACATCGGCTTCCACATCCTTAACTACTGCCTTTTGAGCGATAATCTTTTCAGTAAACCCATTAACAGACTGTGAAGCAGCGAATATCTTCCTCTTGAAGCCAGTTTCCATCTCCGCACCAGCTTTAGCAGCATTCGTTACCAACTCATCCATTCGTTGCGTGGATGCAGCAAGCTGGGTATTGAGTGTTTTAAAATCGGCAGGAGACTGTGTGCTATCCATACCCTTCAACTCTTGCTTTAACTTAGCTATCTCATTTCTTAATTTTACGACTTCCTCCCAATCGGAAGCCACACGGAATACGAGCTTCGGCATATATTATTGTTTTAATGGGTTCTTACCCTTGGTTTTGAAAAATTCTTCTTCTGATACTTCCTCCATAACTTCTCCGTACACAGTATGGAGCTTGTCCTTTTGCATAATAACCATGTTTCTATATGGTATCTTGTACACGACTTCATCATAAGACAGATGCAGATTTTCCATGAACGTTGCTATCTGTCCCAGTAAACAGTTGTTTCCTACGACCGTTGCTTTGCTGTCAGTAGAGCAACGTTCTTGGCTAAAACTGACAGCTTGTAAAAATTTTCAGCAGAAATCATTGAAAGACCTGTTGCTAAAGCCTCTATCACTTCATCGAATGTTCCATGAGACAATTCTTCATGCAGAGTTTCATCGCCTTGTATGAGCCACGAGAGCGCGCGAGAAGCCGTATCAACATCCTTTAATGATCGAAGCATATCCATTACCGTAATCCCATCTTTCAAATCGGAGAGGTAATATCCGGCACCGGCTATCTTATGAATAGTTGGAGGATGGATTACGTAGGCTTTACCATTCACAAACACCGTTTCAAAGTCTTTTCCTAAAACGGCTGCACTTACTATTTTTGAAGCTTTTTCCATGTATTGAAATTAAAAAAGCGGTGAGCAATCACCCACCGCCATCCTGAAAACATTATTTTTCACCTTAAATTTATGCTGCAGGAGCATCCACTTTTTCACCATCAAGCCAGTACTCACCAGCTACACTAGCAGTTGGATTTTCCATTGCGACAGCAGAAACACCCAGTCCGATATTCTTCTCAACGAAGTTACCTTTACCGATTATAGAGGCATTGGTAAACACAATGTAATTACCGGTTTTAGTCTGACCGACAATCGCCTTGTTGATAACCTCTGCGACATCCGGTTCATGCCAGCCAACAACAGCCTGACCGTCTTTTACAAGCTCACCGCCTTGCAACTCCTTCTTGTCTTCAAAGGAATATTCTCCCATAGTAAATGCCATAGTTCTTGCACCTTTAGCGGTAACGTCCTTGTAGTAAACCTTTCCGGTCAACTCATTGATGTAATCAGTCGTAGTCGGGTCATCTTCTGTGTATCCCCAAGTGTCCTGATGGGAGTTCTTCACTTCTGTGGCAGTTCCTAACCACGTTTTTAAGGAAGCAGGTGTAACGGCAGCAGTTATAACCGCACCGTACCAAATCTTTTTAATTCCAATAAATGGTTTCATATTTTCTCATTTTACGTTTAATACTTCAAACAAAATTCTCACATTCACATAATGACACTTTAAATCCGTGTCCACTTCTGTGCCAATTGAATCAATCGAGTAACGATAGGTTGTGCCGTCATAGGTACTTACTACATCATCAAACAGCTTGTTGGCTCTTCGTTCGAGTTCACCCAAACGAATGGAATTAGCGGAGTTTTCTCCTAAATCAGGAACGCAAAGATTCACTTCCGCAAAAGACTTCTTCCAATAAGTTCCCGGCTGTTGCTTCTTTGCGTGGATAGCAATCCTTTCAGACTTCAATTCACCCGTCAGCGTTTCACCGTCCGGTACTATGTCTATCCCGAAAGCCTTGCAATCCCGGTAGAGAATGTTTCCTATGTCGGTAGTTACTATCATCGTTCAAATCTTCTTTTACATCGTTCTAATGTTCTTAACGCTGCACTTCCTGCAACTTCAAAATCTTTGGATTCCACGAATGAAGCATAATCAGCTTCGTTTTTCAGAGTCAAGCCATCTTCGTCAACCTCATAATCATTCGATTCTCTCAAATGTTTTGTGTGGTCTTGATAGCTCCCGGTAGCTTTTGCATCTTCAACAAATGACTCTCCCTCTTCTTTCATACCAGCAACAACTTCGCTTGTTCCGTCCTCAAAGAACTGGTCAACATCCGAAAAGTCTGCATCTATTCCAACCATATTACTCTGTAGGAAAAATAGTTTGTCTCCAAAGGACTTTTAGCAATCCCCTCCCCTCTTATGCTTCCATCAAGATTCAAACAACGGACTTCTACTCCTGCTTCAACCTTTGTCGGCTTGTCAAAGACTACCTTATATTTGAAATCATACAGAACACCATTGATGGAAACTTTCTTTTCCGCACTCACATCATCACAACGACATTTACATACCTCCTGCCAGCTTTCACCACCGGTACCGGGAATCGGTCGACCGAAATCATCCTTATCCATCGGCTTAGTCACTTTAACCTGTAATATGTGTGGAGCGAATATCATCACCAGAAAGAAACTTTAGGTTTGTTACTCAGTTCATCCTTTAGTCCGTATTGTTTACAGAGGAAAGAATAGTACTGTTTAATCCCTTCGATATTCCAAGACATAGAAAAACCGCTTTCACTGATTGAGGTAGCACGAAGTAAAAGAGAGGGGATGAACTTCGCAATCGCCACCGACACCCGCGTTTGGCAATCCTCGCTCATCTCATCCTCTCCGCTTATCTTCGAGGCAAGACACATATCCAAAAGGTCAGCCTCCGACAACTGAATGCCGAAAGTCTGAAACTTCTGTGATATGTATTCATTTACTGTCATGCGTTTAATGCTTCTTTCAGTTTGGCAGTTGTTTCTTCATCCAATTCTGCAACCTTAGCCAAAAGAGTTTCCTCTTTCATGTTACCGGATGCCTGTATGCCGATGGCTTTCAAAGCATCAACCAAAGCCTTTTTCTCAAACTCCTTTTCAAAGAGGGAGATTTTCACCTCTTTCTTTTCTTCTGGTGCTTTCACTTCAGTGGTTTTCGCTTCAACCCGCTCGGCAAGTCTGCGGCTCTCCATATCCAGCACACGGGATTCCTCACTGACTTCAATCACTTCACCGGGAGTATAATACTTCCCTGTAAACTTGTCACGGAAAACAGATATAACCTTTACTTTCATAGCTTCCTCCTTATGCTGATTGAATTGATGCAATCTCGGTTAAGTCGAAATTAGTAATCAAGTTCGGGTTGGTAATCTGAGGAATCCACTCTGCCGTGTATTCCATGTAACGACCATTCTTGTCACGGTAGTTGGAAATAAGCATCTGACCATCTGCCGGGACATAAGTACGTCCTTGTACGGGATCGGTAGATTCATATGGAGTATGGTGGCGCATATATCCAATTTGGTCGGAAGGTAACAGAGTAATACGGTTATCCGCATAAATCTGTACATTCTTACCCGTCTGATCTTTTACATAATCTTCCTTGATTTCGATACGCGGAAGCCCAATGCCGGTAAATACTTCAGAAGCCAAAGCAGAAGAAACCAAACCAGTACTCAATTTCATCTCGTTTGTTCCGAGAATCATCTTGTACTGCTCGCCAAATTCAGAAGAACCGAGCACGTGTTTGTTGAAAGTCGCACGTGTCATTATCATCTTCTGATATACACCGTAGTCGGGAGCCAACTTGTGTAATTCTTCTCTCAAGTAAGAGATAAACTTATTCTTCGAATCGACAATTACATCAGCCTTTGCTGACTTAATAATGTTGAACGGAAGACTGATCTCCAGTAACTTGTTATTGGTCTGTCCGGAAGAAACAGCGGTATCCTTGTTGTAAACAGTGGCTTCGGCTGTCATAAGCAAAGCACCCAACACAATATCCATACGCTTATGGGCGGCAAGAGTAATCTGTCGATAATCGTCTGAAACGAAGTTTACAATCTCATTCAAAGCCGCCATTTGGTCGGAACTCTTAGCTTGGTTGAACTTGTCAATCAAATCCTGTAATTCAGAAAGACGGTCAATGGACATCTGATAAGCATCACCCAAATAGGCAATCTCACCGTATCCAGAACCGATATTCCTACGTTCACGGATAGGTTTCTCTCCGAAACGAGAATTGATAGAACCAGCCATTACCCCGGTAACATTACCGATGTAATCCTTAAACACACGAGTAGTAACCCTGCGGAAAGTAAGATACTGTTGCCAATAGATAGTATCTTTGCGCGTTTGGTTAACGCGGTTGATGATAGCACTTACAATGCCAGCATCACTAAATAAAGTTTCAATAGTCAAAAACATATCCCACCTCCTTATTCGTTAAATTCAAACCAACCTTTCAAATTCGCCTTGTCATTCTCGGAGAATGGAATAGCCAATTTAGAAGGCTCAATCTCTGCGGCTGTACGAAGCAACGCGACCAAAACGATACCGTCATCTACTTTTGTTCTTTCATAGAGGGCGGAGTTAGCGACATACTTTTGTTTTGTACCGTCTACTGCGGCCGCTTCAAAAAGTACAGCATCCTTTGCGACATTCTCACCGAAAGCAGCTTCAATAGTCAATACATCGTATTTTTCGTTAGACTTGTCGATAGCGGTCACTTTAGCCCCTTTAGAGCCATTTCCGATAAACATACCAACATAGGCTAACGGAGTCTTTGCGATTTTAATACTTGTGCCGGAAGCATAGGCTTCGGCAACTCTTATATTTCTCACCGTATGGGCAAACTTGTTTTTCAAATCTGCATAGACCGGAATAAAAGACGGGAGGATAGTGCCTACCGCCAAGTTCGTTGTATCGAGCTTATAAGGTCCACGTCTGCGAATACCCGTTTGGACATCGTAGCGTTCCTCTTGCTCGACAGGTGGAACCAAGTCATACTTAAATCCTGCTGACATAATTAATTTTTGTTTTGTTCAACATCTTTTTTTGTTTCCTCATTAATCATCTTGGCGATAGATTCAGCTTCTTTCTCAATCTTCGTTTCCGCTGATTCGGGAGGGGTAACACCGCTAAAGCCGACATTAGCAAGTTCCTGCTTTGCATCCTTGAAATAAGTATCTAAATCTGCATCTTCAGGAATTGCATAACGCTTTGCGAATGTTTCGGGAATACCGTACTCCTTTGCCTTTGCCAAAACCTGCTCTTGACGGGTAACCTGCGCTTTCTCTGTCTCAAACTGAGTAAGTTTGTCCGAAAGCGGCTTAACGGCTGCACTCACTGCATTGGCGATGATAGTTGCCATATCATCAGTAGGTTTCTCAACAGGCTTTTCTACCGGTTTCTCGATTTCAATTGGTTTACCGTCCTTCAAACCGTGTTTCTTCTCGTAGTTGGATACTGCGGAAGTAACGGCTGTATTAGCCCGGAAATCACCATAGGAATTTAACACGTCCTGAAAGCCTACTCCATCCGCGATTGTCTGTAATTGGCTTTCGTCCGTAACACCGACCGCTTTCTTTTCAGCGATCCGGCTTAAAGTAGCTTCATCAACCCCAGGGAATTTGGTTTTGAGTAATGCTAAAATCTTTTCTTTCATACCGTATGAATTTTCGTTTAAAATCTTTGGTATAAAAGTAGATAGGTTATGTATAGATAAGAAATTTCAGAATACGGAATACATGACAATAGAGCTATTGTCGTAAAATCAGCATAAAAGTAAATGGATGGGAATAGAAGGGGAAATTTTGAAGGGAGAAGAAAAGCACATTAAGAGGCAATGTGCTGAATATATATAAAAAGGCGTGAAACCGGGTAGGAATCACGCCTAACGATTTTATTTTTTCTTTTTTTCAAGCCAATTCTTAATATCATCTAAGGTTTGTTCATATGTTTCTGACATAGAAGGAAAATCTTTTATATTCCAATAGAAAGCCCATAGTTTAAAAAATTGTACTATCAATCCTGCGTAATTAGCACAATCGTCTCGCACTATGTCAAATATTTCAAATACTCTTTTGTCTTCGTCAGGATGTTGTTCATCTCCATTTAAATCCTTTGAAAAAAACAGTAATGAAAAAAGAGCTGAAATAACCCCAAGAGTCGCAGTAATCTTATCTGTATCTAGAACGTCATAATAAATATCCCAAAAGGCCAAACTATCTGCATCTTTCTCATCTTCTTTAGTAGGACAAATATGCCCAAATCGGAAATGAGCTAATTCATGCAAAAGAATAAAAATTATACCATAACAATAGACTGAATTAGTTTTACTTCCATAATCACTGGTCATATCCAAACAATTAAAACGGCAAACATCCTCCTTTGTGAATTTAGTTGTTATCAATTGTTCTGCTAGTCCAAATTCAGAAAAAGCCTTCTCAAAAACAGCCTGATGATCTATAATTTCGTTTAACACATCAATTTCTTTTGTTCTTTTTTGAGACAGTTTTACCATTTTAATTAAAGCGTCTTTTATTTCCTCTGTTTCTTTTGCCAATTCCAATTCTAAAACATTAGCATCATAAGTTTTAATTGCTATATCACATATGATCCATAAGAACTGGCAATATGCAGAAGATAACTTGACTCTATTAAGAGAATCTAACTCAGCGACCGTAGTAATCTTCCCTAAGAGATCAACCCACATAATTTCATTTTGCAATCCTTTTTGAATTTGTTCTGGAATTTGCGATGATCGAATTTTTGAAATTTTCTCTGTTATTTCACTATTCAATTTATGTACAGGAAAATTTAAAACAATTTCTGTATTTTCCATTATCACAATAAATTTATAACCGACAATTCCTTACTCAAAGACTGAATACCTTTCTGAATCTTCTCCAGTTGTTGTTTGCGGGGTTTATGCACTCCGGCAGCATAATGCCACAACTGACGTTCATTGATGCCGGTTATCCGGCTTAATGCCGCTTTCGTGAAGATGCTGCTGTAGTAATTGATAAAAGTGGCAGCATCGATCTTAAACTTTAGCTCAAATTCTCCGGTCAAAATCTCTACTGGATTAGGATTGTCTTCTAAGTACAATTCGATAGCCTCTTTCATATTATCCTCAATCTCTTTCATGTCGTTACCAACAGTAATGACCGGAGCACCTTCGATGTACGCACTTAGATTCTTTCCCGCATGTTCTACAATAACTTCTACTGTTTTCATATTACCTCCTTTTTTAATTAAGAGAACAAGGGGGCTACTTTAGCCCCGCTTGTCTCAAAATGCTGTAATAAGTGCCTTTCTCAACGCCTTTGCTGTTATGATTCGGTACAATAACCACTTTGCCGTCTTTCTCAAACTTCATGTGACTACCTTTCTGACTCTTTAGAACAAAACCGTTTTCTTGCAACATAGTTACAACGTCTTTAACTGATTTGTAACTCATAACGCTTTGGACTTAATTACAATACAAATATAGTAATAATATGAATACTATCAAATTATTTATTCATTATTTTACTATAAATTAAAAATAGTGGCAACTGCGAAGAATTACCGCTAAATGTTCTATTTTTCATATATTCAAATTATAACCCTCGCAATTTTTCTGACTAAGGAGCATTTTTTTGTTCCATTTTTCTTACACCTTCATTCTTTGCCGTCTGTTCCTCTTCGATTTCCTTCAGCTCTTCATCAATGCGATCCGCGTTCCCAGCAAACATAATGCCCTCACGCCTTGACCATACACCACCACTGACAGCGGAGACGGCAGTAGTCACCTTATCGTTCAAGTCATCAATCATAAACGGAGCCAAGTCTGTCTCAATATCAATAGTCTGTGATGCCTTGTTGAACTCAGTGGGATTAATCGCCCCTAAAGCAGAAACAAGGAAATTAACCCTTCGTTGTAAAAACTCTCCTATAACCTCCGCATGATTACTTACGCTCATATGGGCACCCATGAACATAAAACGGAAAGCTGTACCGGAAGCCTTACCTACACCTTTCAATGTTTCAAAGGATATTCTCGGAGTATTCGACATATCGTAAGCCATGTTAGTAAGCGTTTCAGCTTCAAATTTAACCGTATCAGGGACCTGATTCCACGTCAGATATTGGGCATCTGCACCTTCCCCTGTGAGTTTAACCATCCTATCCTTAATCTTACCCATGAAGCCTTCTACATCGCCAATCAGTTTCAGCAAAGGGAAAAAGTGATAGTCGATACAATCAGCGTAGTTAGATAACAGCTTCTCCAACCGGACCCGGAAGGTCTTTATCTTCTTGCAATAAGGTTCAGGACGATAAGCGTAGAGAACCGGTAACTTAGGGAAGCCATGAGCGAATGAAGTTCTTTCCTCATACCCCTTAGCCAAATCCCACTGATAGACCATCTTATCGGTGATAGTCATAAAGCAAGTTATCTCCGAATCATCCATGAGCTTCTTCTTGTACTCACGTGAGAAAGCAATCATCTTACCTTCATCATTGAAGAACGGATAAAGCTTATCCCCATGGAACGGAGACCATAATACGCTTTTCAGCTTCTTGGTAGGTTTTACCTTGCCTCCGAATGTAGTCTTAACTTTCTTCCAGAACTTCGCCCAGAACGAATCATCATCGGTTACGTACCAATATTCCGCTACTTCCTGCTCGGATAACCAGGCACGAACTATCTTCTTATTCTGGTATTTGATTTTATTGGACTTGAATACAGCTTTGACCGCATCCAACAGTTTCTTTTCGTCATCGTCGGTCGGAGTACAATCCATAGACGGTTCTGTGCCGACCGTAAAAGCTGTTTGAATGTTCACTATATCTTGCTCCAAAGGAATGGAGATACGGTTCACTGGTTCGGTCTTGTATTTCGCTTCGATTTCGTAGGTCTTGCCTGTCTTTTCATCGAAGACCTTTTCCGCTTCTTTTTCAAGAACCTTTCTGTCCGGGTACTTTTCTTTATCCACCATGATTTCATGGCGTTCTGGATTCCAATCGTCCCACAATTTACAACGGTCGGGAAGTTCGGTCTTTCTACCTTTCTTCAGGTAACTTATTTTCTGCCCAATGTCTAATAGGGCTAATATTTCTTCTAAACTCAATGGCATAGCTTATATTTTTAGTGTGTGAATATTCCAGTTAAATCTTTCGGCTTCAAAATGCGTCCAAGCAAACAACCCAATACATAATATCTAATGGCATCCATCAAATGATTATATTCATCTACTGGCTCATTGATGTAGTTTCCATCCTTATCTTTGTCCCAAACATATTTCCGAAGTTCAGTAATAAGATTGTAAGAGCGTTCTGTTACAAAGAACTCCATGTCTTTAATCTTATCAATACCCGCTTTGATTGAGCCGGGAAACTTATCTACCGGATAGATATTCACGCCTCTGTTCTTTATCTCTTGAATCAATCGAGGGTCTTGCGAATCGGCAAAAACTTTCATAGAGAAAGGTTTTAATCTGTTGGCAATAGCCGACGAAAGCATATCCGTTTCATAGAAAAGTTCATCAACATACAAACGGTTATCAATGATGCCACATCTTACAGCAGCGGAAGGATCATTAGTAAATCCAAAGTCCTGCCCTATTCCTACCTTTTTGCATTCCCGTGGGAACTCCTTCACAATACCCCACTTCTTGAATACCGCACCTTCCGCCACGTCAGCCCACTGACCGATAACCACATGAGCATATTTTTCAGGGTTGTTTACCTTCATATCCCCCACTTCTTTCAAGAACTCAGGTGAAAGATTCTCCAAGTTATCAAAATACGTAGTATGGATATGAAGTACATTCGGATGAGTGGAAATCTGTACCTGTACACCGTCAATCTCCACAAGCTTGTGAGTTTTCTCAATATACTTCTGGTAGATGAAGTGATTGGAATCGCACGGATTCATTATAATGATAATCCGGTTCTGAATCCCTTTCTTACGGATAGAGAGCATTATCTTGTCGAATTCTTCTTCATTTGTCCACTCTTCCGCTTCATCGCAGACGAAAGTAGTGATACCCTGGATGGATTTTAGTTTCGCTGTTTGGTTTCCTGATGAAGTTTTGATACCTCGGAACATGATACGGCTCTTAGTCATTTTGTTGACTATATCCGTCTTGGTGGTCTTGAAATACTTTGTTGTTCCGTCTAGGTCAATCTTCTCCATCATTTCGGGGATGATAGACATACCAGCGGAAACCATCGTGTAGCGGGTGTAGAGAATCTGATGAACAATCTTCTCGGCTTCCGTCATTTCAAAGGTCAATCGTTCGATGAAGGTGGAAGCATTGAAGGACTTGCCGGAGCCACGTCCCCCAGTGATAAGGATGATGAATTTTTCCTTATCCTCGTATAATGGATGGTAATTTTCTTGGGGTACTATCATTTCAGTTTGTCTTTAATCCAAGAATCAATAGAAATACCGTGGTCAATATCGGTAGGGATGTCGGCATCTTCATCCTGTTTGCGTTCAACTTTTCTCCAATCTTCATCATGGTGGTACAACCAAACGGACATCGCTTGCAGATTCGGAGCCAGCTCACTTTCGCTGACTTGCAATTCTTCTTCACCGGTCAGATTACCTTCCATGTCTTTCAGTTTCCTAACTACAGTACTTTTTGTCTTGATACCACCAAGAGCCATAGCAAGGAACTTAGCCCGTACTGTGGATGTTACGAGCGCACGCCCACGCGCTAATACTTGAGATAATTGCGAATATTCATTCTTCTTGATGCAAAAAGTTTCGGGTGAAATTCCAATAGCGAAAGCTATTTCCTTGTCAGTGAATCCCTTCTTGGCATACGATTCCACGAGAGAAAGAAAGTCCTCGCTTGTATAGTCAAACTTGGGCTTTCTTCCTCCTTTACCTTTTCTGCTTTTAGATTCACTATTGTTCATAATCAATTATCCGTTATTATTACCCATATATATGCGGCGAGAGACCGGCTTATTTCCATAGACATCAATTCCTCTTTTTGAGAAATAGCTATCTATTTTCTCAGCATATCTTCCCATTATGGATTTCGTTCTATCCCTTATGTTTCTTTGTCTTGCAGAACCTAACCCGTATTGCCTTCCAGCGTTGTACATTATTCGTCTGGACTGTTGATATAACTGGCTATATGTTTTCTTTCTAACTCAGCTTTCCTCCCAATAATTAATCTATTCTTTCTACTTGTTCATCAAATGCTTCTCCCTTTATGAACTTCATATCAGGGTCATACCCGAACCTTTCGCAGAAAGCGGCTTTAGCTTCATAGGTATCGAAGGACAACATCACATAGGCATCCATGTTCTCGGCTTGCTTCTGCGCATTCTCCTTTACCTGTTGTTTGACTTCTTTCATGTGGGCTACTTTTTCGGCACGTTCCAATTGCTTGGCGGCTTTCTCGGCTTCCTTTTGCTCGGTAACTGGTACCATCATATCAGAAAGGGCATCAGCAATGGAGCTTTCCTCTTCTGTCTGTAATAGGTAGTCAACACCAATCATGTTCAAATCAGCATCCGTCAGACCAGCATCTTTCCAATCAATATCGGGGACGATACGGGCAAGAGCATCAAAATCCCAAGTACCTTGCGCATTAGGGTTATTCATCAAGATGTTCAGCTCCTTCTCCTGCTTTTCGTCCACATCAATGACATCGACACGGATACGATAGTCGTTATCAGGAAACTTTTGCAGTTCGTCCATAACAGACAAACGCTGGTGTCCGCTGACTACTGTAAGACCAGTACGCTTATTCACAACTATTCCACCTACCAATCCGAATTTCTTGATACCACGTTTCAATGTCTTACGTGATTCATCGGATAGCTTTCTCGGATTATAATTGGCAAAGTGAATGGCAGAACGATTAAGCTCTACTGAATCACTCTTTATATACTTACTTAGTTCCATTATCATACTCAAATAAAATTCTTCCACTCATTGGAAACGCCTTGATTATCTTCTGTAAGTCTACTGGATAGTTACTACGAAGCCAAAGAAAGCAATCAATATTGAAACCAATACCATTACTTGCCTTATTGCCATATCTTACCGGTTCAGGCAGGTTATTTTGTTTCATATAAGCAAGAATATCCTTTTGCGTCCAATCTGCTAAAGGATAACACATACCATTATTCTCATACCCCTTTTCTTCGTAACCATTCAACATTAATCTACGATTCATGCCATCGGCTTTTTTCATACCCAAGAAGGTATAATAAACTCCATGTTTTAATTGCATGGCTTTCACGACATCGGCTAACTTCAACAGCCTTACTTCGGGATTAGGCACGCAATACATGCCACCTCTAAGAATATATGTAAGGTTCCAGTGTGGTACTTGAACAAACTCTATCTTCGGGTATCTGGCTTTAGTCCAGTTTATCCAACGGTTGATATGTTCTAAGTCTTTGACGAAGTACATGAACACGCAGACAATACGATCAAACTTTGGATAGAGTAAATCAAGCAGAACAAGCGAATCTTTACCCAAGGATAAAAACAGTAAAGCCTCACTCGATCTTTCTCGAATGAGGTCTATATACCGGTTCGCTTGCTCTACTTTATTCATAGCTAACCACCAGATAATCCAAATGAAACACGAAGGTCACTGTAACGTTGTCTACGTGAACCTAACTGGGTGGCACTTGCCGTCCCCCTACGATTAGCAACTAATCTACCGCCAGCACCTGCACCATTCATATTTCTGCGCGGTCCGGCTACTCTGTTTACTCTTCTTGCGACTCAGCAATAATTTTAAATTAAACAATCAATCTATATGTTTCTCTAATACCTTGCCTAAAGTATAGTCCATCTGGGCAGCGAGGTATTCTTCACCTTGATACTCATAAACAATATCATCCCCATTATCGTCCGTGAGAATAACTGCTTCTGCACTCTTTACCTCTATAATCATATACGGGCGTTTGCCCTTGTATTCGCCTGTAAGTAGTTTGATGGCATCGTACTTGATAGGCTTCAACTCGATTTCGCCCTCTTCGGGAAGTTCTTCGTCAGCCTTATATTCTTTACCACCACATAAATAAGTTATATACTTCTTTGCGTTGGTAGGTCTAATTTCGCGGTATTCATGAGTTTTTTTACCTGCTAGAATCTCATCAAAATACTTTTGCTTAATTGAAAGTGTTAATACATTCATAATCGTGTCCTTTAAAAATTAATAATCATAGTTGCGGGGGGCTGAATCGAACAACCGACCTCTACCAAGTCAAAGTAGCAAGCTAACCACTGCTCTACCCCGCGATAGCACCACTAAGGTACTACCATAACCAAAGATATAGAAATATACTCAATCGATATACACGACAATCGACTTATTGTCGTGAACTTAGCCAAATATCTCGTTTTTCTCTGCACGCTTCTAAGGTAGGCGCACAACAGGCGAATAATTCACCACTTTCAGTACGGTAGTCATACTGGTACATTCTCACTCTTTTACCCTTCAACTTGGTAGTGTAGGTACAATAATTTTCTTTACCGGGTTGGCATATGCTGCAACCGTTTTTGTTTATTGAGTTCATCTTGATAATGGATTTAATTGATTAAAAGTCCAGCCGGCTTGTTTTAGCTTCTCTAAACCATCGGGTGATATTGCGTAATCAATTGGATGCGCAAAACTATCACCAAAACCGCCCGTATAGAAAGTATCTTTATGAAGAACACCAAGCGATTGAATTTCTTTCACTTTAGATATAGTGTTACGCCAAAGCCATTCTCTATATTTAGAATCACCTTCTTTATCAATGCTAACATAATATCCCTGTACGCCATAGTAATCAAATTCAGAAATATGAATATACCTTGCTTTCTCAACTTTCTGTTTTTGCAGCCATTCCTCGGTTCTGAAATTATCTTCGGGTAAAATATAAACCTCTTCTATGCCTAAGCCTAAGTTTTTATTAGGCGCAACTTTTTGAGAACGTAGCATCACTTTGTATGTCCACTGGTTATCCGTATGAAATAGTTTCGGATTGTCAAGAATAAATTGCATTAAATCGGTCTTGCTCACTTTCAGTTCTTTTGCCAGTTCGGGTATAAGGCAATATTTCTTGTTGTTCGCCATTTTAAGCAAATCAACTCTTCTTTTGATTTCTGCTATATCCATAATCATTCAGTTCTATAAGTTTTACCACCAAATTTTTCATCGCCATCTACCAATATATGATAATTGATATAAGGCTTGTTCTCTTTATCATTATGCTCTTTGCATTTAATTCTCGCTTCTTCGATTGTTTCACATTTACACATAGTGTATTCGGGATAGCCATCGAAGTATCTTACAACTCTATAAACTTTGTTCATAATCATTTACTTTACTATTATATCAATAGGCTTATTAGCAAACCAATAGCAATCCCAATCTAAGTAGACACATCTACCAAATTCGTTAGGATCACAGAATCCCAATATCTCGAACGGGCCAACTATACAACCGTAACCATTAACAACATCAACGACCTGTCCTTTTACCAGCTCTTTATCTGTATTAGGCATTACGTCTGAAAGGTTATCATAGACTTTTAACTGTTGTGCATCAACCATATTTTCAAAATCTGCTTTATGGGATCGTCTCATAATCGTGTGTATTGTGGTAGCCCAAAGGCTACCGAATTAAAAATAAACTTTTACTTTACGATACAAATTAGTGATTGATTGCTTTGCATACATATCACCATTGGCAAACTCTATTCTATTGCCGTTATCGTTGATAATAGGGTTCTCAACTGTTGCCAATTTATAGACTTCTTCTTTTGTCATAATCTTCTATATTGTGCAGGGCTTTCGCCCTGCTGGTTAAACATTTAATATTTGAATCTCTTTGTTGCCTATCTCTGTATCGACATTCAGGACCTCATACTTTTGAGCCTTATAGTTATAAACGACCTCACAAGTATTAAACCCTCTACCGTCTTCTCTTTGGTCATAGACAGTGTTTATGTGCTGATACATCTTATTACCTAACATAAAGTTTATCTTACCTGATGTACAGAAGTAGAATGCTACTGCATATTTCAATGTTTTCTTTTCATCAATCTTCTTTGTTGCCATGATCGTATATCTTTTAATTGTTATTACTTTATTTCTTTCTGATGATGCAAAGATAAAGCAAACTTTATCACAAACAATAGTTTTGATATAGTTCCCTTTATCATTTAAGAATATTTAATAAATCACACTTTATCAATATTAGGTTATATGATAAAGTTTGCATTACTTTGCGGAGTAATCAAAATAAAGTATAGTTTATGGATTTACGAATAAAAGAATTTATGAACGAGCGCAATATTACTTCTGCCTGGTTAGCTAAACAAGTTGGCATTTCAAAAGTAGCTGTTAGCAACATTGTCACCGGAAAGTCTTCGCCTTCTTTGGATAATATTATCAAGATTGCCAGCGTTCTCAATGTGTCTATCACTGAATTGATAGGAGAAGAAAAAGAGGATAATGCTATCACCTGCCCTCACTGTGGAAAGAAGATTAAAATAGAGAAAGGGTAAAGCCAGCCTAATCCCCCGGCTTTACCCTTTTCATCATCTCCCCATATATCCAATCCACATCCTGCCGAAAATACTTATACAACTGATAAGAGAAAACAAGATTATTACGGTTATCGGATATGGCCGTCTGCGCGCTAACGCCTAAGACCTCCGCTAATTTATTCCGAAGACCGTTCATCATCTTCCCGCCGGCGAGAGTACTTGGAGAGTACAAAAACAGGATGATAAAGATGAATTTCTTTCTTTGGGTAACATTCCCCAACCTAAACGTCTCCTTTTGAGAAATAATTTCTTGGAACCACCTATATAACGTTCCTATCATATCAAGATCAGTCAATATAGGTTCTGTTAGCTCTTTTTCCCTCTCCGATAACTTTGATTTCTGCTCTCTGATGGATTTTATTTCCGCAATTTCTGAAAACATGGCACGATTATTTAAAAGTAAATATTTATATTTGCACTAAATAATCGTGTGGAGAGGTGACGTTACTGGTGGTTCGGGGCGTTGCCTCTTGTGTTTATGCAAAGTTCACAGAACCTTTCGGTTCTGTATATCCATAACATCCCGGGATATAACCGGAAGTTTTTCATTATCTTCTTGGCTTGTCTTAATCTCATAATTTATTGTTTTAAATACTTATCTATATAATATTCACGAGGTTTGCATTTTACAATGTGATAATCTATCTGATATGTATTGCATACTAAAGAGTTATTGAAAGCAATTTCTTTGTTTTGATACACCATATCAATACATGTTTTGGGGAATGGATGTCCTTTTATCCACTCTTCAATGTCATCATACCGAATTGGTATGAGGGCATGAGGATCAAAGCTGTTCTTGCTTATTCCTATGAGTTTATTTCTCCTCTTATTGAGGATGTCAATTCTATTATGGCAATAACTAATTTGCTGGTCAATATCTCTCCTAATACGTTCTATTCGGTCTGTTTTATTCATATTCTTCTTAGTCGTTATACATTATACATTTGTTCAACCTTCAATCGAGCATACAGCTTGTTGACATCACCTTGAGCCTCGTCAATAGCCTGTTTCCCGAAAGCATTCTTCAACATGCGCATATCATCCTCGCTATCCAGCTTAAAGGATATCGGATTGGGGATTTTCTCTATACCCATAATATCCAAGAGAAGATTATAATTTCCTTCCTCAAACTCAGACAACAGCCAAGCATATTGAGCCTCCATTTTAGGAAGATGTTTTATATTTCTTTCTCTCGCGGTCTTTACGTAGATGCGCTGTTCTACGGACATTGCGGATTCAAGGATTTCAGCAAGCTCATTCGTGGTAGACCCTTTAATTGTGTATTGCCTAATATCCTCAATATTCTTTTTGAAGATATCAAGCTTTTCCTGTATCTTCCGTTTCCGTTGTTCAAGGACTCGTTCGGCTTCCAGTCTTTTTTCCTCCTCCCCATGATTCATTAGATATCTGGCACGGGCTATCTGGCATTCACGTCTTCCAAAGACGATCAGATACCCTTTGTCATCACGAAGATACCCGTCGCTTGTGTGTACCCAATAACCCGTAGAGCATTCCATGATATCAACCGGTTCATCCCCAGCCTTAAACATGACGGGGGAGCATTTTTTTCGAAGGTCAACCTTATTGACAAGGTCAAGAGTTAGACCTTCGGCTTTTTCTTCTTTCGTTAGTTTCTTTATTTCCATACTCAGTTATTTTTTAGTTATTAAAGTTGCTGTAATAAGTACTTTCTTACATCTCCATCCATATTTTCGAGCTTCTACCCAATATTCATACCTAAAGAAAGCATTAATACTATCTTTCTTGCAATATCTTAAAGTAAGATAATTAGGCCCCCCTTGAGGGTCAAAAAGCATCCACATTTTTTGAGGTTTCATGGCTCAACTATTCTTAATTATGAGCCTTCATGGTAGGCTCGGTTAATACTATTCCTCTAGATCGGGAATATGGCACCAATGGGTAATCTCCCCGAATACCTTATAAGCGTCCTCCCCGTAAACGATAAAGCCGCTATCCTTGCCATATAGATAAGCGGTGGCTTTACCCCCGTACTCACCTCTAACCAAGACTATGTCTTGATTTTCCGGTAGACGTTCCTTCACGCTTACCCACGGGGCTTGCTTTGCCGCCCTTTCAATATCTTCTCTTTCCATATTTTTCCTTTTTAAATTAATATTTTTCGTGATTGAAACTTTTCATATACTCACAATCTCTATCACAAGAACTATTATCATCATAGCAACTATCGTTGTGACTGTTCCAACAAGGACAGTGTTTATGATATGCTTCTAATCTGGCTTTATCTCTAGCTGCTTTCATTTTAGCCTTAATATGATTCGGCAATGCTTCCCGCACTACCGGGTGGAAAGTGATACATTTTGTTTTATTCATGATTCAGTTCTTTTTAATTCATATTTGATTTTGTATAAAGAATTTTATTTATTTTCTTTGTAGAAAATTGATATCAAAATAACCATTATGAGTACAGAAAATCTTCCTCATGAAATCATTGATAGATATGAGGTACACGAATATAGACATGCCATTGCAATTCTGAATATTGACTTCACAGTAGAATACAATGAAGTTATAGAAATGTTAAATGCTTTTACTTTAAGAAAAAGTGCAATAATAACTCCGGGTGGTCGAAAAAGTCCTATTTCAGGAGCACTTGATTCCTATTTATATGAAAAGGGATGGACTGAAAAAATGTTTGAAACCCAGCTAATTATTGATGGAGAGAAACATGACACTCCAACACACAAAATAGACTGTTACAAAAATCGTATAGCTCTTGACATTGAGTGGAATAACAAAGATCCTTTTTACGATAGAGATTTGAACAATTACAGGCTCTTACATGAAAGAGGAGCTATAAGTGTTGCAATTATTATTACACGTTGTTCAAAATTACAAGATATTTTTAATAAATTAGGGAAAGGAGATTCCTACGGAGCCTCTACCACCCATATGGACAAATTAATCCCGCGCATTGAAGGTGGTAGCGGAGGAGGTTGCCCTATTTTAGTATTTGGTATATCTGATAAATTATATGATAAAAATTCATAAATCCTAAATACCTTATTCCTGATTTTAAGTGATATAACAGGGATAAGGTATTTTATGTTATTTATTATTCTTGACCAGTAAAAGCATTTCTTGTACATCTCTTTTTCGATCATTCTTTCGGCCCATAGTCATATGGCTATAATCCATAGCCCAAAGTTTAATTTGCGACCTTGAGAAATATTTCAATGCAGTTTGTTCCAAATCATAAACAGATATCATTCCTGTATCACTATAGCTAAGAACCAACGAATTGTTTTTTCGCTTCACTACAGAAAACATATCATCAAAAGCCTTTTGAACTTGAGTTCGGATACAAAATGGAGACTGATGTCGATCAACTCGATACCTTCCTTTAACATACATTCCATTTTTTGTTTGGATTTCAGGATAATCATAAAGAACCATAGTTTCTAAAATATGGTAAAAACGACTATAATGTACAAAACAATATGGAGGATCAGCATATACAGTCGTTCTCTCTTCTAAATTGTTCAAACAACTTATATAATCTTCCACAATTATTTTATGATTAAGATGATTAGGTTCAGTCCTTAACTTTCCGAATACATCTTCTACTTTTCGTACAAAATATTCCAGAATACTTTTTGACCTATATATTTTGATATCAGCCATTGCAGATTCCGTCTTTGCATCTCGATACTGAGCATAATGTCCTGTTCCTTGACTATTATAAGCAGCAGCATACATAAGACAACTTAAAAGAGTATTATATACAGATGAATTACGATAATCTTCAATAGCCATTCGCAAAGAGTCTATCCAAGTACATTGTTCAACGCTCCACCATGTTCCTGAATAGTATTTTGTAAATAGATGCCAATCGTTATTAAACTGGGAATTAATTAGTTGTTGGCTTCTTGTTTCAACATTATTAAAATCTTCTAATGTCATATCAGATGCATACAAATAATCCAAAACTAATGTTTGGTAATGTTTTTGATGATATTCTTTGGCTTTTAACAGAATATCTTCTAACAAAACATCTTGATGATTCCAATCTGTAAGATAAGCCTTTGCTATAACAGAAGAATAATACTGAATATCATTTGAAATAATAGGAAGCTGACTTCCTAATGCACCCGAAAGCGAACATGAACCTGCAAATAGATCACATATTGCTCCTCCTTGATAAACACTTTCAATTCCTTGTATAACGAATGGCAAAATTTTAGTCTTTGATCCCATATACTTAATATAATGGGGAAAAGCATCACTATGTAGTTTATATTTCATTTTTCTTATTTTAATGCAAATATACGATTAATACTTGGTTCTACCGATGAAAAAGGAGCACACAAATTAAACACTTTACTATATTTGTAGATGCAAACCATTAATTTACGTGGATTTAGCCTATATATTTAAATGAACGTAGCCTCTGCTTGAATCTAACAAATTTAGCCAGTGCTTATTTTGTTAAGTGTATTCCTCTAATAGTTTAAATAAAAGACTTCATGTACTCGCAGTGCCCGATCTACAATGCTTACAATCGTGCCAATAGGCGCTATTCTTAATTTTTCTACTGTTTTCATTTTTTTAGCTTGATTATTCTGATTCCATAATCTTTTTCAGAAACTCCAAATGATCCGGAAACGGGACGGAGTTCTTACCTTGCTTCTCGTATCTTTCTTCTCGTTGTCTTTCCTGTCCTTCCCGGTCGTATTTCTCCAGTTGCCTTTTTCTGTATGCTTTGAACTCTATTAGAGCAGACATGATTACCATAGGATCCACAACACCGTAAAAGGTGCCATATTCGCCAGCTTTCAACTTGAAGAAAAAAAGCAACAATTCGGAAGCTTTCAAGTAATAGTATTCCACACGTATCATCACGGAAAGCTCCAAGACCTGTTGGAATGTAGGCTTCTCCTTTACACCGGCAAACTTGTACAAGTCCATCAGTTGAGCAATTATCCAAGTATTCACTTGTTCATCCGGATAGGTTTCTCCGAGCAAAGCCAATGAAGGCGCATTACCTCTGAACGAACGTTCCACATTTTGAGCACATACAACCTGTAATGAAGGATTGAACTTTTTAGCGAAACTTTCACCGTCCCCGTACCTATTTACTACTAACCATGCCCTTTCCGAAAGCTTTTGCGGCATATTCGAAGATTTCACGGTCTGTTTGTTCTTCTCGTGATTTTGCCCTGTTTGGAATTGCCGGATCGTTTCTGCTATTCTTGTTGTCATAATTACCTGATATTACTTTCTCAAAATTCGTTGGTTTGATAAGCCAATCGAAAGATGCTGTCCAGCCTTTTTTGTTCTGCCCTTTCAGGAAATCGCTTTGGTATGCCTTACGAATCATGTCGGCAAACGTCTTTTTGCCGTAAGATTTTATACGTGCGTTAATCATCCCTTTACGGCTATCAGAAAGCGGAGTCCTGACCGTACCAAATACACCTTTTGTTTCTTCATTGAAGAATTTGACAAGTTCGGAGTAATCGATATGTTCGGTGTGGGGCTGCGAAGCCCCACATACAAGAGATTCGTCAGAATCTCCTATATTTTTCTCTTTATTTTCTTTATTCTTCTTTGTGTTATCGCTGTGTTGTAGTTGTGTTATTTGCTGTGTTACAGCCTGTGTTACAAACTCTTTTATTCTATTATAATCCAATACGTTAGATGTGTTATCTTGTGTGTTATTTACTGTGTTATTGATATTATAATCATCATATTTCACTAATGTTATAACGGTCATGCCCTGTGAGTTATCAGTAGTGACCATTCCCTTTTTTATCAACTTTTCAATAAAGCTCCTAACTTTTTGTTCTCCCCACCTCCAACGTTTAGACAGGAAGCGTACAGATGCCGGATATTGTCCTCTTCCGTATGTTATTTCTCTACCTCCGATACTGGCTGTAAGCCGCGTTGCATCAAATCGTGCACTCTGAATCAAATCGAGCCACGCTTCGCACTCGCTAAAAGTCCGGGCTGCTTCCCACATTTCATTAGAGAAAAACTTACGTGAGAGCATTATGAATCCTTTATCCATATCACTCCTTTATATAAATAGCCTTTGAATTTAACGTCTTAGTAATTCCAATCTTACCAGAAACAAAAAGCTCATTAAGTTCTTTTCTCGCCTCTGCATGGATTGTGTTCATTAACTCCACTTCCGGCACATGATCCGGTGTTATCTTTTCCAATCGTCTCTTTTCTTGAAGGCGATTAATTATGCTTAGTATGTCCATATCAAAAATATACGTTAGTTAATTGTCTGCTTTTTGAATATACCGCCCATTTACCATTACCTCCATCAACCAACTTTAGGTCTTTCACTTCCCCAAATCGTTTGATATTTCCACATAGGTCAACAATCCAACCTGATTCTTTAGACGAATGCGGACGAATTGCCCGGCCGACTATTTGGTACCACATCGCCAATGACATCGTAGGACGCGCCATAACGACCGTATCAAGTTCTGGATAATCGAAACCGGTCGTGAGTACCCCAACATTAGCGACAACTGGTATCCGGCCAGACTTGAAAGCCTCAAGTATTTGTTCTCGTTCTTTCTTTGGAGTTTCGCCCGAAACGATAGCACAGCCAGGAATTGACCAAGTCAACTTCTCTGCCTCTTTCAAGAACCGGGTAAAAACAAGAATGCCTTTCCGTTTTCCACCTTGTTTCGGATTAAGTAGTCGTTGGACAATATGGACAACATAACTGTAGAAGTCTATTCGCTCATACTCTCTTTGTACTGATTTATCGGTATAGTCGGCACCGGTAGTATTTACTTTCAAGTTAAGTTCGTTCCATCCTACCGGATTCATTGAATAGTAATTTAGTTTTGTCAGATATCCCATATCAAGTAAGGTAGAAACCTGCACATGATAGATTACATCCTTGAATATAGCCGGACGTGTTCGGGTAATGAATTTCAGCATAGAACCAAACTCTTGCGAACTACTTAATCGATATGGCGTTGCCGTTAAACCAAGAACCTTGCATTTGAGAAGTTCTAAGAATGTCTTATACATCCCTTCTTTAGGATTTACCAAGTGACACTCATCTATAATGATAGACTGGAAATGAGAAAACAAATCCGGATGATTTATTACACTACCGATCGTGGCGAATGTGATCCTTGATATTTCTTTTCTTCCAAAAGAAGCTGAATATATCGAACAATCTAAGATGCCGTAAGAACATAGCTTCTTGAAATTTTGCTCGAGTATTTCCTTGCTGGGCTGAAACACTAAGGTGTGCCCGTCAAGCCTTGCGGCTATATCCGCTATGATAAGGCTCTTTCCCGACCCTGTGGGTAACACCATAATGGCGTTTGTTTTCTTCGCCTTGTTGTTGAAGAAAGAAACGGCAGCATCAGAGGCTTTCTGTTGGTAATCTCGTAATACATAACTCATAGCCCTTTCTCCTTTCGTAACTTCTTATTAAGTGTTTTGTAATACTTGATTAGCTGCTCATATTCAAAATCTGACATCTTAGAAGTACTGGCAGCTTTCACTTTCAGTAAGTCAAATTTCTGTTGCCCGATTTTAGCTATCAGATTTACCCGATAGCCTTCCAGATGGTCAGCTTTGAACCTATTGCAGTGGCGGCATTCGGCATGGCAATTATTCTCATCAAAGCGGGTAGCTATATGCGTGCGGCTGAAATAGTGACCACAATCAGCTTGCTCGAAGGGCTTTATTTGCCCACATGAAATACATCTGAAATACCCGTTTGGCATACAATCACGAAGCCGGATGAAAAGGGAAAACTCTTTGTCAAGCTTAGCTTTCAAATCCGGCTTCTTCTTTACTGTTACCCCTGCTTTATCAAACAAGGGTAAAGGCTTGTCTTTCTTTTTTTTCTTTTGTTTTATGTAGTATGGCATAAATGTATTATTTTTGCACGCCTCTTTACGAAAGGGGCAAGTGATTATAGCACGAGGGTTCCACCTCTTCCCATTCCGAACAGAGAAGTTAAGCCTCGTCACGCCGATGGTACTGCGTAACAGTGGAAGAGTAGGTAGTCGCTGGTTAAAAGATTATTTTATATGCCTATAGATTAGGGAGAAATCCCACCAGTAAATAGATATGTTATTATTTAATATAAAAAAACTATCTAATGATAAATACAATTATTTGTACGTTCATTGCTGGAGTTGCTGTAATCTATGCGGTTCGCCTAATAGATTATATTGTTTCACGGCTTTAAAATTATAAGATGATTGCTAATAATGGCACCCTTCGTTTGTTCGTGAACAAACGAAGGGCTTTTTTTATTCCATATAAGCCACCGAAAACTCTTTCGGAATGAACCGCCCAACTGGGATAGGTTTAGCAGATTCAATGGCCGCATGGATTTCTCTTTTGTTGAACTCATGTCCCTTTTCTTTGGCTTGCTTCTCACATTCTTCCTCTTTATTTTTTGAGGTAGTGGGTAATAAGCATCATCGCTCTGTCAACGTTGAAGGTGTTCACGACAAAAGTCTGAACCCTTTCGTCTTCATTTTCCCCATCCGTGAATGTGATTTTCGTCTCAATCTGGTAGAATTTCTTTTCATTCGGTTTAGATTCTTCGTCGCTATCTTCCGTCTCATCGTCCATCTTATCAACGTATTTTGCCATAGTGATTTCATTTTTGAGATAGGCAAGCGAAGCATCATCAACCTTGCGTTCTTTCAAATTGTCAGTAAGAATCACGCAAGAATCGAACTCCTTTATCATTGTCAGGGTGAATCCGAACTGATAATTGAGTTCGATGTAGTCTTTCAAGATAAGGCAAGCATTCTCTAGCCCGGTGGCATACAACAAGAATTTATACTTCTTGTCGCTTATTTGCGCTTGTGCAAGATAAGGATATAAGAACTTGTTCTCATTCTCGAACGCCAAGCGGTTCTGGTTGCTGACTTCCACTTCCTTGATGCCGTCAGCTTCCATACTGAAACGAATTTTCGCCAAAGTGTCTTGGTCTATCAGCGTGCCACGGTCAAAAAGAATTTCATTCCGTTCGATGGTTACTGTTTCACCTGTATCTTCATCAATGAAAGATTCCTCCCATGTTTTGAGGACACGTTTTGCAAGGTACATGTTGAGCATCTTTTTCGGGTCAGATGTCACATACCTGATTTCTGTTTTTCTTGTTTCTATCATAACTAAATAAATTCTTGATTTCTTTGTATTTCCTGCTGTTCCTCAAATTTCCAACAATATCCACCTGCTGTTTTTCTTTTGTTGTTACAACATTGTGAGATATTTTGAAAATTTATGCCGGTATCTCTACAAGCGTCCATTAATGTCAAATGTCGCTTTATAAAAGCTCCATTCTTATCTAATTGAATAACTACTTTACCTTGAAATACGGCCCTTCTTCTTTGGGCAGTACCATAACTCAAATTATAAGCGTGAGTACACCATTCCAAATTAGACAAGCTGTTATTGCTTTTGTTTTCATCTTTATGATTTACAACTGAATACCTATGAGGATTGGGTAAAAAAGCCTCTGCTACTAAACGATGAATGTTAAGTGTATGTGAGCGTCCGCCTTTGAATAGGTTTACACATTTATATCCACATCTATCTTGTAGTTTAAGGATATGCGGCTTTTTCTTCATTAATTCACCATTTTGTAGTCTTACGTAACTGCATATAGATTTAATTCTACCCCTGTCTGATACTTGATATAAACCTTCATATCCGACAACATCTTTCCATATTTCTGCCATTATAAATAATCTTTATTTCGTCCAATCTCTATTTCCATTAGTTGAATCAATCTATCTTCATCAGCAGAAGGTAAATATATTCCGCATTCAGCACTTGCCCAATTACGAAAACGGGTAATACTTGTACTCATTTCTGCACTATCTAAATCAGCAGAGCTGCGCAATATCTTTATCCGTCCCAAATACTTGTCGTCTCTCTCACGAATGAAAATGGATGGATTAACAAGCTTTTTATAATACTGTTGCTTCACCCACTCCAACGTGTTTCCGGTCTCACACGCAAAGTAACCTAAAATCACATGCAAATATTTATTGCTTTGCAGGCTTCTTTTAGGCTTTTTCTCTGTGAGTTCTACAACCTTACCGCTTTCTGCGAGCTTTGCAGAACGAGCCTTAAATTGCTCTTTCTGCAAAGGGTTTGAAGTATCGTAAAGGGACATACATTAAAAAGGTAAATCGTCCTTTGCATTACCATTCGCATCAACCGGAGGTGGGAAATTCTGCGGCTGTTGCTGATAAGTCGGTTGCGGTGTAGGTTGTTGAATTGGTTGCTGTGCCAGTGTAGCTTGTGAGGATTGCGACACACCGCCACGCGCATCTATTTTGTAACACCGAATAGACGCCATACGTTTGAATTCTCCGTCCTGATTCGTCCAAGAACGCCCTTGTAAGACAAATGATACAGTAACAACATCACCCTGATTAAAGCGGTCGAGTTCTGCACACTTATCGCCTGAAAACTCTAAGGGAATAACATTCTCATACTCGCTACGCTCTCCCGTATAAGGATCGTAAGTGGTAGCATCCAAGATAAACTCCCGTTTTGTAAATGAGGAACCACCGTTTTTGGATGGTATTTGAACGGTTTGTCCGATTTCGATTATCCGTCCGGTTATTTGGTTTGCCATTAATTTTCTCCTCCAAAAATCTTTTTATCGGTTATAAGTTCTCTGTTTTCTTCCAAAAACCGGATAAATTCCTCACAATGATTAGTGAGAATAGGAATATCACGTTCTGGATTGAAAACGTATGTTTCTGTATAGGTATCTACCACAAAACCGCCTTTATTGAACTCTACAATGTTGTACTCAAATGTCCGTACATCCGAACCGTTCTTCATCAAAGCGTAAGGATAAACCAAATGTTGATGGTGGTCTTTGAACTTCCCTACGGTATAGCTTCCGGTTGTTTTGATGTCGTGGACGCTGGCTGACATCAGTTCGTCAATTACCCCATAAACCAAAACATTGCCGTATGCGGTTGGAAGAATCGCTTCTACTCTTTGTTGGGTTAATGCGCCTTTGTAGTAATTGGCAAATTCTCGGCAAAGAGAAATGGGAAAAACAAATGTGCGGTCATTGTAAACAACCGTATAGCAAGTATTCTCGGCATTTCTCTCTACGTTCATCTTATTAGGTTTCCTATTTTCTATAAGAGCATCCACCAATTCGTTAAACGCTGTCCCTTTATCCGCAGCTTCGCTATCGAAAGGTTTACGATTAATGCGATCAATGAGTTCTTGAAACTGCAACTCGTGAAACTGTTCGGGTGTGTGGGGTGGATTTTCAGACCACCCCCAGTATTTTTCCCAAACCACATCACTATTCAAATACCCCCAAAAGGAGTCAAGAATAGTGGCGTAAAATTTATATTTAAGCTGCTGCATCGTTATACATTTTAGTATTCTTGTCAAAGACCAATCCAAGTTCTTTAGCCTTAGCCGCCAACATCATAGACGCTTTCATTTTTGAACTTCCAACATGGTTGAAATCGTCAATATGTGCGATGAAGTCATTCGCGGATGCTGCATCCCCAACCAATTCTAAACACCCTGTTATATCTGATAAAACCTTATTATATGCTTCTTGTTCTGCCTTTTTAGCTTGTAGCATACCAAGATAAGGGGCAATAATCCGAGTAGCGATGAAATCGTTCTTTGCCGTGGGTTTCCCTTGTACGTCTATAATAGTCGGAACCTCCATAACAGATGGCAGATTACAGGTATTCTTTCCGTCATTTCTATTTGTCGGATCGAATGTGATCGTTCTTCTTACCCGGCCATTCTCATTCCGCATTTCCATATACCCTAACAAATCCAATTCTGTAACGATCGAATTGTAAGACTTTTCCCTTAACGCAGGGACAAAAACCGTATCATCACCCTCTTTTCGTGTATCCCTGTGAGCGACAAAAATGACGTTTTTATTCAAATCCGACAGACAGCGAACAAACCATGAAAATTCTTGATTGATACCGCCCCAATCTCTAATAGAAGGCTGTCGGGTTCCACATTTGTAAGAAATAATGAAATCCATCATCTTACCGATAGTATCAATAACTATTGATTGATAAGCTGACAGATTTTCACTCATTAGCACCTTCATGTCATTCCAAGAAGTGACTTGCACGATGTCCACACTTTGCAGATGGGAATCATTCACTCTTTTAACCCCGTTGTCGAAGTCAAGTAATAACGGCATTGGAGCACTCAATGCAACTGTACTCTTGCCAAAACCAGCTTGGCCGTAAAGCATCATCTTTACATTTGTCGGAATATTCAATTCCGTTGATTTTTTAATTAAACTCATGATCGTAATATTTTAATCGTTAATACTATATCGTTCCTCTTCGTGTACCTTTTAGGATATTCCCATCCTCAATAGCTTTTTCTATTTCCGCTATCCGGTAATAAATTACCCCTTTAGCCTTAATGATAGGATTACCTTCCCTATCCACGGCCTCACGGGTGTCAAACTTGTATTGCTGGAGAAAACCACGTTTTACCAAGGCATTGATAACCGATTTACCGTATGTGTCTTGTGCTTCCTTTTGAGTGAAAAGCACGCGGTTATAGATTTTTTTCCTTTCCTCGGCTACTGTCCTTACCGCAGCTTTCGTAATGGCATCGTAATCTATTACTACAGGAATGCTCATTTTGGGGGAGATCAGTTCCATGGCCTGTTGAAGAAGGGCCATAGCCGGATTTGATTGAGTTGCTTCCATAATTCAAATAATTATATTTCGCCCTCTCGTTCTTACACGAATACGGGCGGTAAGTTCTACATTGGCGTTAGAACGGGTTCGGATTCGTTGCCGTCTCATGTCAAAATGACTATCTAAACAAAGGATTATCAAAAGAACACTAGCAACCGCCGATTTCGTGGCAGGCGAAAAGTCCAGTGTCAACCGGATACCCGATATCCTTTCAGCCAATTTTAGTGCTAGCTCTCTCCCATTCCGAACGCCCAAAATCAAAAATGCCGTCTGGAGCTGGTTATTTATCGTGCTTACCGCACGATGCTTCAAACTGGCAATCTCCTTCTTCTCGTACCCGGAGGCGTACATCTGCGCTGTCAGGTCGCATTCAGGTGTTAGTTCGGTGAAGACTTCCATGACATTTCTTGTTTTAGGATTTCTACAGCCGACCTCATAGCTTTCTTAGCTTCATTATCGCACCAATCATTCACCCAGCTTCTCGACTTGGTGAGATTGTTCGTATGCGCCTTTACGTGCCTAAACGATATACGGCCATATATACAGCCGTCCGTATTCTGACGTAAGATATCATTTAGGGTCTCCGCAATGTATTTCCCCGGGACACTGGTACTTTTAATGCTTATCTTCGGGAACATCATCTTGCAATCGCTATTCACATAGATATGTTCTATTGATCCATTATTAAACTCTGAGTTCAAAAGGACATAAACAGCGTTCGCCAACGCTTTCAGTTCAGCGTCCTGCGCATCCGATGTCTCTTTTAGCGTACCCGATTGCCTGATCCGGCCTAATTCTGACGTGATCCAGAAAGCGTAACCCCCAACCTTATGATGATGATTGAAGGACGCATCAGTATTAATCGTGACATTCATAATCGTGCGTGTTGATTTTTAAGGCTTCTCTATATTATTGACTATATAGAGAAAGCCGACCCTGCTATTTCTGGAAATCGTGTAAGGTGGCCTACCGTCTTTCGTCACAATACCGTCTTTTCTCAACTCGTTATTAATGCGAAGTGCCTCGGAGCGATACCCCATTACATCCGACACCTCTGATAATGGGATCGCCTTGGGCTCACCGGGCTTTGTTTTCAAAATTGTTTCTCTGATTGTTGCCATATAACTATAAATTTAAATTGATTGTGGACGGAACCGGTAACGATCCGGCATACGCACTTCCGGCTGTGCGCAGAGCGTTCCAATACGCCCGCCCAATTGCCGGGGCTTTCACCCGGCCGCTTTTGACAACCTAAACACAAACGAATCAAACAACTTCAAAGAAGGCTTTTGCAGCTAATAGCTTCTTCTCTGCCAGAATACGAGCCGATTCTTCCCTGTCTTTCCAAGCTCGATAAAGATCCAGATCCTTTTTCGCTCCATCCAATTCTTTGTTTAGAGAATCTACCAAATCAATAAGCTCTTCTTTAGTCATTTCTTCTATACCTTTTGTTTCCATGTCTTATCATTTTAAAGCTGTTATTAAATCAAGTTTGTATGCTGAATAAGTGAATACTACGACACCCACAAGATTAGGAATGAACGTAGCTGATTCTGATGCCATAAGGATGAAGCCAACGAACAAGGCTATCCCGTAAATTATATTTTTCATAAGCGTTAGAATTTAATTTGTGCCCGGCAACCGATTCGATCGACAGCTCTCGCTTCAGAACCGGGCCATATTTTGAAAAGGGGCGGCGGTTAACCAATGTCTGACCATAACACCGCAAGGAAACACGCCCCTTTGATAATTTCTTTTTTATAATGTACCCCAGCAGGTCACGGCAAAAGCTATCTGCGCTTATACATTATTATATGTTATCCTTTCGTTTCAACCCCATTTCTGCGGGTACTAAGGTGTAAGTACGAGAAAGAACTAACAGAAGTGACCGGGTGAGATATTCTCTACGCCCACCCGACCTAGCTTTAATAAACCGTTATGAAGTTTTCTACTTTAAATGATCTGAATCCGTTCGCATCTACATCGAAGTAGCGAACCGTTTTGTAGTTTTCTGATCCAGTGCCTTTGATTAGGGACTGAACGTCTTTAAGAGTACCTTTTGCTTTGCGAAGTGAACCGTCAGCCTTTTCGTAAGCGAATGTTACAATACCTTTGTGCATCTGTCTTGTTAGCCGATAGAGTGCCCAAGCACGGGAAAGACATACTGCGAACGCTTTACCTGTCACTTTCATTAGCTCGTAAGCCATGCAAAATACTTTGTGTCTGAAATTTGAAGTTTTCATAATCGTGTGTGTTTATATGTTAGTAATCGTATTCAGGTTCATAAATCTTAGGAGTGAGATATTCTACTTCTCTTTCGAGAGCTTCTATATCTTCAGAGATAATTTTCACGATTTCAGACTTGCTGTCTACATTATATATATAGCAAGCTTCTTCTTCGCCGATCATGTTCAATGCTTCTAACTCTACTCTTGCGTTTTCGAGTTCTGCGAGTGCTGTTTCATAAGATCGTGCCATAATCGTGCATTTTAATATGTTTATACTATTGTATCATCAATTGAGTTTGCTAACTTTGCCTGTGATAGCGTTATCAATTGTTTGATGATGCAAATATACTACCATAATTCAGTAAAGCAAAATATTTACTGTATTTATTCAGTATATAAATATTATTTAACCTTTGTGCGACTTTGCGTACATTATATAGTTATGAAGAAAGAGAGTTGGTATGCAAGAATAGCCATAATCGTGTCATTAGGGGTTTTGGCGTATATTGCTCTGGATATTAAGCCTTTTACATTTGAGAACACAGAATTTCTCGGATGGGTTGTTGCTGCACTATCTGCCAGTACAGCAATATTGCTATGGTGGAATATACAGAACTATTTTTTATTTAAAAGGACGATCGAAGAGGATACAAAAAGGATCGTTCAAAAAGTGATTGAAGACAAAAGTAGCAACCTTGAAGGGCTTATCACATTTGTTAGATACATCGATTTCTACAACAGGCATATCGATGAAAAAGCAATAGATGGATTCATACAAGCTATTGGAAAAATAAACAATAGCACTGAAAAGGAAGGTCTAAACGATATTTTGTTCTGCCTTATTGAAATAACAAAGAGATATAACGAGAAGGGAAATACCTGTCATATATACAGAGGTAAAAGAAGTGATTACTTAGATGTGCTATCTAAGGTCGATCTAGAAGGTATTGAGAAAGTAAAGAAATTCATTTCAGACGCAAATGAGTTATCGTATTAACATACTCATTACTTCTTTGATCTTACTAGAAAGATACTCTATGACATATTCAGTTATTGGCTTATAATTTGTAAAAGAAATATCCAAAGCTATAAAGAATATGGCGACAACGAAGAAAGCGGCATACGCAGCAGGTATTTCCATAGCAATAAAGCAAAGACGACAACCTCAAGGTTGCGGTTTGAGGAAGTCGCCTATATAGTCCCTTACGGGAACAGTTAAACAATTTAGTCGGTATCATCCGCAACTTGATACAGATGCAAATATACTGAATTATATCAGTAAAATAAAAAAATGACAACAAAAGAAAGATTCGTTGAATATTTAAAGTTTAAGGGCTTTGGTCAAACAGCCTTTGAAGAGTCAGCTGGTCTATCACGTGGAGCCATTGCTAAGAAAACTGGGTTCAACGCAGACTCCATAGAAAAAATAGCTATGGCCTGTCCTGATTTAAATATAAACTGGCTTGTAACAGGTTTAGGAGGAATGTTGAGTCATAGCAACAATGAGGAAGACGAACCTAAAATAAGCTACACAAAGGGAGTACCCTATTATAATGTGGATTTTATTGGAGGTTTTGATTTAGTTTTGAACGACCAGACTATAAATCCTGAATATCTAATAGACTTCAAGAAGTATAACGATGCTACTTGTTGGTGTAATGTAACCGGCCACTCAATGGAGCCAGAGATTAATCATGGTGATATGATAGCATTGAAAAAGATAGAAGACCGATCATTTCTTCCACTTGGAGAGGTATATGCTATCGTCACAACAAACGATATGCGTACTATTAAAAGATTAGGAGCTGGAAAAACAGATGACACTTACACTCTTGTTCCATCAAACAAGTCACCTGAATATTCTACACAACAACTTCCCGCAAGAATGATTAGAACAATATTCCAAGTACTAGGAGCCGTCAAAAGGTTTTAGCTATATTCTCTCTATCACAGGATTCTGTACAAACAAAAAAAGAAACACTATGTATTATTAACCTTATAATGTAAAATTATGCCAAACACACCACAGGAAAGCATGGAAGATGTAAGCATTGCTTACATGCAAGGATTATGTGCTTATAATGGCTATACTTTATCAATAGAAAGACGAGATAACGATGGTGTAGACATTACCATCAAATGCAAAGGGTATCCAAGTACAACGTCTGGATGCTTAAAGTATTCTCCAACTCTTGATATTCAGCTAAAATCCTCTTTCGCTAGATTCAAACAAAAAAGAAATGGAGATATTACTTTTATTTTAGAATCAAAGAATTATAATAATCTTGTAATCGGTGATAGGATGACTCCTATAATATTAGTAGTTTTGCATATGGATAGAGATCGAAAAAAATGGGTAAAACACTCAAGAGTTGCTCTTAAAATAACAAAATGTGCATATTGGGTGAATCTCAAAAACTGCCAGCCTACAAATAATGGCTCCAATATTACAATCGCTATACCAAAAGACAATATTTTATCTTGTGAGAATCTAAAAAAATTAATGATAAAAGTATCAAAGGAGGAAGAATTATGAAAGATTTGCATAAAGCAATAGACCTTATTTCTGCCGAAAGAATTCTTAAGGTTGTTTCCTTCTTGAAATGGGAGGAACTAAGTACTTTGATGAATGGTCGAGTTAGACAGTTCGTTTCTCCAGATGATGAATATACCGCATTGATTCCACTTTCAAATGAATTTTCTGATTATTATAAAGTAATTACAGACACATTACAATCTATAGCTTCATATGAAAACAGAAGCTTAGAATCATTGATAAACAGGATATTAAATCCTTCTTATGACATTCTAAAATGGCGCATAGCAGACAATTATACAAAAGAAGGTAAAATTCCTTTTTTTAAAATGACAGAAGCTATTGATAATATTAAAGATATATTAGCCATATCATGTCTCGACACCTTATCACCTTCTAAATTTCATGCAAAAGTTTATACTAATGATGTAAATGATAATATATCAAACTATTCATTTGGTCAAACAGAAATAGGTAGTTACATTCTTAATATTCTGTGTCCTTTAGGCAATTATCACTATGAGATTTTTGAACCTACTGAAGAAAATATTCCCTTAAACAGAAAAATTAATATAAAGCTGATTTCTTCTATATATAACATACAAGAAGACTTAAATGCAGACAATAAAAACAAGTTTGACGAAGAAGTTGATCAGGGAATATACAGTATCAATTTCTTAGATTCTTTGATGAGTATTTATGAAGATACTAAAGATACTGAAATGAATATTATAGTCGATTGGTGTAAAGATGTAAAATTTATTGATAATTTCTCATTAACAAAAGTAAAATTGGAACCAAAATACATAGAACAGGTATGTGATGTGGTAGAAAAATATCGACCAGCAAAACAAGAAAATACGCAAAAGATTTTTTATGGCAAAATTTCTAGCATCGGAAGTAACCCCAATGTTAATGAAAGAGAGCATGTTGAAGTTCAAGTTGCTGTTATTGGAGATGATAACAAAACAATGAACATAAAAGCGAAACTTAATTATCAACAATATTTTTCCATAGTAAATAGTGCTTTTGAAGAAGGATCAAATATAAGAATCACTGGCATATTCAGTTCTACAGGAAGAGCAAAAAAAATGGAGAATGCATCAATTGAAAAATTGGATTAATGAAATAAATATACATGAATAAACTCATAATTTTTCTAACTCAAATCATCTTGGCATTTACCTTAAATGCACAGGATATAACAAAATATACCACAACGAATCTAAATATGCGCTTTAGAGCTGATTCGTTGTCAAAGGTGCTAACAGTCATACCTAAAGGAACACCAATTACAATCGCTGAAGATTGCGATTGTAATTGGATACCCGTTGTATATAACGGTAAGATTGGATATGTTTCTACAAAATACTTATCCAAAGAAAAACCTTCTCTTAGTGCTCAAAGTGAAATAAAGTACTACACTAACTCAAAAGGAGAAAGAGTGCAATCACCTACTAAGTACAGTTCTGCTCCTGCTGGCGCAACAGCTTTATGCAGAGATGGGACATATAGCTTCAGTAGAAGTAGACGGGGAACATGTTCTCATCATGGAGGCGTTAAGAAATGGTTGTAGCAATTCAACGAATTAAAGAACAAGCTAAATATCTAAAATTATGATTGATTTTTTAACCATCGTGCTTCTTGTATTCGGAGTATTACAAATTGTCTTATTCTTCAAAATATGGGGGATGACAAATGATATTCGAGAGATGAGAAACAAATATCTCAAAGATGAAGATGAAAAAGTACTAGAAGAAGTAACTAACAACCCGTTGCCTAGAATCAGTAATGAGTCAAAAACGACAATGTGAAGCCGGACGATTACTCCCTGGCTAAATCACCAAATTCGCCCTAATTTGAAAATCAAATTAAGCCGGGCATCATTTCCCGGCTTTTTCTTTAAACACATGATCTACTACTTTATTAATAACATTATCCACCCTGCTAAAATCTAGCTTGACATAGGTATCCGTGATATCGTGCCCCGATTCATGGGTAAGGCAAAGCGCGATATCATCCATGCTAATATCGCATTCATTACGAGCGATCGTAGCGAATGAATGACGAGCCGCATAATAAGTCAGATTCGGCAAGGACAACTCTCTCCTTAACACGGAAATGCCTCTTCTCACGGCTTGATGGAATGCCGGCATATTCGAATACATCTTATAGAAGCAAAATCCCCTTATGCCATCCTTATCCCTATATTTCTCTATTATATCTGCGATTATCGGATGCATCATCAACGACAAAAACGGCTTGTCTTTTTTATGGGTACGTGTCTTTTTCCTCGTATACTCTACCCTGTCCCCAAACGGCCCACAATCATAGATATCCGCCAAGTTCATTCCCGCCAAGAAAAACGACATCAAAAAGAGATCCCTTGTCATTTCCGGAACTTCTTTGTCCGAATGATAGTCAAAGATTTTTCGGATAGTCTCTCTCTCAACCGCCCTCTTAGAAGTTGTTTCTATTCTGGGAGGGGAATACACCTTGAAAGGATCATTTTTTATAAGGATGTCTCCCACATTATAGTCGTTGTATTTTTTCTTTGCAGCGTTAAAGATAATAGAGAGAGCCCCCATGTAGGAATTGATACTATTTTCACTTAATCCGCATTTTTCTTTGTCGGCTTTCTTGCTCTTCCGATTAGTTGTCCGCAACCAATCCTCGTAATCCTTTAACAACTTATGGGTAAGCTTGCTTATAGGAAGAGACGGTTTCCCTGTTTTCTCTACCACATAATTCGTTAACGCATTTATTCTCGTGACATTATAAGCTTTCGTGGATTCATTCTTTATCTTATCCTTATACTCATTGGCGAACCGAAGAAAGTCAATCTCACTACCGGCATCCAATATCTTCAAGACATAATCCTTCACCTCCTTTGCCGTATCCATTTCAGAGATGATTTCTTCTTTCTCATTCAGGATAGCACGAATCTTCCTTACTTTATCATTTAGGCTGTCCTCGATAGAGCTATCCGTTACAGATCCAGAAGAGTGCCCTTTTCGGAAACGAACACATTCCGTATTAACCCCAGAAGGAATGTAAGCGGACAGGCTCTTATGTATTATCTGTATCTTGGGGTTGTATGTCCCATCGGATTTCTTATGATGCTTGAAGATTACCCATTGTACCGTAGCCATAATCGTGTAAAGTTTTTTGTAAAGTATTTGTAAAGTTGAATCCTTGTTTTGAGCAAACAAAGTTAGACAGAAACGATGTATAAAACAATACTAATACCCTTAAATACCTTTATCCATGCGGAAACAAATAAAAATCCGCATCCAGCTTCACAGCTACATGCGGACCAAACAAATAACAAACTCTACTTATATGAAAAAACAAATACTACTAACAAATTATTATACGATGACTACTATCAAGGTGACTTCTGAGTCATTTTATAGTATAACAGAAGATTGTTTGAAAAGGTTCACCAGTAATTTCTTTTAGGCTGAGAGTTTTTCTTTTTATCGACTGTTTGAATATAAAACATTTCAAGCTGCAAATTGTTTTACAAACAAAGATAAAAATGATGATTGATCGGTTTGAGGCATGATTAAGAAGTTACTTTCTATATTATTGTTTATGATAATGCTCTTTGCCTTCCGGATGAATGCGGAAGCGGATGAGGAACACTTTTCTAACGGTTCCTATCGTTAGCGCACTAGGATTAACATTAAATGAAAGCGCTTCCGACGCTATGGTTGGTGGAGCGGTTACCCAAAACGACAAATTTCAAGTAAAACACGGCGATTACTCCTAAATATTTAGGGATAATCGCTTTTTTATGAATAGATTTCAAGTAAAATTAGGACATTTATCCAATTATATCCGTAATTTTAGCCCAATTAAATCAATAGCAATTATGGAAAGAATCGTTAATCATCCTATTTTAACAATTCCACAAGAGGGAGAACACACTTTTTTATTCAATGGCAAACCCGTAACGGGAATGAAGGGTTTTACCATCGCCGCCGCCTTACATCAGGCCGGCTATCCAGTACACAGTCATAGCGTAAATGGCCGCAACCGTTCGTTGAATTGCGGTATCGGTAAATGTGGCGCCTGCGAAATGCTGGTAGACGGAGAAGTAAAGCGTATCTGTATTACGAAAGTAGACAATGTAAAGGAAGTATCGGAAATAACAGTACAGAATTATACGACAGATTCCCAAATAGAACCCAGAGAAGAACCGGTAGAGATCTATCGAACCGATGTGGCCATCATTGGTGCCGGCCCCGCTGGATTAGCTTGTAGGGAAACCTTAAAAGAGCTAGGCTTGAACAGCATCGTAATCGATAGCAATGATAAGATTGGCGGTCAATTCTTGATGCAAACCCATGCATTTTTCTTTTTCGAGAAAGAGCGGCGCTTTGGCGGTATGCGTGGTTTCGATATAGCGAAAACTTTAGCCGGAGACGACCACTCTGGTATTTTCTTACATTCTACGGTCTGGGATATCCTACAAAATAAGCGTATCGCCGTAAAAGACATGCTTAACCATAAAAATTTCTATGTAGAAGCTCAAGCCTTGATAGTCGCTACTGGTGCGGTTCCTTTTATGCCGACCTTCGAGAATGATGATGTGCCCGGAGTTTATACAGCGGCAGTCGTACAGAAAATGATGAACGCTGAATTCACGTTACTCGGCAAAAACATATTGACAGTAGGCGCCGGTAATATAGGTTACCTAACGTCTTACCAATTGATGCAAGCCGGAGCGAAAGTCAAGGCTATTTTAGAGGCGATGCCCCATGAAGGTGGATTTCCGGTACAAGCGAATCGAATTCGCCGCCTTGGCATACCTATTTATACCTCTCATATGCTTTTGAAAGCCATTCCAAACCAGGATCGGACAGGTATCACCGGCGCGGTTGTCTGCGAATGCGAGAACTTCAAGCCAATCCCGGGAACAGAGAAAGTGATTGATGGTATTGATGTTATTAATATATGTACAGGATTGATTCCCGACAACCAATTGCTAACCAAAGGCCAATATACATTTGGAAAACGTTGTGCCGGCGTAGGTGATGCCGTACGAATCGGAGAAGGTACTACCGCCGTACTAAGAGGAAAGCAAGCCGCTTATGAGATCGCCCAAGAGCTAGGCGTACGTTTCAACTACAACGATTACTTACAAATATCTAAGGAATACATCGACTCCCAGCAACATCCGATCCGCATCAAGGAAGAGTCCCCAAGGCCCACTCCCGAACGTCAAGCCCAACGCCCTTTCGTTCGTTTGGATTGCCTATACGGTTTCGCTTGTAACCCTTGCTCTTTCGCTTGTCCTCAAAAGGCGATCACCAAAAGCTCCACCAGCGTAACGCCCGAGATCGATTACGAAAAATGTACCGGCTGTATGCAATGCGTATCCCATTGTCCGGGGCTGGCTATTTTCGGCTACGATACCCGGAAGCAAAACTTATTCTTACCGGTAGAATACGAGGTAGAAGAAGGTGCCGAGGTGTGGCTCGTCGATGATAACGGGAAGAAACAAGGCGAAGGTATCATTGAGAAAGTATTAAAGAAGCCGACAAAAACAAACGTGGCCCGTGTGAAAGCGGCAGGAATGGAAAACGATGCCTTATTGAATATCACAGGATTCATCGTAAAAGAAAACTATCCGGAGGAAATCGACTTCAAGCAAGAGCCGGAGTGTGAGTCGGAGACCTATGTTTGCCATTGCGAGGACGTATCTTTGGACGAGCTACTTTCCGCCATTGGGGATCGTAAATATATCTCCGTCGACGAGGTAAAACATATCACCCGCCTAGGAATGGGGCCATGCCGGGGAAAACGCTGCATACCCCGCCTACGCATGAAACTAAGGGAAAAAGGTATCGAACTGGTAGGCGACGCTACCCCCCGTGCTCCCCTATCTACCCGCTTCGTCCTAGGGGAAATGTATCCGCAGCGTCAGATAGCGGATACCTATAAAGTAGATTCCGGAAAGCAGGTTCGTAAGACGGAAGTCTTAATCGCCGGCGGAGGTATAGGTGGTAGCGCATTATTCCGTTATTTTGCGGAAGCCGGTAAAAAGACCGCGCTTATTAATGCGGATCGAGGATCATCATGGCGTAATATCGGTGGTGGTCGTCCAGCGTTCTCGATCCCCGAATTAGCGGAGATCGCCCGTAATAACCAAACGATATTCGAGGAGACACAAAAAGAATACGATATCCATTACCGTGAGATACGCTATATCACGTTCGCCCACGACGAGGCTACCTACAATGATCTGGAACGTTCCTGCGGTTGGTCCAACGCTTATTTGATCGACAAGAAAGACTTCCAGAAAGAGGTGTCTCCCTACTTCAACACGAACCAAAACACCTATTTCGCCGCACAAATCTCCCAGCATTGTTGGCAAGCTACCCCGGGGCGTGTGATAGACTTTATACGAAACAAAGGCAAAGAGCGGCAAGGTGAGGTTTTGGAAGACACACACCTAGTGGAAGTACACAAAAACGGTGGAAAATATCACGTCTTATTATATACGCATGATAAGCGATACATCGAATACGAATGCGATCATTTCGTGAACGCCCTCGGTTATAGCGCCGAGCGTTTCGCCCGCATGCTAGGCCTTTACACCGGCCTCTATCCGGTCAAGCACCAAGCGTTGATTACCCATCGCCTACCGAATCTGGGTAAAGACGGGGATATCCTCGATATGTTGATAGACCGCCGGAAACGTAACGACTTCTCCGCTGTCTACGGTCAGCAATTCGCCGAGACCGGACAGATTATCGCTTGCGCCTCCCCCGCTGTCGACGCTAAAGCGGAGATCAGCAATTTTGATGAGTTGAAGTTTAATACCCGTCGTTTCATGGAGATCATCTCCGAGGTGTTCTGCGATTGGATTCCATCGTTAGCCACAGTACCCGTACAAGCCACATGGTCCGGTTATTATGTAGAGCCTCGCTACATTATCGATCCGGATAACGGACTATTCGTCGGTTTGCAAGGTCACGGCTTCATGCTCGCTCAATACTTGGCTAAACTATACGTAGATAAAGCGTTAGGCCGTACCGTTCCGGATTATATGGAGCGATTGAGGCTCGATGGAGACGGAATTAGTGAGAAAGCTTTCAAATAAACTATAAATAAAACAAAACCTCCTCTACCACAATTGGTAAGGGGAGGTTTTGATAAAACCAATCTTTTCTATTTTTGTTATTCTATATCCATAAATAGTAATCATATGAATATAGAAACAACAGACAACTCCCCTTTGCTACAGGAATGTATAGAAGAATTGATCAGTAGTAAAATCGATGAGGGGAAAGGAAGAACCGCTGGGAATTATCGAAGCGCATGGAATAAATTATCCACCTTTTTAGGTCCGAGAGTAACGGAGTTTACATTTGCCGACTTAACGACCGATTTTCTTCATCACTATCTTTTATGGTTGATGCAAGGGGAAGACGGGAAACAGGCTCCCTTGAAACCGGGTAGTTTGGACTTCTACATTCGTAATCTAAAGACAATGTACAACAAGATCGCTCAAGATAAACAAATGGATGTTCCGAGAGAAAGCCCGTTCTCCGGCCTGCAGATAAAGGTCCCACCCACCCGGAAAAGGGCTTTGCCAAGCCTCGACCTACAAAATCTGGCGACTCTTGAGCGGCCCAAGAACCCACACGCCTGTACGGCCCTTCACTTGGCTCTTTTCTTATTTTACGCTAGAGGTATGTGCTTCGTGGATGTCTTTAATTTGCGACACAGCAATATAAACGATGATTATATCCACTACGTACGTAGCAAGACTGGCGTAGCGATGCAAGTAAAGATCACCCCCGAGATGAAGAACATCATATTCTCTTATCGGCGTTTCAATAACCCGTGGATATTCCCTTTCTTACACGAGAAAATCAGCGGAGAGGGAGAAGTCACGGCCCAGTCCGCGCTTCGGAGAGTGAACCGCCACTTAAAGAAAATGGGAGAGCAATTACACTTCGAACAGCCATTCACTACCTATGTGATGCGGCATAGCTGGGCTTCCATGATGCTGGAGGCGAATTCGGAAATCGGCATTATCAGCCAATCCTTAGGACATATGTCCCTACGGACTACCGAGATCTATCTTGGCCGGATATCAGTATCTAAAATAGACAGGGCCTCCGATAATATGTTGAATAATTTGGTTCGCGGCTCTTCCTCCCGGCAAAGAAGTAAAAATAAGGTGATGGCTTTAAGAGACAATCCTCCTATACAAATAAAAGAGACAATCGGCAAGAAATGCAAGAAGCTCATTTCCTCGATTGCCTCTAAGTTATTCTCATTTATTTAAAATAGTTCATGCAGGAATGCCAAAGGGTAGATTCGTCAAGGCATTCCTGCACAGCCCTTAGAATGGATACTATTTCTCTTCACCAAAATTAACGGTATTCTCGACATTGTCCACATCATCAAAGACAGCCACGTTGCCGTTTGTGATCGTTACACGGAGGTCGGCACTATTAGGGCCGGCGATATTCACCGTCAGCTTATAATGATAATCCCGATAGATATTGTAATCGGTCACCAAGTCACCCCCAAGATAGAATTTATACTCTACATCGATCGGCGAAGAGTATGCTCCTCCACCCAAAGGATACTGATATTGCCCTCTTACCAATAGATAAGTGCATCCTTCCAAAGATCCGCCAGCCCCCGGTCCCATATCCTTCTTATTCTTCTCTTGCGCCGTGGTAGCTAAACCTGTACCCCGGATATTTTCCGCCATATAGAAAACTCCTTCTTTCTCGCCGAGTGTTATTCCTGATACAGGTATCTCCTCCGTATAGAAATTAGTAGATAAAGGACTTGAAATCGTTGGATATGTCGAGTCGTCATCATATAGCCGGGTTACTTTAGGTACATTTGACATAATAACTGGTTTCGTATCAATTAACTTAAAATTACCAGAGGCCACTGAAGAGTTCACGGTCACGGTCACTTTCGCGAACGCCCTGTACATACGGGATAATACGACCAACTTCATGTCAGCCTCTGAGCTAGAGGGATCCTTCGTATAGTCGGTCGGTCCCGAAGATAGTATATTAGTACCTGTTGGAGAGCCATCTGATGAATAAATAATACTTTTCGTTTTAGCCATCAATTCTGTTACAGAAAGGGACGTAGGGATACCACCTTCTTTTACAAATAACTTGGCGGTAACCTCCGTCGCATTCATATCCTCCGCATTTACGATGATATAAAACTCACTAGTCTCGTTCTTGAAACGCATATCATCCTTCATTAATTGAATCAATAACTGGTCATAGGTAGTGCTACTACTTCCCGGCACAGCCGTTATGCTATTCCTATCGGCAAAGACAGCTTTCAACAACTCGGTTCCATCCTTTTTAAACTGTAAAATCCATACGTTATATATATTAGTATCTCCCAATTTAAGAATTGTCGTTTCCGTTCCCGCTTTCGTCTCTACATCAATCGTACCCGGTACCCTTAACAGGAACTGGAAAGCACATTCCTCCCCTCCTTCGGATGTTGATGGTATCATTTCCTCATTACTACATGCCCCTAGCAGCAAGCATAGTATACAAAATAAACTTATTCTCATTTTCAGTTCCTCCTTATTCCCCTCCAACGGGATCCGTCACATTTTTTATTTCCGTGAATTCCAATATGCCCAATGTCAGTTCTGTTTCTTTAAAATCCCCAAAGAACTTCAAGGTAAATTCAAAGCTATAGGACATACCGGGCAAGAAAGTCTTACGAGCGGTAGCATTGAATACAAAATGACCGGGCACAGATCCACCATTTCCATTTTTATCATAATCTACCGTTAAATCAATTACAAACTGTAATTCCGACCCGCTTAAAGGCAATACGATTTTACGTGGATCTGAGGTATGAGGCAGGCCTACAGCTACGGAATTATTGAAAGAGCTAAAATCCACTCCGTTGTTTTCATTCGCAACTCCATCCGAATACCATGCATTATCCCCTAGCCGATAAGTTCTTGAATCAGATAAGTTTTTCATCGTTATAAAGTTTACACGCAAGCCTTTTACAGTAACAGGAGATACACTAGCCGCTTTTACCGACACCGCTACTTGCGAGCAAAGCCGCGTAAATGGATTCGTCAAGGTAACCGACATCGTGTTTTGTCCCGCTTTCTGGGGCTGGACAGTTATATTGTTCATGAACGTATACATAAAATCTTGTTCATTTTGCACGGTCACCAGATTTCCATCACCCAATTCCGGCGCATTCTCCTCATTGTAGGAAGTGAAATAAAGGTTATATACACCCCGATACAAAAATAGGGCCTTGCCCGATTGGGCGGTGACCTTGCCATCCGCACCCACCACATAAGTACCTTCCGCCGAAGGAGTACCGGTCTCACCAGTCTCAGTCTTAGCACCGATCTCACTCTCAGTCTTAGTCTCCACCTTGAAAGCATAAACTTTAATCAACGCTTTATCATTCAAGGCTGAAACGGCCGCAGCCTTGGTTACGTTCGCTTGATAAAGATCGAACTCCAAGGCAACCTTATCACCTTCCCCTTCTTCCCAAAAAGATTCCTTTTGGCAACCCACCAACGTGACCAAAAGCCATAGACTTACAAAACTTAATACATATCTCATATCTCCTCCCTTCTTATTTAAATACCCACACTCGTATTCTGATCCGTACTATTTTGCCAATCGTATACGGTTACGCCCTCGAATGTACCTTCCATCTTATCAATACGTATCTTATAGACATAATGATAACCCGCCAACCATTTCACCCCGCTTTCGGAAGAAATAGAGGCAGTCTCAAACTCACGTTCCACCCCGTCTACATCCACTGTCAAACGGAACGACAATACTTGCTCGGCAGCGTCCATCGGGGCTACGAGACAAGATATGTTCGGTTGCGTCAACGAGGTTTCCAATATTTTCGAACCGGTCAACTCTATCGAGGATGTCCCCGCTAGGCCATTCAGACGCCCTAGTTCCTCCCCTGTCCCGTTCAATCGCATGTCCGCCTTACCGATTTGCAGACGTCCGGTGTTACTACGTATATCTATTTTTTTCAGCGTTAAGATCTCATCGCTGGCATTCGCAGACTTATAGATATAGAAACTCACCTTTGTCAAAGCATGGAACAATTGAAGGCTGATTATCTTTGAGGTTTTGGAAGCCTGAACCGGCTTAGCATAAAGGTAATCGATCTGTTTACCATCGAATGTATCCGCATCCCGGACCGTGACCTCGACAGAGTACACGCCGGAGGAGGCTGTTACGTTAATGGCCTTACCTTCTTCTTCCGTAGGATAATAAGCATACACATCCGTAGCGGTACTACCCAGCAGTGGCGCGGATTCACATCCCCATGTTACTCCGGATTTGGAATACACCGGATTCACCCATGTATCACTGGAGTTCTTCAAATACAATTTCACGTTATCCACAGAGGTAGTCACTGCCTTCGTAACAGCGTCGTCAGCCAAAGAGACCGATCGCAGCTCAAGGGTGGAACCTGCCTCCACCTCCGGTATCCCGTCTGACTGGCAAGCTCCCAACAGGGAACAGAGGGCCAATCCCCAACCTAGATTATATAAATTTCTCATATTCTTCATTCTTTATAGATTTTAAATGGATCAAGTGGCGCTAACAGGATTGTCGGGAACCGTTGTCTCCTTAAACCCCATTACTTCCACGGAAGTCAATATCAATTCATCGGATGACGTGAAGTTATATACATAGTTCTTACTAGCCCCAAATGTGTATGCCGGCTGAGTAAATGTTTGTTGTGTAGCCTCTGGACTTGAAGCACCGTCAAGCGTACGGGAAACGCTTAGCTTGAAACTCATATTCGCTCCCGGTCTTAAGATACAGACGAAAGTATGCTTATCGCTAGCTACGGTATTATCCCCTGTATGCAACATCTCGATCGTTTCAGAAGAAGAGGCACCAGTCCGGATGCCATTGCCTGCCAAGGTAGCCGTCACATTCTTATATTTTGTAGTAGCACCCCCTGATGAGGCATAATTAATTGAGATCGTGATCTTCGCCGCTACCGGCATAAAGGTAAAGTTTACCTTGTTGCTACTCAAGGTAACGTTAGAGCCGCCTTTCGCTTCCAGTTTATTGCTTTGCCAGAAATTCTCATAGGATTTCTGGTCTTGCAGAATAAAGGTGAAAGCTGCCGGATATGAGGCCGAGAATGAAGAAGCCGTAGATGATCCGGAAACCGTCAACGAGCTTCCCGCCGTTTTCGGAATCCACCCGTTCGTGGCATCCTTTCGGTAAGTCACGGTCTGGCTCCCACCATTAATCTGTATCTCATCGTCCGTACTAAAGCTACTCTTATCATAGTTCGTAGCGTCGACGGCACGGGTAGACAGAGAAGAAACGATCTCCGCCGTCACCTCCAAGGGCTGTCCACCTTCCAGATCCACCTCTGAGGTACAGGCGGGGGCGAGCAATAGCAATAAGCCTCCGGACAGGTGGAGCATGGTTTGTCGTATATTCATAGTATAATGTATCATAATGCTATATAGTTGTTAAGTTAAATTTCCTCCAGCCATGATCTCATCCGTCCATTTGCCGATGGTACAACTTTCCGGGATCAGCATGTCGTTATGCAAGGTCAAATTATATGTATAGTGGTAACCGGTCCGCAAGGCACAACCCGTTAAGGTAGCCTTGTAGGTAACACCATCGCAAGTGAGAGAGACCGTTAGATCCGTAGCAGGGGTTCCCGCACTACCACCTACAGCCCTTAGGATACCACACCATTCATATTTCCGGGATGCATCGACCGGGTAAGGCCGATATAGCGTGATCGTCTGTTCGTAGATACAGCCGTACGTATCCCCGCCGCCGCTACCAATACGGCATCATTGGCGATGGTAGTCTCACGGTTCACGGTAAACTTCAAGGTCAACTTCGAATTGACGTGCGTAAAGGGCTTGCCGCTCGACGTAAAGTCCAGCGTACCGTCGCTGGATGTGGCATCACCCGTTTTCAGCAGGTTACTGGCCAGATAAGCAGTGCTCGTGGTTTGAAACTGGTTGATGGCCGAGTAATCCGCCGGAAACTGCGCCGAATACGTAACGGCAGGCTCCAAGGTCACAGGCGAGGTTCCCACCACGGTCCATGCGGAAGTCCCGTCATACCGATAGCTGGCCGATTGGGGAGCCGCCGTCCCACTTGCCTTTTTTGTCCTTGTCACCTTTATCTGATCGCCGGAAAGGAAGGATGTCCTATCGAAACTATTATCCGAGCTAACCGCCTCGCCGCTTTTGGTAACAGGGCTGATCTCGGCAAGTACCGTCACCGGGATTCCCTCCGGAGCGGAAAGCCCCGTCTCTATCCCGTTCGTGCAACCGGAGAGAGCCAGCGCCATGTTTAAGGCTCCCATCCATGCTAAACTGAGGTTCATGTAATTCATAGTCATATTTTTCTTTTTATGCCGTAATTAATAGCCGCCGGGCTTAACGTCTCCCGTTCCTGCTGAACCGCTCTCCATCCAAGGGACGATATTGGCGTTCACCGTAATCGCTCGGTTGGATAAGGTTATTTGTATTTTGTGGGTATGTCCTCTTTTCCAAGTGATCTGACTTAAGTTGGCGGATAACGTCCGGTCATCCGTAGTGTCATCCCGCTTGCCGACCACTACCGTAAGGGTCATGTCAACCGATGCCAAAGGAGCCACCAACCCATAGCCTACCTCCACCGGAACACCCGCGGCACCGCAAAGTATGGCGGTGGTATTACTCGACACATCGTTTTTAGGGGTAAAAGTGAGTTCGGCTACCTTTGTTCCTCCACCAAGCGCTCCATCCGCGATCTGCATCGTTCCCGTGCCGGTAGTGAACGCATTGGGGGATGTCTTCAACGTTATCTTCTTCACGTAATCATAGGTCGTATTCACGGAACGTCCCGTGGCGGATTGCATCGTGAAGGAAAGGCGGGCCAACGCATGTTGCAGGTAGATTTCCGGCTGATAAGTACCGCTTGAGGGGGAACCGCCGGACGGCGTGGTATTGCTGGCCGTAATAGCGGTAACCTCTCCTACCGTGTTGCTGGCGGAACCGTACATATAATCGGTAGCGTCAGAATCCCATCCCTTGCCGCCATAGAAATTCTGGTGAACGGGAAGGGTGGTCGCTATAGTATGCGCCGTGTTAGTTGATGATTTTGTCAAGATGGCGTTCGCCGGGCTATAGGCATAGATCCGGGCCTTTACACTCGATAAATTCACAGTGGGATCGCCTACCCAATCGTTTCCGCCGCTACCTACCGACTGATAGGTGAAGGTGGAAAGGCCGGCATCCCCCGCCGTACCAACCCCGCCATAGGGAGTATAGCCGTCCTCTGCTTTAGTAACGAAAAGTTTTACCGCGTTAATCCTTCCCTCACCCTCCGTCGTGGAGGTTCCGCTTATGATGGAGCGGGTCTCGACACCGCTCATGTGGAATACGGGTTGTAAGAATGCCCCTGTCGTGTCTTCCGGCAAGGAGTCGTCGGAGGAGCAGCCGGATAAGAGCGCCAGTATCGCCAACAGGCCTACACCGAGGTGTAGCGGACGTGTGTTTTTGTAAATATCCTGTATCATAGGTCGTATAGTTTTTTTAGATAGTCGTACTTGTATTGTCGGATGATTCATTCGTCCACCCTACCACATTGAAGCCGTCCAGCTTAAGGCCGGTACCGTGGATGGAGATGGTGTATGTATATTTATTTCCGGCGGACCATTCGCCACCGTCGGTAATGGTGTCTAGTTTCATTTCCTTGCCATCTACTACGACGGTCAAGGTAGCGGCGGTAACATTTGCAGTGCCGGAGGGGAATGGTACGCCGTAATTGATGAACTCGATTCCGTCTGTGGTAGCGGCAACGGTTACGCCGCCATTTACCGTGTACTCGTACTTTACCGGTGTACCCGCCTTCGCTCCGGTTAGGTTGCCGAGGGCTCCGTCCTTTAGGCTCATGGTGGTGGTACCATTCGTTTGTAGTGTCGGGATGGGGCGACTATAGGTTATTTTTGTCAGGTTGCAAGGACCGGCGTAGTCCGTGTGTTTCTTGAACTTTAGGCTTACCAAGCAAAAGGCATGCTTAAGGCCTAGGTTTATCTTCTCGCCTTTTGAATCGGAGGCTCTGTGGCCGTTATCGGCTATGGGTTGAGTTGTTCCAAAGGTATTCGTGGAAGTGTTATAGGCTACACCATACATATAATCGTTACCGGGAACTGTGAAATCCAAGGAGGAGGCATTCGTTACCGTATTCGAATAGACTATGGCATTAGCCCGTACCGGGATGGTATAGACCGGGGAAGAGGCATTTCCGGCCGCGGTTATCGTGGTGGCATCCGTGACTGGATAGCAAGAGTAGACTATGGCTTGCTGGGTGCTTAGCCAGATCGTTTGATCCTTACCGTTTATCGTAGCGGGTTTTAAGGAACCCTCTTGGAGGGTGTATTGACCGTATGTACCTTGGGGGGATGTGCCGTAATGGTTTTCACTGGTCTCGTTATTTACGGCATATAAGCCGATGGCCTTTATATCGCCGGATGTGGCAGTGGCCTTGGTAAGGGCTACGCTGGCGATCTGCGGGGACAGGGCGACAGGGGTATCCGGATCAACCGGGGGTACGATGGGGTCTTCGCCATCCTCGCCGCCGCAGGCGAAAAGGGAAAGCGATACTGTTGTTAATAATAGGTATCTATACGGTTTCATATTTATCGTTGTTTATATTGTTCGTTTATTTGCCACCCGGTTTTATTATTACCACCCGGTCTGATTGTTACTACACAGATTTCGTGTTTTGTATTTCGTGTTTCGTGTTTTGTTGTAGAGACGGGGCGTGCCCCGTCTCTACAACCCTAGACTGTAAGTTAATTAACTTTCAAATCATCATTGCCGGTTACGGTGCCCCAAGCGGCTACGGTTACGGTGCCTATGGATAATTCCTTACCGCTAAGTTTTACGGTATAGATGTTTTCTTTCCCCTGCTCCCAAGTAACTCCTGTCGCATTATCAGCTAACGCTACCTCATAATCCGCTCCATCAATCGTAAAGATGGCTTTGGTATTATTTAGGGCTTGGTTAGTTATCGGCAAAGCCAAGATGCTGAATCGGTATGAAGCCCCTTTAGCTGCATTATCGTCTGATAAACCAGAGTCTCCTTTCTTTTTCAAGGTATAAGTAGCGCCAGTAGCAAACTCACGGATATAAGATCCCGTTGTCAAGGAACTATTATTAGCCAAGGTTCCCTTATCAATATTCATCGTAGCAAGAGGATTGCTATTACCGCTTACCTTTTGATTAGGTACATCCTTCAACTGTATCTTCGATAGCACACCTTTATTCTTATAAGTTCCATCATTGTAAATGCGGAAACTAACCAAAGTCAAGGCATGCTTCATGGTTAGATCAACAGAGGCATCTATAGAGGTTTCCTTTTTCGTGTTGCTCGCAGTTATCCAATTCGTCTCAGAGCTACCTTGGTCCGCCCACATATAATCGATTTCACCTTTCGCTGAATTAATCTTTGCCTTATTGGTATTTGTCGTTTCAGAGTTGTCTATTAATGTCGAGGGATAATCCCTATGCGCATCATCAGTCGTTCCAGCAAAGACCGTTACTGGGATTGTGGAGTTATCCGTAGCGGTATTATCAGATAATACTAGAGCTGTGGTTGTGGCTAACTCTTGATTTGTTCCGGGCTGATAAGCCGGATAATAAGCGTATATCTTTGCCACTTCGGAGGTCAGATATATTTTCTTATTCTCTCCACTTTTCCAGCCTGCGGTTCCTGTTGTCGAATAAGTATATAATGCGTAATTATTGCTTTTCGCATTCGTATAAGGATCTTCACCCGATACGACTGTCCCCTTTAAGCGTGCGTACACCGCCACGCTTTTCATGACATCATCTTTGCTAGCGTTAGCTTGGGTACCCGAATTTATCACGCTTTTCGTAAGCGTCACCCCCGCCGTAATCCCCAGCTCTACGGCATCCGGCTGGTTGGAAGGGAGGATGGAGGGGATATTGTCCTCGTTGCTACAGGCAGCCAAGAAGAAGGGAGAAAGAAAGAGTAGTTTATAGTTTATCAGTTTTCTCATGATTACTTTTTTTGATTCGTTCTATTAATTGTTCAATTCGTTTAGTCAGTCAGTGGATCAAGTCTAGGTTGCCATCGACATACGAGGGAGTCCATTCGGCTACCTCCACGGAGGAGATACCTAAAGAGGCATCGTAGATATCCAACGTGATCACGTGAGAGAAACCGGGCTTGAAATTATCCTCAGATATTTCATCACCCATCTTTACGGATACGTCGGTAAAGGTACCGATCGAAGTCTCGACCGTTATTTTTACATTGCCCGGATCGGGTGTAGGCGGCAGATACAAGCAGCCCAGATCGATGGGACCGACATTTGATGCCCCTACCGTGGCGTTGCCGGCAGGCTCAAGGATCACTTCCGAGGAACCGGAGAAGACAGCCTCGCCCGTAGCCAGCGGAACATTTACCGCCGTAGGTATGCTTTTCACGATAATCTTGTTCACCTTCACCTCCAGTCCTCCGGCATCATGCTTCTTTGCCTTGAATACCAGCTGGGTAAGCAGGTGGGCGTAATTCAATGAGCGATTCGCCTCGACCCCGGCGACGGTATTGCCCGTAAACCGGTTACCATCCCACTTATTACCCGCCAAGGGACCGGCGTACATCAAGTCCATATGCCCGTCAAGGGTATAGCTTACGGTACCCTCGGCGGCATCGTACGAGTTATCGCCCGCCACGGGAGATACGCCGACCAGATACACGTTCGCTCCCATGCGGGGATAATGGTGCTTACGAGAGGCATCCCATGAGATACTCCCGCCTACCGCCACATCAGCCGTCCGCTCTACCCATTCCTCGTAGAATACGGCATCGGCCCAACTTGTGGTCACGTCGGATACGGGGGTGGAGAAACGATCGGCAAGACTCGTATAGTCGGGAACACCTGTGATGGCGTCGAGACGGGTCACGCAAAAGAGGGTGGTCTTGAACGCCTCCGCCTCTCCCACTTCCGCTTTCGTGCTTATGGACGTGTCCGGGTACGTCGCCCGAAGCTCGATCGGAGGATCGGCGGAAGGTATCTCACCTCCCGTCGATCCATTGTCCGAGCAAGCGGCCAACGATCCCATGACTATCATCGACAATATGTATGTAGAGAGTTGTCTCATGATGGTTGAGGGATATTTGGGATTATTTCAAGTCAACGGTTCCGCCGTTACCCTGTTTCCATTCGTTGACAGTGGCTTTCACTTCCAGTGCCTTCACATTATCTCCTGTAGGTTTGTCTGGCTCGGTAATGTTCAACGTAACCGTATGGGCATAGCCTTCTTGGGCATTCAACTTTTCACCTGCATTCTTTGAGTCCATCACCGGGACATTCAAGAAGGTACGATCCGTACCGCCTACGTTGATCGTTACGTTCAGCTTGATATCGTTAGACGGAGCGACCATTACCGCCGGGCTAATCGTAGAAGCTGTCGTGGAAAGGGTGGTTGTCGTGATATTGGGAACAGAGAAATCGGAGGCAGTAGCCCAATTCACGTCACCATTTGTCAGGTTCACGGATTGGGGCAATTGCGTGCCCAAAACCTTGATGCTCTTGATGGATACGTCCTTTCCGGCCCATTCTCCTTTGTTATCAGCCACACTAGTGTAACTAGCGGCGAAAACCAATTGGGTGGTCTTGTGTGAAAACGTCAACTTACATCCATCCTGATTTGGTGACGCTGCAGTTCCGGCATCTTGATCCGCACCGATCGTCATGACATCCTGCAAGCCGTCCACCTTGCCGAAAACCACTTTTGAGGACTCGATTGTTCCGGAAGGAACGACCGCCGTAATATGGGAGTTTTTAGGACTCGCCTGCGCATTATCATAATACAAGGTGGGAGTCAAGGTAATATCCGTCTCTGTCCCAGCCGTAAATACAGCGCCGGCTACGTTGGCACGAGTTTTCAATTCCTTTGTAGCTCCATCGATCTCATTCTTGTAAACCGGATTAAAGCTACCCCAATCATGCTCGTGTCCGGAAGTCACGTCCACCATCACCACGATACCTTCCACCTGCGATCCGCTCGTGATCGGGGCTTTAGTCGTGATACCTTCCACGCTTTGTGTCAATTTGATCGCTACCGGAGCGTTCGCCGTACCCAAATCGGGAGTGATCACATCCTTGTCGTTCGAGCAGCTTGCCGCTAACAGGGCCACAGCCGCCATTGTCAAAATCTTTTTCATTTGTCTTGTAATTTTAAAGTATTAATAAAAAATATGAATTAAATAATCTTGTCTATAAATCGGCGTTGCCGCCATTGCCCGGTTTCCACGGGGTGACGGTTGCCGTTATCTTTACTTGGTACTCCTCGAAGGGATCCGGCTCCTTGGGTTCCTCGGGAGTATCGGGATCGTCCGGTTCCTCCGGATCAACGGGTATCTCAAGCGAGATCTCAATATCGTAAGCCCCTCCACTCTCGTTGCCCTCGCCACCGAACGAGACGGGGAGATCCTTGAAATCCTGCCCGGAGGCGGGATCACCTTCCGGCGCGAGCGTCATGTCAAGCGTCAAGGAGGCCTTGGGCTGCACCAGCACGAATCCGGGGAGCGTCACTACGCCATCCACCACGGGGATACCATTCCCGTCATCGGAAGAATAGATGATCACCGAGCTGGTCTCCCCGACCGGGACCACCTCTCCATCCGACAAGGACACCTTAGCTACCGAGGCTAGCCCGTTCAGCTTGACGGCATGTACGCTATACCCGTCCGGCGCTCCTTTGACACGTAGGCGGAAGCTGAGTTGCGTCAGCAGGTGCTTATGGATCAAGGACGTTTCCGTAGCGTCGAAACGGCGGGACAGGGAACCGCTCCGCTCATCGGTCAGCATCAAGTCTTCCTGCCCCGTCAGCTCGTACCGTACCTCGCCGTTCACGTGGGGGGCGGCGGGGTGATAGCTGCGGATGAAAAGCGCAGAGCCGTCCGTGGGATAGTAGCGCTCCGGGTCCAAGAGGATATCGCCCTCCGTGGCCGTCCCCGTCCAATGCTCCGTGTAATCGCCGGCGGAAGTGCCTACGGCGATGGATACGGGCGTGGAGTCGAAAACGTCCACGGCGGCACGGGTCTGGATGCCGGTGTAAAGGCGGATCGGGACGGCGGGGCTTACCTTCAAGGAGAGATCCAGCGTATCACGGCCCGAGGACATGGCCTCATGCAGGCTCGCGGTCAGGTTCTCCTTGTAGCTGAAACGCTCGCCGCCGGCGGTCTCGAACGAGAGCGTGCAGACGTTGCTCCGGTCCGAGCCGTCCAGCGTCACCGTACCCAAGATACCCGCCACGGCTTGGTAAACGCCCGCCACGCCCGCAGCCGAGGCACGGAAATCAAGGTCGAGCACACCCACTCCTGTCGCTATCCGGTCAGACAGGCGCACCGACGAGGCTATCCCGTCCAAACGGCCCTCCACCTTCGCCCCGCCGAAGCCTTTCCCCGCGTCGATGGTAAGGCGCAAGATCCGGCGGATATCCTTGGGGGTCGATGAGATCGCGGTCTCATCGCCATCGGTCACTTTAATCCCCGTCACGCTCTCCACGTAAAGAGGGCTATCCAGCGATACCAGCAGGCTGTCGCTTCCCGAGGGAAGGGCGGCGGCATAGGCTTTCCCCAGATTCTCCGTATCGCTCAACCGGACTTCGGCGGGGTTGGCGCCCGCGACCAGCAGTGCGTACTCCCCCACCACGAGCCGCTCGCTCCACGACCACGTAGACGGCGTTCCGGCGGGCTCTTCCTTCCCCGCCACGCTGGAACCATCCGCCTTATAAGCGAAAACGGCCAAGGGAGTATCGCCCGTATGTCGCACGGATACCCGCAACAATCCCTCGCCGGAACCGGGAACGGGTGGTTCCGGATCGTCCTTACCGCAAGCTCCCAAGACGAGGAAGCCGAGTAATAAAAAAGCTGTTTTTTTCGATAAATGTCTTAATCTCATATACTAGTTTATCTATAGTTTTTCCTTTCCCTCTGTACGGGCCGGTTCCCTGCCGTCGGGGAGGGTGTCTCCCTAGCGTTAGGGACAATGCCTCCCTAGTGTTAGGGATGATGTCTCCCCTGTGCTAGGGATGATGCCTCCCCCGGATCAAATCTCATCCGGGCTCTCGGAGTCGCCTCCCCCGGCGCCCACGGTGAGCGGCAGCTTGTACTCGATCGTGCGGGGAGACTTGAGCAAGGTGACGCCTTTCGAGAACTGCGTCACGATGCGCAGCCTGTACTTGCCGTCGGTCAAGGCCGGTACGCGGGCGATGATACGGCTGGGGTCGTTTTGCGTGAGGCGGCGGGTCACGGGCGTAACCTTCTCGCCGTCTTCCGACACGAAAAAGATACCTACCGAGCTGTCCGCCCCGTTAATACGGATACGGTCGCCCTCGATCAGTATGTCCTCGTTCGGGGTGATAGAGCCGTTGGACAATCCCGTGAAGGTATCGGTCACCATGCCGATGCGCCCTACCTCAGACTTGGCTCCGAGAACCTCCACGCCCACCTTGCTCAACGCGTCACGCATCTCGGCGGAGGGCACGATATCGAGCGTCAGCTTATGGATAGCGGGATCGAACTTCGCCGTCTCGCCTCCCCAAGGGCCCGTGATACGGGGCGTGTACTGGCACACCTCGGTGAGTAGGCTGTAGCCCATCATGAGGTGCTCCCGCACGATGCGGTCGCGTTGCTTGATGATAGAGAGCAAGGTGTCGTACTTGATCTCGGAACCTTCCTTGATGATGGCGTTGGCTATATTCTCGTTGTGCAGGGTGTCTTTTTGGGTCAATACCTCCGCGATGTAGTCGTTGTCGTCATCCTTGGTTAACAAATTCGGCCGAAGCCATACTTTCCAGTAATACTCGTTTGCCATGATTGGTTTGTTTTTAATTGTTAGTAATCCGTTTAATTATATGTTATGTCATGATCTTATTCTTGGATACAGCGGATGTTTTGGGCATCACGGTTATCTTTGCCGACGAACTTAAGTCCTCCTCCCCCTTCTACGATCCCACCGCTACGACTGGCGACAAATACGCTACTCATTTTGGCATTGGAGGCTGTAATAGCCAAGAAAGTCGTGTATCCCACATTATTTAATGTGGTCAAATCCGCCGGATAACCGGAGAATCGCAGGTACGTGCCGTTTGCCGTATTATCGTATTTCAAAAGGACTCCACCATTTTTTTCAGAATTAGATAGTATCGTATTCCAGTCAGAGGAATTACGGCTTATTAGTACTTGAAGTTCATTCTGTGTCGGAACCCGCCAACCGGCAGGACATGGATCATGCACGGTTTTGCTGTCACTCCAAGTGGGCCTGCCGTTCGCATCCGAACTGGGATTGGATGACCATTCCTGATTTTGGGGCTGCCCAAAAGCCTCGGGATGCTGATAGGCATGATGAACCGAGCTGAAATTAAGACCTGTCGGCATCACCCATGTGATTCCGTCCGCCTTATACCTGTTCAGGCAATGCTTGGGAGGTAGGGCGGCATTGATGGTGAATTTATATTGATTCGCTATTTTTTCCGCCGTATAGCTTCCGGGGAAAGGGTCTTTACGTGCCCTCTGGTAATGAAAACCGTTGGCACGCGACATATCGAGGATATCGGAGGGGACGGACACATAGCCATCGTAGGCGCCTAGGCAACGATCCATGATGGGCTTATATGAGGTCGCCCCGTTCTGCAATTTCAAGATGCGCTGGTTGTCCGGCAAGAGAATGGTAGCGTCGGTTGTTGCCGAGGGACTATAATCCGTTACCCACACATGCCAGCTCCAAAGGATATTGCCCGTTCCGTTCTCGCCATCGTAGGCGGCGATAAGGCCACTGCCTCCCGTGGTGTTCGGAGCGACACGGCAGTAGATACGGGCATCCGTGAGGCTGTCGCCGTTCTTTAGCTCCACGATGTTCGTGTGATCATCTTCGGCCGGTACCTGCGGGGCGTATTTGTTAACGACTCCCAGTGCGGGGTCGCCCAAGTCGCCATCCTCCAGCGTCTGCCACAATACTTTCACAGATTTTATCGGGGTGGAGAAGGTAGTGCCCGAAAGGCCGCACCAGTCTCGCAATATCGTATTGCCTCCGGCTACTCCCTTTATAGTGTAGTTGTATGGGTTGAAGCAGAACGCTCCACCCGGTTTTACCATAAAGCAGTTCGCTGTGGGGACTATGTTGTTGTTGTTCTGCGAGGCAGGGATTGGGTCGATGATGGTTATGCGACGGTCGTCAACTGGAAGCGTATTGTGCGACATCTCTACATTATATATATAGTTCGTGTTATCGTATAAGTCGAACTCCTTGCTGGTGCTGCCACCCAGATAGATGCGGTAGTTCAGTTTCTTCCGGCTATCCGTTTCGTTGCCGCCGTCGCTCTTGTGGCGAGAGATGAAGGTAGCGTAGGCGCTGCCCTTCGGGGCGTTCGCCTTCGTGCGGTAATAAGCGGAGGAGGCGTAGGCGCTCTCCCCGCGTACGACGGAGGGAATCCAGCAGGTATAGCTTCCCTCGTCCGAGACGCTTGCCACCTGTATGGTGGTATATTGATCCAACAGGGACGGGTAGGTATCGTCATTGACGGGTTTCAACAACCTGTAGTCTACGGGGATGGATTGCAGCAGGACTTGCTCTAGAGTATAGCCGGTTTTCTCCGATTCGTTTTTCCAAGACAGCGTCAGGCGGGTAGCCAAGCGGCGCAGGAGGATGCGGACATCCGTACCGTCAGGGCTTTGGATCTCGCCTGCCGAGGTTACGTTCACCTTAGGCAGGTGAAGGATATAGGGCATGGCCTTTATATCCCCCTCATTCTTGATCCCCTCGATCATGGATGCCGTGGCTGTCGTGCTTTGCACGGCGGAAAGGCTTTTCCCGCTAAGGGAACCCACCGTGTAGGCGGAACCGTTATATCCCCGGGCGATTATCACCAGCTGGCAATTGTCCAAAGCCTCCAGCGTGACCGTGAAGGAGGAACCAATCTCAACGGCGCTCGTATAACTCACTCCTTTGCCGGTTTTAAAATTACCGCCCGCATCGTATTGCCAGATCTCCAAGCCGTAAAGCTTATCCGGCTTGGCGGTGGCCAACGGGTCTTCTACGGCAGCCTTGGTCTTGGCAGAGGATTGCAGCCGCACATTGAGACCGGAGCCGGAACCAACGCCCTCCCCCGCTTTCGTACCGGACGTGCCGCCGGCAAGCGATGCGGCATCCACCTCGTCGGCGATACCCACGCAGAGCGATACCTCCACCGCCTTGCCCTCACCCGTAGATGGGCAGGGTGAATCGAGACGATTCTCACAACTTGACATTCCTAACATCGATACTATTGACATCATGATCAATACTGCTTTTTGTAATTTTACACCTATTTCCTCCATACCTGCACGTGCTTTTTCACTACTACATTTTACATTTTTTTACTTGAATCACGCTGTCTCTTTCTTACGCAGAAAGAGACAACAGGAGAATAAACGCTCCTATCCGCTGTTTTTCAAGCCCTTGGAAATGTTAATAGGACAAGGCATGTCACGCTTGACGGCTCGCTATTGTTTGTCTTTTTTAATTTTGACAAAAGATTTAAGCACTCACCTTGCCTTTATCAGCAATTTGAGCTACTTTTACGTCCGAAAACGGATATTTATCCGTCATTCTGAAAGTTGTCTCTTTCTGCGTAAGAAAGAGACAACTTTTTTTCTTTCATCTCTTCATTCTCAATATCTTCCATTTTATTTCCTTTTTTACATTTTCATGCATTTCGCTTTTTGTCTCTTTACAAATCACTACTCATTTAACATTTCGGACTTACTGTCCGGAAAGGCACGCACGAAACCGCACGATACCCGACGGGGGTACCGTGTAACTTCACGCATGCGACAACAATTATATCATCGCATGACGGGATTAATAAGGATAAGGAGTGTTATTTTACTCGGTGGTCTTCACCCACACACGTTTGCCATCGAACGTGATCGCCATTTTGAGAATGTCTCGCACCCCAGCCGCATGGAGCGTGGCGGCGTATTGCTTCTTCTCGATCTGCGCCAAGGCGGAATCAAGCACCTTGTCCACAGACTCGTCAAACATAGGGTCGTACACTTTCAACTCCATGATAAAACCCCTGCCACCAAGGTCACGGGGACGAAGAAGGATGTCGTAACGGCCCAAACCCGACTCACGGTTACTGCTCACCTCGTACGCGCCGTTGCTAACCAGCATTCCCAACAAGAACGCCTGATAGACCTTTTCCGGCTCACGGCCGTTCGTGTCGTAATAGGAGAGCGTATTCACGACGAAGTCATTCAATAGCCGCTGGAAGATATTCATCTCGTTCTCGTCCAAAGCCTGCAGCATCATCTCCAAGCGGTCGTTCTTCACGGGGCCGTCGTTGATCCAGCCCCGGATGATCGTAGAAAAAACCGTGGAAACCTCCGTGTTCGGCACCCCCAAGGTGTACGACATCAAGTGATCCGGGGTCATTCTCCCCTCCGACGCTTTCAGATAGCCGCTGAACAGCATGAAAGACCAGATGTTGGACGCGCTAGACAACAAGTCCGGGAAAGCCAGCTTGTCGTTGATCACGCTACACAGGCTACCGCCTTGGACAAGCGTCTCGATCCCCTTCCGTACTTGGGAGGGGCCCTCCGCTATCAAATGACGAAGCAACACGTCTGAGCCCGTGTTCACCCAGTAAGGGGCAAAGACACCACCTTTATTTATATAGTTCAATACAGACCATGGATTATAGACCACCTCATTCCCGAACAGGTAACCGTTATACCAGTGCTTGACCTCTGACTTCTGATCACCCAACGAGTATGAGTCGAGCAGCGTGTCGACATCCACTTGCGTGAAGCCAAACGCCGTACACATCGGACGATCCAGCAAGGTATCCACGTCGATATTGTTCAGCCCGCTAAAGATCGACTCCTTGCTTACACGGAGGATACCCGTGATTACACCGCGGAAGATAGACGTATTGTCCTTGAAAACCATCGACATAAAATTGCGCATGAAGACGATCATCCGATCATAAAAGCCCTTGTCGAAAGCCACATGAATGGGGGTGTCATACTCATCGAGCAATACCAGAGGGGGCATACCCCAATGAAGCGTCAACAGTTCGGATAGCAAGCTAATGGAACCCTCTAATTGCCCCCGGGAAGCCTTGCCCTCATAAAGTGCCATAAAGTCATCCAAGTAATTAGGCCGCATCTTGGGAGAATCGAGCAAGTAAGCATGGCGAGTAAACTCGTTTTTCAACTCATAGCCTATCCTGACCAACGTGTCCTCGAACGTATCCGCCTTGCAGTCCTTCAACGTCAACATGATCACAGGGTATTGACCTTGATGCTTATCGAAATCCTTCCACTCCCGGATACGCTTGCCGTCGAACAACGGGCGGAACACGTTACCATCCGTCTTCTCGAAGAAGTACCGCAGCATCGAAAGGTTCAGCGTCTTGCCGAAGCGACGCGGACGGGGCAACAACGTGATCAAAGCGCCTTCTTCTATTATCTGACGGATAAAATCGGTCTTATCCACATAGTAATAGCCCTCATCTATCATTTTCTTGTAATCGCTGATGCCGATCGGTAGTCTTCTCGTTTCCATAAGTATCCCTATTTTGAGTTGTGAATACAAATATAACAATTTATATGACAACAGCGATTATCACTTTTCCTTATTAATCTCATCATGTCAAAGAACGTTTCCCCAAGCGTTTACGGCAAGGCACGAGGGGGGGGAGCCTTTATGGTTCGTCGTATCAATTCGCCCGTTCCTGGATGCAACGAAGAGGTATGGCCTCACGTAAATGTCCGGAAGTGGGCAAGGTTCCATATTTAGCAGTCAGATTATAATCCCTTCTGAAATGTTTAGCGCCAGCTTTGCTTGCAACGTCGTTTCGGCACCAAAGCAGCGTGTTCTCACCAATCCCAAGATACTGATCGCTTAAATACCAATAACCGGTATATCGGATATAGGTCGTCCTCCTCTGCTCTTTATCAAAATAGACAACGATACCCCCATCTGTCTTTTCGCCATTGTTTTGCATATTCATCAAATACAGGCTAGGACCTGTAGCGCTATGGTTGACATCATTGAATAAGGGATAATAGTTCTCCACTTTTGTCACCCGCCAGCCGGCCGGGCATGGGTCGTGAACGGTCTTCACCGAACTACCACCCCAAGCTTGTTTTACATCATTTAGATTCGTGATCCAGGAAAGATTATCAGCGTTATTGCCACTTGGCTTATAAATAGATGACGGGTCTTTATAGGCTTCCCTAAAAGTCGTGGCAGAAGGTACTATCTTACGTGAATAATAAGTAACACCATCCGGCCTATATAAATTCAATATATTTTTCACGGGTTTAGTCAAATCTATACGCTCTATTTTGGACACGTACTTTGTAGTATAACTACTGGGGAAAGGGTCCTTTCTACCCCATTGATAATGGAAACCATGTGCCTTCGACCTATCCTCCTCTTCCGCGGGTATCGTGGTATATCCGGCTAAAGCGCCCAGATTACGATCCATGATAGGATATTGATTCGGATGATTCCCATACGTATATTTTTGCTTACGTTTTGTCTCCGGCTCGTCTACCGAGGCATCCCCGGTAGCGTCCGGATGATAATCTGTCACCCATACGTGCCAACTCCAGAGAATATCGCCTTTGTCGTTTCTCGCCGCTATCAAGCCGCTACCTCCGGTCGTGTTAGGGGCGACACGGCAATAGATCCGTCCTTGCCCCTGGCCAGACAAGGGGTTCTTCGTTATATCCTGACCGTCGTCTCTCTTTATGTCCACAATATTCGTATGATCCTCTTCGGTATTTACGATACCCATTACCGGATCTCCCAAATCTCCGCTTTCCAAGGTCTGCCATAAAAGTTCCACGGAAGTGATACCCCCCTCCGTGTCAGCCCACCCTTTCAGTGTGGAATTCTCTTGATCCGCCGTCCCATCGACCGTATATTTATAGGGATCGAAACAAAAGGCGCCTCCCGGAACAATCATGAAACAGTTGGCCGTGGGAACCAAGTTATTGTTATTCTCGGAAGCCCCGATCGGATTCACGATGGTAATACGTTTGTCATCCACCGGAAGCTCCGAGTGTGACATCTTAATCCCGTAAACATAGTTCGTATTGTCGTACAGATTGAAATCATGACTTGAACTTCCTCCCAAATAGACACGGTAACTCAATTTTTTCTTGATATTCACAGGATCTTGTGATACCAGCGTAATGTAAACACTACCTTTCGGAGCGTTCACTTTCGTGCGATAATAGAGGGACGTGGCATTCGGGCTTTCGCCTCGTAGCACACTGGGGATCCAGCAAGTATAGCTGCCCGACTCCTCTACATCGGGAACCTGCAAGGTAGAGTATTGATCCAGTAAAGAGGGATATGTCGCCTTGTCCTCCGGATGACGCAATAATCGGTAATTGGCAGGTATGGATTGAAGCATAACTTGTTTCAAGACATATCCCGTGTTTTTCGAGACGTTTTCCCATGTGATCGTCAGCCGGGAAGCCAAACGGCGTAATAAGACGCGGATATCCTGTCCCTCCGGGTTCTGTATCCTATACGTCTCGCCCTCCTTCACTATACAGACATGAGGGAGAAGCAAGAGATAGGGCATCACTTTTATTTGATCCTTTGTCGTTATCGAGTTTATTACCGAAGAATCCAGCATCATGTCCTGAATATCCGACAGCCTCTTGCCCTTAAGGGACTCAATCGTGTTTTTCGAGCCATTATATCCACGGGCGACGATCAGCAATTGGCATTCGGTCTCGGGGGTTGACAGTGTCGCAAGATCTACCAAAGGCACGGTGAAGGATTCCCCTATGGATTTATTACCCAGGTTTTGCGTGCTGTTATTGATGCAATTTCCCGCCCGGTCGTATTGCCAGATCTCCAAACCATATAACTTATCGGGTTTGGCCGTAGCCAAGGGATCTTCAGGAACCGTTATAGCCTTCGTGCCCATGTTTTGACCGGAGAACAGACGCACATCAAAGCCAAAGCCTTCATTAGCCTCCGTGTGGATAGATCTCGTACTCAATGCCGCCGCATCTTCCCAGTCTGCCAATCCCACGCATAGCGATACCTCCACCGTCTTGCCCTCACCCGTAGACGGGCAGGGTGAATCGAGACGATCCTCACAACTTGACATTCCTAACACCCATACTATTGACATCATCATCAATACTGCTTTTTGTAATTTTACACCCATTTCCTCCATACCTGCACGTGCTTTTTCACTACTACATTTCACATTTTTTTGCTTGAATCACGTTGTCTCTTTCTTACGCAGAAAGAGACAACAGGAGGATAAACGCTCCTATCCGCTGTTTTTCAATCCCTTGGAAATGTTAATAGGACAAGGCACGTCACGCTTGACGGCTCGCTATTGTTTGTCTTTTTTAATTTTGATAAAAGATTTAAGCACTCTCCTTGCCTTTATCAGCAATTTGAGCTACTTTTACACCCGAAAACGGATATTTACCCGTCATTCTGAAAGTTGTCTCTTTCTGCGTAAGAAAGAGACATTTTTTTTCTCCCTACTTCTTTATTCTCAATCACTTCTATTTTTCGATTCATTTTACATTATCGTTTTTTTTACCGTTTGTCTCTTTACATCTCACTACTCATTTAACATTTAGGACTTACTGTCCGGAAAGGCACGCACGAGCTAGCACGATTCCCGACGGAAGAACCGTGTAAAGATCCATACATGCAAACTTCATATTGTTACATGACGTTGAATTAAATGTCTAATTGTTTCGATTTTGTCTATATTCATTAGGTGTAACCCCAACCATTTTCTTGAACCAACACCTGTACGTAGAAGTGACAGGAATGGTGGAATTAAAGTTGTATGTATCTTTCAAGCAATTACAGGAAAGCCGACGAAGCTAGCTTACTTTAAAACAATGGATTTGAATGGAAAAAATTCATAACTATGAATGAAGAAAAACATAGTTATGAATTGAAAATTTCATAGTTATGATTTTTCAGTATCAAAATAGGCAAGTAATTCTTCTATCGTTTGGGTGATATAGGTACTGCCGGAAGTCTCATGGATGATAAAGTAGGTGGTCTTTAAATCGCCAGTCTCAATCCAGATATTCGATTCCACTTCCCGATTCGCCAAAATTCCGTTTCGCTGGAGCGCTTTACGCACCATAGCGTATTTCTGGCCATGTCCAACGAGGCGGATCTGTCGGGAGAATTGATTATCTATACGGAATAACCCGGTATCCTTATCGAAAACAATCCCTTTCCGGGCGAAGAAATTGCTTAAATGACCACTCAATGCCAAATCCTCGGGGGTACCGGTAGAGATACCATTTGCTTTGTCCATTAACCATATCTTATCCGATATCTGGAGAGCCAGCTCCAAATCGTGAGTGGACATAAATATCGTCTTATTCGTTTTCCGGGTTAGATGATGGAGTAATTGCATAATCTCTACCTTGCTGGGAAAATCAAGGAATGCGGTAGGTTCATCCAAGTAAATAACCGGAGTCTCCTGAGCGAGCGCCTTAGCGATCATCACTTTCTGGCGTTCTCCATCCGATAAGGTATGGACCATGCGGGATGCTAGTTCCTCAATGCGGACAAGGGCGATGGATTCTTCCACGATCCGCTTATCATCCTTGCTCAACTTGCCCCAGAAGCCGGTATACGGGCTACGTCCCATCCCGACCAATTCCCGTACCAACATATTCCGGATCTCACATTTATCGGTCAGCACGACACCGATCGTGGTGCTCAATTCCTTATCGGAATAAGCATCTATATCTTTTCCTAGGACCAATATTTCCCCATCTAATTTAGGTTGGAAAGCCGATAACGTGCGCAATAAAGTAGACTTCCCCACCCCGTTAGCACCCAGCAAACAGGTTAATTCACCACTATAGATCGTAGAGTGTATACCTTTAGCTACCAGCTTTGTACTACTCTTAGAATGGTAACCGATCGAAAGTCCGTTAATATGAATCGTATCTTGTTTCATCTTACTCGTTCAATTCATTCTTTCGTTTTCTAAATAATACCGAGGCCACTACAGGAGCACCGACTAAAGCGGTTACCGAGTTGACAGGTAACGCTCCCTCGAACCCCGGCATACGGGCGATCAAATTACAGATCAACGCCAACGCCGCACCGGCGAATAAGACCGCAGGCATTAAAATCCGATGGTCGGAAGTTTGAAATATGGCCCGGCATAAATGCGGAACGGCTAGCCCCAAGAAGATAATAGGTCCGCAATAAGCCGTGACAATCGCCGTAAGGACCCCGGCCGAGGTGATAACCAACAAACGGGCCCGCTTGATATTAAGTCCCAAATTGCGTGCGTAGCTATCCCCAAGAAGCATCAAGTTCATGGTCTTGATAAGCAGGAACGAGAGAGGGATCAAGATTGTCATAAGAATCGCGAACAACGTCATCTGATTACCGGAAACACGGGCGAAACTACCCAATCCCCAAATCACGTATGCACGGATATCCTCCTCGACGCTAAAGAATTTAAGTACACCGATCACGGCGTTTGCCACGTAACCGATCATCACACCGATAATCAACAACGTGACATTTCCTTTTACCTTTTGGGAAACATACACGATCAGCGCCATCACGGATAAGGAACCGATCACGGCCGCTATCGATAAGGCGATCTCCCCCATAAAACCAAGTTTACTCAAGGCAACGCCCCCTAAACTACCGCTTAACAACACCACGAAAGCGACACCCATGCTCGCTCCCGAACTGATACCTAAGACCGAAGGTCCGGCCAATGGATTACGGAAAACGGTTTGCATCTGTAAGCCGCTGATGGATAAGCCAGCTCCCGCTACCAACGCTGTCAATGCCTGTGGTAGTCGAGATTTCCAGATAATATTCTGCCATGTAATAGGCTCATTTCCTGAATTCCAGATAATATGCCAAACCGATTGAAGAGGAATAGAGACTGACCCCAACACCAAATTCAAAAAGATTAGAACAAAAATAGCCGTGACAATCGCCAGCATCCATAGGGTATTTGAATGTCTCATCAGTGTTCCTTATTTAAGTCGAGAATAATAGACCGGCTCATGATCCGGTAATAAATCCGGATGAAAGATATGAAGCAAATCCGCTAGGACGATCTCCGGTTCTGTCGGCATACTCTCATAAAACGGCGTGTTCTTCATATTACAATAGATAATCCCTTTCTCCCGGAACGCACGGAAATCCGCATAACGAGGATCTTGCTCTTTCAATGCCTCATAGCTAAACGTTCCCGGGAAACTATTCACGATACGCCAGTAATCAGCATCGTCCGCTTGGTTATAGACCGTCTCGAAGTCTAATGTAACACCACCGGATCGCTCATCGTCTTTCAAGAAATAATCAGCGCCGGCATCCTTGAAAAGCTGTGCCAAGAAACTCTTTCCTCCTACGGCATACCAGTTTCCACCCCGTAACTCGCCACTAAAAACTATCGGACGTTTTTTAACATTGCCATCCGCCGTAAGTTCCTTTAATTCATTATACCTCTTCTCAATGGCGGCAAAACGCTCATTGCCCTCTTTCTCTACCCCTAACAACAAGCCTATGAACTTGATCCATTCAGCTTGTCCCAATGGCGTAGTCTCCTTATAACCCAAATGGGGAATCAAGGGGATACCCACGTCTTTCAGCGTCTCATAGCCTCCCCGCTTGAATGGCGATACAAGGATCAAATCAGGATTCATACTCATGATAACCTCGTTATCGAAATTTCCCTCTATACCGATCTTTGCGGTTTTACCTTCTTTCAGGCGTTCGTTCATCTCTTTATTGAACAAATGCCGTGTACTGGTAATCCCAACGACCTTATCCAAGGCACCCAATTTAATAAAATTCGATAATTGCAGGGAAGTCATACAGATAACGCTTCGGATAGGAAGCTCTATCACCGTATAATCAACAGGAATCCCCGTGGGTTTCGAACCTCTTTTTACGAACGCATAATGAAACGTGGTGCTTTCCTCGTTTTGAGGATCTTGGATATCAGCCAAGACATATTGATCCGCATAGGTAAGCTTGAATCCTTGGGCGTATAAAGGCTTAACCTGCTCTTGCGAGAATGCGGATTGCTCTACGGAAGCCGTCTTCCCTATTTCTCCTTTTTCACGGATACCTGAAGTACATGATAAAGTCAATACCGATAAAAGCAAGCATCCACTCGCTATAAACTTATTCATAATCCTTGTTTAATTGACAGTTGATCATTGACAGTTACTCTCGTCCTGCTCCACGGGACAGCAACATTTATTTATGAACCGGCAGGTCTTCTGACTTACTTCCATTCTGGACGCCTTCCCGATTACGAAACCAGTGGCCAAGGTATTGTCCGAATGTTTAGAAGTTCACAGCAGCGTGGTCTGTCCGGGATTCTCACCCGGTTCCCTTTTAATCCGCCTCCCAGAAAAAGAGATAAGCGGAGCCTATTACAGCGACAAAAGTAGTAAGAATATTTGTATACATCCGCAATTTTAAGGACTTTTGCGTTTCAAATAAAAACAAATACACATGAATCATCCTATTCACTTCGTCTCATTAGGTCCCGGTGATCCGGAATTAATTACGCTGAAAGGGCTTAATACATTACAAAAGGCTGATATTATCTATTGTCCTGCTACACAAGGCAAGCATGGAATCATATCTCGGGCGACGGATATATTGAAAGCTATTGAGGTAGACGAATCCTTGATCCATCCGTTTATTTTGCCAATGAGTAAGGAACGGACAGATGCGTTAAACGCTTATAACGAATTGTTTCTGGATGCCCAAGCTGAATATTTGAAAGGAAAACAAATCGTGATCGTCGCCGAGGGAGACGCTGGTTTTTATTCATCTATACAATATGTATACGATAAATTCGAGGAAGCAGGAATCCCGGTAGATCGAATCGCAGGAATTCCGGCATTTATAGCGGCAGGTGCTTTGGCCGGGATACATATCGTAAAACAAGAGGAGCAAATTAATGTAATCCCCGGGACTGCGTCGTTCGATGAACTTTCGGCAAAAATAGAAAATGGAATGATCATCGTCATCATGAAATTACCGGGTTGCCAAGAGGCTATTCATACTTGTATCCGGCAGTATGCGGATAAGGCGGTTTTTCATTATTTCGAGAATGTTGGAACAGGAAAAGAATATTATACTACTGATATCACCATTATACATTCCAAGGATTTCCCCTATTTCTCCCTACTGATTGTCCAACCTCGCTAAAAGAAGAAGGCTGCCCGGAGAGTAACCAAACCCGGACAGCCCATCTTATTACGCTACATGCAATATATGCTTAAGCTGATCGATATGGAAACGAAGTGTATCCATATAAGGTTTCACTGAATTATGGTACATGATCGCTTTTGCGTGCATATCTTCCAACTCGCTTACTTTACGGTTCGCCTCACGCATTTTACAAGCGTTGTAGCGAATACCCGATACATGTCCTTTGATATCCTCGATCGCTTGGTTTCCCCGGTTGAAGATAGACTCTGCTTCTTCCGGAGCGTATACCGTATAGGCTTGGGCAACGTCATCCAGTAATGCCTGTTGATAAGAGCCGGCTATCGGGAGCAATTGATGGATCGCATGATGACATAAAGAATGAACCTCGTTTTGAAGCTTCTTCAATTCTACTTCCCACTTTGATTCACATACTTCATCCAATTGTTTGACTTCCGCTACGACACAGCCGCTAAACAATTCCACTACCATCTTTTCCCATGCTTCTGCTACCCACGATTTAGTAGCAAATGTAACCTGACTAAATCTTACTGTTGACATAACCTTAAATTTACATATTATATTGCTAATGTTATTAATCTCTTATCTATTTCAATTTATCACACTCAAATCATTTTATCTTTCTTTTTATCGTTGCGACACCACAAAATTAATCAAATTATCATAGATGGATAATTTTAAAGACTATTTTATAATTCTTTAAGAGTGCGACAAGCAAAACGTATGATTTTTGCAAAGTTCACTTTACAAAAAGTTTAATTTCAAGCCTAACAGCTATCACAAAAAGCAAGATCATCGCCATCTTCGCACAAAAATATCAAAATAACACAATCTTATTATTCCATAAAGGGGGAAAACCTTGTTCCGTATCATTTTGTTATTATAATAAATTAGATTTACTTTGTTCAAACTATATAAACTTACATAAAGCACATGAAATCGGACATTGAGATAGCAAGAGAAACAGACTTGCGTAAAATTAAGGAAGTTGCGACAACGTTAGGTATCCCTCGTGAGGAAGTACAAAATTATGGCAGGTATATTGCCAAGGTTCCTATCCATTTGATCGATAAAAAGCAAATGGACCAGCATAATTTAATTTTAGTGACCGCTATCACTCCCACTAAAGCGGGAATCGGAAAGACTACGGTTTCGATCGGTCTGGCTTTAGGTCTGAATAAAATAGGGAAGAAAGCGGTGGTCGCTTTACGTGAGCCGTCTCTTGGCCCGTGTTTCGGCATGAAAGGTGGTGCTGCCGGAGGTGGATATGCCCAAGTGCTTCCTATGGAAAACATCAACTTGCATTTTACAGGGGATTTTCATGCGGTTACTTCCGCCCACAATATGATTACCGCTTTATTGGATAACTATATTTATCAGACTCGCAACACCTGCGAGGGATTGAAGGAGATCAAATGGAAACGGGTTCTTGACGTAAACGACCGTAGCTTACGTAACATCGTATCGGGTCTAGGAGGCTCGGCGAACGGTGTCCCTACCGAGACCGGATTTGACATCACTCCCGCTTCAGAGATCATGGCGATCCTTTGCTTGGCTACGGATATAGAGGATTTGAAACGACGTGTCGGAAATATTTTATTGGGTTATACAAACGAAGATAAGCCTTTCACGGTAAATGATCTTGGCATAGCCGGAGCTATTACCGTATTGCTAAAAGACGCATTACTGCCGAACCTAGTACAAACAACGGAGAATACTCCCGCATTTGTACATGGAGGTCCTTTCGCTAATATCGCCCATGGATGTAATTCCATATTGGCCACCCAAATGGCTCTTACTTATGGAGATTATGTGATTACGGAGGCTGGTTTCGGCGCTGATCTGGGCGCGGAGAAATTCTTTAATATCAAATGTAGAAAAGCGGGGCTTTCACCGAAACTGACAGTCATCGTAGCGACTGCCCAGAGCTTGAAACTTCATGGTGGCGTTCCTGAAAAAGAAATCAAGGAACCGAATATCGAAGGATTAAAGAACGGATTCGCTAACTTAGATAAACACATTGAGAATATGAAGAGCTTCGGACAGCAAGTAATCGTGACTTTCAACCGTTTCGCTACCGATACGGACGAGGAGATCGCTTTAGTGGCTGAGCATTGCAAGGAAAAAGGGGTTGGATTCGCCATGAATAACGTTTTCTCTGAAGGAGGTGAAGGGGGTACGGAACTTGCCCGCTTAGTGGTTGATACGATCGAAAATCATCCTTCCGCTCCTTTACAATATACATATGATCTGAATGATCCGATCCGTACGAAGGTACAAAAAGTGGCCCAGAAGATATACGGAGCCTCTTCGATTGTTTATACGACTTTGGCCGATAAAAAATTGCGTCAGATCGAAAGCTTGGGTATTTCCCATTATCCGATCTGTATCGCCAAGACTCAATATTCATTCTCTTCCGATCCGAAAGCTTATGGGGTCGCCAAGGATTTCGAACTAAAAGTACGAGATGTAATCATCAATAACGGAGCCGAGATGATCGTTGTCGTCATGGGCGAGATCATGCGTATGCCGGGGCTCCCTAAAGAGCCGCAAGCCCGAAAGATCGATATCGTGGATGGCATGATTGAGGGATTGAGTTAATAGACAGTAAAACAATTTAAATAAAAAAAGGTACGCCTCACACATTCAGTAAGGCGTACCTTTTTTATAACCACTCTCGCCCCGAAACCGGGGGGCGATCAATAAGCTCTGGCGAACAGTACCCGGCAAGCCGACGGTTTACCTGTCACCATACACTTACCCGGAGTCTTATCACCAGCTAAAGGAATACAGCGGATCGTAGCTTTCGTCTCGTTCTTGATCAATTCTTCTGTTTCCGGGGTTCCATCCCAGTGGGCCATGATGAAGACGCCATCCTCGATCTTCTCCTTAAATTCCTCATACGTATCTACGTTTATGATGTTAGCCTCACGGTGATCGTACGCTTTCTTGAAGATATTCGCTTGGATTTCCTCCAACAGATTCTTCACGTATTCCTCAATGCCATCACAAGTGATCGTCTCCTTCTCCAAAGTATCACGGCGCATTACTTCGATTGTATTATTCTCCAAATCACGACCACCCATAGCCAAACGCACGGGAACACCTTTTAACTCGTACTCAGCGAACTTCCAGCCCGGCTTCTTGTTATCAGCGTCATCATATTTCACGGAAATGCCTAACGCTTTCAATTTAGCCACGATACCAGCGACCTTCTCGCTGATCTGCGTCAATTGCTCAGCGCTACGGTAGATCGGTACGATCACAACCTGTATCGGAGCCAAATGTGGAGGCAATACCAAACCGTTATCATCAGAGTGAGACATAATCAACGCTCCGATCAAACGTGTGGAAACACCCCAAGAAGTAGCCCAAGCATAGTCGCTCTTACCGTTCTTGTCGATGAAAGTAACGTCGAAAGCCTTACCGAAGTTCTGCCCCAAGAAATGGGAAGTTCCCGCCTGCAAAGCTTTTCCATCCTGCATCATCGCCTCGATCGTATAGGTATCCAAAGCACCGGCGAAACGCTCGCTCTCAGACTTCACGCCCTTTATTACCGGCATTGCCATATAATTCTCTGCGAAGTTCGCATAAACGTCTTGCATCTTCTTAGCTTCTATCTCCGCTTCTTCACGAGTAGCGTGAGCGGTATGGCCTTCCTGCCACAAGAACTCAGCCGTACGAAGGAACAAGCGAGTACGCATCTCCCAGCGCATCACGTTCGCCCATTGGTTGCACAAGATAGGCAGGTCACGGTAAGACTGAATCCAGTTACGGTATGTATTCCATATAATGGTCTCCGAAGTCGGGCGAATGATCAATTCCTCTTCCAGTTTAGCTGCCGGATCTACGACAACCCCCGTACCGTCATGATTTGTCTTCAAACGATAGTGAGTAACCACGGCGCACTCCTTGGCGAACCCTTCTACGTGCTCAGCTTCTTTGCTTAAGAAAGACTTCGGGATCAGCAAGGGGAAATAAGCGTTCACATGACCGGTTTCCTTGAACATATCGTCTAGGATACGTTGCATCTTCTCCCAGATAGCGTATCCGTAAGGCTTGATCACCATACAACCACGCACGGCGGAATTCTCCGCCAAATCTGCCTTAATTACCAAATCTTGGTACCACTGCGAATAGTTTACACTTCTCGGTGTAAGTTCTTTCAGCTCTTTTGCCATTTCTTTATATTTCTAAATTATACTGTTTTCCTTAATCTGAATAAGTAATGGGTTGCAAAGGTAAGAAATAATCGTATATCTTTGTAAAAACTATATATAGATAATATCATGAATATACACAAGATCACACGTTACTTACTTATGTTATGTACATTTACGTTCTTAACTCTCACGGCGAAAGGGCAAGATGGAGAGCCTTTGCGACTGGCCGTGGCAGGGGTATCCCACGGACATCTATGGGAGGTGATAAGCCGTTTGGATAGAGGCGATTTCAAGATTGTAGGAGTCGCCGAGAAAGATGATTACTTACGGGAACATAACGGTCTGCGGGATAAGCTAGATCCAAACCTGTTCTATGCGGACCTTGGCGAGATGCTGGACAAGACCCATCCGGAGGCGGTCATCGTATACGAGCCGATCTACGACCATCTTCGTGTGGTAGAGGCTTGCGCGCCGAGAGGCATACATGTTATGGTAGAAAAACCATTGGCCGTAAATAACGAACATGCTACCCGAATGGCATCGCTCGCCCGTGAGAAAAATATCTTGTTGCTTACCAACTACGAGACTACGTGGTATAATACCAACCATGAGGCATTCCGCCTTATTGACAGCGGTGCTATCGGGAAGATCGATCGTATCAACGTATACGACGGGCATCAAGGTCCCTTCGAGATCAACTGCGGAAAAGAGTTCACGGACTGGTTAACCGACCCCGTGCTGAATGGCGGCGGGGCGGTTATCGATTTTGGATGTTACGGAGCCAACTTAGCCACCCGTCTCATGAAAGATGAAAAGCCCCTTAGCGTATACGCTGTACTACGGCAGAATAAACCGAATCTTTATCCCAAGGTAGACGATGACGCAACTATTATCGTGGAATATCCTTCCGCAACCGTCCAGATCATGGGATCATGGTGTTGGCCGATGGGTAGAAAAGATATGCATATCTATGGCGACAAAGGATATATTTACCAAGATACACCTAAGGAAATGCGAATTTATACCAACGGAAAGGAGCGCCAAGAAATAGCACCTTCCTTGAACGCTCCTTATAATGATTCCTTTTATTTCTTGAAAGCCGCCGTCCGTAAAGAGATTGACGTACCTCCCACGGACCTTTCCTCGTTGGAGAATAACCTAATGGTAGTACGGATATTGGACGCTGCCATTCAAAGCGCAAAATCTAAAGCGGTTATCCAGCTCTTTTGAGAGTTTAAAACACCTCTTTCCAATGTTTTAGATTCGTATCGATGGTATCCAAGACCTCCTTGCTTCGCCCCTCCATCATTAACTTATACATGGTTTGGGCAAAACCAAGCATTTGGGAGAACTCAATCTTGGGAGGCATCGCTAATGCGTTCGGATCGGTCATGATGTTAACCAAGGCCGGTCCGTCAGCGTTAAACACTTTCTGCAAGGTGGGGAATACATCGTCGGGGTTGATCACGTTGTAGCCCGCCATTCCCATTGAAAGGGCGACCCGGGCGAAATCCGGGTTCAGCATCGTGGTCTGCCAATCCGGCAGTCCGGCTACCTCCATCTCAAGTTTTACCATTCCTAGGGAACGGTTATTAAACACGATTAATTTAATCGGCAAATGGTATTGCACGATCGTAGCAAGGTCGCCCAACAACATTGAGATACCTCCATCACCACACAACGCCACGACTTGCCTGCCGGGATAAGCCAATGCCGCCCCTATCGCTTGCGGCATGGCGTTCGCCATCGAGCCATGATTGAATGATCCCAACATCTTCCGCATACCCGTAGCTTGCAAATAGCGGGCACCCCATACACAAGTCATACCCGTATCCACGGTAAATATGGCGTCGTCCGAGCTAAGCTCGTCTACGACCGAGATCACGTATTCTGGCTGTATCTTCTCTTCTTTCCCCCGGACAGTGGCGGCAGAACGGAGATTTTCCCGAACTTTCTCATATTTAGCCAACTGTTCCCGCAAGAAACTATCATCTTCTTTCTGGTGAATCAACGGAATCAACTCATCCAAAGTATCCTTCACATCGCCACAAAGCCCCATTTGTATCTTGGCACGACGCCCCAGACGATTCGGATTGATATCCACCTGTACGATCGTGTTGCTCTCTGGCATGAATGCCTCGTATGGAAAATCGGTTCCCAACAACACCAACACCTCTGCCTCGTGCATACTATAATAGCCGGAAGGCATGCCCAATAGACCGGTCATCCCCACCTCGTTCGGATTATCGTATTGGATCTCCATCTTACCCTTGAAAGAATAGGCTACCGGAGCATTCAGTAATTTAGCCAACTGCACCAATTCCGAATGGGCATCTTTCGCCCCTATTCCACAATAAAGTGTCACTTTCTTCGCATTATTCAACAAATCCGCTAATTCCCGGATTTCCTGTTCGGCGGGACAAACCCGTTGTCGCGTAGGAAAAGAAAAGGTAGAGGACAAACCCGCTGTAGCATTCTCTGCCGCCAAGTCACCGGGAAGTCCGATCACCCCGACCCCACGTGATGAGATCGCCGCTTGCATAGCGCCTTGAAGCATCCGGGGAAATTGTTCCGGTGTAGTGGCTACCTGATTATAATAGCTACAATCATCGAACAATTTGATCGTATTTGTCTCTTGGAAATATTCTGTACCAAACTCCCGGGAAGGGATCGTGGAAGCGATCGCCAAGACCGGGGCTCCGGATCGTTGGGCATCATACAGCCCATTAATTAAATGTACATGCCCGGGGCCACTACTACCTGCACAACAAGCCAACTCGCCTGTCAATTGAGCCTCCGCCGCAGCGGCATAAGCTCCCGTCTCCTCATGACGGACATGAATCCACCGCAATCTGCCGTTTTTCCGAACAGCCTCGTTTACCTCATTCAGGCTATCGCCTGTCACGGCGTATATACGTCGTACGCCTGCTTTTTCCAGCGTATCCACTAACTGGTCCGCAACTTTCTTCGCCATAGTTTAAACTCTTCTTTTTATTTTATTAAGAAAACTATCAAGGGCTGGAGAAAGTTTTTGGAAAGACTGATTTTTATTTGATGCAATCCGTCAATGTTCGTAAAAAAGCGACAATCGCAGTCTCCTCTTCCTGAGATAAACCTAAGTTCCCCAGTTCATCCTTATTTACGGTCTCGGGATATTCCGCCGGGGGAAATCCTCTACATCCCTTACATTATGAAGCTAAATAGACACTTCACGACCCCTTCCGAGGTGATACGGGCGTATTTATCGGCAAAACCTTTTTCCGGGATATGGCATATAGTAAACATATCACCAAATGTACGATTTATTTCTCAAAATATATGAGCGATGGCCTCTATTTATGGAGAGACATCCCCATGTAGATACCGATGCAATAAGGAATTAACCAGATGAACCACACAACAATGCTAAATCTATTGAAATGCTGCTTGGCTTTTAACGAACCTTTAAAGTAAGTCCAAATCGCCCAGATCGCATGGATTAGCATCAAGCAAATAGCGATAATTCCCGTTACGGTATGCGCCGTATCATGCAGATGGGTCAGCTGGGCGATATGCTCCATCAAACCCGTTCCAATAGCGTCCGCATAAAGTCCTAATACAAAAAAACAAAGATGCCACGCTTTTAACTGTCCTTGAAAACGCTCGCCCCAGACTCCGATCGTATAGCATATCAAGGCGGATGATATCACACAAATGGCCGTAATCAGTAAATGAATATCAAGTTGATTGAATACCATATTTTTCCTTTTTCAAAAAGAACAGAAGCTTCCTGAAAAAGTTTAGGCTATTGGCAAAGAATTCATACATTCGCGTGTCTAAATAAAAACGACAGGGCAATCCCGTTGAAAAATATGAAACAAAATATACTCGCTCTCTATCTGATCAAGTTATCCAAATGGTTCTCGCTCGTAATGCCTATCATTGTCCTTTTCTATGAGGATCATGGGTTAGGATTGCAAGACGTATTTATTTTGAAGAGTGTCTACTCGGTCGCCGCTGTCACTTTGGAGATTCCCTCGGGCTATCTGGCGGACGTATGGGGGCGTAAGAAATGCTTGATTCTAGGTTGTATACTTTTCTTTGGAGGGTACCTATGTTATTCTTTCACCTCCACTTTCACGGCATTTCTCTTCGCCGAGATTTTGTTGGGAACCGGGCAAACCTTGGTAAACGGAGCGGATTCGGCGCTGCTCTACGATACAACCGTACGATATAAAAAAGAAGAACTTTATTTGCGGTATGAGGGACGTATCACGATGATCGGTAATTTCGCCGAGGCCATCGCCGGGATATTCGGTGGATTGCTGGCCGCCTATTCCTTGCGATTGCCGTTTTACGCCCAAGCGTTTGTCGCCTTTATCGGCATTCCGGCAGCGTTCGCCTTGCAGGAATTCAATACTAAGAGTAAGGTGCAGAACCCGGTTTCCGAGATTCTCCGCATTTTGAAATATTCCTTGGTTACGAACCGTAGGCTATGCTATAACATCATGTTCTCCGGTATCATCGGAGCCGCTACATTAACGATGGCATGGTTCGTGCAGCCCGTATTGATGAAGTTGGAAACCCCGACCTCCTATTACGGTGTCATTTGGACCGTGCTCAATCTGACGGTGGGATTGTCCGCCCTCTATTCTGATCGGGTAGAGCGGTATTTCGGGATGCGTAAATCAAACACGTTTATACTACTTGTAATCATCGGTGGATATATATCGCTCGCTTATAACCTTACTTATTGGGGATTAGCGATCTTGTTCATTTTCTATATAGTCCGGGGCTTCGCCACACCGATTTTGAAAGGTTACATTAATCAAATGACCTTCTCGGAGATGCGGGCTACGGTCTTGTCGATCCGTAACTTTGTGATCCGCTTGATATTCGCTGCCATCGCCCCATTTATAGGTTGGCTAAATGATTTCTATTCTTTGCATGTCGCCCTGTTAGTTTCCGCCGGAATTATTGCCATACCCGGAATTTTATTCTTAGTTTTGCAATTCCGTAAAGCAGATTAAAAATATAATAGCATGAAAAGACAACTTATGACCGGACTGTTTGCCGCTTTGGCTTTCACAGCGGTAGCCCAGTCGAATGAGTGGCGAAATCCCGAGGTCAACGCCGTAAACCGTGCCCCGATGCACGCCAATTTCTTCGCCTACGAGACCGCCGAGGTGGCGGCGAAGGACGCCAAGGAACAATCCCAGAACTTCATGACCTTGAACGGTCCTTGGAAATTCTTTTGGGTAAAGAACGCTGACGCTCGTCCTACCGATTTCTGGCGGACCGATTACAACGACAAAGGATGGAACAATATGCCTGTGCCCGGTGTATGGGAACTGAACGGATATGGAGATCCTCTCTACGTAAACGTTGGTTACGCTTGGCGCGAGCAATTTAAGAACAACCCACCCGAGGTCCCTACCGTTAATAACCATGTGGGTTCCTACCGCCGTGAGATCATGGTTCCTGCCGGCTGGAACGGAAAAGAGATCATCGCCCATTTCGGCTCCGTTACCTCCAATATGTATTTGTGGGTAAACGGGAAGTACGTAGGCTATAGCGAAGATAGCAAGCTGGAAGCGGAGTTTAACTTAACTCCTTACTTGAAACCCGGACAAAAAAACCTGATCGCTTTCCAAGTATTCCGCTGGTGTGATGGCACTTATCTGGAAGACCAAGATTTCTTCCGTTACAGCGGTGTCGGACGTGATTGTTATTTATACGCCCGTAACCCAAAGCAACAGATCGCCGATATACGTGTGACTCCGGATCTGGACGCTCAATACCAAAATGGCTCGTTGGCTGTCAACCTGACCATGAAGGGTAAAGGTACGGTAGAGCTTGAACTATTGGATGCCCAGAATAAAGCTGTCGCTACCCAATCCTTGAACGCTTCCGGAAAGGTCAGCACGACGATAGAAGTCTCCTCTCCCCACAAATGGACCGCGGAGACTCCTTATCTATATACTTTACGGGCTACTTTAAAAGAGGGAGGCAAAACAATCGAAGTAATCCCTGTAAAAGTAGGTTTCCGTAAGATCGAATTAAAGAACGCCCAGATACTCGTGAATGGGCAACCAGTTCTTTTCAAGGGTGCCGACCGTCACGAGATGGATCCCGATGGCGGTTATGTCGTTTCACGCGAGCGCATGATACAGGACATACAGATCATGAAGAAATTCAACTTGAACGCCGTTCGTACCTGCCACTACCCGGATGATAACTTCTGGTACGATCTTTGCGATAAATACGGTATCTATGTCGTAGCCGAGGCCAATGTAGAGTCTCACGGAATGGGATACGGCGAGGAAACGTTAGCCAAGAACCCATCTTATAAGAAAGCGCATCTGGAACGTAACCAACGTAACGTCCAACGTGGTTTCAACCATCCGAGTATAATCTTCTGGTCCTTGGGTAACGAGGCGGGATACGGTCCTAACTTCGAGGCCGCTTACGATTGGATCAAAAACGAGGATCCCAGCCGTGCCGTACAATACGAGCAGGCCGGAAAGACCGGAAAGACAGATATCTTCTGCCCGATGTATTACAACTACGAGGATTGCGCTAAATACTGCGAGGACAACTCCATGCAAAAGCCTTTGATACAATGTGAGTACGCCCATGCCATGGGTAACTCTCAAGGTGGTTTCAAGGAATATTGGGATTTGATCCGTAAATACCCGAAATATCAAGGAGGCTTCATCTGGGACTTCGTGGATCAATCCGTACGCTGGACCGGCAAGAACGGGAAAATGATCTATGCTTATGGCGGCGATTTCAATAAGTTCGACGCTAGCGATAATAACTTCTGCGATAACGGCTTGATCAGCCCGGATCGTGTTCCGAACCCGCATATGTACGAGGTGGGGTATTATTACCAAGATATCTGGACAACCCCCGGCGATCTGTCGAAAGGTGAGATCAAGGTGTACAACGAGAATTTCTTCCGTGACCTTTCCGCTTATTATCTGGAATGGGAAATGCTGAAAGGTGGCAAGGTTGTTCGTAGCGGACGTGTCGATGACCTGAAAGTAGCTCCCCAGCAAACATCAACAATCCGATTGGATCTAGGCGAGACTTGCCAATGCACGGAATGGTTGCTGAATGTATCTTATAAACTGAAGAACCGTGAGGGTTTATTACCCGCCGGACATACCGTAGCCAAGGATCAGCTGACGTTGAATCCATACAAGGCTCCATCTATGGAATTGAAAAACGTGGAGACAACCAATATCGAAACCAAGGCTCCAGTCGTACAAGATAGCGATGCGAATTACCTGATCGTGGAAGGTTGTGGTTTCCGTACCGAGTTCAATCGAGAGAATGGTTATCTGATCAAATACGAGGTAAACGGCCAAGACATGATCAAGGAAGGAGAGGCTTTGACTCCTAACTTCTGGCGCGCGCCGACAGACAATGATTTCGGAGCTGGCCTACAGAAAAAGTACGCCGCATGGAAGAATCCGGAGATGAAGCTGACTTCTCTTAACCAACGGATGGAGAACAAGCAAGTGATCGTAGAGGCCGCTTACGATATGCCGACCGTATCCGCCAAGTTGAACTTGACGTACGTGATCAATAACAAGGGTGCGATCAAGGTTACCCAGAAAATGACAGCAGACAAGAATGCCAAGGTATCCCCCATGTTCCGCTTCGGTATGCAAATGCCGATGCCGAGATCATTCGAGAATATCGAATACTACGGCCGTGGTCCCGTGGAGAATTATATCGACCGCAAGGGTAACGCCGACTTGGCTATTTACCGCCAGACCGTAGATGAGCAATTCTATTCGTATATCCGTCCGCAAGAGAATGGAACGAAATCGGATATCCGCTGGTGGAAAATGCTGAACGAGGCTGGCAACGGTATCGAGGTTGTAGCCTCTGCCCCATTCTCCGCTTCCGCTTTACATTATACGATCGAGTCTTTGGATGACGGTGCCCGGAAGGATCAAAGACACTCTCCCGAAGTAGAGGAAGCTGACTTGACAAACCTTTGTCTCGATAAGGTGCAGATGGGATTGGGCTGTGTAAATAGCTGGGGAACTATCGCACTCCCGGAATATCAAATTCCTTACGGCGACTATGAGTTCACGTTCATTCTTACTCCGGTAAAACATAGCATCGAGATCGAGTAAAACGAATCTTTTATCTAGCGAGAGATATATGAAAGAAGGGGAAAGCAATTGTTGTTTTCCCCTTCTCTCGTTTTCTATCATCACTATTCTTTAACAGCCACTACCTACAAAATTCCTAAACCGTTCCAGTCCCTTTATCAGCGAGGAACGTGGACAAGCGATATTCCAACGCATGAAACCTTCGCCTTCTGCTCCATACATCGTTCCGGCATTGAGCCATAGCTTCGCTTTCTCGATCAGCAAGTGCTCCAATTCTTCCGATGATTTACCTAACTTACGGCAATCCATCCATACGAGATAAGTGCCTTCCAACAAGGTTATCGGGAAGTCCGGCAGATATTTCCCGCAAAAATCTTTCATGTATAAGTAATTCTGCCATAAATAATCGATCAGTTGCGACAGCCATTCCTCTCCCTCATTATAGGCCGCTATGGTAGCTATTACACCAAAAGGATTCACATCGCATACCTCGTTGATATTGATTGCCCGGTCTATCTTCCGACGTAGGTTCTCATCGGAACACACGATATTGGCGATCTGTAATCCAGCTATATTGAAAGCCTTGCTAGGTGACAGGCATGTCACGGAATGCCGTAGGAATTCTTCCGAGATAGATGCGAACGGCGTAAAAGTATATTCCGGAAATACGAGTTCGCAATGTATATCATCCGATACGACTGTTAAACCATTACGGATACATATCTCGCCGATATGACTTAATTCCTCACGTGTCCATACCCTTCCAGCGGGATTATGAGGATTACACAACAACATGACCTTTACCCTCGGATCAGCGGCTTTTCTCTCCAAATCCTCATAATCAATCGTGAATGTATCATGGGCATAAGACAAAGGGTTGCGGATAATCTCACATCCGTTATTGCGGATGGATGAGAAAAAACAGTTATAAACCGGAGTCTGCACCAGTACTTTATCACCCGGCTCGGTCAACACTTTGATAACGGCGGAAATAGCCGGAACAACACCGGAGGTATAAATCATCCATTCTTTCCGTATTTGCCATCCATGCCGACGTTCAAACCAACCTGTCACCGCTTCGTAATATGCATCCGGCACTTGGGTATAACCGAAAATACCATGTTCTACACGTTGCCGTAAAGCTTCGATAATAACGGGTGCCGTACGGAAATCCATATCGGCCACCCACATCGGTAGTACATCCGTGCCCACGGCACTATCCCATTTATAAGAGTTCGTACCGGTACGAGGCACTATTTCATCGAAGTTATATCTCATATTCTTTATGCGGAAAAGCAAGTACGTTCATTCCATAGCCTCAGTTGGCAATTACCCGGAGCCTTGATGTTCTCGTCGAGGATTACCTCACCATAACTTTCGGCGGTGATACTTCCCGTACGGGGATTCTTCACGCTACGGATCGAGCTGTTGATAGTCGCCTGCACGGAACTGTATTCAAAGGCTAGATCGCAATCATCTGCCATCGTACAGTTCTCCATCATAAGATCGTGGGCGTAACAAAGCGGCTGCGTACCCGAGATCTTGCAATTTACCAAACGCAGGTTCTTCGAGTGCCACCCCAAGTACTCGCCGTTAATCTCGGAATCGTATACGGTAACATTCTCCGTATTCCAGAAAGCGTCTTTCGAATTGATGACCGCATTACGGATTTCCACGTTCTTACAATACTGGAACGAGTAGTTTCCATTTTGAGCGTAGTTCCGGATTTTAATGTTCTCGCCGTGCATAAATAAATAATCAGCATGATCTATTTGCACATTTATCAATTCCACGTTCCGGCAATGCCAAAGGGTTTCTTGAGCATTGGGTAGTTGTACGTTTTCCAGTCTGATACCGTCCATCTCCCGAAACATCTTTGGGGCTTCCACCCGTGTATCCGTCATCACTAGATTTTGGGAGTACCATAACGCGGCACGTCCACCTTCGGTAAACAGGCTATTCTTGATGGTGAAGCCATCCACGTGCCAAAACGGATATTTACCCTCAAAACGACAGCCTACGGCTATGATATTGCTACACTCTTTCAATGCCGACTCCCCGGCATGAATAACGACATTGTCTAATTGTAAATCGTGAGAGGCGAACAAAGGGCGCTCACCACTAAATTCCATATTCTTTATCTGTTGCATAATGGATCTTATTTGAAGTTTTCTACAAAGAACCGTTCAATCTTATCGAAGGGAATGACATTCATCTGATCGTACAAATCCACATGATTCGCTCCGGGTATAATTAGCAATTCCTTGTTATCACCTTTCAGTTTCTTGAAAGCATCCTCGCTGAAGTAACGTGAATGCGCTTTCTCGCCATGAATAATCAATACGGCGCTACGAATCTCGTCACTATACGAGAGTATAGGCATATTGATGAAAGATAAAGCCGAGGTCTTGTTCCATCCGCCATTCGAGTTGAGCGAACGCTTGTGGTAACCACGCTTCGTCTTGTAATAAGCGTAGTAGTCTTTCAAGAATTGGGGCGCATCGTCGGGTAACGTATCGGGTAAGCCTCCCGCAAGGGCATATGAGCCGTACTTTGCGTCAGCGGTACGCTGTTCATTGAGTTGCTTGCGCAATTCATAACGTGCGTCGGTATCCATCGCATCAAAATAGCCATTAGCGTTCACACGGCTCATATCGTACATCGTAGAGGTAACGGTCGCTTTGATACGAGTATCGATAGCCGCCGCATTAAGAGCCATGCCTCCCCATCCGCAGATACCGAGGATACCGATATGTTCCGCATCCACATCATCACGTGTCGAAAGGAAATCGACGGCCGCACAGAAATCTTCCGTATTGATGTCGGGAGAAGCTACATAACGAGGCTCTCCGCCACTCTCGCCTGTATATGACGGATCGAAAGCGATCGTCAGAAATCCACGTTCCGCCAATTCCTGCGCATATAAACCCGAGGATTGTTCCTTCACGGCACCGAACGGACCGCTAATAGCGATAGCAGGCAATTTTCCATCCGCATGCTTGGGTTTGTACATATCGGCGGCAAGCGTAATGCCATAGCGATTACGAAAAGTAACTTTACTATGGCTCACCTTGTCACTCTGTGGGAATACTTTATCCCACTCCTTAGTTAGATTCAAATTCTTGTCCATTGTATGACCGGTATTAAATTGATTGTCTGTAGCGAACAGATTTCCCGTAGCGCAAAAGCATATGGCTATTGCCGTACATAATTCTCTTAATGACTTCTTCATGTCGTTCCTTGTTTATTTTTACGATGGCAAAGATAGAAGCTCAAATAGCATCCCTTTGTAGATAAATTACGGATGTCATGACCTCAATTACAGGTTTTGCGGAATCAGCCAGAAAACCTGTAAATACACATAATCCGTAACAATGGTTATATAATCCGTAATTAGGGTTATAACTATATATGAATTATCCTCTATTTTCGCATACAAAATTATTGATTAAATACGTACGGCTATGGATAAGATACTTAACTTAGATAGTGTAGACCTATATAACAAACTATATGGCCTCGAAACCCTAAATCCGCTTGTCAGTGTCATAGATTTGAATAAAGCGACGAGTAGTGTAGATCTCATCCGCTTCAATTACGGCATCTATGCGCTGTATCTAAAACTAGAGAAAGCCTGCGATATCAAATACGGACGCCAGACATACGATTACCAAGAAGGCACGATCGTTTGCTTCGCCCCCGGGCAAACAGCGGAAACAAACCCGACCACCGATAAAGTCCAAGTAAACGCACATGGTATTCTTTTTCATCCCGATTTACTGCGTGGAACGTCACTCGGAAAGAATATAAAGAAATATACGTTCTTTTCTTACGAGGTAAACGAGGCGTTGCATCTCTCGGAAGAAGAAAGATCTATCGTGATGGATTGCCTGAAGATCATCCGTATGGAACTGGAACATGGCGTGGATAAACATAGTAAAACCTTACTTGTAAACCATATCGAACTGCTGCTTAATTATTGTATGCGTTTTTATGAAAGGCAGTTCATCACCCGAGGCAAGACAAACCGGGATGTGCTGACACGTTTCGAAAACCTGTTGGATGAGTATTTCGAAAGTACACTCGCCGAACAGGACGGATTGCCTACGGTGAAATACTTTGCCGACAAGCTTTGCCTCTCATCGAACTATTTCGGTGACATGTTCAAGAAGGAAACCGGCAAATCACCGCAGGAATACATCCAAGAGAAAGTAATCGAGCTAGCCAAAGAACGTATCTCCGGCACGGCGGACACAGTCAGCCAAATCGCATATTCCCTCGGTTTCCAATATCCGCAGCACTTCTGTCGGCTATTCAAGAAACGGGTAGGGTACACGCCAAGTGAATACCGTGCGCAGATCGGTCTATCAACGAATCTATAGAAGGCGTTCAAGAAGATGTTAGATATTAAGACTGTATATGAATGTAACCGGTGCTTGGGATGCAAGACGCTGCACCCACAAGTAAACCTCATCAATCTAGAGAGCCCGAACCTAGAGCAAGAGGCCGTAAAGTTCGAGTTCTACGCGATCCTCTTGATAGAAGACTGTCCGGACGGTTGCTATTGTTGCGGACGTAAGTATTACGATTATTCCAACGCTACGATGGTGTTTCTTACACCCGGTGAGATTTTCCGCATGAGCGAGAATAATACGCTACCCAACAAAGGGTACCTTTTAGCGTTCCATCCCGACCTATTGTTCCACACGTCATTGGACAACCCTATTAAGAACTATACCTTCTTCGCTTATCACAAAGAAGAGGCTCTGCATCTCTCTCAACGTGAGACAGCCAAAGTTACGTGTTGTCTGGAAAACATCGAGGACGAGCTTCACCATGCCATCGATACGCACAGTGGTACCATTCTATCCCGCCACATTGAATTATTATTGGATTATTGTACACGCTATTATGAGCGACAGTTCATTACCCGGGAAAATAAGAACAAGGCTATCTTGGAGAAATTGGAAAGGCTCCTCGACGAGTATATCATTTCCGGTAAATTAGAGAACGGCCAGCTACCCACCGCCGAATATTGTACGGCAGAACTGGACCTTTCTGTCGCTTACTTCAACGACCTGTTAAGATTCGAGACCGGCAAAACACTGGAGGAATATTTTCAGTTCAAACGATTGAGCGTGGCTAAGACAATGCTACTGAAAAACGGTAATACTCCCGCTTTGGTAGCACGACAATTAGGTTATCCGAACGTACAGTATTTCAGCCTTATATTTAAGAAGATCACAGGCATCGCTCCCTGTGAATATCCATATGCGCAAAACTAAGAAACGGAAGGAATGACCTCCTTCCGTTTCTTAGAATGACATTATTTTCCTAGCTTCTTTTCCAGCATCTTCATAAAATATCCCCCGACAACCGAACGGGCTTGAAAACCTCGTTGCGTACCATCGGAAGTAAAATGCCAATCGCTTAGAGGAACACGTGAAGTCGTCTCGTTGGCGTAGTTCCAGACCGGAACCATCAGCGCATTGAAATCCTCCATCGATCCGGTCAAACAAGCGGACCATAAAATCCAGTCGGACTTCGTATAATCCTCCCGGTTATCCAACGGCAAACCATATTTATTTTGTTTTGTCTTGTAATAAGCCATTTCCGTAGCGGCAACCTCTTTTGGGAAGATATTCAAGCCCAGCAAGCGATCCCAGACCAGATTATATTTTTGGCTCCAAGTGCCCGGCTTATCGAAAGTCAGGCGGTAATGATCACCATCGTTCGCCATCTTCACCCACTTAGCGGCCATCTCACGGGCGGCTTCCGTATATTGCCTAGCGATATCCGTCTTGCCTAACATCTCCGCCAATTTCCCGTAGCCGGCAACTCCCATAATTGCCTTGATGGACAAATTCGTGTTATGGGCGAAATGCCCGGCGAAATCATCCGTACAAAGTTGGTTCTTCGGATCAAGGCCTTCCTTCAACAAGTAATTCGCCCATGTAGTCAAAACCTCCCAATGTTGGGCGGCATAATCGGCATTACCATCCACTACCGCTATGGCAGTCGCTAGCACAAGCATATTACCACTTTCTTCCACGGGCATATCGCCACCGTAGGTCTGACCGTTCGCAACGGGATATGTACCCACGTCGTGAGCCGGGAAAGGTTTCTTCCACAGTCCGCTCTCGCTATAATAGAAAATAGGGTTCATCATTCCTTTCAACAAATCCGTATTGTACACTAAGAATAAAGGAGCGGAAGGATACGTTATATCCACCGTTCCGATAGAACCGTTGCTGAAATTTTCTTTAGAGAGGAATAAGAGAGTCCCTTCTTTATCAGTCACCAATTTATGGGCGGCGATCGCCTGCCGATATGCGATAGCGCATAACTCGGCGTACTTCTTCCCTCCTACGGCGCTCGTCTTGCTCATCAAAGAAGAATCAAAGGAACCGCAACGTCTCATCAGATCCTCATAAGCAGCCTCCCCTTTCTCGAACGCCTGATGAATATCCACCTTTCCGTCGTGCTTCCAATAAGGCATCCGGTTGTCTTGGAAATACTGGATCGAATATAAATCATCGTAACCGATCATCAAATGTCCGGAGACGGTTTCCTTGGAGACCTTGCCGATCGGGTCCGTATAAGCGAGAACCGTCATTTGCTCGCGCATATCCGAAGAGATACTTTGCGATCCAGCCGGTAAATTACCAGTAGTCATGAAAGCTTTCTTCGTAGCATAATACTCGTCGATCGTTGCGGAGACTCCCGGTTTCTTTGGGATAGCCAAATAGAAATATCCCCAGTCAATCCGTACATCATCCCCGGTTTTCGCCAGAACCTCTTGATCGATTGTTCCTGTCTTTAGGTAAATTAAATTAGGGGTTTCCGTTTTCTCAAAAGTCACCTCTTGATCGATCGTATTCACGGCCCATTGCGGCGTGGCTTCCATATATAATTGCACGTCGTGATCTTTACCGTCGATGGAGCGGACTTGATAGGTTATATAATTAAACGGAGAAGTCATAGCCTCCAGATCATTCAGCAAGAAGGGAGCCGTGAAAATCAAGTCCAGACTTACATCACCGCACTCAAAGGTGTAGAATGTTTGCGTAGGCATCACGTTCACGGATTTCTGGATCGCTTTCTCATCGAACGTATCTCCTCGTTTCACCTTCCGCATGATTCCCATATCCACATAAGCGCCTCCCCCATTGTTCCGGCAATGAGCGGCCAACACGTTACCCGTAGGCTTCAAGCTTTCCGCCACCGCTTCCGGTATCTCTTTCAGCAAATCATAGTCCAGACCATTCCCTGCCACAGCGATTTGCTTTCCATTTAGATACACCTCGATATTATCATCGTGCGAATATTGGAGGTAGAGGGCATCCTTTCGCTCATCCGAAGGCCAGTCAAACGTACGACGTACCCAGATATCTCCTGTAGACCAAGGCGTGGAACAATTGGGATTATCTTCCGTTCCAAAAGCGGCTTTTCCCTGCTTCCAACCTTTCGGATCATAAGCCTCGGCGAACCAATCTCCGGCAGGCTGAGACATCGTATAATCGGCCTCCCATAGGCCATCCGAGGCCGTACCGATCACCGAGGTCACCTGTATATCGTCCATTCCCATGAAACGGAATGATTTACCATCTACCCGTATACTGCCCAGAAGCGGATAATCACGGCCGGTCCAATGCCGTACCGACTCATCATTCAATTGATCGGCAAACGACCATGCGCTTGTATAGGGATCGATCGTGACCAAAGGAACGGCAGGAGCACGTAAAGAGTTCTCTGCCGCCGCCGTATATACCTCGGAAACTTTCACTTGCGTACAACAAGATAAAGCCGTACAACAAGATAAAGCCAATAAATAGTTTCTCATCCGCTTACTTTACGGTTTTATGAATGGCCTCCAATACGATCTTCTCCATGATCTTATAACCTTCCAAGGTCGGATGCACACCATCTTTCGACAGGTTAGCAGGCAATCCGTTTCGCTCATCTTTCATGGCGGAATGATAATCCACGTATGTCAAACCATTCTTATCCGCATACTCCTTGATCCATTTATTGAGCTGGATAACCTTATCGGCCGGTTGCATGCCCGGTCTCCAAGGAAAGTCATAAGCCGGCAATACGGAGCAGAAAATCACCTTGATATGATTCGCCTTCGCCAATTCCGCCATGGAGACCAAGTTCCCAAACACGTTTTCCAAGGCGATCACACCATTATTGTGAGCGATATCATTGATTCCCGCCAAGATTACCACGGCTTTCGGCTTCAAATTAATAACGTCTTGGCGAAAACGCACTAACATCTCCGAGGTTGTCTGTCCGCTGATCCCACGGTCTACGAAGTTATTCCGGATAAAGAAAGTCGAATCCGCCGGCCACCATCCGTCTGTAATGGAGTTCCCCATAAATACCACGTTCGAAGGAACTTTCACGGTCTTGTTAGCCTTCGCATAACGACCAAACTGAGCCCAATCCCCTTTCTCGGTCTGGGCAAATAACGTAGTGGTAGCCAATAAACAGCCCGCTACTAGTAAAGCTTGTTTCATGTTTTTCATATTACTTGATTATAAAATACAAACCAACGATCTTGTTTTCATCAAACAAAAGTAATCAAAATTGTCCACCCACCCATTCACACAAGAAAATATCTTATATTTGCTGTCATTGAAAAATAAAAACATCCGAATATGCTGAAAAAGATTCTTTCCAACACGATCGTACGGTTGATACTGGCCGTCTTGATCGGACTTCTGGTTGGGCTTGTCGTAAACGAGCCTGTGTTAAAAGCGGTCATGATCATAAAACAAATTACGGGACAGATTATTTTCTTCTTGGTTCCGTTGATCATTCTAGGATTCGTGGCACCATCCATCGCCCGCTTAAAAAGCAACGCATCCAAAGTCTTATTATTCGCTTTTAGTATCGCATACCTGTCATCGGTTGGCGCCGCTACCTTTGGCGCCGTTGTCGGTTACGAGTTAATACCGCATTTGCATATTCAAACCGCCTCGGAAGATCTAAAAGACATCCCTCCCATGTTGTTTAATCTAGAGATTCCGCCAGTGATGAGCGTTATGTCGGCATTGGTATTGGCCGTGATGCTGGGACTTTCTACCGCATGGGTTAAATCCGAGGAGATGGAGAGGTTGCTGGAAGCATTCCAGAACATGGTGCTTAAATTGGTAGAACGGGTCTTGATGCCGGTGTTGCCGCTTTTCATCGCCGCGAATTTCTGTGTCCTCAGTTATGAGGGGGCGATTACGAAGCAGTTGCCTATCTTTTTATCCGTCCTGTTGATTGTCATCATTTGCCATTACATCTGGTTGACCTTACTGTATGTAGTCGCATCGATTTACTCCCGGAAAAATAGCTGGGGCGTATTGAAATACTACGGACCCGCTTATTTGACAGCCTTAGGCACCATGTCATCCGCCGCCACCTTGGGCACGGCCTTGACCTGCGCCAAGAAAAGCAAGATTTTGCGAGAGGAAGTAATTGACGTGACTGTCCCCCTGTTCGCGAACATCCATCTATGCGGCTCTATCTTGACGGAAGTGTTTTTCGTATTGACCGTCTCACAAATATTATATGGAAGTATGCCGGACTTCACGACGATGCTCGTATTTATCATCTTGCTTGGTTTCTTCGCGATCGGCGCTCCCGGCGTACCGGGCGGTACGGTGCTCGCCTCATTGGGCTTGATCATCGCTATTCTAGGTTTCGACGAGGCAGGAACGGCATTATTGCTTACGATATTCGCTTTGCAAGACAGCTTCGGTACGGCTTGCAACGTGACGGGAGATGGTGCCCTTACCCTAATTACTGATACGTTCGATCAAAGGCAAACGGAAAAGGCTTCCACGGCTTTATAAGAACAAACTTCCATGGTGTCTTTTTGTAGATATGGTTGATTCTTTAAGAGTCAACCATATCTACAAAAAGACATATCACTTCCTTTTCATTCGATACTCTATGGGTGACTCCCCGGTATGCTTCTTGAAATACCGTCCCAGATAGGATTGGCTGGGAAAGTTCAAGTGATTCGTTATCTCCTGCACGGTCATTTCCGTGGTACGCAACAACACCTTTGTCTCCAATATGATATGCCGGTCTATAATGGTCTTCGCCGACTCGCCCGTCACTTGCCGGGTGATAGTGGAGAGATAACGGGGAGAGATACAAAGCTCGTTCGCATAGAAAGAGACCTCTTTCTGGTCGAGATAATGGGCATGGATGCAATTGATGAACTTATGGAACAACTCCTCCCCACGGTTGCACCCATTTTGCTGGCGGCTCGAGAAGGAGTACCTTGTCTTATCATACATATTAAGGAAGAAGCATTGCAACTGGTTTTTCACGATCATATCACGGTACACGTTATCCCGATCCATGTAAATCAGCCAAAACAGCCGGATGATCACATTTATGGTCTCCTCCTGATCGGCGGGATGCGTATAGCAAGGATTATCTTTTATGAAGCGGAAAAAGGGCGGATCCAGCCGGAATACGGCCTCGTCGAACAAGACCTTCGAAAAGGATATATATTGTACCTTGAAATCCTCGCTACTCGCGTTCAACGTCAGGATCGTATCCGGTATCAATACGATCACCGTGTTGCGCCGGATATCCCATCGGCTCAAATCGACGGATATATTCGCCGTTCCTTTATAGCAAAATAAGATCATGCCATATCCGCTCTTGTAAGGACGATCCAATAACTCCCTCAAATCGGAATCGCCTATTATGAACGACTCTCCTCTCTCTATCTCAAATGGATTCATATGTCTACTATTTTGCCCGCGAATATAAGAGATCATTAGCATATAACGGATCATTCCATCTCAAAATGAACAATCATCGCCTCATTGTGGAAACAATGGTTCGCCGATAAGCGAGTAGCTTTGCATCCGAAAATATAGGTATTAGTTAAGATGAAAAAGCAAAATCGATTGATGAAGACTGCGATCGCCTTATGGTGTATCGTAGCTGTTGGGTGTAAACAAAGCCCTGTAATCCAACAAAGTTCAGGGTATGCGACAATGACCGTATCCACTTCGGAGAAAACTTTATCCAATAATTACTCGGCGAGTATACGAGGAAAACAGGATATTGATATTTATCCGCAAGTATCCGGTTTTATTACAAAGCTTTGCGTAGCAGAAGGCGAGAGCGTAAAAAAAGGACAAGTCTTATTTATTATTGATCAAGTTCCTTATCAAGCGGCCTTAAACACCGCCATTGCGAACGTAGAGGCCGCTAAGGCATCTGTAGCGACAGCGCAACTGACCTACGAGAGTAAACAAGAATTGTATAAGAACAAAGTAGTTTCCGAGTTCGACCTAAAGACCGCCTACAACACACTACTCTCGGCAAAAGCCCAATTAGCCCAAGCGGAGGCACAAGAGGTGAACGCCCGTAACAACCTTTCTTACACGGAAGTGAAAAGCCCCTCGAACGGCGTCATCGGAACCCTGCCTTATCGTGTAGGCGCATTAGTAAGCGCAAGCCTACCCAAACCGCTCACCACGGTATCGGACAATTCCGAAATGTATGTGTATTTCTCCATGACCGAGAACCAGCTACTGGCCTTGACCCGTCAATACGGCTCGAAAGACAAAGCCTTGGAGAATATGCCCGAGATCGAGCTTCAGTTGAACGATAAATCGCTTTATCCCCAAACGGGAAAGATCGAGACGATCAGCGGCGTTATCGATCAAAACACCGGAACGGTCAGCTTGCGTGCCGCATTCCCGAACGAGGAGCAATCATTGAATAGCGGAGGCTCCGGGAATGTGATCATTCCGGTTACATACGATAACTGCGTAGTAATTCCCCAAGCCGCCACGTTCGAAATCCAAGACCGGGTATTTGTCTTCAAGGTAGTAGACGGAAAGACGCAATCCGCTCCTGTAGAAGTTACCCGTGTGAACGGAGGACAAGAGTATATCGTAAACGCCGGATTGAATAGCGGCGACGTGATCGTAGCCGAAGGCGTAGGTTTATTGCGTGAAGGAACACCGATTGAAGTAAAACAAAATTAAGAACAATGAAAGTTAGCACATTTATAGAACGCCCCGTACTGTCCGCCGTGATTTCCATCACGATTATGGTAGCGGGTATCATCGGGCTTTTCACCTTGCCCGTAGAACAATATCCGGATATCGCCCCTCCTACCGTTATGGTCAGTACGACTTACTTCGGGGCGAATGCCGAGACCATGCAGAAGAGTGTCGTAGCCCCTTTGGAAGAGGCGATCAACGGCGTGGAAGATATGACCTACATGACCTCCACGGCTACCAACTCCGGTACCGCCACGATCACGATCTATTTCCAACAAGGAACCGATCCGGACATGGCCGCCGTAAACGTACAGAACCGTGTATCGAAAGCGACCGGGCAATTGCCGGCCGAGGTTACCCAAGTGGGTGTCACGACTTCCAAGCGCCAGACCAGTATGTTACAGATCTTCTCGCTCTATAGCCCGGACGGTTCTTATGACGAGAACTTCCTCAGTAATTACATCAGCATCAACCTAAAACCAGAGATACTCCGTATCTCCGGAGTCGGCGAGTTGATGGTTATGGGTGGCGATTACAGTATGCGTATCTGGATGAAGCCCGACGTTATGGCCCAATACAAATTGATCCCCTCGGACGTGACCTCCGTGTTGGCCGAGCAAAATATTGAGTCCGCCACGGGTTCTTTAGGCGAGAACTCGGACGAGACGTATCAGTACACCATGAAATATAGCGGACGCCTGCTTACTCCGGAGGAATTCGGCGATATCGTGATCCGCTCCACCGAGGATGGAGAGGTATTGAAGCTAAAAGAGATAGCGGACATTGAGTTAGGAAAGGAGAGTTATGCCTATATCGGACAAACAAACGGTAAGCCGGGTATCTCCTGTATGGTTTTCCAGACAGCCGGATCGAATGCCACGGAGGTGAATAATAAGATCGACGCTTTTCTTGAGGAAGCCTCGAAAGACTTCCCGAAAGGTATCGAGGTCGTAAAATTGATGAGTACGAATGATTTCTTGTACGCCTCGATCCATGAGGTTGTAAAAACCTTGATAGAGGCCATTATCCTCGTTATCCTTGTGGTATATGTCTTCTTGCAGGATATCCGTTCTACGCTGATTCCGTTGGTAGCGATCGTGGTTTCCTTGATCGGTACGTTCGCCTTTATGACGGTCGCCGGATTTAGCATTAACTTGATCACTTTATTCGCTTTGGTATTGGTGATCGGTACGGTGGTGGACGACGCGATCGTTGTCGTCGAGGCAGTCCAAGCTCGGTTCGACGTTGGATATAAGTCCTCTTATATGGCTAGTATGGATGCGATGAAAGGATTGACATCCGCCATCGTCTCTACTTCATTGGTATTTATGGGCGTGTTTATCCCGGTATCGTTTATGAGCGGTACATCCGGTACATTCTATACGCAGTTCGGTTTGACGATGGCAGCGGCCGTAGGTATCTCTACCGTTAATGCGTTAACGTTAAGCCCGGCGCTTTGCGCTATCTTATTGAAGCCTTACATCAACGAGGACGGCACCCAAAAGAATAACTTCGCCGCACGTTTCCGTAAGGCGTTCAACGCCGCATTCGATTCGGTCATCAAGAAATATAAGCACGGGGTGTTGTTCTTTATCAAGCGGAAATGGCTGGCTTGGTCTTTATTGGCATGCTCCATCGTATTACTTATCGTCTTGATGAACACGACAAAATCCAGCTTGGTGCCCGATGAGGATCAAGGTACGGTCTTTGTCAACGTAAGTACGGCCTCCGGAAGCTCCTTGGCTACGACTAACAAGATCATGACGAATATCGAGCAACGGATCAACCAGATTCCACAGCTTCAATCTTATTCCAAGGTTTCCGGTTATGGTTTGCTGGCCGGACAAGGTAGCTCTTTCGGTATGTTCATCTTGAAACTAAAACATTGGGATGAGCGCCCGGACAAGGAAGATAACGTACAAGCCGTGATCGGACAGGTATATGGCCGTACGGCAGATATCAAGGACGCTACGATTTTCGCCATCGCCCCGGCCATGATCCCCGGATATGGTATGGGTAACGCATTGGAAATGCATACGCAAGACAAGGCCGGTGGAGACTTAACGACCTTCTTTAACACGACCCAGCAATATCTCGCCGCCTTGCGTGAACGGCCCGAGATCGCTACGGCTTACTCTACCTTCGATATCAAGTACCCGCAATGGCGCGTGGATGTGGACGCGGCGAAATGCAAACGGGCCGGAATCACTCCGGATGCTGTTCTATCAACCCTTTCCGGTTATTACGGAGGGCAATATGTGTCGAATATCAACCGTTTCTCGAAGGTGTATAAGGTGATGATACAGTCCGATCCTAAATATCGTCTGGATGAGGCCTCCTTGAATAATACGTTCGTACGCATGTCGAACGGCGAGATGGCACCGCTTAGTCAGTTTATCACCTTGACCAAGGTATACGGTGCCGAATCTCTAGCCCGTTTCAACATGTATAATTCGATCGCCGTCAATGCCGTACCGGCCAATGGATATAGCTCCGGGGATGCTATCAAGGCGGTAAAAGAGACAGCGGCCACTTCGCTCCCGAAAGGGTATGGCTACGACTTCGGTAGTATCACCCGTGAGGAGAACCAGCAGAGTAATACGACCATTATCATCTTCGGTATCTGTATCTTGATGATTTATTTGATCCTAAGTGCCTTGTACGAGAGTTTCCTTGTTCCTTTCGCCGTGATTCTTTCCGTACCGATGGGTTTGATGGGTAGTTTCTTGTTCGCTAAGTTCATGGGATTGGAGAATAACATTTATCTGCAAACCGGTTTGATCATGTTGATCGGATTGTTGGCGAAGACCGCCATCTTATTGACAGAGTACGCTACCCAACGCCGCCTGTCCGGTATGAGCCTGACTTCAGCCGCTCTTAGCGCGGCAAAGGTTCGTCTGCGCCCGATCTTGATGACCGCTCTTACGATGATATTCGGTTTGCTGCCATTGATCGTTTCCAACGGCGTAGGCGCTAATGGAAACCGCTCGTTGGGAACCGGTGCCGTTGGCGGTATGTTGATCGGTACATTGGCTTTGTTATTTATCGTGCCTTGCTTATTCATCACGTTCCAATACCTGCAAGAGAAACTACGCCCGATCCAATTCGAGCGTTCCCTTGATTGGCAGGTGCAAGAAGAGGTAAAAGAGGCCGCCGAGGAAAGAAAAGAATATTTAGATAGCAAGAAATAATCTATCCAGATTGTGTATATATATAATGTATATGAAGAATAACATCATACTCCTTGCCGTAGCGACGCTAGCGTTGAATAGCTGCGGCATTTACAAGAAATACGAGCCTGTCGCCACCCTCCCGGAGAATCTATACCGGGAGGAGATAGCCCCGGCAGATACCTTCTCCATCGGGAATATCAGTTGGCGGGACCTGTTCACCGATCCGGCCTTGCAATCCTTGATCGAACGGGGATTAGCCAATAATACAGACCTACGGATCGCCCATCTAAAGGTACAAGAAGCTGAGGCGGCGTTAATGACCTCCCGCCTCTCCTACCTCCCGTCGCTCTCCCTAGATCCACAGGGCACGACAAGTAGCTTTGATAAGGCGAAAGCGTCGTGGACATACAACGTCCCGGTATCGGCCAGTTGGGAGGTCGATATCTTCGACCGGCTGACAAACGCCAAACGACAAGCGAAAGCCGCCTTGTCGCAAAGCCAAGCGTATAGCCAAGCCGTACAAACGCAACTGATCGCCAATATCGCCAACCTGTATTACACCTTATTGATGCTGGACCGGCAATACGAGATCACGACAGAAACCGCCGTGAAATGGCTAGAAAGCCTTCGTACCACCCAAGCATTAATGGCAGCCGGCATGACTACCGAGGCGGCCGTATCGCAAACCGAGGCTACTTGCTACTCCATCGAGACCTCTGTTAAAGATCTGGAACAGACCATCCGGGAGACCGAGAATACGCTTGCCGTCTTATTGGGAGAGACACCTCAGGATATTGAGCGAGGAAGGTTGGAAGACCAATCCTTAACCCCGGATCTGGCTATCGGTATCCCGGTACAGATGCTCTCGAACCGTCCAGATGTACGTAGCGCCGAGTACGCTTTGGCGCAAGCGTTCTACGGGACAGCCTCCGCACGCTCCAATTTTTATCCCTCGCTACGTCTTAGCGGCAGCGCGGGATGGACAAACAGCGCAGGTAGTTACATCGTAAATCCGGGTAAACTATTACTATCGGCGGTCGGCTCCCTCACGCAACCGCTATTTAACAAAGGAGCGAATATCGCCCAATTGAAAATAGCGAAAGCGCAGCAAGAAGAGGCCAAGCTCACTTTCCAACAAACCGTGCTCAACGCCGGAAAAGAGGTGAACGACGCACTTACCCAAGCCCAGACCGCAAAGGGAAAGATCGACTTGCGTACACACCAAATCGAATCGCTTGAAGATGCCGTCCGTAGCACCCAATTGCTGATGACGCATGGAAACACCACTTATTTGGAAGTGCTCACGGCACAGCAAACCCTGCTCAGCGCCCAGCTCTCCCAAGTAACGGATCGTTTTGACGAGCTTCAAGCCACCGTAAACCTCTACCAAGCCTTAGGAGGAGGCAGACATTAAAGATAGTCCTTTCAGACTTGTATATAATTATGATTGTAACCTCCTTTTGTGCGTGACGCATAGAAGGAGGTAAAAAAATACCCGGTTTATGGTATATGCCGTAAACAATCCATCCACTATCTTTGTCATATAAATAAAAGAATCCAGAAACAACAAAATTCATTTGTATATGGCAAGAATAGCAAGACAACTGACCGACCTTGTCGGCAACACTCCCCTGTTGGAGTTCTCTAATTTCAACGCGAGCAAGGGCCTTAAAGCCCAAGTAATCGGCAAGCTGGAATATTTCAACCCGGCTGGTAGCGTAAAAGACCGCATCGCCTTGGCGATGATCGAGGACGCCGAGGCTAAAGGCTTGTTGAAACCCGGCGCTACCATTATCGAACCGACCAGCGGTAATACCGGAGTCGGACTTGCTTTTGTCTCCGCCTCGAAAGGCTACAAATTAATCCTGACCATGCCGGATACCATGAGTGCCGAGCGTCGTAATTTATTGAAAGCGTTAGGTGCCCGGCTCGTCCTCACCCCCGGGGCGGAAGGCATGAAAGGAGCCATCGCCAAAGCGGAGGAACTGCGTGACGCGACTCCCGGTTCCATCATCCTACAACAATTCGAGAATCCCGCTAACCCGGCCGTACATATCCGTACGACCGCCGAAGAGATCTGGCGTGATACGGATGGTAAAGTCGATCTGTTTGTAGCCGGCGTAGGAACCGGAGGCACGGTCAGCGGTGTCGGTGCCGGATTGAAAGCTCACAACCCGAACGTACAAATCGTAGCGGTAGAGCCTAGCGATTCACCGGTACTTTCCGGAGGCAAGCCCGGCCCGCACAAGATACAGGGCATCGGAGCCGGCTTTATCCCCAAGACCTACAACGGGGAGGTAGTTGACAAGATCCTGCAAGTAACGAACGATGACGCTATCCGTACCAGCCGGGAACTGGCCGGGAAGGAAGGGTTGCTGGTAGGAATATCTTCCGGCGCCGCTGTATACGCCGCCGTGGAACTAGCTAAACTTCCGGAGAATGAGGGAAAAACGATCGTGGCGTTGCTTCCGGACACAGGAGAAAGGTATCTCTCCACGGTTCTATATGCTTTCGAGGAATATCCTCTATAGGCTTTTATCGGTTTATCTGATGTCATAGAATCTGAGTCGAAAACACTATAGTGTTTGTGGATAAACACAATAGTATTCAGACTAAAACACTACTGTATTCGTGCACAAATACAGTAGTGTTTTTTACAGATTACAAGAGCCCTTTCGTACTCGGTAGCTCAAACCGATAAATATCTCGTCGGATCGCCATCTTGATCGAGCGGGCCAAAGCCTTGAAGATACCTTCTATCTTATGATGCTCGTTCGTACCCTCGGCACGGATATTCAAATTCATGCGGGCAGCGTCGCTCAAGCTCTTGAAGAAATGGAGGAACATCTCCGTAGGCATATCCCCTACTTTCTCACGGTGGAACTCAGCGTCCCAAACCAACCAAGGACGGCCACCGAAATCCAGCGCCACGCTACACAAGCAATCGTCCATCGGAAGGCAATACCCATAACGCTCGATCCCTCGCTTATCACCCAGCGCTTTCAGCATCGCCTCGCCAAGGGCGATCGCCGTATCCTCTATCGTATGATGCTCGTCGACTTCCAGGTCGCCTTTTACCCGTACTGTCAGGTCCGTACCAGAATGCTTACCGATCTGGTCCAACATATGATCGAAGAAACCAAGCCCGGTAGAGATCGATGTCTTTCCGGTTCCATCCAGATTCCAGTCCACATAAATATCCGTCTCCTTCGTGGCACGCCGTACGACCGCACGACGCTCGCCGGCAAACAGATACTCGGTGATCTTATCCCAATCATCCGTGATATAGGCGGAAGACAATGAGGTAGCATAAGCCGCCAACTCACTCTCCGCTCCCTCCTCCGGGCGCAACCAGATACCTTTAGCGCCCAGATTATGGGCCAACTCCATATCCGTAAGGCGATCCCCGATCACGAAACTATTCTCCAGATCGTATTCACCTGTCATATATTTCGTAAGCATTCCTGTACGAGGCTTACGATTCGGGGAATTATCCTCGGGAAAGGAAGGATCGATCAATATATCATCAAACACGATCCCCTCGCCTTCCAGTGTTTTTAGGATCAAGTTATGGGCAGGCCAGAAAGTCTCCTCCGGGAAAGAGGGCGTACCCAGCCCGTCTTGGTTGGAGACCATCACGAACTCGAAATCCAACCGCTCGCGAATGAAATAGAGGTTACGCATCACCTTCGGGACAAACTCTAGTTTCTCCAAGCTATCCAATTGATAATCTACGGGCGGCTCTTTTACAAGCGTGCCGTCTCGATCGATAAACAACGCTCTTTTCCTCGTGCTCATAATTTCATGTTTTTCATCGCGTTCAATAAGCTATCATTCTCTTTCGGCGTACCGATCGTAATACGAAGGCAACCCCGGCATTTCTGCACGTTGCTACGGTTACGCACTACGATCCCTTTCTTCACGAGCCCATTATACATGGCATCCGCCTTGGCGACATTCACCAACAAGAAATTAGCGTCCGAAGGATATACTTGATAGGAGAAAGGAGGCTCGGACAGGATCTTCTCCAACCGGTTACGCTCCGTGAGGATCTCGTTCACTTGGTGCTTCATGGTCGCCTCGTCGCTCAAGAGCTCCAAAGCTTTCTCCTGCGTAAGCTGGTTGACGTTATACGGATATTTGATCTTATTCAAGACACCGATAATCTCCGGAGAGGCAAATGCCATACCCAAACGAATACCCGCCGCTCCCCACGCTTTCGACAAGGTTTGAAGAACGATCAGATTCGGGAACCCGGATAATTCCTTCAAGAAAGAGGGATAAGCGGAGAAGTCGATATAAGCCTCATCGATCACCACGATTCCTTCATAATTCTTCAATATCTTATAGATCGAGCCACGATCCAGGCTGTTGCCACTGGGGTTATTCGGGGAACATAGGAAGATCACTTTAGTCCACTCGTCCGCCGATTCCAACACTCGGTCAGCGTCCAAGTCGAAATTCTCGTCCAAAGAGACCTTGCGACATTCCACGTTATTTACATTCGCAGCCACCTCATACATACCATACGACGGCGAGATCGTCACCACACTATCCAACCCCGGCTCGCAAAAGGCACGGATCACCAGATCGATGGCCTCGTCGCTGCCATTGCCCAAGAAGATCGAGTTACGATCCACGCCTTTCAATACGGCCAGACGATCCTTCAATTTCCACTGCAAGGGATCGGGATAACGGTTATACGGCACATTCCACGGATTCTCATTCGCGTCCAGAAAAACGGAGGCATCCCCATGAAACTCATCACGTGCGGATGAATACGGTTTCAAATTCCAGACATTCGGTCTTACTAAATCTTTCAGGTCTTTCATATCGTGTTCAATCTAATTGTTACTGCGTTGCGGTGAGCATCCAGATGCTCGTTGGCCGCCATGGTTTGGATCGTGCTACCCAAGGCACGGATACCATCGGAAGAGATCTCTTGGAAAGTGATCTTCTTGATGAAGCTATCCAAGTTTACGCCGCTATATGCCTTGGCATAACCGTTGGTCGGCAAGGTATGATTCGTGCCGGAAGCATAATCGCCTGCGCTTTCCGGAGTATATGGACCCATAAAGACACTGCCAGCGTTCTCGATTCGCTCCGCGATAGCGGTGTAATCCGATGTTTGGATAATCAAGTGCTCGGGAGCGTATTGATTCGTGAAGTCCACGACTTCCCGCGAATCTTTCAATACGATGATACGGCTGTGCGCTAATGATTTCTCGGTAATCTCCTTTCGAGGCAAACGATCGAGTTGCTCTTGGATGGCACGGGCCACGGGTTCCACGATCATTTCCGAAGCGGTTACGAGGATCGCTTGGCTATCCACTCCATGCTCGGCCTGCGAGAGGAAATCGGCGGCGATAAAATCGGGATTCGCTGTCTCGTCCGCGATCACCTCTACCTCGGATGGTCCGGCGGGCATATCGATGGCGACTTCTTTTAGGCTTACTAATTGCTTCGCCGCCGTCACGTATTGATTACCGGGGCCAAAGATCTTATACACCTTGGGGACCGATTCCGTCCCATAGGCCATCGCCGCTATCGCTTGGATTCCTCCAGCCTTGAATATCTTACTTACACCCGCGACCTCCGCGGCAAACAGGATAGCGGGATGTACTTTCCCTTCCCGGTTCGGTGGCGTACATAATACGATCTCCTTGCATCCGGCGATACGTGCGGGCACTGCCAACATCAATACCGTGGAAAACAAAGGCGCCGTTCCGCCCGGAATATATAAACCGACTTTCTCGATCGCTACCGCTTTCTGCCAACAAGTGACTCCCGGGGTAGTCTCCACTTTCTTTCCCTCGAAACGTTGTGAGGCGTGGAACTTCTCGATATTCGCCTTTGCCGTACGAATCGCCTGTTTCAAGTCCTCAGCGACCAAGGCATCCGCTTCCCGCATCTCCTCTTCCGAGACTTGAAGGGAAGAAAGGAGCACTTTATCAAACTTTTCCTCATACGCTTTTACGGCAGTGTCACCCTGCTCGCGTACCTCGTCCAATACCGTACGGACCGTATCGAACAAGGTGGTTACATCTAATGCGGGACGTTTGATTAGTGAGCTCCATTCCTCACGTCCGGGATATTTTATAATCTCCATATTATACAATCATTTTCTCGATCGGAAGCACTAAGATACCTTCAGCCCCCAATGATTTTAGTTTACCAATAATTTCCCAGAAATGCTTCTCGGCGATCACGGATTGAACAGAGACCCATTCATCGTTTGCCAAAGGCGTTATGGTCGGGCTCTTCATACCGGGAAGCACCTCGATAATCTCATCCAGCTTTTCTTTCGGAGCGTTCAGCAACACGTACTTCTTGCCCTCGGCGACTTGAATCGCCTCGAAGCGGAATAGAAGCTCATCCAATATCTCCAGTTTCTCTTTGGATAGATTATTGTTAGCGATCAATAAAGCCTCACAAGGAAGGACTACCTCCACTTCTCTCAATTGATTGCTTACCAAAGTGCTACCGGAGCTTACGATATCAAAGATAGCGTCCGCCAAACCAATGCCCGGGGCGATTTCCACAGAGCCGCTGATTACATGAATATCCGCCTTCACGCCTCTCTCCTCTAAGAAAGACCGTAGGATCACGGGATAGGAAGTAGCGATCGTTTTTCCCTCAAACCATTCAGCTCCCTTATATTCCTCATCTTTGGGGATAGCTAAGGATAGACGGCACTTACTAAAGCCCAGACGCTTGATCAATTTCGCCTCTTGCCCTTTCTCCACGTACTCGTTCTCTCCGACAATACCAATATCCGCCACACCGTTAGCTACAGACTGAGGAATATCATCATCACGAAGGAATAATACCTCTACCGGAAAACCTTTTGCCGATAATAACAGAATGCGTTTGCCCCTGTTTAGTTTAATACCCGCTTCTTCAAGCAACATCATGGTCTCGTCGTACAGACGGCCCTTCGATTGTACCGCGATTCTCAACATAACTATATCTTATTTTTATATTATAAATATCAACAAAAAAGGCTTACCGCAAAACGGCAAGCCTTTATCTTTTTATCATGAGTACATACATACCATTCAGCCCACCGAACTATCGCCCGCTGTAATGATGATGGTGATGTAATGTAGTCGTTATTTTCATTTCTTTTGTTATTTACGTCGCAAAGTTACAATAATAATTGAAAGAACAAATATTTCTGACAAAATATTATCCCAATATCTATATTACTTCAATCCGTTCTTACGGAGCAACTCTTCTATCTCTTTCAAGCTTATAGATTCACGTTCTGCTTTGTTTTCATAATCATCAATGAAAGAGGCATAATGCTTCCGCAAACGTTTCGCTTCCTTCTTAAAGGAGGCTAAGACTTCTATTCTATATTCCATCTCTCATTTCTTTTAAGAAATCTCTCGCTGATTGTTTCCTCCCGGCAATCATGTCTTTCAGCCCGGCATCAATCCCTGCCAAGATTTCTTCCTTGCTAATATATTCCGTTTCTTCCTCTTCGGCTTTTGTCCTAATTTTATTGTTCAGCTTTTTCAGATAGTTCTTCACACGGTTGAGCGTGTCTTTATCATCGATGCTTAACAATTCTTCGACCAAATCCATCTTTAGGCATTTTAGTTCCATTGCCGTCATACAAATACTCCTTTCTTATTAATTCGTTCTCTCAAGGACAAAGATAATGATTTACTTTAATACAAATGACTCGCTTGCTGCTTAATCTTATTGGAAAGCATCAAGGGGAAGTCCGGATGCGCGGTAAAAAACGCATCAACTTCTTCCCGAGCTTCCTTCGATGTATGGGCGGAAAGCAAGGAGCGAACCCAAGCGGTGGGGAAAAAGATATCGCCAGTCCGCTGTACTTCCGGCATCGCTTCCAAGGCCGGACGGATATAAGCGACCGACTCTTGTTCTCGTAGGCGATGGTTCAAATTAGCGAGAGCGGAAGAGGCCCATGGCTCCACCCTACGATTCCCGGCGATCAACAAGGAAGCGAAGACACTGTCACGTTCCGCCTTGCGGGGCGATACGGATGGGGAGATAAATTGATACTCCTTCTTCCGGTCCGGATTCTGTATGCGGGATAATTGCGTAGCGATAATCTTATCCGCTTTTTCCGGCAAATGCATCGCCAGCATATAGGATAAGCCAATATAATCACTCTCGCTCAACGTACAATCTTTCGGAGCTTTCCGTTCCTGCCATAACGTATACAGACGTTGTACCGCCTCCTCTGAATCCGCTATCGAACGATACAAACGAAACGCCTGCAAGCGATGTTGGGATACGGGATTCGTTGTCACGATCTTCCACAAAGCCTCTTCCAACGGACAAGAATCCGACGGGAATATCCGCTGGCAATCTCCTAAATAGCTTAAAGCCATCGAGAACAATAAAGAATTAGACTCATTCGGTAAATACGCTAACATCTCTTCACGGAACCCTTGCGGAGAAATCGTTTTCCAACGAAGATTCTCATAAAGGGTAATCAGCAAAGATCCCTTCAACACCTCATCTTCCGATGAGCGAAGCACAGACCATAGACCGGAAGACTCCCCCTCTGTTATTTTAAAGAAGCCATAACCACGCCCATTTATATTCGGAAGAATGACACAATTTCCATTCGGAAGAAAACTTAATTTCATTCGGAAGGAATCAGAGTTTCCTTCGAGAGAAACCGGGATTTCTTCCGAATCCGTTCCACAGATCACCCGATAGGTTAATTCTTGCGGCCATTTTAAACCCCGGCCCAACGGATCACGCTGCTCTACGACCAACTCGCCGTCCTTAACCGAAGCCGTAATCTCCGGCATACCCTTCTGATTCACCCACACCTCACTCCAAGCGGCCAGATCCTCTTCCGTATATTTATTCAAGATACGGATCAAGCCCTCCCACGTAGCGTTCCCATACGCATAAGTAGTCAAGTACTCACGGATTCCCTGCTGGAAAGCCTCTTCTCCCAGAACACGTACCAACATTTCCATAACCACGGGAGATTTATCATAGATGATATTACCATATACCAAACCGGCGTTCCGCAAATTATCCAAATCTTGCTTGATCGGATTCGCACCTGACGTACGGTCTTCCGAATAAGATGCGGGAATATAATCCCGAATAAAATTCAACCGGTGATTCACGTCCGGATATAAAGGTTCTACGATACGGGAAGCAAAATAATTAGCGAAAACCTCTTTTGTCCATACATCATCAAACCATTTCATCGTTACATAATCGCCAAACCACATATGAGAGGTTTCATGCGCGATCAAGGAACTCCGACTCAATCGCTCATTTAAGGTAGGATGCTCATCCAGAAACATCCGGCGATCCGTATATAAGGTAGCACCCGTATGTTCCATACCTCCATATTGGAAACCGGGTAAGATAATCACGTCATATTTAGCAAAAGGATAAGGAATACCAGTAAAGTCTTCCTGCCATTCCAACGCGTCGAACACCTCATCGGCAATGGCTGGGCATTGAGCGATTTTCTTCGGATCTGTCTCCCGATGATAAATAGAGATATCCCGTCCGTTCCGGGAATAAACCTCCCGAGTCAGTTCACCGGCCACGAATGAGAACAGGTAGGTACTAAGCGGTTCCGTCTCCTTGAAAGAAATACGATTCCGACCGGAGACGCCCGTACTATCCGTTTGCGTGATAGCGCCATTCGCCACGGCCTGCCAAGTGGAAGGAACTTCCAAGGTCAAGGTAAAAAGCGACTTCATATCCGGCTGGTCAAAACAAGGGAATACCGTACGTGCCCGGTCCGGAACCAATAACGTATACAGGAACTCATCCCGCCGGTTCAAGGATTGATCCGCCGGAGTAAAAGCGATCGCTACCCGGTTCTCTCCCACCGCTACCCAATCTGAGGCTATCACGATATGCTCATCTTTCACCTCGTAGGGAATATCGCCTCCGTTCAAGGTTACGGATGTCACTTGCTCCGGTTCTCCGCGGAAATCAATAATAAGCGGCTGCTTCTCGTCTAATCGCAACGATAGTTCCACCTTTCCCCGGATCGCCTCGCCACGAGATTCCGGGATCGAGAAGAAAAGATTATAACGGACATCGGAGAAATGCTCCTTCCGGAATCGCGCCAGCTCAAGGCCCACACCGGGCCGGGACAAACCGGCCTCATCTTGTTTAACAGAGCTACAAGCAACCAGACCGGACAGTACGCAAGCTCCGATAAATACCTTTAGGTTCATATCTCGTAATTATTCTCTTAAGTATTCTGCTATACCCATAAAATTTCGTTCCAACAAATACATCTGGCTAGCCATAAACGTGAAAAAATCTCCCCAATGCGCTCGCCGATGCAAATCCAATCCTTCCTTTGCCACATAGATACGGGCCACTTGTCGGCCATTCTCACGGACAAAGCAAATATCCCAGATCAAGCCTTCGGGAAAATCCTGTTCCAAGGTCTCTTTATACCAAGTCAGGCGCTCAAACATTTCCAGACGTAAATCCTCGCTACGGTGGTTTACCTCAAGAATAACGTAAGCCCCTTGGCGGTTCGCGTCGAATTTCAACTCAACGCCCTTTACCTTCGTATCATATAATGTCCAAATTTTCTTACGCCCCCGCAAATAGGGTTGCACCTCACAAAAAGCGGCGAAGCTTTCCCAAAACTCCAATTTGAGATTCTTCAGTTCCTCCTTACTATACATTATTTATAAATGTCTTTCCTTGTTACCTTAACGATCTGTCCGAATTTGGAGAGTTTCTCCATATCCATACTCTTTGAATTACCGACTATCGCATATATCATTAAATGATCTTGTATATTCTCCTTATAAAAACGAAGGATATCCTCCATAGTCATCCGATCGATGACCTCCAGATAATCCTTGTTCGGATCGCTCTCGTACCCTTCACGCCGGAAACCGGCGATCTTCAAGGAAAGAGAGCGACTAGTAGGATATTCATTATTCACCCAATTACGAATCGTCTGCTTCACCGACTCCACCCGTTCCGGACGTTCCGGCATATCATGCACCAGATTTTCCAGCACTTCCATCGCATCGATCATCTTATCCGTCTGTGTAGCCAGTTTCATCACGAAACTAGCGGGCTTCTCCGATCGATTCAAAGGAGGATGTTTCAAACGGGCATTTACTTGATAAGCGAACGAACGAAACTCACGGATCTCCTGAAACATCAAAGATGACATATCCCCTCCGAAATAAGCGCTAAACAACCGGGAAATAGGACGATCCTCCTTAGCCTTCAACGGATCGATATACATATAGGCATAGATTATGCTTTGCGTGACATCCTCCATGTCCATGAAAAAGACAGTCGGCTTATCATACGTCATAAGATCACGAATATAGGGAGAGTTCGATGGAATACTTACCTCCTCCAAGGGTAAATGCAGCTTGATCTGCCGAGCGGCCTCCTCCGTAGACAATGTACCACAATAATGCAGGTTACAAGCGACCGAACGTACCTTACTGAAGGTGTCCAGCAACATCTTTCCTTTTAGTTTTTTGATTTCAGCGAACGATAATTTGGTCAAATAACGGGATTGCTCCCCAAATTTGACTTTCTCTAACAGCATATCGGCTACGTTCTCGCTGGAATTGAACAACGATTTCTCCGTTACCTTCGCCTCGTCCACAATCTGCCGTAACTTCTTGTCATCTGGCTTGGCGTGCCGCAAGAAATCGCCGACCAAAGCCATTGTTTGGGTAAAATGCCCATCAAAACCATTCACCACCACCAGAAACTCAGAATCCGTGGAATCAAAAGTCAATGTACTACCAAGTTCCTGCAATTTACCCCGAAAGACCTCAAAAGACATCGATTCCGTCGCTACGAAAGGTAGATAAGCGGACAATTTATCAAGATCACGAAGCTCCAACTGCCCCACTCCATAAGATAGTGTCAGCGAGAATATATCATTTACGGAATTATGAGTCTTATACAACGTGACAAGCGGACGCAAGGATACGACCTCGGCGTCTTTCTCAAAATCGAGAAAATGCGGTTTCAATTCTTGTACGGGTATCTTTTCCAGACGTTCCACATAAGCGGAGGAAGCATCGGAGTTCTTCGGTATAATCGGTGAATAATCCGGCTTGGGTAAGATCGTTTTTGGATAGCGTCCGGTCTTCTTCGTGACGTACATATAATTCTCCGTAAAATATTTCTTGGCGACCTCAATCACGTCTTCTCTCGACAAGGCATCGATACGGGTAACCTCATCCAAATAATCCTGCCAGCTTTTCCCTTGAGAGAAAATACGCATCATCACCTCGGCCCTTGAGTTTATGTCTTCCAATTTGGAGGCATATTCACGTTTCTGTTCCAATTTCAAGCTTTGGAACATCTCATCGCTAAAATCCCCCTCCTTAATACGGTTGATTTGTTTCCATACTAATTTCTCGGCTGCCGCATAGGTCTGGAAAAAGAACTTCGGAAATACCAACAAACCTAATATTCCAGCCTCATTCATACTTTGGTTAACCGCCATCGCACCCATCACCTTATGATCTACCGTCAGCTTATCCAAAAATCCCGTACCATTGGAGTTATTCAATAAAGATACGGCGATATTGAGCGCAACTTGATCCGGATGATTCGCGGGAACTCCCCGGAATCCCAATGCCATAATTTTCACGAAAGGCATAGGAATACGTACGCTCACTTTCTCCCGCCCCTCGAATGGTGGAAGCGCAACGATATCCCGGTGGGGCGGCTTCCCTTTTCGTATCCGTGAAAAAGTAGATTCCAAGATTGGCAAGACCTCCTCCGTATCGAAATCCCCGCTTAAGATCAATCCCATATTGGAAGCGACATAGTATTTCTCGAAGAACCGGCGCATCTCCGAAAGACGGGGATTCTTCAAGTTCTCCGCACTTCCGATAATCGGATACGCATACGGATGCGGATAGAAATAACGCTCTGTCAATTTCTCGATGGCGACGCTAGCCATCGTGTCCCCATACATGTTCTTTTCCTCATAGACCGTCTCCAGCTCACTCTGGAAAAGACGAAATACGGGATTTACCAAACGCTCACTATTGATCTCGGCCCATTGGGAGATATATTGCGGAGAGAATGTATTGAAATATAATGTATAGTCGTAAGAAGTCCCGGCATTCAACTTCGTACCACCGAAACGAGAGATCAACCGGTCGAACTCGTTCGGTATTACATACTCAGCGGCACGTACGCTCAGGTCGTTAATGATTTGCTGCAAATGGGCACGCATCTTGGGATCCTCGGTATCCGCCAAAGCGTCATATTTCTCGGCGATAATGTCCAGCAAGACTTTCTCGGACTCATAATCGATTGTCCCGATCTTATCCGTTCCTTTAAACATCATATGCTCGAAATAATGCGCGATACCTGTGTTAGGGGAATCTTTAGCTCCGGCTTTTACAACTACGGCTCCGAATATCTTAGGTTGGCTATGGTCCTCATTCAACCATACCGTCAAATCATTACTTAATTTATGCTCTCGTACCTGTAGAAAATCTGAGGTTGACAACAGAGATCTCATGGAATCCATTTAAGTTTATATTATTTCACAAAGATACATTTTTCAATTGGATTAATACGCTTACATTTACAAGCAATCTTAACAAAAGGGCAAATTTAACGTAGGATTGAACCTATTTTTAAGAGTAGTGTTATATCAAAAAACGATTATTATGATAAATTTAGGTAGTTGGATGAACAAAGTCCTCACCGGATGGGGTGTAGACGAGAAAATAGCGAACACATTTGACGAGGCGATCATCGCCATCTTACTAGTGGCGGTCGCTATCGGATTAGATTATTTATGCCAAGCTATTTTTGTCGGAGGGGTACGTAGTATCGTTAAGCATACGCATTATAAATGGGATACGTTATTAATTAAACGTAAGGTCGTACATTATCTCGTACATACGATTCCCGGCATTTTAGTATATGCTTTGCTCCCGATGGCTTTTATCCGAGGAAAGGAATTATTATTCATTTCCCAGAAGATTTGCGCGGTCTATATCATATTTTCCCTGCTGTTAGCGCTCAACGGTCTTCTCTTAATGATGTTGGATTTGTTTAACCAACAGGAGAAAATGAAAAACAGGCCGATGAAAGGTTTTATACAAGTATTACAAGTGCTTGTTTTCTTCGTTGGCGGCATTGTCATTATAGCGATTCTCGTCAATAAATCCCCGGCTACCCTTTTCGCCGGATTAGGTGCGTCGGCAGCTATTCTTATGTTGGTATTTAAAGATAGCATATTAGGTTTCGTGGCGGGTATACAGCTTTCGGCGAATGATATGTTGCGCCCCGGCGACTGGATCACGATGCCTTCTGCCAACGCAAACGGTATTGTTCAAGAAATAACCCTAAACACCGTGAAAGTTCAGAACTTCGATAATACGATCTCGACAATCCCGCCTTATAATCTAGTGAATAGTTCTTTCCAAAACTGGCGCGGGATGGTTGAGTCTGGAGGACGCAGGGTTATGAAGTCCATTTATCTCGATTTGAATACGATCAAGTTCTGTACACCGGAGATGCTAGATACATTCCGCAAGGAAATTCCTTTATTAGCGGATTACCAACCGGATAAGGATGTAGTACCTACAAACTCCCAAGTATTCCGTGTATATGTAGAGCGTTATCTGACAAGTCTTCCTGTCGTAAATCAAGATTTGGATTTAATTATCAGTCAACTTCAATCCACGGAATATGGTGTTCCTGTCCAGATTTATTTCTTTTCCCGAAATAAAATATGGAAAGAATATGAACGGATCCAGTCGGATATATTCGATCATTTCTTCGCTATGATTCCTAAATTTGAATTGAAAGTATATCAATATTCAGACTAAAGTACGTGTTCGAATTATTTTTCCTATCTTCGTCTCCGGATTGTCTACTTAAAGTTTAAAATCGTATTTATGAGCAAGATACAAGAATGGGTATATAATTTATTAGTTCAAATTGGGTTGATAAGCGAAAATTCCAGTTACCTAGACAATATAGTGATCTTATTACTTATTATAGCCGTCACCGTTGGGATCGATTATAGTTGCCGGTATATTTTCCTAGGTATGTTCAAACGATTAGCGAGGAAGACGAAAAATCAACTGGACGATTTAATCGTGGATCGTAAGATCATCAATAAGATGATGCATATGATCCCGGCCATATTGATTTATATATTGTTACCATTCGCCTTCTCAGCCGAAGAGACACCGAAGATTTTAATATTGCTCCAAAAACTTTGTCAGATTTATATCATAGCGGTTTCTTTAAGGTTTATAAACGCTTCCTTAAATCTGATCCACGAGATCTATAATAAAAAAGATTCCTTTAAGAACAAGCCGTTAAAAGGCTTCATACAGATCTTGCAGGTTACGGTTTTCTTTATTGGAGTGATATTGATTATCAGTATTCTTATCAATAAATCCCCAGTTTCTTTACTGGCCGGATTGGGTGCGTCTGCCGCTATCTTGATGTTGGTCTTTAAGGATACGATCTTAGGTTTCGTTGCCGGCATCCAATTATCCGCCAATGATATGCTCCGGGCCGGGGACTGGATCACGATGAGTAAATATGGTGCGGACGGCACGGTTATCGAGGTGACATTGAACGCCGTGAAAGTAAGAAACTTTGACAATACTATTACGACCATCCCTCCTTACGCCTTAGTAAGCGACGCTTTCCAAAACTGGAGAGGTATGAGCGAATCCCCGGGCCGCCGTATCAAGCGCTCTATCAATATCGATATGAACAGCGTACATTTTTGTACCCCGGAAATGCTAGAGAAATTTCGTAAGATCTCTCTTATCACGGATTACATCGACGGAAAAGAACAGGAATTATATGAATACAATGAAGAACATCATATCGATAGCTCCATTTGGGTGAACGGACGTAGACAAACAAATCTGGGTGTCTTCCGTGCTTATCTCGTACGTTACCTGAGAAGCCTCCCGGAAGTAAGTAAGGAATTAGTCTGCATGGTAAGGCATCTACAACCGACTGATACAGGTATTCCCATCGAACTTTATTGCTTCTCATCCAATAAGGTATGGGTCGAATACGAAGGAATCCAAGCGGATATATTCGACCATGTTCTTGCGGTAATACCGGAGTTCGGACTAAGCGTATTCCAAAATGTATCCGGGGCGGATTTGAAGAATATCATCATCAAACTTCCCGCCGGCTCACAACCCTCAGAGTAAATGAATTCATTTAAGTCTTACGGCTCACTCAAGACTTAAATGTCACAACCGTTTGATAAATCTGGCGGGATTCCCCCCCTACAACGGTATTAGATAGGAACACACTAAGATGTCAAAAAAATATCTTAGGTGCATCGGCCGACGATCCTAAGTTACTTCAGTAATGAACCTAAGATACTTTGCCTATGAAATCAGTATCGGCGTAGCCTTACGGCACTAGTAGTGTAGGGTTGTGCCTATACTGGCGTGAGGCTATGCCGATATATGTGTTTGTCCCCTTAGAATTGGAAATAAATAAACGGCTGCACTCCCGCACTCTTAAACTGAACAACAATGAAAATCGCTATCGCCAATATAGCGGCCTGTATCAATAATGGGGTACGGGTCACGACTCCTCTCAAGGCATCCTCAGAGCGTTTAGGCATAAAATGCAGCACATAACCGATCACCATCAACGCAAACACCCCTTTATATCCTAAGACGAATTGCATGAACACCTCCGGATGAAAATTCGTAAAGATCTGGCGAAACATCTCTCCCACGGCCTTCATCGAGGTAGCCCGGAACAAGATCCATCCGAAACAAACCACATGGAAAGTAATCAGGACACCTAATACCCGTCGCCAAGGCTTCATCTCGCATCCTAAGGCCTTAAAGCTACTGAAATGCCCCATGATAAACTTATGCGCAGCCAAAGCTATACCATGTAAGGCTCCCCATAAGATGAAACTAATGGAAGCCCCATGCCATAACCCGCCTAGCAGCATCGTTATCATCAGATTCATATAGGTACGAATCTTCCCCTTCCGGTTCCCCCCTAAGGATATATACAGATAATCTTTTAACCAAGAGGAAAGAGAGATATGCCAACGACGCCAAAACTCGGTAATCGTAGCCGACTGATAGGGAGAGTCGAAGTTTATATTAAAGCGGAATCCCAACAACAGAGCGATACCGATCGCCATATCCGAATAACCCGAAAAGTCACAATAAATCTGTAGCGCATACCCATAGACACCCAATAAATTCTCCACACCCGTATAAAGCAACGGAGCGTCAAAAATACGATCCACGAAATTCATACTGATATAATCCGAGATAACCGTTTTCTTGAAAAGACCACATAAGATAAGGAACAATCCCTCACCAAACTCAGATCGCGTCACCGTAGGATTCTTATACATTTGAGGGATAAAATCCCGGGCACGAACGATTGGCCCGGCAACCAGTTGAGGAAAGAACGATACATAGAAAACATAATCGATCCAACGGCCGAGAGGTTGGATTCGTCCCCGATAAACATCTATCACATAGCTTATACTCTGGAAGGTAAAGAAAGAGATTCCTACCGGAAGGAAGATGTTCATCTTAAGCCATTCTCCCCCGGCGGCCATAGTAAACAGTTCGCCTAGGAAATTGAAATACTTGAAATACCCCAGCATACCTAGGTTTATGCAGAGACTAAGCGTAACGAATAATTTACGTTTTAATACCGATGTCGTATGCGAGATACATTGCGCTATCAAGAAATCGGAAGTAGCCGTAAATACCAGCAGCCCGAACCAAAGTCCACTACTTTTATAATAGAAATAAAGGGAAAACAGTGTCACGTAAATAATGCGAGCCAACGTATGTTTCCTTAGCGACATATAAATCATCAGGAAACCGATAAACAAGAAGAAGAACAACCCGCTACTAAACAAGATCGGGGCATTATGATGATATGTCAGGATATCTCCCAGTTTCTCCCACGTGAATTGATGATTACTAAGCCAATCTCTAAGTATATTATATTCCATATAAGATTCTTATCGGTTATTATATGATTCCATGAACGCCCTAAACAAAAGCGTTCCTTGTTCTTGATACCCTTCTTTCGTAAAGTGAATCCGATCCCGTCCCATCAAACGAGAACTATGCCATTTGCGGCACGAGTTTTTCCCTCCTGTCGTAGTGAATAAATCCCAGCAAGCGACCTCTTCTTTCTTCGCTACATTCCGGATAGCACGGGCAGCCCGCTCGGTATTATCATTACGCACATACGTTCGCTGTTTTCCCGACCGGACTCTCCTATAACATTCCGGAGGAGTCGTCAGTAAGATTGCCGTATTAGGCAACTCCTTCTTGACTAACGCCAAGAAAGCCTCTATCTGACCGGAAAACTCATCGGTATTAAAACGTCTGCCAAACGTCTCGTTGGTTCCCATAGAGATGATTAATAAGGACGGTTTTAATAAAGCCAACTGACGTATATAAGCCTCGTCCGTATAATTCACATACATCGCCCCATTCACTCCGATGGAATGGTATAAGATACCCCTGCTTCCATTCTTCAGTGTCAGGCCATAATATAAATTCGTAAAGGATGAGGCCGGTCGCAATGTATTCGTGCCCTCTTTCCGTCTCGTACTCTGCAATTGTAGAGTATCGGTCAAGCAGGAGATCCGGAAAGTGTCGGCTAATACACCGGGAACACATACGGTATCCGCACGAAATGTTTGGACCGAGTCTTTCAAAGCCCCGGCAGGAAGCATGGGCATCGACTTCTCCCCTCTATATAAGATCGCCTCATTAAACTCGTATCCGGCACCATTATTCGGAGTTATCACGACATCAAAATTAATCGAGGGGGAAACAGACTTAATCCCGATCCCACCGATCCCTATCGGGGTTTTCCGGACATGCTGAATACAACGTCCGGCAATCCAATCCTTAGCGACGGATTTGATAAAGTAATCATCCGGCTCGTTGGTCTTGCTCAACTTAAAAGGAGCGATCCAGCCTCGTCCGGCATTCCCGAACGCCTGTTGGAAAAGGCGCATGACACGACCGCTTAAATGTCCGGCTTGGATATGCGAATCCCCCAACTGGACGATCGTGATAGCCGTATCTTTCCCTGCACGCAACGAATCCAGTTCATTGAAAAAATTATTCCACTCCTTACTAGAATCCGGTAAGATCAACGTATCTTTTCCCACTTTCATAGAATAAGATAAAGGAGGCAACGCTACAGTATCCCGAACCGCCAAACTATCAAGAGATACATCCCCGTTTATTCCGGCTTTAGGTTTCGGAACAGAGAAGCCCATGATCACTCCTAAAACAACCAGACTAATTAACCACTTTCTCCGCTTCATCATAAAAATCTTTTTCTGATAATAACGCTTTCAGCAAGGCATCGGCAATCTCCCGTCCACCCCTAAAGCTTAAATGCGTATAATCCTTACTAGCCCAGTTTAATTCTACGAAACGGACCATACTGTTCTCTCCTCCCATAGCACCGAATACATTCCAGAAAGGAACCCCTGCCTTTTTAGCGGCTTGCCTTTGCGCATGCAGCAAGGCTAACACGGCCGGCATCGTCTCGAATTCCCCATCGTCTTGACGGCTTCTGTCCGACACCCCCAACATCAATATATCAGCTTCCGGAAAACAAAGTTGTATATGGTTAATGACCTTTACCATCCGGCTACTATACCATCCATAATTCATCACGTTGTCGCTCACGACATTCAACCCATACTGCAAGACAATCAAGTCATACGGACGGATCTTATTCAATGCTTGGCAACGGGAGACATCCAAGCGCTCCAATATCATACCCGAGTTTCCCCGAAGAGAGAAATTATCGACCACGACACCTAAATGATCCTCCATAGCGACCCCTAATGCCCGGAACTCAGGAGTATTCTTAAAAGTGAAATCCGCTTCGGTGAACATCCCTTCCAACTCGTATTGGGTTACGATCGATGTGGCGGGAAGCATCTCTTGTAGGGTATCGGCGGAAGCGTTGCAAACCAAGCGCATCTCCGTATTCTTATTCTGCTCATAAATCAGTTTCAAAGAAGAGAACGTCTGAAGCTCCGGATAACGCTTAGTCGTCTTCACATGGATGGAGGCGTTTTCCTCGTTTGCCTCGAACATCATCCCAGATAAAGTATATCCATGCTCATGATCTGTCAGCATAGACCAAGTAGTCCATCCGGAGGCACGTTGCTCCACGGTTGGACGGAACTGTGCCGCTACGGATGTGACCGGTACAAAACCAACACCCCGCCCCCCAAATTCCTTCTGCATCCCGGAACGGAAATCGGCCACCATAATATCTCCTTCGATAAAAGAATCTCCAAGGAAGGCCACACGTACCGGACGATTCAATTCCCGCCTGTTTTTTAAGGCGGCGAAGAATCGTTGCAAACCGATATGTCCAAGAGAATAGTCCTCGATATGAGCCCCCAGCGAATCCGCCCCTTGAACAGCATAGACCGCTTTGTATAACGAATCACGAAGGGCCAAAGCCGCTGAATCTATTCCGGCGGAACGCATGATAGAATCCCTTAATGCTACCGAATCTACTTGAAGGGTGTCCGCTTGTTCCAATTGTTGTTTCAAAGAATCCAAGGAGAGCTTTTCCTCTTTCACCTTGAAATCCGATAAAAGATCTACCTTTTTGATCTTATACCCGAACAATGTATCCGGAAGGCTATATAAACCAAAGCTCATCAACAACGTCAGCGACAGTAACGCTAACACTCTACCCAAATTATTATCTTTGTTCATCTAACTTTTGCTTATAAGGGGACAAAGATAGACAAGTTTACCTACCCGGAAATAATCTTCGGACAAAAAATAACCTTAAATTATCCGTTCAGGGTGGATCATCCCTTAAACGTAAGTTGAGACAAAAAGAGATGCAATAACGAAGGCTCCAGCAGCATTGGGAAAATCAATCCATAAATAGCCCCGTAGAAATGGGCATTATGATTTATGTTATCTCCTGTTTGTTTCGCCATATACTGGCAATAGGCCAGATATAGCAAGCCGAATACGATTCCGGGGACAGGCAGCACGGCGAAAAACAAGATCTTTCCCCAAGGATCAAGGAATATAGAGGTAAATAGAACCGCCGATACCGCTCCAGACGCACCGATAGAGACATAATACGGATCATTACGTCGTTTTATCAAATCATAAAGCGAAGCCACGATCATTCCCCCGAAATAAAGAGCCAGATAAGCCCCACTGCCGAATCCCATATATCGAAACGTTCGTTCAATATAGAGACCAAATGACCAGAACGTGAACATATTCACTAGTAAATGTGTCATATCCGCATGGATAAATCCATGTGTCACGATACGATAATATTCATGATTCCGGATCGTACGATATGGGATAAACGCTAATTTCATAAATAACTCCCTATTACTAAAACAGATAAAAGAGAGAATCACTGTTATTCCAATAATTAAATAAGTAATCATATATTCTATTATTTTTCTGATGAGCCACAAAGCAAAGCATAAATTCCGGTTTATACAAATATCAGGTATATATTATCTAAGCCAAAGGAAAAACAAGAATCCCCAAAGAAAAACAGATAACAGTAAAACCAAAGGCTTCAAAACTTTATCGCAAAAATAGCTCCTTACTTTCTTTCGATCAGGAATATTTTCCACTGCGATAACACGATTCACCTTATTCGTCCTATCAAAATAGGAAGAATATAGAATCAATATATAAAAACCGAATATTTGCAAAAGAAATAGGATGGAGACTAATGGCTTTTCATATCTTTTCTGTTTCTCTTCTATTTTGAATTGCTTTAAATCAATCTCTTTTATAACCCGAATCAATGTTTTCTTTTCTTCCAATATTAAAGAATCTAGATTCTCTGAAAAAGAAGAATCTAGACTTTTTAAATTCTCATAGTACCGGACCATACTATCAATTCTATTTCTTTCTGTATTCAAAGAACTCAATTTCATACTTTCAGCAGTCATATCTATATATGATATAGAAAAAGGGAAAAGTAAGAAAGCTAAAGACAACACATTACCACTAATAACAACAAATGTTTTATTCAAGCCTCTGTTTACTTCCAAAAAATATTTGTCAAAAAAAACACACTAAGCTGTATAATACAAGCAATACATAAAGTACGTATGGTATACCCCACTAATTGCAGCCAATTCTCCATCGCTTCTACATCTACAGTAATACCAAAGAGGGTCACCGCATAAATCAATGTTATAACCATCATTAATCTATGTTCTTTCTTTAATCCAAGTACCAGATCAAACATTCTTTCCCACATACTATCCTTATATTTTTTCGCCAAAGATACAAAGATTGCTTTAAGCACATGGTATATAATAAAAAAGTGGATAAGCCTTTTCTCATATCCACTTTTTTATTTGTTACTTGAATAAGAAGCTACTTCTTGCTATCGATTACCAATAACGGAGTATCGGTGTGGAATAACATTTTTCTCGCGATCGAAGGATTGAACATTCGGGCTAGGATATTACGGCGATATGTGCTTAGGGCTATAACATCAATTTGTTTATCACGAACAAATTTCTCGATGGCTAACAGCAAGTCACCATCGGCTAGAACCGTATGGGAAATATGGGCATGTGGATATTGTTTCTTGAAATATTCACGGACGCCTGTCAAACGAATCTCATTCCATTCATCTTTGCTGGTAGAGATATTGAATAGATGAATATTAAAATCAAAGCCTTTGATGATTTCCATAAACTCGTCAAACGCTACCAAATCTCTCTGGTTAAACGATGTTGCGAAAGCGATATTCTTAGCGTCTCTCAAATCCGTGAAAGGAACATTCTCCGGTATCGCCAATACAGGAACCCGGTTCACCTCGATAACCTCTCCGGTCACGCTACCGATCAGATCCATATCTTTTTGGCTCTTACCTCTCGTTCCCATCACGATCAATGTCGGATGATACTCCTTGCTATAAGCGATGATCTCCTCTTCCGGCAAGCCTTCACGTAATACATAATCGTATTTTACCTTGGGTAATTCGCCAGAGGACATCTTCCGGTTGATATGCGTACAAATATTCTCCATATCGATACGGACACGTTGTAAGATATGCTGTACGGATTCCTCCTCGTTTACTTGGTAAGCTAATGTATCTCCCATCGGGATAGCAGATGGAAAATAGGGGCTGAAATAGGCGTGCATGATCATCACCTCCGCACCTACCGCATGAGCGTAATTAATTCCCAACTCACAAGCCTTGGCGGAATAATCCGAGAAATCAATCGGGATCAGAACTTTCTTGACCGCATTAACCTTCGCCTCTTCCTCCTTTGGTTCCTCAAACCACTTATTGTCTTCAATAATGCGTAAAGCATGCGGTAAATCACTCTCCTTAATACGCACACGCACTCCTGCCGAAACGACGGGCTGGATCTGGTTTACATTATGTATATAGACCTCTATGCCTTCTGTTTCGAGGATTGTCTTGAGAATCTGGGCTTTCTCAAACGTGTGGATAGCCAATGTCACTAATTTATCTTCCATACTCAATACATTTTTATAGATGAAACAATCGGGATTTATGAATTGTTGAATATAAAAAAATCCCAAAGCGTTCTTTCATTTAGCTATGGGATTTTTTATACGAATGAATTTCTCTTACGCTTTCTGTGCTTCGGCATCCTGACTCTCGGCCAGTATCTGCAAAGCACGCTCGAAAATAGTCGTATCATCTAAAACAACCAACCCTCCGTCTGGACCGGGCTCGATATGGAAACCACAACTCCGTCCATCTTGAAAATTATGTCCACCGAAATAGTTGCGAACTGTCTCAACCTTTAATCCCAACTCATCAGCGATGCGTTGTATACTTCCGTCAGGTAACGAGTCTTTAATTCTTCTCAGTTCGTTAAATGTAATCGTCTTTGTCATGGCTTTCTTATTTTGAAGGTTAATACTTTTGTTTAATATTATGGCACTAACTTAGTCATTTAATAGCATTGAAACAAATTATTATTGAGAAAATGAATCGAAAACAAATATGCTTTACGACATACTCAACCAAACTCTCTTATCTAAAGCATGATACCAATTGCTCATTAAATAGAGCTATTAAAAGGATGGTCAACCAAATCGCATAGGTGATCAAACGTTTCCGAGTATCCGAGTAAATGGCCTCCGGACGTACCCAAGAATCTACCGGAATCAATTTAGGCCTTATATAGAGGTATAACAGATATACAACATACCCGAATAGCAAACCGGATAAAGCTCCCGGAATAATATCCGTGATAAAATGCACTCCTAAATAAATACGAGTATAGGAAGTCAAAATCGCCCAAAAGAAAATAGTCCATCCAAATAGCTTATTCCGGAAGATCAGCGCCATCAAGGTAGCGAAACCGAAAGCGTTCGCCGCATGGCTGGAGATAAATCCATACATACCTCCCCGATAACCGAACACCACCTTTACCTGATCCATAAAATCAGGGTGATGAGTCGGACGGAAACGGGTGAAGATGGGTTTACAAACATGCGAAGCGAACTGGTCGCATAGCGTGATCGTCAAGACTATGGCCAATAAGATCAACAACCACTCCTTCCAGTTCTTCTTATAGCACAATACCACCAATATAAAAAAGGCTAACGGTAGCCAAACCGCCTTGCCTGAATAGATCCACATAAAGCGATCTAAAAAAGCGGAGTCGCTACCGTTAAGCATAAAGAACGTATCACGTTCCCAAACCAATAATTGTTCTAGCATGTATCAGATTTTTTCTATGTCTTTACTAGGCATCCATCCTACGTTCCCATCCTCAAGCTCGATCTCGCTCCATTCGCCAAGCGTACTCTTCACGGTCACGTTCGTTCCCTCATGTAATACGAAAAGATCCGTACCACTAGCGTCGGGCGAGCTTTTCACCGTAACGGTCGGGGCGAATACGATGGCATGTTTACGGTTTATCATCTCATCCTTCTGGTCGCTGGCGAATATATTGGCAAAAACAACCATGATAATAAATAGGATACCCAAATAGAAACCGATCTTCTTCAAGCGTACCCAACGGGAGAAAAAGAACAAGATCAAGCAACCGATAAACAACAGGAAGCACACGATACCTGTCTTCGCCCAAGAGTCTGCGGAACCGAGATTCTCCACGCTCTTAAACCATTTGACCAAGAAGAAATCACCAACCGGCTCAATCTTATCGATCGTCTTCTGACGGGCCATCTGTAAATTGAAGCGAGCATCGCTATCACCCGGATCCAGCAGAAGACAACGTTCGTAGTTCAATATAGCCGGAGCGATCTTACCCGCCTTATAATAGGCATTTCCCAAATTATAATAAACGGCGGCAGACTCGCCATTGCTCTTCAAGATTCCCTCATATAGCTCGATCGCCTTTGCATAATCTTCTTTCGTGTAAGCGACCTCGGCCTCCTTCAAGGCGGTATCTTGCGCATAAGCAGATCCTATCAGACATAGAGTCAATAAGAAAAACAATACCTTTCTTAAATTTATAGTCATCTTCATCTTCTTACTTTTTAATTGTATTCTCCATTTTACCAATAGCGTCTACCGTCAGCTCATACAGCTTATCCATAGCGTCTGACGCTTGGGACGGAGCGTAACGAGCGAACTCACAAGTATTCAAGATATCCATGAACTCATTCGTCAAGGATTCGTCTACACCGTATTTAGCCAATTCTGTCTCTACGTTATCCTTGGTCAGATCGGATTGCGGGATACTCAGCTTATCGCTCAAATAGCCCCACAACGCACGCAGTACCTCGTCGTAGAATTCTTCCTTCTTGTTCTCTTTCATCAGCTTGCCGGCGTTCTTCAGACGTCTAACCGCCATCTTGTTCGCCTTCTTGGTACGAACCAAGGCGATGTCGGCGTTTTCCTTCACCTGCTTACGATAGATAAAGAAGAATACGATAAACAAGATAGCCGGTACGATATAGCAAAGATAATACATAAAGGAACCGAAGAATATACCATCACCTCCCTCGATAAAGGAGAAACCTTTCGTCTTTAGGTAACGGATATCCTTGCCTAAGTATTTCACGCTCTCTTTATTACTGAAGTTCGATACGACCGGGGAAGAACCGCTACCGCCCTTGCCTTGCTCCACATGCAACTTATAAGGCTCGGACTTGATGGTCTTATAGGAACCGGACTTGATATCGAAATAGGAGAAAGCGATCGCCGGGATCTCGAAATCACCCGCGTAACGGGGTATCGCCATATATTCGATCGTCTTGCTTCCACTGACACCGGCAGTCGTGGTCTTGATGTCCATCTCTACTTTTGGGTCGTAGACATCGAAATCGTTCGGGAAAACCACTTCCGGGTTCTTCACCAACTTCACGTTTCCGTTACCCGTGATTTTCACCTTTATGGTTACAGCCTCGTCTGTCTTGACGTTGTTCGAGCTGATATCAGCCGTCATGGAGAACGTACCTACGGCACCGGAGAAAGAAGCGGGCTTACCGGAGGGCAAAGGCTTCACGTCGATAGTAACCGGAGAGGTGGTCAACACCTTGCTCACATCCCGATACGAGTCGAAGAAGCTATCGAAGATACTACCGCCACCCGCTTGTTGCATACGGACCTTCACCACGGCGTCGAACTTGCCACTACTGATCGTAATCTTTCCAGAGCGTTGCGGATACAGGATCACTTGACGCATCACGGCCGACTGGTAGTTACGTCCGTTGTAGTTTTCCAAGGTCAGTTGTTTCTCTTGCGGAAGCTCGATCTCTTGCACAAGAAAACCCTCAAACTCAGGATACTTCAAGCCAGTAATTGCGAAGTTCTCTAAGGAATAGACCTTGAAAGTCACCAAGAAACCTTCTTGCTCGAACACGCTTCGTTTGGATACGTCCATCTTCACGAACAGCCGATCGTTAGAGATCGCCCCGCTCGCCGTCGTTGTCTCCGCCTCTTGCTTACCCGCCTTATCCGCCGGAAGCACCTTGATGGCCAAGCCATTCGATGTATAATTAGAGCCGTTCACCTTGATCGTTGCCGGAGCGATATTAAACGTACCTTCCTTCTTCGGCATCAAGACATACGTATACGTAACGGTTGTCTCGCTGGTACTCTTCCCGTTCACCCAGCTACTGCTATAGGAGGTGGATTGGGAGGGACCCATTAATACGTCAAAGTCTGGCATCTCCTGCACTCTCAAATCCTTGCCTTCAGCATTGACGGTGAAAGTCAAGCGAAACTGCTCTCCCATTACCACCGCTTGGGGCGCCGAGGCCTTGAAGGTCACATCCGCGGCCTTTGTCGCCACCCCTACCGTTAACATCAGGATGAATAAGAAAATTAATTTCCTCATTGTGTATCTCATTTTTTCGTTAATTATCCAGTTTACCACTCCTTCTCGGTCTTCCGGCGTTGTTGCTGTTGCATCTGCGCCTTCTTCACTTTCTCTTGAGTGTCTTTCTCGTCTTGCAGGAAGGCATCCAACATCTGCTGGGCATTGTCCTTGCTCATTTGCTCGTTGGATTGCTGTTGCTCTTGGGTCTTATCCTGTTTCTGGTCGTCTTGCGGCTGTTGTTGTTGCTGTTGCTGCTGATCGTCCTTCTGATCCTTGTTCTCCTGCTTGTCGTCGTTCTGTTGATCTTGGCTCTGATCCTGATTCTGCTGATCCGACAGCAGTTTTTGGGCCAAGGCCAAGTTATAACGGGTCTCGTCATCTTTCGGGTTCAAGCGAAGCGATTGCTTATACACCTCCACGGCCTTGCCGTAATCCTTGTTCTGCATGAAGATATTTCCCATATTATGATACACCTCCGACAAGCGTGCCTTCCCTTCCGGCGTAGCCACCATCTTCTCCCCTTGCCCGGCGATCAATTGATATTGCTCGGCGGCCTCGGGGAACTTGCCTTGCTTGTATAGGGAATTCCCAAGATTATAGGTTCCTTCCGTAGAGCGGGGATTCACCTCCAAGCTCTTGCGATAAGCGATCTCAGACTCGGTGTATTTCTCGCTCTCATAAAGTTTATTCCCCTCACGCACGTTCTTCCGTTCCGCTTTCTGGGCAGAGACCGCCCCGGCACTGAGCGCCAAGACCGATACCCATATCATAGATTTATATATACGTCTCATCACTTCGTCGAATTAAGAGAATAATTTTACTTTCCTAAATATACGGTTCTTACGATCCAAGGTCATGAAATCGGCGATCAAGAGAAACAAGGCGATCCAAGCGAAAATCTGGAACTGCTCGTCATACTCGGAATAAACCTTGCTATCCAGCTCCGTCTTATTCATTTTCTCGATTTCCTTCTGAAGGGCTTTCAAGGCAGAGTTCGTATTGTCCGCACGCACATACATACCGTTTCCGGCGGCGGCGATCTCTTGCCCCATCTGCTCGTTCAGCTTCGTGATCACCACGTTTCCATCCTTATCCTTCATATAATTATTGCTTCCTTGGATGGGGATCGGAGAACCTTTCGGATCACCCATTCCCACGATGTTCACGTGGATGCCCTTCTCGGCGGCGGCTTTGGCGGCACCGATAGCGTCGTCCTCATGGTTCTCGCCGTCGGTGATCAAGATGATCGCCTTATCGGTCGTCTCGTCCGGGGTAAAGGAACGGGCGGCCAAGTTGATGGCGGCACCGATCGCCGTACCTTGCGTAGAGACCATCGACGGGTTGATAGAGGACAAGAACATCTTGGCGGAGATATAATCCGAGGTGATCGGCAACTGCGTGAAAGCGTCGCCGGCGAACACGATCAAACCTACCTTATCATTCGTAAAGCCGTCCGTCAATCGGGATAGCATCTGTTTGGCTTTATCCAAACGGTTGGGCGACACGTCCTCGGCCAACATGGAGTTGGATACGTCCAGACACACCATGATCTCTACTCCCTGACGCTTCACCGTCTCCAGTTTCGAGCCGAATTGAGGCCCCGCTATAATAAAGATAACCATGGTAATGGCTCCGAACAACAGCCAAAACTTCAGATGCTGGCGCTTGGTCGATACCTCGGGCATCAACTCGGCCAACAACGTAGGGTTACCGTATTTCTTTATCGCTTTCTTCTTCACGATCATGGCGTACACGTAGAACGCCACCAATGCGGGAAGGAGAAAAAGCAAATATAAAAAGTCCGGATGCGCAAATCGAAACATAAGCCTTTTATCTTTATGGTATATTTCTCAACAATGTATTTCTCAATAAGATCTCCACCAGCAACAAGGCGAACACCAGCAAGGCCCAGTTCTTATACTCCTCCTGCTTCTTGCTGTACTCCTGTACGCTGATCTTGGTCTTCTCCATCTGGTCGATCTCGGAATAGATCTCCTTCAGGCTGGCGTTGTCCGTAGCACGGAAATATTGCCCGCCCGTGGTAGAGGCGATCTGCTTCAACGTAGCCTCGTCGATCTCTACCGGTATATTCTGGTACTGCACGCCGAAAGCGGTCTGGAACGGATACGGCGCCATGCCTTTCGTTCCGACTCCGATCGTATAGACACGCACGCCGAACGTCTTGGCGATCTCGGCGGCGGTAACCGGAGCGATCTCGCCGGCGTTGTTCGAACCATCGGTCAGAAGGATGATCACCTTCGACTTAGCGTGGCTGTCCTTGATACGGCTCACGGCATTCGCCAAGCCCAACCCGATAGCCGTTCCGTCTTGGATCATACCGCTTTGGATATCCTTGAAGAGATTCAGCAAGACCGTATGATCGGTTGTCAACGGGCATTGCGTAAAGCTCTCGGCAGAAAAGACCACGAGACCGATGTTATCGTTCGGACGGCCGTTGATGAACGACGCGGCCACATCCTTCGCCGCCTCCAAGCGGTTCGGTTTCAAGTCTTGCGCCAGCATACTACCCGAGATATCCATCGCCAACATGATATCGATACCTTCCGTGGAAGAATTGGACCAACTATTCGTGGATTGTGGACGGGCCAAGATCACGATCAGCAGCGCTACCGCTACCATACGCAACACGAAAGGCACGTGACGCAAGTACACGATCCATGATGTCGCTCCCGGCGCCTCGAACGCCTCCGACGAGGAGACCTGCAAGCTGGCCTGACTCTTGCTCAGCTTGTAGACGTACCATCCGATCATCGGGATGAGCAACAACAATAAATATAAATAATTAGGATTCGCAAATACCATCTCTTAATCCTTTAAATTAGTTGTATCGTTCGTAGATTCAGGCTCTTGCATCTCCTCCACCTTCGTCTGGTTCACGAACAAATACGCGTTCATCATACTCAAATCATTCTCATCCGGCAGCGGGTTCATCTTGGCGAATTTCACGAAGTCGGCCAATTGCAGAATCTGCCTCAAGTTATCGTACACGCTCTGCGCCTCAGAGTTCTTGCGGATCAGCTCCAAGATCTCACCGGAAGTCATCTCCATGGCATTGATACCGAAACGTTCCTCGATATACTTACGCAGCGTATCCGTGATCAAGGTGTAATACTCCTTGCTTCGTCCTTGCTGCCAGAGTTTCTGTTGCTTGATCTCGTCCAGTTCCTTGATAGCCTGCTCGTGAGGCGGAAGTTTCGGCTCCTCTTTCTTGAATGGGATCAACGACTTCTTCGCACGGATCCGTTTCACGATATAGGCGATCACGCAAATCAAGAACAGGGCCAGCAAGATCCCGTAAATGATCGGATAATAATCGGCCCATACGAAAGGCGGCTTCCATACGGTCTTGATGTCGTTGAACTCCTCCGGCTTGTCCGCGTTCACGGGAATCGTGGAGACCTTCAAGGCGACTTGGTTGGAATATACGGTATCCACCCCGTCTATCACCTTCAACGGAGGTAATAGATAGAGTGACGAATCAAACGAGGTAATCAATACATCCTGCTTGATAACGAGCCGGTCGTTCTCGATCTCCGTGGAGTCCGCCTTGGAGAGATTCAACACCTCCACACCCGTCATCAAGGTATCGTTCGGGATCACGATCTGCACAGGGCGATCCTTATCCGCCGTTACCGTAAGGTGCAAGGTAGTCTGCTCTCCGATCAATATGGCGGCCGAGTCGATAGCGACATCGATCAACGGCCTTTGCGCATATGCCCTTCCCCCCGCGAGGGAAGCGGCGGCGACCAGAAACAGGATACTTTTCTTTATCAATTTCATCTGCTTGCTTTAATTACGTTTGTCAAAAAGAGCAATCAATGCTTTCACATAATCATCCTCGGTACGGACAGAGACGGAGTCTACACGGCATTTCTTGAACGTATCGCTCATCTTCGCCTGCCGTTTCTCCCACCATTCCTTATAGGCCGCACGCACACGGGCGGAGGAACTGTCTATCCATTGCTCCTTCCCGGTCTCGGCGTCCTTGATCTTCATAAGGCCTACGGCGGGAAGCTCGGTCTCACGACGGTCGTACACCTGAATGGCTACCATGTCATGCTTGCGGTTGGCCACCGTCAAGGCGTCCTTGAAACCCTCCTTGTCAATAAAATCGGAGATGAGGAAAGCCGTACAACGCTTCTTGATGGCGTTGGTCAAGTACTTCAACACTTGGCTGATATCCGTCCTCGTCTCCTCCGGATGGAAATCGATCAGCTCCCGGATGATATATAAGATATGTTTCTTTCCTTTCTGGGGCGGGATAAACTTCTCGATCTTGTCCGAGAAGAACACCACGCCGATCTTATCGTTGTTCTGTATCGCCGAGAAAGCCAAGGTAGCGGCGATCTCGGTGATCACCTCCTTCTTCATGACGTTGACGGAGCCAAAGTCACGGCTACCGGACACGTCGATCAGCAGCATCACCGTCAGCTCACGCTCCTCCTCGAACACCTTGACGTAGGGGCGGACGTAGCGGGCGGTCACGTTCCAGTCGATATCCCGGATATCATCGCCGTATTGATATTCCCTTACCTCGCTGAACGCCATACCACGGCCCTTGAAAGCCGAATGGTACTGGCCGGCGAAGATGTTACGGGAAAGACCACGGGTCTTTATCTCGATACGGCGGACCTTTTTTAATAATTCACTTGTCTCCATTTAAGGAACTTCTACTTTATTCAAGATCTCGCTGATTACCTCCTCTGAAGTCAAGTTGTTCGCCTCGGCCTCATAACTCAAGCCGATACGATGGCGCATCACGTCGTGGCATACCGCACGGATATCCTCCGGGATCACATAGCCCCTACGCTTGATGAAAGCGTACGCACGGGCGGCCAACGCCAAGTTGATAGACGCACGAGGGGAAGCGCCGAAAGAGATCATGCTCGCCAAGTTCGGCAAACCAGCCTCAGCCGGGAAACGGGTAGCGAAGACGATATCCACGATGTAACGCTCGATCTTCTCGTCCAAATAAACCTCACGAACCACGTTACGGGCGTCGAGGATCTCCTCTTTCGTCAAGATCGGCTTGATCTCCGGACGTTCTCCGGATATATTCTGGCGTATGATTAATTTCTCTTCCTCCTTCTTCGGGTAATTGATGATCACCTTCAACATGAAACGGTCTACCTGCGCCTCAGGTAACGGGTACGTACCCTCCTGCTCGATCGGGTTCTGGGTAGCCATTACCAAGAAAGGCTTCGGCAACTTGTAGGTATGCTCGCTGATCGTGACCTGACGCTCTTGCATGGCCTCCAACAAGGCACTCTGTACTTTCGCCGGGGCACGGTTGATCTCGTCCGCTAACACAAAATTAGCGAAGATCGGGCCTTGCTTTACCTGGAACTCTTCGCTTTTCTGACTGTAAATCATCGTACCGATCACATCGGCCGGAAGTAAGTCCGGGGTGAACTGGATTCGGCTGTATTTAGCGTCGATCAACGACGACAATGTTTTAATGGCAAGTGTCTTAGCCAAACCCGGCACACCTTCCAACAGGATATGTCCGTCCGAAAGCAAACCGATCAACAAAGATTCAACCAAATGCTTTTGTCCGACGATTACTTTGTCCATACCCATCGTAATCATGTTCACAAACGAGCTTTTACTTTCAATTCGCTCATTCAACTCACGAATGTCTACTGTCTGACTCATAAGATTTATTCTATTATATTGTTATTATATTGTCCCAATTTTACGTTGATTTTTTAGGATGCACAAAATTAGAAATGTTAAATTCGTATCCTTCACTTTTGCAGTTAAATAATACTAACCAACACTTCCTTGTTTTGTTTTATTTTACTTAAAAAAGGGGGATTTCTCTTACTCCCCGGCAAGTATCTCTGTTTGTAGGGCGGCGGCTTTCTCCCGCGACTCACGGCTCTTGGCATCGATGCCATACGATTCCGGAGCGGGTATCTCGATCACGGTACCGATCGGGACGTTGTTCGGGTCTTTTATAACAGCCTTATTATGTTGGTAAATATATACCCAGAATAATTTATTGCCATAATATTCCAAGGCGATCACGGTGAGGCGGTCGCCATGCTTGATCTTCACCTGCCCCAATGGTTTGGGCGCCGGTTCCACATAAGGCTCCGGTTCCGTATGCGGGGTCTTCTCCGCTACCGAGTCCGGATGAAGCATCCAAGCTGATTCTTGAACCGTGTCCTTGGCTTCCGTTACCACCTCCTCTCGGACAGGCGCCGGTTTCCAATTATTCCTTCCCAAATAGAAGAATACAGAGATTACGATTATCAAAAAGGCAACGATCATTAATACCCCCTTCTCCTCCGGTTTCTTAAGGGCTCGCTCTTCCGGTCTCTTTGGTATGGGAGATGGCTCCGCGGCCGGTTCGGGTTCCAATTCAGGTTCCGGTTCAGATACCGATGGCCGTTCCGGATCAAACGCTTGCTCTGGCTCAAGCAATGGTTCAGGTTCAGGTTCTAGTATCGGTTCGGGCTTCTCTTTGGACTGGGTATTTGCCAAAGGGATTTCCTTATCCGGCATCACCTCCTCCACGGACTCGTCTTCCGTTTCCTTCTCCTCCACGGACTCATCCATGTCCGAGAAATCCACGTTCTCGTTGATCTCTGTCGTCTCAAAGATAGAGAAAGGCTTGTTTACCTGTTCCCGCAGGTCTTTATCCGGCAGGAAAGAGAATTTATAATGTTCGGGGATCAAGAAACGTTCACCGGTATTCACGTGGATACTCTCCCGCTTCTCCACAGAGATAATCTTGAAAGTACCCAAGCCCTTTACTTTTACGATCTTATCCGTATAGACCCCTTCGGATACCACCGAGATAAAATCTCTCAAGAAACGCTCTACCTCTCCTCTGTCCTTGCCGGTACGCTCCGATAATAAACCGGCTAAATCTTGTATATTCAGCCGGTTATTCATGATCTCCCAATTCCTTTAAACGATTCTTCACGGTCGTTCCGGGTTTGAATACGGGAACTAATTTAGGGGGAACCAGATATCGCTTCCCGTTCGCGGGATTCACGGAAATACGTTCCGCCTTCTTTTTCACCTCGAACTGGCCGAAGCCTTGCAGATAGATCGTATCGTTATCCACTAATTTCGAACTTACGACGGAACTGAGCGCAGAAAGCATGTCGGATACCTCCTTCGAGGTCCAATCCATGCGATTCGCCAATTCCGTTATAAGTTCCTTGTTTTTCATATCTAATTCCATAACAGTTCGTGCTGCTATATTAGTTATTTTTTCGTTAACCGACAAATATATTGACAGTTTTTACATCAATTCAACACTTTACCATACAGATCAAACGCTTGTGCGTCAATCACCTTTACTTGGTAAAAGCTACCCGGACTCAAGGGAGTATCCTTGGAGATCAATATTTCCGGATCTACCTCGGGCGAGTCGTATTGCGTACGTCCCACGTAAAAATCCTCCTCCTCCCGGTCTACGATCACTCGGAAGGTCTGCCCTACTTTCGAGGCGTTCACGTCGGCGGAGATGCCTTCTTGCACACGCATCAAGTAATCCAGTCGGTCTTGCTTCACCTCCTGCGGGATCTCGTCTTTATAATGCTGATAAGCATAGGTACCCTCCTCATGGCTATAAGCGAAAGCGCCCATACGCTCGAAGCGGATATCTTTCACGAAGCGGATCAACTCCTCGAAATCCTGTTCCGTCTCGCCGGGATGACCCACCATCAAGGTGGTGCGTAGATGGATGCCCGGCACTTCCCGGCGCATACGCTCCAACAGCTCATAGGTCTCGGCCTTCGTGATATTGCGGCGCATCATCTTCAACATCGGGTCGCTGATATGCTGGAGGGCGATGTCCATATACTTGCAAACGTTATCACGCTCACGCATCACCGGCAACAGGTCATAGGGGAAATGAGACGGATACCCGTAATGCAAACGAATCCACTCCACGCCCGGGATGTCGGATACCCGCTCCACCAGTTCCGGCAAGGCCATTCGCTTATAGCGATCGAGGCCATAAAACGTAAGATCTTGGGCGATCATCTGGAATTCTTTCACGCCTTGCGCGACCAAGCCACGCACCTCGTCTACGATCTCGTCCATCGGACGGGATTGATAAGCCCCGGTTATGATCGGGATCGAACAGTAAGAACAAGTACGGTTGCATCCCTCCCCGATCTTCACGTAAGCGTAGTGCCTCGGGGTGGTGAGCACACGCTCGGTAGCCAGCTCTTGATGGTACGACTTGCCCAGATCGGAGATCAACTCCTTCCAATTGAATTTCCCGTAGAAACGATCTACCTCGGGAAGTTCCTTCTCCAGATCTTTCAAGAAACGCTCCGACAAGCACCCCATCACGAAGAGCTTCCCGATCCGTCCTTTCTGCTTTTGCTCGCCCAGCTCGAGGATCATATTGATCGATTCCTCTTGGGCGTCGCCGATGAAACCGCAGGTATTCACCACCACGATCTCGCCATTGATCTTATGGGGATCATGCTCTACCGTATAGCCATTGGCAACGAATTGGCGCATAAGTTGCTCCGAGTCCACTAGGTTTTTCGAACACCCCAGCGTAATAATATCTACTTTATTTTTTCTCATTCTCCAAATAACGAATTGACAAACTCACGTTTGCGGAATACTTGCAAATCCTCCATCCCCTCGCCGAGTCCGATATATTTCACGGGGATACGGAAATGGTCGGAGATACCGATCACGACACCCCCCTTGGCGGTACCGTCCAACTTGGTCACGGCCAAGGCGTTCACCTCGGTGGCGGCGGTAAATTGTTTCGCTTGCTCGAAAGCGTTCTGCCCGGTAGAGCCGTCCAATACCAACAATATCTCGTGGGGGGCGTCCGGGATCACCTTCTTCATCACGTTCTTGATCTTGGTAAGCTCGTTCATCAAGTTGATCTTGTTATGCAGACGTCCGGCAGTATCGATAATCACCACGTCGGCATCGTTCGCCTTGGCGGAGCTCAGCGTATCGAAAGCCACGGAAGCGGGGTCCGAGCCCATGTTCTGCTTCACGATAGGTACGCCTACCCGCTCGCTCCAGATCACTAGTTGCTCCACGGCGGCGGCACGGAACGTATCGGCGGCGCCCAGATAGACCTTCTTGCCGGCTTTCTTGAACTGGTAAGCCAGCTTACCGATCGTGGTCGTCTTACCCACCCCGTTCACGCCTACAACCATGATCACGTAGGGTTTCTTGCCCTCCGGAAGTGCGAATCCCTCGGCATCCTCCGTATTGTTCTCTGTCAGCAAGCTAGCGATCTCGTCACGCAGCAGGGTGGTCAATTCTTGGGTGGTGACATACTTGTCACGGGCCACACGCTTCTCGATACGGTCGATGATTTTCAACGTGGTATCTACACCGACATCCGAGGTAATCAGTACTTCCTCCAAATTATCCAACACATCGTCGTCCACCTTACTCTTACCGGCGATCGCCTTGGTAATCTTGGAAAAAACACTCTCCTTCGTCTTCGACAGACCTTTATCCAAGGTTTCCTTCTTGTCCTTACTGAAAAAGCTAAAAATACCCATATTTATTTTGTTTCTGTTTTTATTTACTTCAAATCACACTTATCAAGTAGTTTCCGGATCTCCTTAACGGACATAGACTCAATCTCGCTCTTATCATACATCGTCACAAGAAAAATTGTTCCTTCATCAACGCTGACAAGTACCGTAAAAGTTATCACCCGAGCTCCCCCTCTCTTGCCCTGTGATTTCGAGTGGATGGACATCCGGACCTTACGGAGGCCACCTCCCAAATCCGTTCCCGACAAAGGGTTCTCCAGCAGTTCGTCCCTCAACCTTAGGATATCTTCTTTCAACGACTTATATCGTTTCGCCAAATATTTCACCTCCTTAGCGAAGGGCGGTAATGCCTCAATCTTATAACTCATTCAATAGATCCTCCAATGGGCGAGAAGTTATTTTTCCCGCCTTCAAGTCTTTTACGCTCTGGAAAGCCTCTTCCAGCACCTCCCGCTCGCTTCGCTTGGCAGGCGAGAAGGTCTTCTCTTTTAAGTTCCGCAAGAGCGATAAAGCCTTACGCATAAGCTCCTCATTATCCAAGATACTCATGGCTTCCTCCATGTATGTATATTTCAACTCATTCGCTGTCATGGTCATATTCCTCCCTTTGCTTGTTTTTAATCCATCCTGTTCTTATAATCCTCATAGCCGAACGTACGGTACATCACCAGCTGGTTGTCCTTGTTCCAAAGGGCCAAGGAAGGGTGCGGTATGCCGTTGAACATATTCGTCTTCACGATCGTGTAGTGGATCATATCCTCGAAAATCAGCTTGTCGCCGATCGCCAAAGGCTTATCGAACGACCAATCTCCCATATAATCACCGCTCAAACAGCTATTTCCCCCGATCCGGTAGGTAGGTTTCCCCTCCACGGCATCCGTAGCGAAACGAATCGCCGGTTTGTAGGGCATCTCCAAGCAATCCGGCATATGGCAGGTGAACGAGGCGTCGATAATCGCCGTCTTGATACCGTGGTTCTCCACGATATCCACCACGGTTGTCAGCAAGAACCCGGTCTGCCAAGCGAAGGCGCTACCCGGCTCCATGATCAACTCCAAGTTCGGATATCTCTCCTTAAAGCCTTTCAGTAAAGCGATTAAATGCTCCACGTCGTAATCCTTACGGGTCATCAAATGACCACCTCCCATATTCAGCCACTTGACGTGAGGCAGGAAACGGCCAAAACGCCTCTCCACCTCGGCCAGCGTCCGCTCCAGATCATAGGAAGTGGACTCGCACAAGGTATGGAAGTGCAGCCCCTCGATACCCTCCGGCAACGTGTCTCCCAGCAAGTCGCCGGTCACCCCCATCCGGGAACCCGGGGCACAAGGATTATACAAGTCCGTCTCCACGTCCGAGTATTCCGGATTGATCCGCAATCCACAAGACACCCGGTTACCATCCGCTCGCACCATCGGGTAAAAACGATGGAACTGAGAGAGCGAGTTGAACGTAACGTGACTACTGTATCTCAAGATCAACGGGAAATCAGCCTCCGTATAAGCCGGGGAATAGGTATGCGCCGGACTTCCCATTTCCTCGAAGGCCAACTGGGCCTCAAATTTAGAACTTGCTGTCGAAAAAGGAATGTACTCACGTACGATCGGGAACGCTTTCCATAAAGCGAAAGCCTTAAAAGCCAATATGATATTCACTCCCGCACGTTCTTTTACGCTCTTGATCAAGGACAGGTTGTTTCTCAGTAATTTCTCCTCCATCACATAGCAAGGCGAGGGTATCTTGTTGATGTCTATCATGCTGTATCTCAATATTTCATATTAACATGCAAATATAAGAAAAACATTCTGATATTACAACTATTATCGGGGTAATTCATTGAATATGTCGCAGAAAAAAGACAGTTGTGTTAACTTGCGAATACTACTGTGTTCGTAGACAAATACTATAGTACTTGGGCACAAGCACTATAGTATTTCTGGGTTCTTTTCATTCTCTTTTTAATCGAAAAAAAAGAAAGGAGGCATCTTGCCTCTATTCTTTATATTTTTATTATAATATCTATTTATATCTTATATGATGCGAAAGTGAGTTCGAAAGCCCATTCGAAAATAAACCTTTCCTTTTCTGCCAATCATTAAAATCCAACGACTTAGCTTCAAAAAGCAGTGTTCGATTCGGCATTCGAAAATGAATTCGAGCAAAAACGCACTTAGCCTAACACGCTGAGTTTGGCAAACTTAAGCAAAAGTCGCCTTTCTCCGAAATTCTTGAAGGCGACCGTCACTTTCGCATCACCTCCCTCACCTTCCATCGAGACGATCTCGCCATCGCCGAAACGGTCGTGATTGACCTTCTGGCCCACCCTCAAAACAGAGGCATCCGTGGCCGGAGCCGCCGAAAAGGACGATTCCATCGTGTTTTTTAACTTCGTAAGATGCCCTTGACGCTGTGCCGCTTGCTTCACCGGCGACACGAAATCATCCTCAACCGCCCTTGGTTGCCGGAATGGAGAGGCAAAAGCCGGGCGCCCGTAGCGTTCACGGGCCGAGGCGAATGCATCTGAAGCGCCGGCATCCGAAGGCATATCCAGATACTTAGCGTCTATATCCTTCAAGAAACGGCTGGGCGTACACATATCCGTCTTCCCGTTACGATAGCGGCTCTTCGCATAGCTCAATACGCAATTTTGCTCCGCACGGGTAATCGCCACGTAGAACAAACGACGCTCCTCCTCTACCGCTCTCGGGTTATCTTTCGATAGGGACGAGGGGAATAGGTCTTCCTCCAAGCCTACCACGAAAACATTCGTGAATTCCAATCCCTTGGCGGCATGTACGGTCATCATCGTGACCTTATCGGAGTTTTCCTCTTTATCGTTATCTTGATCGGTGAGCAAGGATACCTCCGCCAAAAAGTCGGACATGGCGACTTGCTCCATGCCCTCCTCACGCCGGATCTCGCAAAACTCGGCGATACCTTTCAGCAACTCCTGCAAGTTCTCTTGCTTGCTCACGCCCTCTACGGAACGGTCTTGAAACAGGTCGGAAACGATGCCGCTACGCTTCACCACCAAGGTAGCCAATTCCTCTGCGGAGAGTTTTTTATTCTCTTCAATGAAAACTTCAATCAAACTACGGAAATCGCTCAGTTTCTTAGCTGTACCGTTATTTATCGGTAGCGAATATTCTAAGGGGGCTTGAAGCACGGTCCATAGACTTACCCCGTATTCGGTAGCGGCACCGACAAGCTTACCTACCGTCGTATCCCCGATTCCCCGGGTGGGATAATTGATGATTCGCTTCAAGGCCTCCTCGTCGTGCGGGTTCACGATCAGGCGGAAGTAAGAGATCACGTCCTTGATCTCTTTCCGCTGGTAAAAAGACAAACCGCCGTAAATCTTGTAAGGGATGCCCCGCTTTCGCAACGCCTCTTCCAAGATACGGGACTGGGCGTTGGTACGATACAGGATAGCGAAATCGGCATACGAGAATTTCCCTAATATCCCGTGCATCTCGTTGATTCGGGCGGCTACGGTGTAGCCCTCCTCATAATCGGAGTACGAGGTGAAAACACTCACCTTGTTGCCCGCCTCCTTCTCGGAATAGACCGTTTTGGGTATCTGACGTGTATTCTTGTCGATCAAGCTATTGGCGGCGTTCACGATATTCTGGGTGGAACGGTAATTCCGTTCCAGCTTGAAGATACGGCAACCGGTATAAAGATTCTTGAATTGCAGGATATTATCTATATTAGCGCCTCGGAAAGAATAGATGCTCTGGGCGTCATCCCCTACCACGCAGATATGGCCGTGTCTCTCGCAAAGCCGTTGCACGATCAAGTGTTGGGCGAAGTTCGTATCTTGATACTCATCCACCAATACATACCGGAAGAAGTTCCGGTATTTCTCCAAGACGGCCGGATGATCCCGGAACAGGATATTGGTTTGCAGCAACAAGTCGTCGAAATCCATGGCTCCCGCTTGCAGGCAACGGCTCTGGTAACGTTTGTAGATTTCCCGGAGCAAGGGGACCTTGGCATTCATATCGCTTTCCACGAGCTCTTTATTTTGCTCGTAGGCCGTATAAGTTATCAAGGAGTTCTTCGCGTTGGAGATCCGGCTCTGCACCATTCCTAGGCGGTACACCTTATCGTCCAATTGCATTTCCTTGATGATGGATTTCAGTAAGCTCTTGGAATCAGTGGCGTCATAAATCGTGAAATTGGAAGGATAACCGATATGCTCCGCCTCGTTCCGTAAAATACGGGAGAAGATGGAATGGAACGTTCCCATCCATAGCCGACGGGCCGTTTGGTCACCGGTGATGGCCGCAATACGCTCTTTCATCTCCCGGGCCGCCTTATTGGTAAAGGTCAGCGCCAAGATACTATAGGGAGGCAATCCCAATTGCAATAAATAAGCGATCTTATAGGTCAGTACCCTTGTCTTACCGGAGCCAGCCCCGGCCACGACCAAGGATGGCCCCTCATTGTAAACCACCGCTTCCCGCTGGCTCTCATTCAGTTGATTCAAATACTCTTCCACATTCATCCGTTTTAGGGATACAAAATTAGGGAAAATAAGCGATTCCACATAAAAAAGTTGGGCAGGTCGCCGATAATATATACATTTGCCTACATATAATCAGTAGTATTAACCAAAACAAGGGACTATGGGAAATTGGGAGAGACAACAGACAATGAGGAAAGAACGGGACAAGGTCCGAAGGGAGACTTTAGGGAAGTTCTTTTTTGACTTGGCTAAATTAATGTTTACGACGATGGTATTAGGAGAAATGCTCCTATTAGCAAAAGACATCGGCGACATTAATAATTGGGGTATGTTAAATATAGGGATTTTAGGTACTTACCTATTAGCCCGAGTTGGAAATAGAATATTAAAATAATATGATTATGATAAAAGATTTAAATGGATTGACAGTGTTGATGCTCGTTGTTACCATTTTAGCCGCTATCTTCTTAGCTTGGCTTTACACAAAGCCCGGCAAGAAATGGTTGGATGAGTTATGATACCGTAGGTGGTGTGCCTTATTGTGGATCATGGCACACCATCTTCTTTATTTAGCGTCCAACAGATCATCATTCCTTATGCTCCTCCCCGCCTTCTTCACGCTCGCTTTTAAATCACCGATCCGGTAGCTAATGGCGATGCCGAAACCACGGCTAAACATACGCTCGGTCTGCCGGATATGAAAGTCCGGATATCGCTCGTTAATCTGTATCGTCTTATGATCTCCCAGAAAATCTTGCGCCCGCAGCGTACAAGTCAATTTATCCTTCAAGAAGCTCTTTACCACACTCAAGCCGTAAAAATAAAAGCCGTACGAGTCCATCCCCACATTCGGCTCGGAACGCACGTATCCACCCGACAGGACAAAACGCCACCCGTACTTAAACTTCTGCGAGAAATCGACAAAAGCAGAGCCACAAAAGCCGGAATTACGCACATCCGTATCGTAAACCTCATTCCCCTCCTGCGCCCGTAAATCCAGATAATGCAACATGCTGTTCAGCGACACGCTTGTCCGGGGCGAAGGATTATAGCTTAGATAAAGGTTTCCTCCCGCTGCTTTCACGTCCACGAGATTATCATACGTACTATTCACCACATTCGCCGAATCAATGAACAGATACTCATCAATCACCCCTTTTCCCAAGGTGCAGAGCACGGAAGCCTGCACATTCAATTTCGTTCCGTAATAACTGTATGACGCCGAAAGACGATGATGTTTCTCCGATACCAATCCCGGATTTCCATACGAGATAGAGGTCCCAGACACGAACACCGTAGGATTCAAATAGCTGATATTCGGGCGACGTAAACGTAAGTTGTAAGCCAAGCGAAACAAATTCCGGTCGTCCAAGCGGAAAGCGGAGGTCCAAGAAGGAACCCAATCCGTTACACGATAATTAAAATCCTTGCCTTCGCCTTGTTTATAAGTCACGTCCTGCCAAGTATGTTCCATACGAATGCCCGGGTTCAAGCTCCATTTACCATACTTAAATCCATATCCCGCATAGGCGGAGCCTATATTCTGCACATGCCGATATTCCACCAAAGGTTGTAAATCAGCGGGTAACCAGACACCCTCACCCAACTCCTTTACCTCCGAAGTAGCGTGGCTCGTACTGTTACGCCGAATCAGCTTCAAACCGCCCTCGATGGAATGCGTACTTGTAAAAGGATTCACGTAATCAAGCTGGGCCGTATGCTCATGGGTGCGGGCATGACTGATTTGCCGGGTATAATCGGCCTCCAGTTGGGGTAACGAGACATTGCCCATCTTGTCCTTATCATGAAACACGCTATAAATATCGTTCGGGATATAATCGTACTGATAGGAAAGCGTTAGCATCTCTTCCTTATTTCGTTTGAATAAACGCTGATAATCCGCTTTTAAGGAGGCACTACCCCATTCGTTCTTCTTACTCATATCCTCGTTATAAGCATAGATTTCTTCCCCCTCTTTATCAAACCTGCTATAATGGCTATTCCAAATAGAGTTGCTGTTTCCGATATTCAAGTTTCCGGACAAGGAGATCAAATTCAATGTATCGATCTCGAAACTGCCTTCCAGACTTCCATAATGGGCCGGATATTTCACGTCTACGTCCGAGAGCATCCGGAGCTTCGCACCGTCTCCCGACTGAGTACGGAGATAATCCGACTCGCTCTCGGACGATTGTTGGCTAAACGTATAATTTCCGGAAAGCGATAATCGGCCATATTTCAGCGTAGCGAAACCACCGACACTCTTAAATAAGTTCATCACCGTAGTGTTTATACTCGCGTTATATCCCTCGAACTCCGCTCCTTTCGTCACGATATTCAAGATTCCGCTGACACCCTCCGCATCGTAACGGGCACCGGGATCTGTTATCACCTCCACTTTCTTGATCATGCTGGCGGGGATACTACGCAAGACCTCCTTGGGATTATTGGAGAACATATTCGAGGGACGCCCGTTCATATAAATCTTAAAACTGGATTGTCCGTTTACCTTCACGTTATCCTCGCCATCCACGGTCACTAGAGGGACTTTTCGCAACATCTCCAGCAAAGTATAGGTTCGGGAATCCGGGTCCTCGGCGATACTGTAAGTAGTCTTATCCGCCTCTGCCTTTATCAAGGGTTTCACGGCGACAATGTTTATCTCGGGCAAGTCCTCGTTCAAATACAATGAATCGGGAGAGACGAGTTGGGCAGTCAACGTCGAGTTCCAGTTTCCCACAAGCCCTATCAAGGCCATCATCATCAGAAATCTTTTCATATCCGTATCTTATTTGATTTGTTTTCGGGCAAAAGTAGAGGCAACAGACAACAACAACGTAAATAATCGCCGGATAAGTAGCTGACATTTCCATGACATTTCCATGACATCCGGTCATTTAGCAGGATTTAGGTCTATTTCATCCCGAATCCTATCGAAAAGGATACTTTCCTTCTATAATATTTAGTACCTTCGAGCGTTCTTTTTATGTTAATTCTAATCTAGCGAATAATGAATACACGACTATCGGCCAATCTATCCGTTTTGGGTACCTCCTTAATGCTGATCCTCTCGTTCAGCTTCGGTTTCCATAGTTATACGGAAGCCAAGAAAACGATCGTGACAGACTTGAATCAAGCGTTGCAACAAACGATCCTGCAAAACTCCCACCTATGGATGAGCCAAGATTCCATACGCACCTATGCCAATCTATCCAAGCTTTTCGGCAATCCGGTATCCATAGAAAGTTATAACAAGGACTTTTCCGACGCATTGAGTTATACGCCCGACAAGAAGAAAACGGGAATCGTGATCCACGTACTCAATAAAGATCCTCAAACCGAAAACGCTCCCGCTAATACCAACAAGAAACTCAACGAATATTATATCGCCAGCGATACGATTATCTGGGCATCATCCATAGCGAACAGCCCCAATACTGCCACGGATCATATCGGGATCTCATTCCAAGGGTACGCCAATTGCTCCACCCTTGCGGTTATCGGGCTATCGGACAAATCTTTGCCCGGCCTATTCCTCGGGCTTGCCTTTTTATCCGCTATCCTGCCCCTATTGCTCAAACGCTATAGAAAGGAACTGATAATGCCTCAGCCTATCCATCCGGAAAAGACCATCTCTTTCGGTAATTTGAACCTTTCTTGCGAGACCGCCTCCTTCTATAAGGAGAATGAGGAGAAACTAAAACTCACCCCTCAGCAATATGCCTTGATGGAGATGTTTTTCCTATCGCCTACGCATATCTTGAACCGCTCGGATATCTGCGAGAGCTTATGGCCGGGAAAGATCAACGCCGACGAGACCTTGAACACCTTGATCCGAAGGCTACGGCCTTTAGTGGAGGAAAACAGTAACCTAAAGATCACGACAGACAGAGGACGAGCTTATGCGCTTGAAATAAAAGAGGAATAAATTTTGTACTCCATTTTTAGAATTTAGCAAAATTATGAAATCACAAAGAATAACAACCCCCAAAATGCTACGCACCATCGAGATAGCAGTAAAGAAGCCGCTTCATACTACACCGTCTATCATCCAATTTTTGCAGCAAAGCAAATCCCAAGTTATGCAGCGTGAGAAAGAATCAGACGTTGTATTACAACGAATGAGGATTGGTTCAGAAATCCCTTTGATAACACTATCAGATGGCGTTGCTATTCGATGGTGGGTCCAAGAAGGGGTTCCGGGAAAATATTCATATAAACCATGGTATTCTAATGTATTTCGTTTCGCTTACACACTTGGCGAACAATACATGAAAGAAGGGAAAGAGTTTAAGGATCCAGCGGATGCCATAAATCATGTTTATATTCAGTTTTTATCTCAAAGAGAAAATGCTTCCCTCGTGTTTCCCGATAAAAAAGAGGCTAGGAAACCGGAGTTAGAACTACGTACATTGTTCATTAAGCAGAAAATGGATAGCCAAGGGTATGTTGTTCTAGATGTAAAAGAACTACAACAGAATGACGGAAAAAACAATCAGGGAGCATTTATTGTCACAGCACTCAATAAAGATGCTATAGCATCCGATAAGCCTGAATGTTTCTTTGTAAAAGTGGTCAGGGAATTAAATAATTTTAAAGATTTGATAAAGAGACAGGAAGGAGTGGAAGCTGCTGATCCCAAAAAGTCAGTACCTCGTATGACTGCTGATCAGTTAAATACTTTTACTTCCTTAAAAGATCATTTTGATGTGGGTGGCAGGGCTATTGGTATCTTTCCGGCTGTCCATGGCATCACCTTGCTGGATCTGCATCGTAACTGGTTATGTGGTAGAGCTTCTGATGATGCATTGATAAGCGCTTGGCATAATGTAGGAAATGTTTTGTCTCGCTTCCATAACCCTAACTTACAGACATTGCCTTCTTCTACCAGATGCGGAGGTAAGATTTTGGGTGGTAAGGGACTTTATACCCACGGAGATCTAAATCCATCAAATATAATGATAGATGCCGAGCAAGGTTCTGCTATGTTAATTGATATTGATGGAGGTCATAATGATTCAGAATATTCCGGCTTAGGAATAGAACTTACTAATCTATTTGAGGCATTTGATGTAGGTATAAAAAGAACAAAAGGGTATGGGGTGGATGGATGTATAAAGGAGGCTGGGAATATTGCAGAAATGTATAAATTACTGTTAGACAGGTTTGAAAGTGCATATTTGGAACGTATTATAAACAACGAAGTTTTTAAGAGATTTGTGAGAGATGAAATTCAACGTAAAAAAGAAGGGATAGAACGTCTGATTGTGCATTGATAATGCGCTTAGCAAACTGGAAGAAATGTCTTGTCTCACCTCCATATATAGTTATATGTCCTATTTAAGGACAAATCTCCTGTTAAGTTCACACAAGATAAACAAGGAGCCGTATTAAAACTTAAGGAGGCACTTACGAATATCGATCATGTTGTAAGGATTGATTTCTAACAAAAAGAGCGACCATCTCTGATCGCTCTTTCCTTTTTATCTAGATAGAATTAATATCTTCCACCATCCCGGTTAGAACCATAACCGCCACCTCTGTTAGAGCCATAGCCACCGCCTCTGTTGGAACCGTAGCCGCCACCTCTGTTGTTATTGAAACGACCACCTCTGTCGCCTCTATCCTCTCTAGGTCTGGCTTCTGTTATATTGATGACTTTGCCGTCATAACTTGCTTGGTTTAACTCCTCGATAGCCTTTTTAGCTAGCTCATCATCGCTCAGCTCAACGAAACCGAAGCCTCTTGAACGGCCGGTTTCTCTATCCATAATAACTTTTGCTGAAGTAATCTCACCGTAATCAGCAAATAACTGTCTTAAGTCCTCATCAGAGATGTTGTAACTTAGATTTGAAATGTAAAGATTCATTTTGTAAACTTTAATTAAATGGTTAATTGAGCTGAGTATGTCGACTAAAAAAGTTTACCTAACAAATCAAGTTGTGAGCCAATACTTTCTAATACTAACTTAAATCAATCTCAAATATGCTGCGAATGTAATGGTTTTATTCGAGCATACAACTATAAATCCAATAAATTTCGAAAAAATATAAGGGCGGGGTCTGCCCGCCCCCCACGAAATTAGAATACGGTAACTTCTTGTCCCGCGGTATTCGCACGGATTAAATAATCGTACATCGCCTCGCAATACACCGGAGGCAGGTAGAAGCGGCCCGGGTAGACTGCGCAAAGATTGATCTTCACGGTCACTTGACTGCCTGCCGGCAGACGGTCTATATAACTATAAACACGGTCGTCACGAATATCCTGATAATTCACTCCGGCGCTCAAGCTGTCCGTAGCGGACTCATTCAAGAAACGGGTATTCAGTATTTCCCATCCGGCAGGGAAGATCTCCGATAATACCAAATTATTATATCCCCGGGCCGAAGGGTTCTTTACCGTAACCACGGCGGAGAAATTCGTACCTTGCTCCAATTGGGCGACATTGACCGGACGTCCGTTCAAGTCCACATAGCTAACCGCCAACGAGACACCGTTCGCATACGCTTTTTCCTCTCCCTGCTCCGGTATTCCCTCGGTTATAATACGGGCGAAGAGCGTAGATTTACCCGTGTTCTTCAACTCGACGCTCGCCGAGGTCCCCGCCTTATCCAATAAGGTCTCGGACCATATATTCTTATCCGTTTTCACCTGTCCATCCTTTCCGCCACAAGCGTACGTGAAATCCATGACCCCGTCTACCCGATATTTAGCTAGGTAGTCCGACAAGGCAACTAAAGCGAATGCCGTAGATTGTGTGCTCAACCAATCATCCGAAGAAAGCTGTTTGGACAACTCTTCCACCAAAGTAGCGGCCTCCTTGCCTTTATCCAACAAGCAAAGCGTCATTAACTGGATGGATTGATCCCGGACATCACTGCCGAACGTCTCGTCATACTCGGAATAACCGGAAGGAAGAGCCGTCGTCTTACTGATCAGGTCTTGAGCGACATCCTCACGGCCGACCAAGGCATAGGCGGAAGCTAGCGACCAGCGACTCATGGAGGCCAAGTCTTTCATCTCTTTCAAGCGGTTCATGGCACCCATCTCCGGCGACCCGGCCAAAGCCAATACATACAGGCGATAGGCTTGGGTAGTCTCTTCCGAATCCATATAATAAGAGGTAGCCGGCTTCCAATTACGGGCTACCCGGCGTAGATTATTCAATACGCTTTGTTTCATGGCCTCGGGAACCAAGTAGCCTTTCTTCGAGGCTTCCAGCAAGAAATGAGTAGCGTAAACCGTACCCCAGCCATTGCTGCTCGTTCCACCCGGCCAATAGGCGAAAGCCCCATCTACGGTCTGGTAAGAGCGCAGACGGCGGATCACCTCTTTCACGGCCTCCTCCGTGGATTTCGCCTGTTGAGGGGTCAAATCCGTAAACGAGGAGATATAAAGCTGCGGGAATCCTTTCGAGGTGATCTGTTCCAGACATCCGTGAGGATAACCCAACAAATAAGATAGACGTGAGGATAAGTTCACGGGGGCGATATCCGACACTTCCAAAGTCAACTGGTTCGTACCCGTGGCACCCGGCATCGCAACCGTCTCTTTCCAAGACTTGCCGGCCTCCAAGGTAGCGGCGGTAACTTTCACTTGCGGGCGGCGTACCGTACGGATCTCCAGTTCCGTCTCATAAACGGATTTATCCCCTTTACCCGTAGCGGTTATCGTTACCTTCCCGATACCCGGGTTCTTCTTCACCCGGATACGGAACGAGGCTTGCTGATCCCCTTTCCGCTCGAAGCTCAAGCTCCTCGTCGCCTCGCCGACCACTTCCATATTCGAGCTGCAAGCGATAGATACATTCACGGCCCCTACGCCATCCTCGGTAGCGAATACCGTAGCGGGTACTACCATCTCCTCGCCCACGCCGATCACCCGGGGCAAGGTTCCTAGCAGCATTACGGGCTTACGTACCATCACGCTCTTATCGGCATGTCCATAAGCCTCCCCGTTTCCGGCTACCACCATGATCTTGACACGCCCGTTATAATTCGGCATCTGATAGGTATGCCGGGCGGTCTTCCCCTTCTTCAGCAAGAACGGGCCGTCAAATCGCACCACGGGCTTGAAGCGGTTCACGATCGCTTTCGGGCCTTTGTTCAGCGCATCGTCGCCGCCGATACTGAACAATTGCTCGATACGGCCGCCGTAAGCGCCAACCACGTAGTTATACAAATCCCATGTATTCACGCCCAACGCTTCCCGGGCGTTAAACGCCTTCCAAGGCTCCGGCGTACGGAAACGGGTCAGGTCCAGCAAGCCCTCATCCACGATCGCCAGCGTATAAGCCATCTCCTTTCCATTCTTCTCGGAGACGGAGACGGTATAAGAGGCATCCGGTTTCAGCTCAGCGGGAGATTGGATGACCGGGGTCAGATGGCTCTCCGGAGAAGTTACCGTGAACGGGACCACGCCATACAAGCGGATCGGCAAATCGTTCTTCGTGATGCCATGAGGCTGCAAAAGGGTGATATAGACGTAAGCGTTCGGCTGCATATCTTTCGTCACATCCAGTCTCACGGTCGTTTGTTTATCCTCGCACGTATGTTCCGTCAAGGAAAGGACACGCACGCCGTTCTCTATACTGATAATCGCACGGCTTCCTTTCGTGGAAGGGAAGGTGACTACCATCTTTTCTCCGGGCGTATAACTATCCTTATCGGTCTTGAAACTAAGCATCGTGGCGGACTCGCTGCCATCGGTGTTACGTCGGCCCTCGTTATAAGGCCAGTCGAAATAACTCATCACTCCCGTAGAGTGCTTACTCTCCTTATCTTTCACGGAGATGAAATACGTTCCCCACTCCTTATCCGGAAAAGAGAGCTGGAACGTACCCCGGCCGTCCCCATCCGTACGGACGGTAAATGTCTTTACCGGCTTATTGTAGGAATCCGATACGTAATTGGCCAGACCGCTACTGTTGGAGTCCCACCACCAATACCAATAGACCTTATATACTTTCACGTCTAATTCCGTATTCGCTTGCGGTTTCCCTAAATAATCAACAGAAGCGACCTCGTAGGTATAATTGGCTCCGGTATTTAGTTGTTCCTTATCTTTCTGCGGAGATTTGATACCGGCATACCGGCGATAAGGCGAGTAAAGCATCCGGTCCGCGTCGATACTGAAATCACCGGATTCCTCATAGACCCGGGTCACTAGGTTTGCCAGCAACATTCCGGGAGCGGTAGAACCCAGCTCGAAGCGGGCTTGTACCGTGGCATCGCCCCGCTCATTGGTAACGCCGGAGATCAACTTGCTCTCTTCCGTATTAAATACACGGGAAGGATCGTCGAAATAGAACCCCTTATAGCCCTCGAAGGTAGTCGGGGTAGCGATAAAGGTACCTTGTATATCATATTTCAAGTTACGGGCGATAGCTCCTTGCAGCCATTCCACATGCAGGCGGGCATCCATAGGCTCACCACGCAACAAGGTCTTCTCCGGCATGGATAAGGCGATCTTCAGGCGGTTTGGCTTGATGGACTCGATGCGTAAGCGCTTCGAGAAAGAGACACCACCCACTTGTACCTTCACGTTCCAAGCGCCTGTAGGAGCGTCCGCCTCGGTAACGAAATCGAAGACATAAAGCCCCAGCTCGCCACGGGTCTGCGTCTTACGGGCATACATTTGCCCTAACGGGTTGTACAGCTCCATCACCACCGGATGCTCTGCCGGCAATTGCTTCGCCCGGTCGTTCAGCATAAAACCCAGATGCAACGTATCACCCGGACGCCATACGCCCCGCTCACCATAGATAAAGCCCTTGATCCCTTTCTGGACTACCTCGCCCGATACATCGAACGAACTGAGCGAGAGAGCCGATCCGTTATCCACCCGCAGATAGGAACGTTGGGTTCCCTGTGAGGCGATCAGGTAGAACGGACGTCCCGAGGAGAGATCCAGCCGTACCTGCCCCTTGTCATCGGTCGTGCCCGAGGCCAACGCTTGGTGTTGGTAATTATAGGCGGTAACCGTAACTCCTCGCTCCGGCTCCGTATTCTGTATATTATGCACCAACACGGTCATATCATTATCCTGCCCCATCAAGGCGACCAGTCCCAAATTGGTAGCCAAGATATTCTTTCCCTCTACCTTATTAAAGTAATAACTATCCGAGCAAGGATCGTTCCATTCTTTCCAATTATAACTAGACCAATCGTATTGACGGTAATAATACGCTCCCTCGTCAAAACGGGCGGACTCTTCCTTGAAACGGATCTCGTCCGAGGCCAAGATCTGCTCCTTCGAGATCTTCAACGTATCATTCCCGCAAGGATAGGCCGACAAAGGCCGGTCAAACGAAAGCTCCAGACGGTAGATAGCGCCCGGTTCCGGCTCGATCAACCGCTTTAAATCGACCGCGAACGTATTCCACCGGGACAGGTCAAGACCCTCCTCATCCAAGAAGATCGTCTTACGGGCGATCAAGCGCCCGACACGCATTAACTCCCCGGACTCATCCAAGTTGTTCGATTGCAGGAACTGACCGATATTCTGCTCCAATATCTTGATAACGCTCACCGTAACCCCTCGCAAATAAATCGCTTGGAAAGGAACGGATAATTGCGTGGATTGCGGGATGATCACTCCTTTCCCGATAAAACGGACGCCGGGTTTCTGCTCATCTAGGATTATTTGACGCACGACAGCCTCTTTCAGGTTCAAGCCGCTCTTGCTGCGGATGCCTTGGTTCAGGTGGATATTCATCACGCCCTTTTGCCACAAATCGGCATCCGGATATAGGCGTAGCTTGTTTCCGTCCACGGTTACGGTCTCCGACGTATTCTCGGCGATAAAGGCCAAGCCTCTCATATCTTGGCCCACATCCAATAACTTCGTGAAAGCGACCTCCACGTAACGCTCCGGCTCGGACACATACGTCACGTCGTACACCGAGAAATCATTCTGATCCGGAACGCTCACTGTCACGACATCGGCCTTTTCCACGCCTAGTTTATTAGAAGATACGGAAAGCTTGAGTGTCCGTTCCCCCTCCATCCCGGCGGAGACATTGAATAAGGTCACCTCATGTTTCTTTCCATCCGGGCTGTGTTGCCAAGTAGCGTCTACCTTCTCCGAGAAATCCACCAACGACTCCACGGTCTCCGGAGATTCCTTATCCGGCGTGAAAAGCACGGCGGTCAGATCGTACCCATTCTCGTTTTTCTTGTTGATATCCATCGATTCCAGATTCCCCCGAAGGGCTAAAGGGAGCGTGGTAAAACCAAAAGCGAACCACTTATCCTTACCTTCCGCCTCAAACCATTCGGACAAATCGGCGTTCACCTGATAAGAGGTGTTTCGCTCAAAGCCTTTCTCCGGCTTGAATACCAACGTCCGGTTATTCTCGAAAGCCCATTTCCCCGGCACATCGGGCTTGAGGCGCACGAGTTTCCCCAATCGGTCCGCCTTTAATCGATCCGCCGGGATCTCTTGATTAAAGATCAGGTAAACGGGAGAATACCGGGAAATCTTCCCGGTAGTAAACGCCTCTACATTCGGATTATAAGGGGGGAGATCTTGATCCGTGGAGCTTGTCGTATGACAACTTGTCAAGATAGACAAGAGACAAAGTACGCAGAATAAACCGATAGACCGTATCATACACATGAATGTTTAAATGGTTAATCCACAAATGTACATAAATAGAAGGATTTCTCTCCTATACTTTCAGACAAACTGATAATTTTCGTACATTTGTCTTAAATATGGAGCGACCAGTATGCCACCAAAGAAGTACAGGAGTCGCTAAACAAGAGGAAAGAAAAGTATATGGCGAAGAAATTCGAAATTCGAAATAGCACGGCGGAATTCCTTATCTTCATGCTAGAAGGCAAGGAAGATGGCATACAGGTAATGTATCATAACGAAACCATCTGGTGCACGCAGAAAGCGATGTCTACCCTGTTTGACTGCTCTACAGACAATATCGGATTACACCTAAAGAACATCTTTACATCCGGTGAATTACGGAAAGATTCAACTACCGAGTTTTTCTCGGTAGTTCAAATCGAGGGCGGACGGCAAGTATCCCGAAAAACATTGTTTTATAACCTTGATGCGATCATTTCTGTCGGTTATCGTGTAAACAGCGTTCGTGCTACACAATTTCGCCAATGGTGCACATCGGTCATCCGTCAATTCGCTATCCGTGGTTATGTGATAGACAAGAAGCGTATGGAGAACGGCTCTTTCATCGGTGAAGATTATTTTGAACATCTACTAGCCGAGATACGGGAGATACGGTTAAGCGAGCGTCACTTTTACCAAAAGTTGACCGATATCTATGCTACCGCTATTGACTATAGTCGTGACGCACCAACCACCCGCCTCTTTTTCCAAAAGGTACAAAATAAGATACATTATGCCGTACACGGTCATACCGCCGCCGAGTTAATCGTGAACCGAGCCAACTCGGAAAAAGAACATATGGGACTGACCACATGGGAAAATGCGCCTAAAGGGAAGATCGTAAAAACAGATGTGGCCATTGCCAAGAACTACCTTAACGAGATGGAGTTGGACGACATGGGACATTTAGTCAACGCAGTTCTAGATATGGCAGAGCGGATGGCTAAACGACATATACCCATGACCATGGAAGACTGGGCAAAACGTATCGACCTGATACTCGAAGCCGGAGGTAATGACTTATTGACCAACGCCGGCAAGGTGACAACCGAATTAGCCAAAGCTTTCGCAGAAGCCGAGTTCGAGAAGTATCGGGTCATTCAAGACCGTCTCTTCCAATCGGATTTTGACCGTTTCGATAGCGAGACCTTGTTCCCGACAGATTTCAATCCCGATAATACATAAATAGCAACATCATGACCAAGAAACTACACAAGGAAATCCCCATCGACTACGCCGTCTGCCAGCAACAAGATTGCCCTCGGGCCGAGAAGTGTCTGCACCAGATCGCCTACCGGCCGCTCATCGAACAACCGGCAACCGTATTACGGCTGCTGAACCCCACCCTCTGTACCCGGGATGGGGCTTGCCCCTACTTCCGAGACTCCGCTCCCGTCACCTACGCACGGGGTTTCACCGGAATGCAGAGCCGGATGTTCCCGGCGCAATACCAGCAATTCATGTCGATACTCATGTCCCATTTCGGACGTAACCCCTACTTCGAGCGGCGAAGGGGCGAATTTCCACTCTCACCTAAAGAGCAAAGGATCGTGCTAAACGCCTTGCGAAGGGTCGGAGTGACGGAAGAGCTAAGGTTCGATCATTATGAGGAGAGTGTCAATTGGTATGATTGAGGCAGTACTCCTTATAAAGTACCGCAATACTCAGCCGGACAGTACCGCAGTACTTCTTAAGGAGTACCGCAGTACTTTGCTCACAGTACTACAGTACTTCCTACGAAGTACTGGCAGATACCTCAGCCATCTATCCAAGTCGCTACTACCGAGGCCGGGACGAGTGCCATGGCACCTCATCGCATCCCTCTTGGGGATCGGCGGGGCGGCGTGGTGTATCCTGTATGGCATCGTGCCCCGGCAATTATTTCCCGCCCCCTGCTCTACCTTATTATATTCGGCCGAGGGCGAGCTTTTAGGCGCACGTATCGCACCGGACGGGCAATGGCGTTTCCCGGCGGCGGATAGCTTGCCTGATAAATTCGTGGATTGCTTGCTCACGTATGAGGATAAACGGTTCTTTTACCATCCCGGTATAGACCCCGCCGCCATCTTCCGGGCGATCCGCTTGAACGGGAAAGCGGGGCGTGTGGTGAGCGGAGGAAGTACCTTGACCATGCAATTGGCACGCATAGCGAGAGGGAACCAAGACCGGACCTTCTACGAGAAAACGATCGAGATGTGCTGGGCGCTCTTTCTGGAAACCACCTATAGCAAACAAGAGATACTGAACCTCTATGCCTCGCACGCTCCCTTCGGGGGAAACGTAATCGGGCTGGAGACCGCCGCATGGCGTTATTTCGGGCGAAGCGCCTCCGAGCTATCGTGGGCCGAGAGCGCCACGCTCGCGGTTCTTCCTAACTCCCCCGCCTTGATCCACCCCGGGAGAAACCGGAAACAACTGAAGGAGAAGCGGGATCGCTTATTGGCTTCCCTTCAAAAGAAAGGTGTATTGGAAGAGACCGAATACGAGCTGGCCTGCATGGAGCCACTTCCCGAAGCCCCTCTCCCTTTACCTAATGATGCCCCTCACCTGTTAGAAAGACTGGCCGCGGAACAACCGGGGCAACGCATCCAAACCTCCGTCCGCCAAGCCCTGCAACGGCAGACACAGGCCCTCGTAAACCGTTATGCCCGTGAATACAGTTCCAACCATATCCATAATCTGGCGGCGATCGTAGCGGACGTGGAGACCGGGGAGGTATTGGCCTACGCCGGAAACGCTACCTATCCGGCCGACGAGCGGCGGGGGAACCAAGTGGATATCATCACCTCGCCCCGCAGCACGGGAAGCATCCTCAAGCCCTTCCTGTATGCCGGTATGCTGCACGACGGGCTGTTGCTCCCCTCCATGCTGGTATCGGACGTGCCCTTGAATATAAATGGCTTCTCCCCCCATAATTACAACAAGACATTCTACGGGGCGGTACCGGCCCATGTAGCCATAGAGCGCTCCTTGAACGTTCCCTTGGTACGTATGCTCTCCCAGTATAATACCGGACGCTTTATGTCTTTACTGAAATCGTGGGGAATGACTACCTTACGTTTCTCCGAGGAACATTACGGGGCCTCCTTGATCTTGGGAGGGGCCGAGGGAACCTTATGGGATCTTTCCGGTATGTATGCCTCCATGTCTCGTGTGCTTAAACATTACCGTACTTACAACGGACGCTATAATCCGGCGGATATCCATCCGCTGACTCCCTTTCCTGCGGAGAGGAAGGAACCCATCCGTTCCCTTACCGATAGCCGGCTCACCGATAAGGCGCTCCTTTCCTCCGCGGCCCTGTGGTACACGTTCGAGGCGATGTCCGCCCTGAACCGTCCCGAGGAAGAGGCCGACTGGCAACAATTCGAGTCGATGAAACGGATCGCGTGGAAGACCGGGACGAGTTACGGGGGACGAGACGCTTGGGCGATCGGCACGACTCCCCGCTACGTCGTCGGCGTATGGGCCGGTAACGCTTCCGGCGAGGGCCGTCCAGGACTTACGGGTGTCGGCAACGCCGCCCCGGTCCTTTTCGATCTCTTTTCCCTATTGCCCGGTAGCGAATGGTTCGACCTGCCCTACGATGAGACGCTTCCCCTGGCGATCTGCCGGAACAGCGGACATAAAGCCTCGCCCTACTGCGAGCAAACGGACACCTTATACATGCCGCTGTCCGGCAATAACACGGGGATTTGCCCCTACCATAAGCTCGTGCATCTATCGGCGGACGGACGGTACAGGGTCAATAGTTCCTGCGAGTCTGTCGACCGGATGATCAGCCGCCCGTGGTTCGTGCTTCCTCCCGCACAGGAGTATTACTACCGCAACTATCACATCGATTATATCCCGCTCCCTCCGGTAAAACCCGGCTGCGGGCAAGACCTGAACCGCCAGATCGAACTGATCTATCCCGAGCATAACGCCATTCTCTACCTTCCGAAAGGCTTCTCCGGAAAGTCCGAGAAATTTATCTTCAAGGCCGCCCACGCCCGCCGTGACGCTACGATTTACTGGCATCTGGACGAAAGCTATCTGGGAGAGACCACCGAGAATCACCAGATCAGTTGCTCCGTGAGCCAAGGAAAACATCTCCTTACCCTCATCGACAACGAGGGGAACCAGAAGAAAATACAATTCGAGGTCAAGTAAAGCATCCGTTAAGCCTTGACCCAAACAGCCAATTTGCCTCCCTTGACAAGGAAACGGCCCTTCCCTTCCTCATCAATCGTCACGGTATCTTTTACCGAGCCTGTGATCTCATGCCATACCTCGCCTTTCCGGTTCTCCCCCACAGACATTGTTTTCTCTCCATCTTCCCCGTTCGAGATAACCACCGCCAAGCCCGAATCAGCATGTCCCGGATCTCCCAAGCGTACGAAGCCGATCGTGTTCGGATGATCAAAATAATCCACCTCTTCCCCGTACGCATATTCTTTCCGGACACGCAATAGCATATCCAATACCTTACGATGGGGAGATTTCTTCCCTTTTACGCCATAATAATCCCCATAAAAGATACACGGATACCCTTTCTTCATCAACAGGATCAAACCGTAGGCGGAAGGTTTGAACCAATCCTTCACCTGCGACTCCAAAGAACTGTTTTTCTGGGAATCATGGTTATCCACGAAGGTGACGGCTTGATCCGGGCATATCTCGACCAAGGTCCCTTTTAATAGATCGCGTAAATCATAGTCACGACCTTTCTCGGAAGCCTCATTCAAGTTATAATGTAAGGCTACGTCAAACAAATCCACGTTATATTCTACTTGCGACAGGTAAGCCTCCAACGATTCGGTATCGTTTTTCCAATATTCCCCGACAGCGTAGAAGCCCTCTCCCCGATCCGCTCTCACCGCCTCCAGAAAATGCTTGATAAACTGGTCGTTCATATGCTTGATCGCATCGAGTCGCATACCGTCCAAGTTTAGTTCGTTCGATACCCAGATCCCCCATTCCTGCATCTCACGCACGACTTCAGGGTTATCGAAATCCAGATCGGCGAACATGAGATAGTCGTAATTTCCATTCTCATCATCGACTCCCTCACTCCAATGTTTTCCCTCTCCCAGAATCTGGAATATACCTTCCTTCTTGCGGGACACATCATAGTCCGTCCCGGAGAAATGAAACCAATGCCATTTAAAATTAGAATACATATTGCCACGCCCCGGGAAGTCGAAGCCGGTCCATCCCTCTATCTCATGGGGTTCGCTGGTAGCGTTTTCCCGTTGCCCAGGATCTACCTCTTGCGCCATAAACCACTCGGTATAATCGGCTCCCGCCTTATGGTTCATCACGGCATCCAGATATACGCCAATCTGGTTCCGGTGAAGTTCCTCGATCATTTCTTGAAGTTCCTGTTTAGTTCCATACTTGGTGCGTATGGTCCCTTTTTGGTCGAACTCCCCCAAATCATATAGATCATAGGTTCCATACCCCTCGTCCGCTTGCTCATGGCCTTTGTACGCGGGTGGAATCCATACGGCGCTGATCCCGATCTCATGTAAATGCGAGGCATCATCCTTCAGCCGTTTCCACAGCATTCCATCGTTCGGCAGATTCCATTCGAAATACTGCATCATTACTCCATTTTCCATATGTTTCTTCTATTTGTTGATAAAACAACACTTCCCAAGCGTCATAAGTTGCTGAAACTAACCACCACATCCTTTTGTTATAGTAAAAAACTAAAGAATAATAAGATGGATTCAAAGCATGTTACAGAGAGTACGTCCGGTCAAGAGGACATTCAAAAGACTTGGTGGAAAGAAGCGATTATATACCAAATCTATCCCCGTAGCTTTCAGGACAGCGATGGCGACGGAATCGGTGACTTAAACGGTATCACCTCCCGCTTGGATTATATACAAAGCTTGGGTGTGGATATCATCTGGTTAAACCCGATCTTTCTCTCTCCCAACGATGATAATGGTTACGACATCAGCGACTATCGGGAAATCATGAGAGAATTCGGTACGATGGAAGATTTCGACCGCCTCCTGAAAGAGATTCATAAACGGGAGATGCGACTGGTACTGGACTTGGTAGTAAACCATACCAGCGACGAGCATCCTTGGTTCGAGGAAGCCCGTAAATCCAGACATAATCCCTATTATAATTATTACCATTGGTGGCCGGCCGAGAAAGGTGAGCCTCCCTTGCGCCTCAGCTATTTCGACGAGGAAGGCAACGCTTGGACGTATAACAAGTCAACCGACTCGTATTACCTGCATTATTTCTCCCGGAAACAACCCGACTTAAATTGGGAGAACCCGGAGGTACGCCAAGAGATTTTCGATATGATGCGCTTCTGGTTCGATAAAGGGATAGACGGTTTTCGCATGGATTCCATCTCTCTTATCGCCAAAGATCCCTCATTCCCTCTCATAGATTCCAAGAAATATCCGGATATATTTTCTTTCTATGCCAAAGAGCCTCGCCTGCACCTCTATCTTCACGAGATGAATCGGCAGGTATTAAGCAAATACGATTGTATGAGTGTTGGAGAAGGTTCGGCCGTGATGGTAGATGATGTCGCTAAATTTGTCGATCCGGCCCGGGAAGAGTTGAATATGCTTTATCATTTCGACGCCGCCCGTATCCGGAATACAACCCTACCGGACAATCCGGAATCCGGTATAGACTATAGCTTGATCGCCCTAAAGAAGATGTTTACGGAATGGGATAAGGCGGTAGATAAGGGTTGGCCCTCGATCTACTTGGGTAATCATGACCAGCCCCGTATGGTCAGTCGCTTTGGTAGCGATAAGGATGAGTTCAGGGCCTTGTCCGCCAAGATGCTTATTACTTTTCTGCTTACGATGAGAGGAACGCCTTATTGGTTCGCCGGGGACGAGATAGGTATGCGTAACATTCGGTTCGACCGTATCGAGGATTATAACGATATCGATACGATCAACCGCTATAAGAAAGCGAAAGCAGAGGGTAAAGATCCGCAGGCGGTATTGGACGAACAGAAAGAGACCGGACGAGACAACGCCCGCACTCCTTTCCAATGGGATCGCTCGCCGGAAGCGGGATTTACGGCAGGAACCCCTTGGTTAAAGGTAAATCCGGATTATACTTGGATAAACGTAGCGGACGAAGAAAAAGATCCGACCTCCATACTTAATTATTTTAAGAAAGTAGTCAGTTTCCGTAAGGAGAATCCGAGTTTGATTTATGGCAGTTATCATTTGCTGGATGCGGAGAATCCCCAATCCTATACCTTCTTACGCAAGACTGGGGCCGACACTTATCTGATTATGCTCAATTTCTCCCCCAAGGCGGCAATCTCCACTCCGGGGATAGATATGAGTAACGCACACGTCCTATTGGACAATTACGGGGACCGAAGTCATATGGCGCCTCAAAAAGATATCACGCTCCGTCCTTTCGAAGCGATTGTCTTTCAATTGAACCATCCCGTCTATGAATCCTTCATAGATTCGCTAGATCTTTTGGAATGATTCGTTAAAAAGAGGTACAAAACGCAACCAAAGACTTTTCGGATGTGTTTAAATACAAAGCATCAGAACTTTTAAATAAAATATAAAACTATTCGTTATGGGATTTATTTGGTCTATTATCATCGGTATCGTTGCCGGCTATCTGGCTGGTAAGATTATGCGTGGAGGAGGTTTCGGGGTCATTGTTAATTTGATCCTAGGTATTATTGGAGGTGTATTGGGTGGCTGGGTATTCAGCTTACTAGGCATATCGGCCGGTGGTATCTTAGGGAGCTTGATAACCTCTACGGTCGGAGCTATTTTGTTATTATGGATCGGCTCGCTATTCAACAAATCCAAAGAGGTTTAAGAAGGCGTGCTCAATTATCAAATCATATATTACATGGCAACAAGATCTCACGAAACTTTAGTTACGGCATAATATAATGTAAAAGGCAGTCCTTGCCGGACTGCCTTTTTATTTAGATCGTTTCCACTTTTTCTTTAGGTAAAACCCATTTCAATACCAGATAACCGCAAAGACCGGATATAAACGATCCCGTGAATACACCCAGCTTCGCCTGATTCAAGAGATCGGCACCCGCCGCCGTACTGCCGTCAAAGGAAAGATTCGCTATAAACAAAGCGACCGTGAAACCGATTCCTCCCAACATGGATACTCCAAATAAATTACGCTTGCTCATCCCTGTAGGCATGGAGGCAAATGGCGTACACGCGAACAAGTAGGAGAAAGAGAATATACCTAATGTCTTTCCTACAAATAGGCCCACGAACACTGCCAACGGAACATTAACTAATGTCTGGGGTTGGATATCCCCGAATGTCACACCGGCATTCACGAAAGCGAATAAAGGAAGTATCACATAGTTTACCAAAGGATGCAACTTATCAGCGATGGTCTGCAACGGACTGATCGTTTTATCCGCCAACGTATGGATGTTATTCAATACCTGAATTTGTGTAGGCGTAAGCACTTCCGCTTTACGGGACTGACGAACCTCGGTATAGTCCAGCATATTCAAATACCCGGTCATATCACACGTGAAATCATCTAGCTTAACAACCGGACGGGCAGGAACCGTAAAGGCGATCAACACGCCGGCGATTGTCGGATGGATTCCTGACTCCAGAAATAGCAACCAAACGATAAAGCCACCGATATAGAAAAACAATCGGTTGTGTACCCGGAACTTTCCTCCCACATACAACAAAGCGAGGACTATCAGGGATATCAACAAAGGCTCGAAAGCGATATGCCCGCTATAAAACAGGGCGATAATTATGATACCTCCAATATCATCCACCACAGCCAAGGCGGTCAAGAAGATACGCATGCTCAACGGCACCCGCTTCCCCAACAAGCCCAATACGGCCAAGGCGAAAGCGATATCCGTAGCCATCGGAATAGCCGCCCCGTTTACCTCGGGAGGCGTATTACATACTAACATATAAAATAAGACCGGCACGATCATTCCACCACAGGCGGCGATAATAGGCAATAGCGCCTTCCTCACGGAACTCAACTCACCGATCAATACCTCTTGCTTGATCTCCAGACCGATCACGAAAAAGAAAACCGCCATAAGGGCGTCGTTCACGAAAGCCAGCATAGACATGGTCTCCCCGTGATGCGCGAAGAAGTTAAACTGCCCGGCTTGCAGATCGATTGGAAAAGCTAATAATAAATGATACTTATGTGCCCAAGGCGAATTGGCCAAGACCATAGCGATGATGGTGGCGGCAAATAGTAAAAGACTGGCGTTCGGCTTCTGTATAGCGAAGCGACGCAACGGTTTAAGGATAACATTAATCGTACGGTCCATAAATAATAAGTTAGATGAAGGTCTTCAACAATTGATCGTACTATGACTATTCCCGTTTCCCTCTTGGGAGGGAAACGGAATATCATCTTGAAATACCTTCAAGTGTTTTTTCTATTAATTGACTGCTTTGGCTTTTCCTGCTTGCTCCAGGTTATAAGCGCTGCGTGTGAGTTTCTCTACCCAGATGACAAAGATACCAGTTAAAATTAAATTAAACACAATAGTTAACACAGAAATTATCAACATCGGGCCACCTAATCCATATCCCAAGGCTATGAAAATAACGCCGGCTCCTACCTCTCCACGGGTAAACATACCGATAGACAGCGCCAAACGCTCCCGTTTCATCCGGTCACGGTAGAAAAACAAAGGAAATAGTTTACCGATATTGGATAAGAATGAGACGATTACGACGTGTAAAGCGATCATCGACCATGACATCATCGGCTGTGCGCCTGTCACCGTAGTTACTTCCGCCGCTTGCTGAGCGAAATCCACGCCCATAAACACCGGCATGCTCACTCCGACAAGGAACATAAAGAGATAAGAGATAAAATCGGACACTTGATGCTCGATCTTGGTATCGATATGCTTATGCCGCATGATCATACCTACGACAAACGCAGGTAAAAGTACCTCGATATGGATGCTAGCCTCCTCCCCGTACATATGTTTCGATACCAGATAAATCACTTGCGTGATACCAAACGTCACGACGGCATAGAACAAGATGGCTTTCCAGTCTTGACGTACATTATAATATCCCATTTTCTTCCAGCCCAGGATCAAGAGCAATACCACAACCAGAATAATGACTCCCAATTGCCAGCGCAAGCCGATCATCATGATTTGCAACGGGATCATCAACAGGATCGTATCCAAGTCGTCGAAGATCGCCAATACCTGTACTTTCTTATATACCCAAGAGGCTTTTAGCCCGGCGGCGGCCAACATCGTAAACAAGATACCCGCCGAGGTAGGTGCGGCGAACCGGCTTAGCAACAGGTTCTCCTTCCAAGCGTCCCAACTTCCCCATAAATCGCCCGGAAGCAAGACAAACATATAATATAAAGCCACGAATATCCACGGAAACGCAGCCGTAGCCATCGCTATGAAATAATCTTCGGTATAAGACTTCCACCGGGTCTTATCAATCTCGAACTCACGCCCCACATTAATCATGATAAACGCTAGGCAAATAAACAAAAATGTATTAGAGATCGTCTTTACCAGCGAATACTGTTCCCCCACCATAGCGGGAAGCATTTGCGACACGACCAAACCCAACACTAGAAAAAGAGAGAATAAAAGAACTTTTTTCATTCAGATAAAACTATATTAATATTTACACAATAAAATGCAGGGGCAGGGTTCCTCATGAGCCTTGTCTCTACAAAAAACAATTGAAAATTGAATTAGTTGATCGCTTGCTACTCTTTTAGATAAGCGGTCTCAACCTTTAACAAACGATTTTTGAGGCGTTCAGCCTCTCCTTTACGGATACGAAGCGTCATCTCGCAATCCATCTCGAACTTCTGTGAGATGATAGCGGGGTTATCCTCTTTTACGATACGCATGATCCCGTTCAGGTATGGGTATTCGAAAACGACCGTGATGTCCTCGTCTACCGTACGTTCCTCGATCTCTGCGGCGGAGATAGCCTCAGCGGCGGCCGTGCGATAAGCGACGATCAGCCCGCTGGTCCCTAACTCGATCCCACCAAAGTAACGTACTACGACAATCAATAAATCGGTCAGCTCATTCGAGTTGATCTGTCCGAGGATCGGTTTCCCGGCCGTGGAAGAAGGCTCCCCGTCATCGTTGGCCCGGAACGTCTGCCGCTCTGGACCTAACATATACGCCCAGCATACATGGCGGGCATCATAATATTGTTTACGGTATTTCTCCAGTTGCTCCTTCACCTCTTCTACCGTACGCACGGGGATAGCATACGAGATAAAGCGGCTGCGCTTCTCGGTATAATATCCCTCGGCTACTTGCTTGATGGTCTTGTAACTGTCGTCTGCCATAAATCAATCCGGTATTTTAGTGTTAGACACTTCCTCCCGGTACGCCCGGAAATCTTTCATGATCTCTTCGATCTCCTCGATGAAATAAGGATCTTTCACCTTATTCCTCACCTCCTCATAATAGGTCTCTATGGCAGCCAACGCACATACGTCCTGCCCTCTCAGCACGAAGTAAGGTTCCTCCTTCTCCACGCACTGCTTGATCATTTGTATAGGATTCTTCATTTTTTCTTATTTGCTATATCTAACTCTTCTTTCAAGAACGGAGCCGTAAACCCGACACCACTCTTCGCTAAAGCCTCCGGAGTCCCTGTGAAAAGGACGTTACCTCCACGGCGACCGCCCTCGGGGCCCATATCGATCAAGTAATCGGCGCTTTTGATAACATCGAGGTTATGTTCGATAACGATGATCGTGTTGCCTTTATCCACCAACTTGTTCAATACCCCCAGCAAGACCCGGATATCCTCGAAGTGCAGACCGGTGGTAGGTTCATCCAATACATAAAGCGTCTTTCCCGTATCCCGCTTCGCCAGCTCGGTAGCCAGCTTGACACGTTGGCTCTCGCCACCGGATAAGGTAGTAGAGGGTTGCCCCAACTTGATATATCCCAGACCTACATCCTGCAGGACCTTGATCTTGGATAAGATAGTCGGGATATTCTCGAAGAACTCCACTGCCATATTAATCGTCATATCCAAGATATCCGCAATTGATTTCCCACGAAAACGAACCTCTAGGGTTTCCCGGTTATATCGCTTGCCGTGACAATCCTCGCAAGGCACCAGCACGTCCGGAAGGAAATTCATCTCGATCGTCTTATAGCCATTTCCCTTACAGGTCTCGCACCGTCCGCCCGATACGTTAAAAGAGAAACGTCCCGGTTTATACCCTCTCACCTTCGATTCCGGAAGTTCCACGAACAGATTCCGGATATCCGAGAATACCCCCGTATAGGTAGCTGGGTTGCTCCGGGGGGAACGACCGATCGGAGATTGATCCACATTCACGATCTTATCGACATGCTCGATTCCCTCGATGGCGTCGTATGCCAAGGGGTCTTCCAGCGAGCGATAGAAATGCTGGCTCAAGATCGGTTGCAGCGTGCGGTTTATCAAGGTAGACTTTCCGCTACCCGACACACCCGTGACGCAAATAAGAGTACCCAAGGGGAAAGACACGTCCACATGCTTCAGGTTATTGCCGCTGGCTCCCTTGATCGTAATAAACTGCCCGTTGCCTTTCCGACGCTCGGCAGGAACGGCTATCTCCGTGTTTCCATTCAGATAGGAAGAGGTCAAGGTATCTACACGCAGCATCTCCTTGGGCGTTCCCTCAAAAACGACCTCACCCCCCAGACGGCCCGCTTTAGGCCCCATATCCACCACGTAATCGGCACTCAGCATCATATCCTTATCATGCTCCACGACGATCACGGAGTTTCCCGTATCACGCAATTGCTTCAAGGAGTTAATCAGACGGACGTTGTCCCGCTGGTGCAAACCGATACTCGGCTCATCCAATATATAAAGTACGTTCACCAATTGGCTTCCGATCTGGGTAGCCAAACGGATACGCTGGCTCTCGCCACCGGACAAGGTAGCGGAACCCCGGTTCATGGAAAGATAATCCAATCCCACATCCAGCAAGAAGCGCAGGCGGGAGCGTATCTCCTTCAATATCTCCGTAGCGATCCGAAGCTGTTTCGGGTCCAGCTTCTCCTCGATACCCTCCAGCCACTCGTATAATTCCGAGATATCCATGGCCGACAACTCGGCGATATTCTTTCCCGCTATCCGGTAGCTCAACGCCTCCTTATTCAACCGCCAGCCGTTACATTCCGGACAAGTGGCCATCTTGATGAATTGTCCCGCCCATTTCTGCGCCGAGGCGGATGCCTCGCTCTCCTGTTGCATCAAGATATACTTGGCGACTCCCTCATACGACAAGAAATAGTTAGACGATCCTAACGAGTCATTCTTGATCTGCAACCGCTCGTCCGTACCGTTCATGATCTCGTCCATCGCCTCCTCGGGAATATCCCGTATAGGCGTCTTGATCGTCACGCCATGCTTTTGGCAAAGCGCCTCGATCTGCCAGAATATCAACGAATTCTTATATTTACCCAAAGCGACGATGCCACCGCTATATATACTTAAGGATGGATCGGGAACGATCTTGTCCATATCCAACAAATTGACCTGTCCTAAGCCTTTACATTTCGGACACGCTCCTTGAGGGGAGTTGAACGAGAAATTATGCGGAGCCGGCTCACTGTAAGACAATCCGGTCACCGGGTCCATCAAGCGACGACTATAATGGCGAACCTCGTTAGTCTCGGCATCCAGTATCAGCACAAGGCCATCGCCTTGCTTCATGGCGATCTTCAAGCTCTCTTTCAAACGACGCTCGTCTGCCTCGGAGACAATCATTTTATCGATCACCACCTCGATGCTGTGCATCTTATAACGATCCAGCTTCATCCCATGGAAGATCTCTTTCAACTCGCCATCGACACGGACGTTCAGATATCCTTTTTTACGTATCTGCTCGAAAAGTTCCTTATAGTGCCCCTTACGATTACGGACCAACGGAGCCAAGAGATACGTTTTTTTCCCGTTGTACTCATCCAAGATCAGCCGTAAGACTTGATCCTCGGTATATTTCACCATCTTCTCCCCGCTCAAATAGGAATAGGCCTCTCCCGCCCTAGCGTAAAGCAAACGGAAAAAGTCATAGATCTCGGTAGTCGTACCGACGGTGGAACGAGGATTCTTATTGGTTGTCTTTTGCTCAATGGAGATAACCGGACTCAGACCCGTTATCTTATCCACATCGGGTCTCTCCATATTCCCTAAGAAATTCCGGGCGTAAGCCGAGAATGTCTCCACATACCGCCTTTGTCCCTCAGCGAAAATCGTATCGAACGCCAATGATGACTTGCCGCTACCACTCATGCCGGTAATCACCGTCAACTTATTCCTCGGAATCTCTACATCTATATTCTTCAGATTATGAACACGTGCGCCAAGTATGGATATGCGCCCGCCTTCCAATGCCTGCTTATCTTTTATCATCTTTTACCTATCTGGTTTTAGGGGCCGTAAAGATACGAAAAAAACAGAAGCCAATCAAACTTTCCAGCAAATCATAGTGTAATCTCAGCCACTTCCTCCAGCCTGTTTGTTCCCTACGGGAAGACCTCGCAGTATCCACCGTAAGGAACCAGGGTTTCTATTTATCCTTCACCTCTGGCTGGGGAGAAGGAGCCTGTATGTTCTCATAAAACCTCTTTTTCTCCTCGTTACTTTTTTGGACAAGGCTTGTCACATATACCGTAAATATTGGAAACATCATCATGCCCAAAGCAGCCAATACGACTGAGAGGACTCGTCCCGTAACCGTAATAGCGGATATGTTAGAGCCAACCGTCGTCACATCCATAAACGCCCACCATAGAGCGTCCCCATAATTAGCCACCAACGGGTTCACCTTATGCTCCAAGACAAAAAATATAAGACTTGAGAAATAAACCGTGGCCAACAACATCGTCAAGTAAGAAACAAACAAGCCGGATGCCTTATTATACGACAACCATCCCACCACGATCGCCAACGCATACCCGCCCCGTACCAAAGGAACGAAACGTAAGAAATAACTAAGCTCGGGTGAGGTGATAATATGATAATATTCTATTATATTTTGGTAAGGGATCGCTACAAGCAAGAAAATAAAGTGCGTTCGCAAATAACGTAATTTATCTTTCGATAGGAAAAGTTCCAAAACAAAATCGAAAAGAAAAAACAAACAGATCCATAATTGAATCTTCTTATAAGAAGTTTGCGTGTAAAAGGGAATATTCTTAAATGTATCGATGGAGATACTGATAACCAAGAACAGCGACAACAATAGTATAATGATATGTAACACACCATATACCCCCTTCTTTCTCAATGCGAAATCAAATACGGCCATTTTCATAAGCGTTACTATTTATTTAATTATAATCCTTTTCATTTTGGTTTATGACAACAAACCTCATATACCATTTGTTTAAACAGCGAAATGTGTTAATTAACCAAGTTTTACGTAGCAAAAACAAAACATCTTCTTTGATTCGCTGTTATAAACTCAGACTTAAACGAGAGAAGTAATTCTCATTTTTAAAACATAAATCTATGGCAAATATCAACAAGACAGTAAAGCTAGGTGTGTTTACCCTAGCAATCATGAACGTGACGGCAGTAGTATCTTTACGCGGACTGCCAGCAGAAGCCGTATACGGACTAAGTTCGGCTTTCTATTACTTATTCGCGGCAATCGTATTCTTAATCCCGACCTCTTTGGTGGCAGCGGAATTAGCGGCAATGTTCCAAGACAAACAAGGTGGTGTATTCCGTTGGGTAGGTGAGGCCTATGGAAAACGTCTAGGCTTTCTGGCTATCTGGGTTCAATGGATTGAAAGTACGATCTGGTATCCGACAGTATTAACTTTTGGAGCCGTATCCATCGCCTTCATCGGTATGGATCATCCCGAAGATATGCTGCTGGCGAATAACAAATACTACACGTTAGCGATCGTGTTAATTATTTATTGGCTGGCTACATTTATCTCACTAAAGGGATTGAGTTGGGTTGGAAAAGTAGCGAAAATTGGAGGTATGGTAGGTACTATCATCCCGGCGGCGTTACTCATCATTTTAGGTATCGTATACCTAGCGACTGGCGGGCATTCCAATATGGATTTCCACAGTAACTTCTTCCCCGACTTCAGTAAATTCGACAACTTAGTCTTAGCCGCAAGTATCTTCCTTTTTTACGCAGGTATGGAAATGGGCGGTATTCACGTGAAAGACGTCGACAATCCTTCTAAAAACTATCCGAAAGCTGTATTTATCGGTGCCTTGATCACCGTTGTAATCTTCGTACTAGGAACTTTTGCGTTGGGTATTATTATCCCAGAGAAAGACATCAATCTTACGCAAAGTTTATTAGTGGGATTCGACAATTACTTCAAGTACATTCATGCCTCATGGTTATCTCCAATTATCGCTATCGCTTTGGCATTTGGCGTATTAGCAGGAGTATTGACATGGGTCGCTGGTCCTTCCAAAGGTATATTCGCAGTTGGTAAAGCAGGTTATCTGCCCCCGTTCTTCCAGAAGACCAATAAGATCGGCGTACAGAAAAACATCCTTTATATCCAAGGAGCGGCTGTTACACTTCTTAGCTTATTATTCGTGGTAATGCCATCCGTACAAAGCTTTTATCAGATCTTATCACAGCTTACGGTGATCTTATATTTAATAATGTATATGTTGATGTTCTCCGGAGCGATCGCATTACGTTATAAGATGAAAAAGGCAGGTCGTCCTTTCCGTATCGGAAAAGGTGGCAATGGCTTGATGTGGTTGATCGGAGGTTTAGGATTCTGTGGTTCCTTATTAGCGTTCGTATTAAGTTTCATTCCTCCTAGCCAGATTTCTACAGGAAATAATACGGTTTGGTTCGCCGTTCTCTTCATCGGTGTAATTGTTGTCGTTGCGGCACCGTTTATTATCTATGCGTCTAAGAAAGCATCTTGGGTAGATCCGAACACTGAATTCGAACCGTTCCATTGGGAAGTAAAAAATGACGTATCCGAGACGAATACGACAAAAGCATAACACACATTCATCTCGATAATTACCTAGTCCGGGCTGCGAAAATATTGCAGCTCGGACTTTTTCGTAAAAATAGCACAGAATATTTACGTTTTATTATGTGTATTATAAAAATGTAATTATCTTTGCGATAGTATTCATAAAATAAAATATCAAAAGAACTATGGCACGTACAGTAGATTATTCAAAAAAGGCAGAGAAAATCAAAGAGCAAGTAGATGAATTAGTACAAGAATTAATGGCTGCTAAATCGGCTCCGGTAGTCTCCAAAAGAAGTTTAAAAGTAGCTGACATCAATTTCGAGAACGAGGATGTTAATACATTAATGCAAATACAAGCTCGCCTCGCTCGAGTTATCTTGGAGAAGAGCAAATAAGAAAAAACTCTGCTAAGGTTTTAATAAAAGCGCCTTTCCCGTCTTTAAGGATGTTTCGGGAAAGGCACTTTATTTTTCAGGTCTCGTGCGAACTTTCAAAGAAAAAGCTTATCTTTGAAAACCTAATCAATAACATGTATGGAACTAACACTCCCAACGAAAGTTAATGTGACACATCCCATCATGCTAGACACGAAGATATTAGTCGTGATCGGAGCGAACGGTGCGGGGAAAAGCTCTTTTGGCAGAGATTTATTGGAGAGATATGCGGGTCAAGCGAAAAGAATATCCGGTATACATGCCTTATTCATCAGCGATGACGAATCTAAATTATCGGCCTCCAATGAATTCGCACGTTTACAGTCTATGATCAAAGAACGACTGTTCATGCCACGTATTTCTGAATACGAGAAACTGATTTTGCAACTCCAGAGCGAGGAGTTCGAGGCGGCAGTCAATTTCAAGGAAGCCTGCAAGACTAATAACGAAGTAGATCCTCCGATCACCAAGATAGATATTATACAAGCGATCTGGGAAAAGATGTTTCCGCATAATCGTCTGATACGAAAGTCGGGATTTATCGAGCTTGTATCCACGGGGCGTGATTCAAATTCCTATACCGCCGGACGCATGAGCGATAGCGAGAAACTGGTGTTCTACTTGATTGGGGCCGCATTATGCGCATGCCCGAACGCCTTGCTCGTGATCGAAGAGCCGGAAACCCTTCTCCACAACTCCATAAAGAACCAGCTTTGGGACGAGATTGAGGCGATACGCCCGGACTGTACGTTTGTTTATCTCACACATGACATTGATTTCGCCACCTCCCGCTCCGACAGCAAACGGATCTGGATTCGTTCTTACGACGCAGATCATTCCGTATGGGATTACGAGTTGATCGAGAGTAATGAAAGTTTTCCAGAAGAAGTATATATGGAAATACTTGGCAGCCGGAAACCGATCTTGTTTATCGAAGGGACCGACACGAACAGTATCGACAGCAAGCTTTACCCCTTCATATTCCCCGATTATTTGGTGAAACCGATGGGTGGTTGCCAAAAAGTAATCGAGACAACCAAAGCGTTCGGCCAACTGAAAGACTTCCATACATTAGATAGCAAAGGTATCGTAGATCGTGATAGGCGTACGCAAGGAGAAATAAACTATCTACGGGAACAACATATTTATGTACCGGACGTAGCGGAAGTGGAGAACCTATTGATGATAGAGGATGTGATCAAGACGGTCGCCAAACGGTTGATGAAAGATCCGGACGATGTTTTCAAGCAAGTGAAAGAAAACGTAGTACGTCTTTTCCAAAAAGAACTGGATTCGCAAGTAATCCTTCATGCCAAACATCAAGTCCGTAAAAAACTGGAGACTACCGTTGATCGCAAGATAACGACGGTGGAGCAATTAACCGAACATGTAGAGAGTATCCGTCTGAACATCCATGCGGAAGAAATATACAAAAACATAAAAGAAGAGTTCGAGTCTTATATAGAAACGGAGAACTACAAAAGCATCCTCCGTGTTTATAATCAAAAAGGGATGTTACCACAGAGCCGCCTATGCGCGATCTGCGGTATCAGTAACAAAGAGAGTTATTTAAACCTGATTCTCTCCATATTAAAGGAAAACAAGGAGGATGCGGAAGCGATACGAAAGGCTATCAAACATTCATTGGGCACATAAAAAGTTTCTAAAAATGCGGGGAAAGTCCATAAAAAATTGTTCTTTTGCAAACTGTTTTATAACATTAATGGGCCAAAGCCCTATATATTAATTGTCATATGCGTACACCTACACTTCAATATCTTTACTTGCAAAAGCCGGTAACCATGATGGTAGTAATCTGTATTATATCTGTGTTACCTTGGATTGGCCTCGGCGACTTTTCCACCAAAGGGGAACCTCGGGAAGCGGCTGTAGCGATCTCCATGCTCGAGACAGGTAATTGGGTCTTGCCACAATCTTACGCGAACGAGTTCGCTTTTAAGCCACCGATGGCGCATTGGTTAATGGCTGCTTTCTCCTATCCACAGGGATATGTTTCCGAGTTCACCTCCCGCTTGCCATCGGCTTTAGCCTTTATTACCTTGATCGGGTTCGTATTGGTCTTTTTCGGTAAACGAATCGTAAAGTTTCAGGAGGCATTCATAGCGACCCTCCTATTGGTCACCTGCGTAGAGATACATCGGGCGGCCATGACGACTCGGGTGGATATGTTGCTCACTACTTTCATCGTCATAGGGCTTTTCCAGCTATATCGATGGGAAGATAAATTAGAGCTGAAAGGACTTCCCATATTCATACCTTTATTATTAGGATGCGCCGTTCTGACCAAAGGACCGGTAGGCGTAGTATTGCCCCTATTCGTATTCGGCATTTATCTATTAATGTTAGGTCAATACAGTTATCTCACCATATTCAAGACTTTATTATATGCGGGAATTTCCTCTTTATTCCTACCGATGTTGTGGTATACCGCTGCATGGAAGCAGGGTGGAGATGAGTTCCTTAATGTCGTATTAGCGGAGAATTTCGCTCGTTTCTTACACCTAAACACTCCTGAAATTTCCTATGATCTGGGGCATGAGAATGGTGTTTGGTACAATTTCATGACGTTGGCGGCAGGCTTTATACCTTGGACTATTTTCTTTTTCTTCTCTTTATTCGGGCTGAAACTTAGTAAGCCTGAGCAACCTATTAAAGAGATCTTAAAGAATACGTGGAAACGTATCCGCTCCATGGAAAAAGTTCGTTTATTTAGTTTGGTTGCTTTAGTCGGCATCCTTTTCTTCTATTCGATCCCTTCCAGTAAACGAAGCGTATATTTAATGCCGGCTTATCCGTTCATTGCCTTGTTCTTGGCTCAGTATGCCTTATATATTACAGAATACCGTACGAAAGTAACTCGGGTATTCGCTGCCTTTTTAGCTTCCGTAGTAAGTGTCGTCATGATAGCGATCTTGCTTACGGTATTCAGTATTATTGATCCTGTTGGTATCGTCGGTCAATATACACAAAACGCATCGACCTTGGACATGGTACAAATGGTATCAAAAGTATTAGTTCACCCCAGTACGCTTACGATCTGTATTATCTTCATAAATCTATTGATATTAGGAACGGTCTATTACCAGATGTTCAAGAAAATAAATATCAAGATTCTCTACGCTACGATAGCCTTGACATTCTCGGTTAATTTATTAATTGATGGTGTCATTATGAGAGGTATTCGTGAAGGGGATTCTTGCCGTGTTTTCGCTGAACGTATCCTGAAAGAATATCCATTGAATAAAAAGAATGTATATGTCGTAAATAACCTTCGGATTTATCGGAATCTGTACGGGTTAAACTTCTATATGGGAAATATCTTCCATGACTTCGATAAAGAAACACCCGCCAAAGGTTATTTCCTGATCGGAGAAAATGAGATGGAAAAGGTACTTTCCACATACGGGGATAAATATACCTTCCGTACACTGACTAAGTCAGATCAAACGTTCAGCGAGCTAAAACAAAAAATCGTGCTTAGCGAGTTCGAGTTGAAATAGAAATGTAATATCTAATAGTATACCATGAATAGTTCCTATATTTCCCCTTTCGCCAAGCCGGTCTACATCATGTTGAAACCGGTTGGTTCTGTTTGTAATTTGGCATGCGAGTATTGTTATTACCTTGAGAAAAGTAAGTTCTATCCGGACGTGAAGAATCACATCATGACGGATCAGATACTCGAGAAGTTCATCAAGGAATACATGGAATGCCAAACCATGCAAGAAGTCTTGTTTACATGGCATGGAGGCGAGACGCTGATGCGGCCGATCAGCTTCTATAAAAAAGCCTTGGAGTTGCAGCGTAAGTATGCGGGAGGACGGCAAATAGATAACTGTATCCAAACCAATGGTACCCTATTGAATGATGAGTGGTGCCAATTTTTCAAGGAAAATAATTTCTTGGTGGGTGTATCTATCGATGGCCCGCAAGAGTTCCACGACGAATACCGTAGGAACCGGCAGGGACTCCCCTCTTTCTATAAGGTGATGAAGGGAATCGAGTTGCTGAAAAAACATGGGGTAGAATATAACGCCATGGCCGTCGTGAATGATTATAACGTGGATTATCCGCTGGAATTCTATAATTTCTTCAAGGAACTGGATTGCCGTTTCATCCAATTCGCCCCGATCGTGGAGCGTATCGGCCGGCACAAGGAAGGTACCAAGCTATCTTCTCCCGAGGAACAAGACGCTGCGATCGAGCTAGCTCCGTTCTCGGTAGATAGCGAGAAATGGGGGGATTTCCTTTGCGCCTTGTTCGACGAGTGGCTGAAAGAGGATGTCGGCAAGTTCTACATCCAATTATTCGATTCCACCTTGGCCAACTGGGTAGGCGAGCAACCCGGGGTCTGCTCCTTGGCCCGCCATTGCGGTCACGCCGGGGTAATGGAGTTCAATGGCGACGTATATGCTTGCGACCATTTCGTATTCCCGGAATACAAACTCGGGAATATCCAAACAAAGACATTAACGGAGATGATGTACAGTCCGGTACAACAAAAGTTTGGAACGGATAAAGAAGATAAGCTCCCTACGCAATGCAAGGAATGCGAATATCTTTTCGCTTGCCATGGGGAATGCCCGAAAAACCGGTTCCTCCATACGCCGAATGGAGAACCGGGACTAAATTATCTATGTAAGGGATACAAGAAATTCTTCAAGCACGTAGCTCCTTACATGGATTTTATGAAAAAAGAGTTATTGAATCAACGTCCACCCGCAAACGTGATGGATTGGGCTAAACAACAACAACATGAATATTAACAGACGTGATTTCATTAAAACAGGAAGTATGGTTATGCTTGGAACATTAGCGGCTCCTTCCCTACTAGGAAGTTGCACCGGTAGTGAGAGTGATAAAGCAGCCGGTATTTCATTCGCCATGAATTATTTCAAGGTGAGTGAGGGGGATTTGAGGAAAGTATTGGCAGCAGCCTTGGAGAAAGGCGGGGATTATGCCGATTTGTTTTTTGAGCATTCATACAGGAACAACGTGGGGTTGCAGGATGGTGCCGTAAACCGTGCCTCATCTAACATCGATTTTGGGATGGGCGTACGTGTTTTGTCCGGCGACCAAACGGGATATGCCTACGTGGAGAACGTCAGCTTGGACGAGATGCTGAAGGCGGCTCGTACGGCCGCACGGATCGCCACCGGATCAGCGAATACCGCTCCTATCAACTTAACGGAAGAAAAGCATACGAACAATTTCTATAGCGTACAAACACCTTGGGACGAGATAGCCATTAATGACAAGATGCCTTTCTTGCAGAAACTGAACGATCAGATCTTCGCCAAGGACAAGCGGGTCACCAAGGTGATGGCCTCTTTGGGAGACACGACCTCTCATATCTTATTCTGTAACTCGGAAGGGCAGATTTATTACGATTATCGCCCGATGAGTGCTTTGAGTGCCGTCTGTATTATGGAGGATAACGGGAAGATCGAGAACTCGTACGCCGCACGGGCTTTTCGTATGGGAGCGGAATTCCTGACGGACGACCTGATCGACGAGCTTGCCCAAGAGGCGGTGGATAAGACCTCTATCTTATTTCAGGCGATCAAGCCTAAAGGCGGGGAAATGCCCGTTGTCATGGGTGCCGGTGGCTCTGGCATCTTATTGCACGAGGCGATCGGCCATGCTTTCGAGGCAGATTTCAACCGTAAGAACACCTCTATTTTCTCTGATCAACTGAACAAGAAAGTTTGTAACGAGCATATCAACGTGGTGGACGACGGCACGATTCCTTTCAACCGGGGCTCGGTCAATATCGATGACGAGGGTGTGGACGGACAAAAAACCTATATCGTACGGGAGGGAGTCTTGACCAGTTATCTGCACGATCGTATCAGCGCGAAACATTACGGCATCCCCTCTACGGGCAATGGCCGCCGGGAGTCTTTCCGTCAGATGCCTATCCCCCGTATGCGTGCCACTTATATGGAAGCGGGAAACGTGACGGAAGAGGAGATCATCTCTACCGTAAAGAAAGGTATCTATGCCGCCAACTTCACGAACGGGCAGGTACAGATCGGCGCGGGCGATTTTACCTTCTTCGTGAAGGATGGTTACTTGATCGAGAACGGCAAGCTTACCCAACCTATCAAGGATATCAATATCATCGGTAACGGCCCGAAAGCGTTGGCGGATATCACGATGGTGGGTAATAATTATAAAATGGATAACGGCACATGGACCTGCGGTAAGGATGGACAGTCTTGCCCGGTAACCTGCGGTATGCCGTCGGCTTTAGTCAGCAAACTTACAGTAGGAGGAGAAAACTAATATGATAACAAACGAAAATAAGAAATTGGCTCAATGGGCCATGGAATATGCCTTGAAGAATGGTTGCCAATCTTCACGTGTCACGCTTTACAATGGTTCCAGCAGTTCGTTTGAGATACGGGATATGAAAATAGACCGTCTGCAACAGGCGTCCGAGAACAGCATGGTGGTTCATTTGTTCGTGGACGGCCGTTACGGCTCCTACTCTACCAATCGCTTGGATAAGAAAGAGCTGGAGAAGTTCATCAAGGATGGTATCGCCGCCACTCGTTTCCTCGCCGAGGACAAGGCTCGCACGCTGCCGGACGCTTCCTTGTATTATAAAGGTGGGGCGGCGGACTTGCGATTGGTCGACCCGAATTTCGACTCCGTGCAACCGGACGACAAGGTAGCGTTGGCCATGAGCGTCTGTGAGGAGATCATGGGCAAGGACGACCGGATCATCTCCGCCAACGCTTCCTACAGCGACGAGAAGGACTTTAAGTACATGGTAGCCAGCAACGGTTTCGAAGGCGAGGCTTCCGGTTCCTCTTATGGCTTGGTGGGGAGTGTCAGCATCCGTGGGGAGGGCGACGCCCGTCCCGAGTCTTATTGGTACGACTCTTCCTTGTATTATGACGAGCTGGTGAAGACCGGTATCGGTACGAAAGCGCTGGAACGGGTGCTTCGAAAACTGGGACAGCGGAAAGTGGCGTCCGGTAAATATACCATGATCGTGGATAACATGAACTCCAGTCGTCTGCTTTCTCCAGTAATCGGAGCCATTTACGGTTCCTCCATCCAGCAAAAGAACTCTTTCTTGTTGGATAAGATCGACCAAAAGGTAGCGAGCGACAAGATGACCTTGATAGATGAGCCTCATTTGGTAAAGGCTTCCGGCGCACGTTATTTCGATAGCGAGGGTGTTGCCACGAAACGTCTTCCGGTATTCGAGCAGGGTATATTGAAAACGTATTATATCGATACGTATTCCGCCAACAAGATGGGCATGGAACAAACGATCGGCTCTCCCTCGATTCTTACCATGCGGAATGGTGATAAGGATCTGGACGGATTGATCGCCTCTATCGACAAAGGTATATTGGTGACCGGCTTCAACGGTGGAAACTGCAATAGCACGACTGGCGATTTCTCGTATGGCGTGGAAGGTTTCTTGATCGAGAGAGGCAAGCTATCCCAACCGATCTCCGAGATGAACGCCACGGGTAATATGCTCTCCCTATGGAGTAACCTAGCGGAAGTCGGAAACGACCCCCGCCTATCCTCCAGCTGGCGAATCCCTTCCTTGCTTTTCAATGGGGTTGATTTTAGCGGATTATAAAAAGTAATACAGAACATTAAGAGAAGGCGGAATATTTTTGAAGTCCGCCTTCTTTATTTGTATATCCATAAAAGATTACCTATATTTGCGCTTAGATATTAAATAATCAAAATCAAAAATTATGAGGAATTTCGGAAAGTCAGAAACGATATCCACCAAAGAAAAGCTTGGAGACTTTTTCATAGACATTGCCAAGTTGGTTTTCGCAGGAGTGGTATTAAGTACCTTATTGGATTTAACGGAAGATAAGATATTGATACTGATATTAGGAATCATATCTACAGTCATCATGTTAATTATGGGATTTGAGTTATATAAAAGAACAAGGAGGTAATATATGGAACCTGCAATAATATTATTTAGCTTTTTAATTGTAGTAGGAATTGTCGGTATAGCGATATTGCGTTATCAGGATTGGAAATACAAGAAACAACATCCGGAAGAACAAGAATAAAAGAAGCCGGAACCGCTAAACACAGTTCCGGCTTCTTTGTTTTTCCTTACACCAAATTATAGATCGCTATAAAATGGCAAACCGTTCCCCCGAGAACGAATAAATGCCATGCGGAATGCATATATTTATATTTATCCAGAAAGAAGAAAATCGTTCCTAAGGAATAGAACAAGCCTCCTCCGATCAGCCAATATAAGACATACATCGAATCCGTACGCTGGAAAACATCGATCAAAGGTTTGAAAGCGATAATCACCACCCAACTCATCAGCAGATAACAAACCGTTTTCAGATTATCCTTTTTCTTCATCCGACGGAAACTAAACCATACGCCGATAACCGCGGCCAGCCAAACCGTAATAAATAATCCCCAGCCCCAGAAACCCTCGTCGCGGAGAGCCACCAAGGTAAATGGCGTATAAGTACCTGCGATATGCAAATAAATAGCGCTATGATCCCAACGGCGCAACTGGCATTTTCGCTTGGGATCGGAAGCGGCGTGGTAAAAGGTAGAGGTCACATACGAGGAAGTCATGCACAACGCATAAACGGCGAAACTACCGATCACCCACGGATCACCTATACGAATCCCGGCGATCATCAAAACGATAATCGCTGTTAAGCCGAACAACATGCCCGCGCCATGCGTAAGCACATTCGCTACTTCCTCACCATGAGTCTGTCTTTGTTTTCTCATCCATCCGATCGCTACGACTACAAGGCGCTAGCCTTGAAACCGGCCTCCGATACGGCGGAAAGAATGGTCTCCGCCGGAAGATCGGTTGTTATAGTCAATGTTTTATCCGGGGATTTCAAGTCGATCGACCATGCGTCCTCTTTTACTAATTTATTCAACTTAGCGCCGATAGCCGCCACGCATCCGCCACATTTAGCGTTTGTCTTAAATTTTAATGTTGCCATATCTCTACTTATTATTTAAAGTTTACTCCATTTCAACCGTAAGCTATTTAATACCACCGACACGGAACTGAAAGCCATCGCGGCGCTCGCCAACATCGGGTTCAGTAACAGTCCGTTCACCGGGAATAAGACACCCGCCGCCAATGGGATTCCGATCAAGTTATAGATAAATGCCCAGAATAAATTCTGGTGGATCGAGCGAACCGTACGTTTCGACAAGCGGATCGCATCCGGCAATAACATCAAATCCGAAGTAATCAACGTGACCATCGCCACATCCATGGCGATATCCGTTCCCTTACCCATCGCAATGCTCACATCCGCACGGGCTAAAGCTTGCGAGTCGTTGATACCATCCCCAACCATAGCCACTTTCCTTCCGGCGGCTTGCAAGGAACGGATATACTCCTCCTTATCGCTCGGCAAGACATCTGCCTTATAATGACGGATATCCAGCATGGCCGCAACGGTCTCGGCGGTCCGTTTTCCATCGCCGGTCAATAAATGAACCTCGATACCCATTTCTTTCAAGGCCTCTACCGCCTCTCCCGACGTAGGTTTCAACCGATCCGAAATAGCCATGACCGCAAGCAATTCCGATTCCCAACCGTAATAAACGATACTCTTGCCATCCTCTTCCCACCGGATGATTTCCCGCCCAGCCTCGGGCGGAACCATCGCCTTGAAGGTTTCCAAAAAGCCTTTGCTTCCTACCCAATACGTCACGCCATGTACCTGCATTTGGATACCACGCCCCGTTACGCTCTCGAAACTATCAGCGTCGATCTCCGCAGCCTCCGTTCCTTTCAACCATGAGAGGATAGCGGACGCCAAAGGATGCTCAGACTTCATCTCGGCGGTATAAAGGATATCCAGCATATCCCGGCTCGCCTCCGATATCCAGAAAGAGTCTGTCACCTCGGGCACGCCCTCGGTCAAGGTCCCGGTCTTATCCAGCACGACGGTATCCACCTTACAAAGGTTTTCCAAGGCAAAAGCGTCTTTGATCAATATATGATGCTCGGCGCCTTTACCCATCCCGACCATCAAGGCAGTTGGCGTAGCAAGTCCCAACGCGCAAGGGCAAGCGATCACCAATACCGATACCGCCGATAAGAGAGCGTACGAGAAGTACCCGCTTCCTCCTACTACCAGCCAGACGATAAAAGTGAGTATCGCCAATCCGACAACGATCGGTACAAATATACCACTTATTTTATCAACGATACGCTGCACAGGTGCCTTACTTCCTTGAGCGGCTTGTACCATCTGTACGATTTGCGATAATACGGTAGCGCTCCCCACCCCGGTCGCCTCCATCAAGAAAGCGCCCTTTTGGTTGATCGTCCCGGCCAAGACCCGGTCACCTTGTGATTTCACGACAGGGATCGGCTCGCCACTCAACATGCTCTCATCCACGGAAGAGGAACCTTGAGACACCGTGCCGTCCACCGGGATCTTCTCACCGGGACGGACACTGACAAGATCTCCCACCCGCAAGAACGAGATAGAGACCTCTTCCTCCTGTCCATCCCGCACACGACGGGCGGTTTTAGGCTGCAATCCCATCAAGCTCTTGATAGCGGAAGAAGTGCTGTTCTTCGCCCGCTCCTCCAGAAGTTTACCCAACAGAACGAACGCTATGATCACGCCGGATGCCTCATAATAAACATGCGGCTCCAATCCTTTCTCATACCAGAACCGCGGATATACGGTATTGAAGAAACTGAACAGGAAAGCGATCGAGGTACTCAACGCCACCAACGTATCCATATTGGCGCTACCGTGCAACGCATGGCGCACGCCGTTCACGTAGAACGACCGCCCGAACACGATCATAATCACCAAGGCCAGCGCCATCATGATCCAGTTACCGCCGGGCGTATGCATAAACACCATTCCCAGCAGGGCCAGCGGAATGGAAAGTACCCACGCCCCGATCGTATTCCGGCGTAGCTTCCGGTAATGCTCTCGTGCCATCTCTTCCTGTACCGCCGTCGGATCCTCTACCTCCACGACCAAATCGTATCCGGCCTCCTGCACGGCCTCTCTCATTTTCTGAGGAGTAATCAAGGATGGATGGTATTTGACGGAAAGCGTATTCGCCGCGAAATTCACCGATGCCTCCTCCACGCCGGGAAGTCCCTTCACCGTATTCTCTACGTTATTGGCACATACGGCACAACTCATCTCGAGAACCGGTAGTATAATTGTCTCCAAATCTTTCATAGATCGTATCACCTGTTTAGTTATATATAAATGAATAACAAAGATACGATAAATATGATTGCAACCAGATTGCAAACTTTACGAAACAGTATTTACGTACGTTAAGAAACCTAGGAACTTAATAGATTTATTTGAGAAATATGACTATTATTTAACAGGGAAATACCCGACATTTGTAACGATTTTCAAACCAATTACTAAAACTTAATAACAATATGATTCTAGACTCACTTGAGAACTCTAAGCGGATCGAATGTATCCATCCGCTGTTTAAGCAGGCTTTTGACTATGTTAAGTCTACTGATTTTTCAAAAATGGAAGATGGTAAATACGATATAGCGGACGCTGGTTTCACGGTTAGCATCGCCAGCCTCTTCGGAAAGGAGAAGTCGGAAGCGGCCATCGAGACCCACAAGAAATTTATCGATATCCAATTCCCCTTATTGGGCGTAGAGAAAATCGGATGGAAACCGGGAGATCAATTACTAGAGGAGTCCGTTCCATACAACGAGGAGCAAGATATCGCCTTTTATATCGACAAACCTACCGCCTATACGAAAATCTATCCCGGACAATTCGCCATTTATTTCCCGGAAGACGGGCACGCCCCGGGTATCGGCCAAGGGAATATCCGGAAGGTGGTTATCAAGATCCCGGTCCAATAGTATCGAATACCCTATTTGTTCCGCAAGAATAACCAGCTGAATACTTATATATTCTATATCGGATCTACTTCTATTCTACAAACCACGGCGTGGTCTTTGTAAACCACGCCATGATCTGTAAAGACCACGCCGTGGTTTATAGGATTCACGACGAGAATCAAGGAATAGATACAGATACGATTATCTTTATTCATAAGAAGATTTCCCTATTCAACCGTATATTCGCATATATGCGTTTGTAATACTTTATTCACCTCAAATCCACTTAAATCTCGTAAATTCTTGTTACCTTTGATGCCCGGTACAAAATAAAAGTAATACAAAGGAAGATGATTTCAGAAGAATTGAAGAACGACCTAAAGATAAAATGGGATCGGATGAGAGATGGTATGGCGAAGATGGATATGGATGCCTGTTTGCTTACCGTAGATGTAAATCTTTATTATACGACAGGACAAATCTATAGTGGTTATTTTTATTTGCCGGTAGACGGTGAGCCGTGGTTCCTAATCAAGCGACCGAACGGGCTTTCAGGACATCAAGTGGAATACATCCGTAAGCCGGAAGACATCCCACCCTTATTTGCGGAACGAGGGATTAAGATGCCCAAAAAGCTCTTGTTAGAGGCAGATGAGTTGACTTATAATGAATACATCCGTTTAGATAAGGTATTCCAACCGGAGGAGGCCGGTAACGCCACCGCTTTCATGCGAAACCTTCGCCGGGTAAAAACCCCTTGGGAGATCGGGCAATTCCGTATCGCCGCCCGCAAGCACGAGGCTACTTATAGCGAGATCCCGGAATGCTTCCGTCCCGGTATGACAGACTTGGAGTTTCAGTACGAGATCGAGAAACGTATGCGCAAGAACGGCTCGATCGGTCTTTTCCGTGCTTTCGGAGCCAATATGGATATCTATATGGGTAGTATTCTCGCCGGGGAAAACGCCGAGACCCCATCCCCTTTTGATTTCGCTTTGGGCGGAGGCGGCATAGACGCTTCTTGTCCGCTAGGCGCTAACGGTACTTTATTAAAAGAAGGTACCGCTATCATGGTGGATATGGCCGGCAATTATACGGCTTATATGACGGACATGACCCGTGTCTTCTCCGTAGGCCGCCTGACGGAGGAAGCTTATCGGGCGCATCAAGTGGCCCTTACGATACAGCAGGAGGTAGAAAACGCTACCCGTCCGGGAACCGCTTGTTCGGATTTATATAATATAGCGGCGAATATCGCTAAGAAAGAAGGTCTTTCGGCTAACTTTATGGGAACCGAGCAACAGGCTAAATTCGTAGGACATGGCATCGGTATACAGATCAATGAGCTACCCGTGCTTACCCCGCGCTCGAAAGAGGAGCTTTTACCGAATATGGTGTTCGCCTTGGAGCCCAAATTCGTGATCCCGGGTGTCGGTGCCGTGGGTATCGAGAACAGTTTCCTTGTAACGGAGACGGGCGTGGAGAAGTTGACACGGTTCAACGAGGAGATCATCCCACTTGGAAATTAAGATTTAATAGAAGAACTTGTTATACATTATTAAATTAAAGCACATGAAAAAAACATTAGCTTTTCTACTTTTGCTGGCTATTATCATTATGCCGGCCAATGCCATGGAAAAGGAGAACGTGAAGCCTGTCAAGAACGTGATTCTCTTAATCCCGGACGGAACCTCATTGGCGACTATCTCTATCGCCCGTTGGTTGCAATGGTACCAAGATCCCAGCAAACCGAAATTGAACATCGACCCGTATTTGTGCGGAACGGTGCGTACGCATTCTTCTAACGCCCCTATCGGCGACTCCGCTCCTACTACATCATGCTACATGACCGGACAGCCGAGCCGTACGGGTTATGTATCCACTTACCCGGAGAACGACGGTGATAACGATATCTACCCGACCGACCCGGCCCGTGCCTTCCAACCGCTTACCACCGTATTGGAGGCTGGCAAGATGTTGCAGGGCAAAGCTACAGGATTGGTTTTCACTTGCGAATTCCCGCACGCTACCCCGGCGGACTGCTCCGCTCATAGCTACAATCGTGGTAAATACGACTGGATCGCTCCGCAGATGGTTCATAATGATATCGATGTCGTTATCGGTGGTGGAGTTTCTATCCTTACAAAGGATATGGAAGATTATCTATTGGCGAACGGATACAATGTTTATAAAAATGACTTGAAAGGTATGCGTGCCGATAATAATCAGAAGATGTGGGCTTTATATGGCAACAAGGAAATGGCTTACGATATCGACCGCAATCCGGAAGAGCAACCTTCTATCGAGGAAATGACTCGTAAGGCGATCGACAAATTATCCAAGAACCCGAATGGCTTCTTCTTAATGGTAGAAGGCAGTAAGGTAGACTGGGCCGCTCATGGAAATGACCCGGTAGGTATGGCTACCGATTTCTTGGCATTCGATCGTGCCTGCGGTGCCGCATTGGAGTTCGCACGCAATAACGGCGAGACTGCCGTTGTCATCGTACCCGACCACGGAAACAGCGGTATCAGCTTAGGTAGAAGAGATTGTAAAGGTTACGATAAATTGACGAAAGATCAATTGTTCCACCAATTCTCCCTGTATAAATTGACCGCCGAGGGTTTCGCCAACAAGGTAAACAGCGTTCCTAACTCAGAAGTGCAGAACGTATTCCGCACCTACGCCGGCTTCGAGCTGACTCCGGAAGAGATGAACGCATTGAACAATTGCAAAGATTATAAGAATAGCCCGATACCGGAAGACCAACGCAAACCGGAAGATAATTCCTCCATGTACAGTGGCTCGTTAACCGGATTGATGGCGCATATCATCACTTCCCGCACTTGCTTCGGTTTCACGACCGGCGGCCATACGGGCGAGGAAGTATTCCTTGCCGCTTACCATCCGCAAGGAACCTTACCCATAGGTATGAATACGAACATCGAGCTGAATGAGTACTTATGCAATTTGTTCGGATTGACACACGATAACTTGGAAAATCTTACAAGCAAGAACTTCGCACGCCACACGGACGTATTCGAGGATTACACTTGCGAGATCGTCCCTGCCGCCGACGAGAAAGGTTCTCCAACCTTGATCGTTAAGAACAAGAAAGATAAGAAAAAACAGCTAACGATCACCCCGTTCTCCAATATCGTGAAGTCCGGGAAGAAAGGCCAAGATGAGATACGGTTAAACTCTGTCGTCGTTTATGTCGATAAAAATAACACGTTCTATCTTCCGGCAAGTCTAGTTGATTTCTTAAAATAAAATCTAAAGCGGAGGCCCTTCGGTCTCCGCTTTTTTTATACATTCGCGTACATAAGACAGAATATACACAACCTATGAAAAGTAAAAGTTTAGTTTCTATCGATCAATGTTCCAAAGAGGACATTCTTCGTATTCTGGATAACGCAAGGAAGTTTGAGGAGAATCCGAATCGGAAATTACTGGAAGGCAAAGTCGCCGCCACCCTGTTCTTCGAGCCCTCTACACGTACGAGACTGAGTTTCGAGACAGCCGTAAACCGTTTAGGTGGACGGGTGATCGGTTTCTCGGACGCTTCCACGACTAGTTCCTCCAAGGGCGAAACCTTGAAAGATACGATCTTGATGGTAAGCAATTACGTGGACTTGATCATTATGAGACATCATCTGGAAGGAGCCGCCCGCTATGCTTCCGAGGTGACGGATGTCCCTATCATCAACGCTGGTGACGGGGCGAACCAACATCCCTCGCAAACCATGCTGGACCTGTATTCCATCCGCAAGACACAAGGCAAGCTGGATAACCTCACCATCACGATGGTCGGCGATTTGAAGTATGGCCGTACGGTTCACTCCTTGATCGTGGGAATGTCTCACTTCCATCCGACCTTCCACTTCGTCGCGCCGAACGAGCTGCGCATGCCGGACGAGCAAAAGAACTTCTGCGACAAGCACGGACTCAAATACGAGGAGCATACCGATTTCACGGAAGATATCATCAACCAGACGGATATCCTTTATATGACCCGTGTACAACGTGAGCGTTTCACAGACTTGGAAGAGTACGAGCGGGTAAAGAACGTGTATATCCTGCGTAACGACATGCTGAGAAACAGCCGTGAGAACCTGCGTATCTTACATCCGCTACCCCGTGTGAATGAGATAGCTTACGATGTAGATGACAATCCAAAGGCTTATTACATCCAGCAGGCACGCAACGGGCTGTTCGCACGCCAAGCTATCATTTGCGAAGTTTTAGGTATATCTATCGACGAATAAAAACGAAGTTTTATGTCAGCAGAAAAGAAAAAAGAGTTGCAGGTAGCCGCTTTAGAGAACGGTACCGCCATAGACCATATTCCTCCCAGCCAATTATTCAAGGTAGCCTCTTTACTGGGACTGGAGAAAATGAACAATACGATCACGATCGGCAATAATTTCCATAGCAACAAGATGGGATGCAAGGGTATGATCAAGATCGCCGACAAGTTTTTCGAGGAGGACGAGATCAACCGTATCGCCATGATCGCCCCGAATATTATATTGAACATTATCCGTGATTATGAGGTTGTAGAGAAGAAGACGGTTACTTTACCCGACGAGCTGATTGGCTTGGTCAAATGTAACAATCCGAAATGTATCACCAATAATGAGCCGATGCTTTCCCGCTTCCACGTGATCGACAAGGAGAAGGGAACCATTAAATGTCATTATTGCGAACGTAAGATTAATAAAGAAGACATAATCATTAGATAATTGAAAATTAAGAATTGAGAATTGAGAATTAGCTTTACGGAATCTTTAATTCTCAATTCTCAACTTTCAATTATAAAAACGCAGTTTTTATTATGAAGCACGATTGGAAACCGGGAACCATGATCTATCCATTGCCAGCCGTAATGGTGAGTTGTGGAAATGAGCCTTCCGAGTACAATATAATAACAGTCGCATGGGTCGGTACGATTTGTACGAATCCGGCGATGTGCTATATATCCGTACGTCCGGAACGATTCTCTTATCCGATCTTGAAGAAGAATATGGAATTCGTCATCAACTTGACGAATCGTGAGCTGGCCTACGCCACGGATTGGTGCGGGGTAAACTCAGGGAAAGACCATCATAAATTCGAGGAGATGAAGCTCACTCCCGGAAAAGCGACCGTCGTTAACGCCCCTACGATAGACGAGTCTCCGCTTTGTATCGAATGCCGGGTAAAAGAGGTAATCGCTCTCGGAAGTCATGATATGTTTATCGCTGATGTCGTAAACGTACAGGCCGATGACCGATATCTAGACCCAGAGACAGGGGCTTTTGATATGCAGAAAGCGGATCTTTTGGCTTACTCGCATGGTAAGTATTACGGGTTAGGTGAATTTGTCGGTAAATTCGGCTGGTCCGTGAAAAAGAAAAAATAACGGTATGAAAAAAGTCTACCTTATAGGAGCGTTGCTATCTTTCGGTCTGTTAGCAGAAGCCCAGAGCTTCATGCGTTTCGAGGACAAGGCATTCAACTTTGGAGCCAAAGTAGGATTCAACGCCACTTTCCCAGTCATAAACTCCCTTTCCATCAATGGGAAGGAAGCGGAGAATATAGACATCGAATATAAGGTAGGTTATCTGGCCGCGGTCTTTTGCCGGGTCAATATCGAACGGTTCTTCCTCCAGCCTAGTTTCTCATGGCATCGTTCTGAGGGAAATATCCGTTTTTCCATACCTCAAAGTTTGCCGGAAAATAATATGATGTCCAATACATCGGCAACTACCGACCTCTTGATGATGAAAACCAGTTCCTTAGAGGTTCCCATAATGGTAGGCTATAACCTAGTGAAGAAAGGGCCTTACGGACTTAGCCTTATGGTCGGCCCCAAATTAAAATACAACTATAAGATCGCCTATACGGTAGAGTCTTCCACCACGCATGTAGAATACGTGAATGACAACACCCCGTTCGGAGTCAATATCGCTACGGGCGTAGGGGTTAGCATCGGACGGCTATTCTTCGACTTTGTCTATGAGTTCGGATTGAATCAAGTGGAATCCGATTTCGAGAAAGTCAACAACCCGGTTCCCGAGATTAATTATGATATCAATATTGACAAGCGAACGAACGTGATGAGTATCTCACTCGGCGTACTCTTCTAAAAAGACATTTTACCCATTTTTCAAGTACTTGACCAAAACCTTATCGATCCGGGCGCCATCCATATCTACGATCTCGAACTCAAAGTCCAGCCACTTTAATTTCTCACCCGTCTTCGGTACACGTTCCAATATCTCTAGGATCAAGCCGCTCAAGGTATTATAATCATGCTCGGCATACAAATCCTCCATGTCGAAATATTCCAAGAAATCATAGAAAGAATATTGGCCGTCCACCAACCAAGTACCATCCTCACGTTGTATGATCTCGGACTCCTCTCCGACTTCCGGTACTTGTCCGATTAAGCCTTCCATAATATCCTTCAAGGTTACGATACCTTGGATACCTCCGAACTCATCCGTAACGAGTCCATATTTCACGTGTGTCTGCTTGAAAGATTCCAAGGCATTATATACGCTCTGGTTCTCGGGAACGAACTGTGCCGGGCGAAGTACTTGGTTGATCGAGAAATCCGGTTGATCGATCCTTCCGAACAAATCTTTCAGATAAACGACTCCTACTATATTATCGAACTTCTCTGAAGCCACGGGATATATATTAAATAAGTTCTCCTCCACTTTCTCCCGAATCTTCTCCGTACTATCCGTCACATCCAGCCAAACCAGCTCGCTACGATGCGTCATGATAGAACCCACGTTACGGTCTCCCAGATTAAAGACCCGCTCTACGATGTCCTGCTCTACCTCTTGCACCTCGCCACCGTCGAAGCCCTCTTTCACGATCGCCTTGATTTCTTCCTCTGTTACCCTATTTTCCTCTTTCGTATCCACACCCGTCATCTTCACAGCCAACGCCGTACTCTTTGAAAGTAGCCAAACAAAAGGAGAGGATATCAAGGAAAGAAAATTCATGGGTTTAGCAACTAACATAGAGACCTTCTCGGCACACCCCATGCCGATCCGCTTCGGTACCAACTCTCCGAATATAAGTGTAAGATACGTCACGATAATAACGATCGTCGTTTTAGCGATCCCCAACGCATACGGTTCTAGGGCCGGTATTTGCGCTATTATAACAGCGAAATTATGAGCTAACGCCTCGCCAGAGTACAAACCGGTCAAGATACCGATCAAGGTAATTCCGATCTGGATGGTTGAGAGAAACTTATCCGGCTCATTTGCCAGCTTCAAAGCAGTGCCCGCAGATTTATTACCACGTTTCGCTTCGGTTTCCAACCTAGCCTTCCGGGCTGAGACCAAGGCGATTTCCGACATCGCAAGAATTCCATTCAGTAAGATAAGGCCAATAATAATGACTATTTCCATTAATTAATTTATAGTTTGATTATGCTGCGAAGATATATAAATACTTTAATATATAAAACAAGACACCTAAGTGTCTGCGCTTACATTTAACTAAAAAACCTTACGAATCCCTTGCGGTTTCAAAAGAAAGGCGTACTTTTGCATGACAAATACAAAGTGTGATTAGAAATGCTCGATAAAATTAAGGCTCTGCTTCAAGAAGTAGAGAATATGAAAGCGGCAAATGCCGAGGAACTAGAAGCTTTACGTATAAAGTATCTCAGCAAAAAAGGCGAGATATCGGCGTTGATGAATGATTTCCGTAATGTAGCGGCTGATCAAAAACGTGAGGTTGGCAAATACTTGAACGAACTAAAGGAAACAACCCAGAGCAAGATCAACGAATTAAAAGAAAGCTTTGAGAATGTACAGACCGCAAACGATGATATCGATTTGACTCGTACGGCTTACCCGATCGAACTAGGCACTCGTCATCCTCTATCACTTGTAAAGAAAGAAATTTGCGATATATTCGGACGGTTAGGATTCAGCATCGCTGAGGGACCGGAAATCGAGGACGATTGGCATGTCTTCTCTTCCTTGAATTTCGCCGAGGACCATCCTGCCCGCGATATGCAAGATACGTTCTTTATCCAGCATAACCCGGATGTATTGCTTCGCACACATACTTCTTCCGTACAGACCCGAGTAATGGAAAAGCAAGAACCGCCTATCCGTATCATCTGTCCGGGACGTGTATATCGTAATGAGGCTATCTCCTATCGTGCTCACTGTTTCTTCCATCAAGTAGAAGCGTTATATGTAGATAAGAACGTCTCATTCGCCGACTTGAAACAAGCCTTGTTGTTCTTCGCCAAGGAAATGTTCAGTCCGGATACAAAAATTCGCTTGCGTCCTTCTTACTTCCCGTTCACGGAGCCATCCGCCGAGATGGACATCTCCTGCAACATTTGTGGAGGTAAGGGTTGCCCCTTCTGTAAAGGAACCGGTTGGGTAGAGATCCTCGGTTGCGGTATGGTAGACCCGAACGTGCTTGAGAACTGCGGTATCGATAGCAAGGTTTATTCAGGCTACGCGTTGGGAATGGGTATCGAGCGTATTACCAATTTGAAATACCAAGTAAAAGACTTACGCATGTTCTCGGAAAACGATGTTCGTTTCTTGAGACAGTTTGAGTCGGCCAATTAAATTGAAAACCTAAATCATTTACCATCTCCCCGGGCCTTAACCTAGCCCGGGGGAAACACACTAGGTTGATTATGATAAAGGTTTTTCTTTTAATAATAGGAGGAGCTATCGGATCTGCGCTACGGTTCGGAGTTTCTACGTGGGTGCAACGATCGATGCTTTACTCCTTTCCTTTTGGTATCTTGTCGGTCAATGTGATCGGCTCCTTTTTAATCGGCTTCTGCTGGAGTATAGCGGAAGCCTATAATTTTTCTATCAATACAAGAGCTTTCCTATTCACTGGTCTTTTCGGTGGTTTCACGACTTTCTCTTCTTTCGCTCTCGACACGATGGTACTTATGCGTACCGGAGAATACAAGATGGCACTACTCAATGTACTTGCCAGTAATATCCTTGGTTTGATAGCGGTCTTCCTTGGGATCATACTTGGGAAGAATATCATTGCAATGATCAAGTAAATAAATAAAAAAAAACGGCACAAGTCAGTCATGACAAGGCCGTGTTATATCGAATAAAGCTGTTTCCAAATTATCTATTTACTAACCTCAAGAATACTTTCTTAGAAAAATAAGAAGGTAAAAACAGAATAAAGAAATACAGATACGAAGCCATCGGGGAATATCCGAGAACCGTTCTATAAACACGTAAATTATACTTTATGAGAGACCATTTATTCCGAGAGATAGAACTTGAGTGAATTCGGTAAATCGCCAATGGCTCTTTCAAGCCGTAAGCGACCTCACAACGCCTAAGTATGGTAAGCCATAACCCCCAATCTTGCCGTTTACGTAATTCCGGCATAAAGACCTTTCCCACTTTCTCCGTATCATAGACAGCGGTCAAGCAGCCAATCCCATCATCACACCGCATAGAGAAATAGGTCTCCCTTCTTTTTCCGATAACAATGCTGGAAATCTTGCCACTCTCGTCGCAAGTCATATACGAGGTATAAGATAAGGCACAATCCTTCTCTCGCATAAAAGCCAACTGTTTCTCCAGCTTCTCCGGACGCCATCGATCATCACTATCGCAAAAAGCGATAAATCGTCCTTTGGCCTCCGAGATAGAGCGATTCCGGCAAACACCCGCCCCACAATTCTTTTCTAACCGGAACAACTTAATACGGGAATCCCTTTGAATATACCGCTCTATGATCTCAACAGAACGATCCGTAGAGCAATCGTCGGTAATCAACAGTTCCCAATTAAGATAAGTCTGAGAAAGAATCGACTCAATGGTTTCCGCTATAAAAGACGAAGAATTATAAGAAGGAGTAATAATGGAGACCAAACCGAAATTATCCATAACTATTTTCCGATACATTCATAGGTAAAGCCTAGCTCACCCAATTCCTTTGCGTCATAGATATTGCGACCATCCAGCAGCAAAGGTTGCCTCATCACTTTCTTGATCACGGCCCAACTTGGCAAGCGAAACTGTTTCCACTCGGTCAACAACAACAATGCGTCCGCATCGATTACCGCCTCATACATATCCTTCGCGTAAACAACCCGATCAGCAACTCTACGTTTGCACTCGCCTATCGCCACAGGATCAAACACCTTGACCACGGCACCCGCTTTCCGTAAAAGATCAATCATCACCAAAGAGGTAGCCTCACGCATATCATCCGTCTCCGGCTTGAAAGACAAGCCCCAGAGAGCGATCGTTCTCCCCTCCAAAGAGTCAAAATGTTTTCTAAGCTTCGTATAAAGGATCGTCTTCTGACGTTCATTCACCTCCTCCACGGCCTTTAGCACTCCCATCGGATAACCATTCTTTTCCGCCGTCTTGATAAGAGCCTTCACGTCTTTAGGGAAACAACTACCTCCATAGCCACATCCCGGATACAAGAATTTATTACCGATTCGACTGTCCGAACCGATCCCCTTCCGGACCATATTCACGTCAGCGCCAACCAACTCGCAAAGATTCGCTATATCATTCATGAACGAGATACGAGTAGCCAACATGGAATTAGCCGCGTACTTAATCATCTCCGCCGAGGGAATATCCGTAAAGATCACCCGGAAATTATTCAGGAGAAACGGACGATAGAGCTTGCTCATCATCTCCTTCGCCCTCTCCGACTCCACACCGACCACTACCCGGTCCGGACTCATGAAATCCTTGATGGCCGCACCCTCCTTCAAGAACTCCGGATTCGAGGCCACATCAAAGGGGATATCCATCCCACGTTTACTCAACTCCTCTTGAATCGCTGCCTTTACCTTCCGTGCCGTACCCACGGGAACCGTACTCTTGGTTACCAATACCGTATATTTCTTAATATATTGGCCAAACGTACGAGCCACCTCCAGCACATAACGCAGGTCGGCGCTACCATCCTCATCCGGTGGCGTACCCACGGCGCTAAAAACGATATCCACGTTATCCAGACAAGAGGCCAGATCCGTCGTAAAATGAAGTCTGCCTTCCTTGGAATTACGCAATACCATCTCTTCCAACCCCGGCTCATAAATCGGGATATTCCCCTCCAACAAGCCATTTATTTTCTCCCGGTTGACATCCACGCAAGTGACATCAACCCCCATCTCGGCAAAACAAGTCCCGGACACCAGGCCTACGTAGCCGGTGCCGACGATTGCGATATTCATAAGTTATAAGATTATATATTTCAGGAAATCTATAGAGAAGTCAAGTTTTGGTATACGTATATTACGCATATCAAGCCAAATGATATGCGATATTCAATTTTTTAAACTATTTACGGCAAAGAAGACAAGGATAGCCTCATGCTTTTCCCTCTATCAACGAAAGCAAGGTATTCAAATAATTATCAACAGAATCCATCAAGGGAAGAATCTCATTGGCATCCTTTCTTGCTATAACAAGGGCTTCCCGTTCTTCATCTGTTAGATTCATAGTTCTATACCATCTAATTCCACATTCTTGAAAAAAGGAGTACCTTTACGTTTCATCCATTCAGTAAAGGTATATAACTTAGTGCTAAAATATTCGCCAAATTGCCATCCTAGGTCGATTAAAGGATAGGCATAGGTATCAAAATCCGCAGAGGTTATCTTTTCCTTGTCCAACAATATTAGAATATCCCAATCCGATTCATCATGGACATCTCCACGGGCTTGCGAACCAAACAAAAAAACCTTTGTTCCAGCTGGCATCACTTGCTTTATCAAAGCCCTAAGAGAATATAATATATCGTCCTTCCTCATTGTTGTACAAAATAAACATATTATCATACGATCGATCATATTGATTTACAGCCATCGCACGATAGTTACCACCACAAATATACTTACTTTTAGCTAGGCCACAAATATTCTTCTTGATTTTTATCATATAAGACACCTTGCCTACATAGCCGGTACCGACAATGGCATTATATACAACCCCCGTTTTCCAGTACGAGGCGAATCAAAGCATAGGTACTTTCCAGAAGGGGATACTCTGGGATGTAAATCGCAAGCTATATGGCATTTAAAATCTTTCGTTTGAAACTCTTTGGGAGAATAGATACTTAGCAACAAATCCGCACTTTGAGTATTGATATCAGCCTTATAGATTTTTGCCATCCTATATTTATCCGGATAAGTATCCGCCACAAAAGACGTATCCGAGATAAAGGACTGATGACCATCCGAATTCAACACATCCCCTGCTATTATTTGATAATGATCTACATCTTTCATGTCATACAATACATGACAACTGTTACCATTTATAATGCAAGACGCTATCAATTGATTCCTGTTATTCCATACATAATGAGAACCGGACTCTTGAGTAGGTAAGGTAATAAGTCGCCGATCACGCAAATCATAAATCATGATCTTGGTATGCCGCCTCATATAATCCCCATCGGTTGGTATTTTCCGGTATAAGAAAGAAAGATACCGACCGTCTTTCGAGAACTCCGAATGGGTTACAAAATGCATATACCCCTGCCTATAGGATTCATCTTCCATCTGTGCCAACTCAGACAAAGAGATAAGCAACTCTGAAGTATTCTCCTTTAAATCCACCAAGAACAAACCGCTATCTTTAGGTGCCGGATCATCCAATTTCCCTCCATCCCGATAAGGATAACCATACCCGGGCATACAACGCTCCAAGCGCTCATAACTAAAAGAAGAGGCCAAAGATCTTTGTCCATCATGATAGACCGCATCAATCGGGCAGTCTATTACTTGGTATTCCCCTGTCGATAAATCATGAATCTTAGACACAAGCCGATTCGCTATCGCCGTATTATAAATCATCCGGTTCTTATCCAACCATTGCAGCCTGCATCCTTTATGATAATTCCATGCGTAAGAGGTATCCACCCTATGAAAGTCCTTTATAGGGCCTTGTTCCAAATCAAAATATCCGACATCCAGTCCATCAGACGGTAAAGGCATACGTAAATCCAACCTATTTTGATTCGCCAATAGCTTGGTCTCATCAAAAGAAAAAGGCGTGACATCGTGAAATCCAAAAAAGAAGCCTTCCCGGTATTGATAGGGAGAGGCGAAATACTCCTTCTTCCTTGGCAGCAAATCAAATATGCCTTGATACATATTCCGCACGAACTGCTTTAAGGCTGGATTTTTACGGACGAGGTTATAGATGGTAGATTCTAGTTTATTCATAAATCAACATGATTATTTTTTCAATTCAGAGACAACTGCCTTAAACTTCCCTGCTTTTGTACGGGGAATCTCATCCACATACTCAAATTTTACCTTTATGGTAGGGCTTATCCATTGAGATATATTTACCAACAATTTCTTCTCCGTAGCCACACTATAGGAATTCCTTCTCACAATACGTAAAATCATCTCCCCCGATACTTTTTGAGCTACTTGGCACTCCTTTATCTCCGATGTATCCTTGAATATATAGTCCAAACGTTGAATATGAAGCCCCTCTGGTGTAACTATATAGTCTTCATTCCGACCAACAATATCTTCTATAATTTGGCTATGTAATCCACATCCACATTCCCGGTCGGAGAACACTGCCGTATCCCCGTTTTGATAACGGATAAAAGGCATACCAAGATTAGCGAACCCGGTAGCCAAAATCTCACCCTGCACCCCATTCTCTACGGGAACAGCCAGATCCAATTCCATATGACCAATCTCGAAATCCTCGTGATAAACCGAGTGGGTACAATGGGTAGCGATAGCGGCTTGCTCAGAAAAACTATACAGCTCATGGATCTGTACATCTTTAAAAACAGTCTGTAAAATACTTTTCTGATTCTCATACAATTTCTCAGCTCCCGTGAATATGTGTTTAGGAGGAAAATCCAAAGCCATACCCACATTCATCAACTCATTCGCAAATGTGGTCATAATAGATGGATAGCCTATGAACATCTCTATACGTTTCAGATTAATCCAATTTACGATATCCCGAATCTTCTGTTCATTCAACTGATGCATATTTATGAAATAACGGTTCAAGGCTCTATCATATCTCCAAAAGGGAGGTCTCGAAGTTGAAATAGGAACAATAGGACGACCGGAGAAATTTATACAAGCTTTTCCGAGATCAAAGCCAAATCTATTTTTATATCTTTGGTCTACCGCCCAATAATAGGCTGCACTATATTTAGTCCAATAGAAGTCCAACGCTTTTCCCGTTGAGCCACTAGTATTAAATAGAATAAGATCTTTTTGAGGAATATTATTGGCAACCAAGCCAAGCCAATTCTCTCGAATTTCCTCTTTCGTCAGAATCGGGAACTTTTGCAAGTCTCCTAATTGTTTAAAATCAGAAGGAGATAAACCAGCATTAGCATATTTCTTTCGATAATAAGGACAGTGATTATAGGCCTGTTCCAATATCTTAAAAATATGTTCTTCTTTGTAAGAACGAATCTGTTCTTTTGACCAACCCTGGGTTGAGTTCAAGAAATCCAAGATCTTATAAAAGTCATCGTTGAAACGCTGTCTCTTTAGTTTGTAGCCGTGAAGAGAGACTGCGATATTTTGAAGCCAATAAGGAAGGGAAGAGTAAATAGATATAGTGTTCATTTGTCATTTGTCTTTTGATAATTAGGTAACTCGATATACCCCTTCCAGCCAAAATAAGGAACAAAATCAAAATGCTCCTTCTCTCTCAGTTCATCCAAGCTACCCCTCCAATCTTTAATATCACTAACTATATTTATAGTTTGTGGGTCAATTTCAGATATAGGCATTTCATGCTTTGAGAAAGCCTCATATACCACAGGTAATTTTCTCCAGTCAAAACCCATCAATGTCGTAGCCACAGTATCTACACTAGCGGGATCCTCTCCCGATATATAGACACCACATTCCTTTGGATCTCCTTGCATCGGACCAGCTCCTTCCATGGCAATAACACCATCTATAACTGAATAATAACGTTTTTTTGTTTTCCGAAACGTACCATCCGGATTCCCATATATCAGACAACGATTCAAATCCAGCGTCATTCGCCAAGTGGTATCATTCCCATACCAGTTCCCACTCCGGATTGTATTGTGCGTAGCGCCAAATACCTTCTCCCCCTCTGCACGAAGTATTTGAGCCATCTTAATTCCTATAAATGGAATATTGATTATTATCCTTTTTACGAACTTGGATCCCCATGTCTCGAACTGTCGTTTAAATGATGTATCAGGATAATCATCACCTCCATGTTTAGGAGATCCCCATGTGTGATGGGGTAAATAATTCTTATCAGCCGTTATCCCCACAAAATTCTTAATGCTTAAAGTAACACCTGTTTTTTTATGTGTTTTCATCTTCGGCAAAGAAATCACCACATCTGCCATAATAGGAGTAGCGCAAAGTAAATACTCTTGTATTGTTCCCTGATGATGTTTATTCAACTCCTCATAATTGGAGTCTGCTCCAAAATAATTACCTTCTCCCTTATGCCCATAAAACAAACTGTTCTTTTCTAAATTAAAAAGAACTGTTCCATTTGGGTCACCGGCCAATTTCTTTTTATGCGTGATAATCCCTTTCTCACTTGTCCACTCTTCATTCCGCAAATCAATTATTCGTACCGGCACTCCATACTTAGAGGTACAATCCGAAGCTATTTTTGTTAAGCCTAATTTTTTATCAATCTGCTCAAAAGAGGAATCGGTTTGAGGAGCGTCACAAATATAGACTTCTCCCTTTCCTCCTAATTTCTCACATACATAATTCGCTACATACCGAATCAACTCCGGAGATGTAACAACACATTTCCATTCATTTTTATCCGTTTCTTTTCCCTCTTTCACCAAATTTGGCTTCAATACCACCCGATCTCCCGGACGGATATCCATGAAATCAAGATAAGGAAATTGTTCATTTACATATACGTTCATATTCATTACGAATTAATATTCATCTACACAAGGATTGATACAATTGATTGTAACGATTCCCCATAACGGATACATCACATTTTTCACTCCGTTGTTTACATTTTTCAGAAACACTTTTATAGAATAATTGATCTTCCATCAACAGCCTTATTTTAGCCGCTAAATCTTTCTCATTATGAGGCTCAAAAAGAAGTCCTGCACCTTCTACTATATTCGACAGACCTTCCACATCCGAAGCGATAACAGGTTTTCCCGCAGCCATACCTTCTACTGCCGCTAAACCAAAACCTTCAAAATTGGATGACATAACAACAATATCTGATGCCTTCAAGATAGAAATAGCATCCTCCCTTACACTCAAAAATAAAATTCGTTTCGATAGATTGTAATATTGAGCAAGTTTTTGATACTCATCTAACAAGGGGCCATCTCCGACAAACAGAACATAAAAATCATCTGGTAAAAGAGCTAAAGCCTTTATAAGAGTCTTTTGATCTTTTTGTGGATAAAACCGACCTATTTGGACTATCAATTTTGCTTGAGAGGAAAGATTCAATTGTTCTCGGGCAATAATCTCACATTGCCGAATATTTTTTACATTAACACCATTGTTAATCACAAAAAACTGATACTTATTCCCTAGATACGATTTAAAAAATAGAGAAACTCCCTCTGAAATAGCAACAATTGCATCATATTTAGAATAAATAAATCTCTCTATAGGCTTCAATATCTTAAAAGACTGCCTATTGTTAAACGTACTATGTTCTGTCAATACCAATTTACAAGAAGCTGAAGAGAAATACTTTGCTAATGCCACCCAATAAAGAGCGGGAAACAGATGCACATGAACAATATCAAACTCTTTAATTATCTTTCTTAATTGAAAAAAGAATTTAGGATTATATAAAGAGTACCTTCTATTCTCTAAATAAATAACCTCACATCCCAACTTCTTTAAATCCTTTTCGTAAGAAGGAGACATTATAGACAAAGAAACAACCGTCACTAAGTTACCATGAGTAATTTGATAATCTACTAAATCTTTTACGATCTTTGCGGCACCATTTCCCCGCCACAATTGAGGGATAACATGAAGGATTCTCATTTTTAATTTTCTCTTTCTAGTTTAGTATACAAATCCATATAGCACTTCACGATAACAGGTAATTTAAATCGCTCAATATTTTCAAGTCCTCTCTTGATGAGATCATCACGATAATGATGATTTTTAATAAGTTTCATGACTCCATTCCTTATACTCTCTATACTATATGGATCCACCAACAAAGCAGCATCACCTGCTATTTCTTTCATAGGTTCCAAATCAGAAGTGAACACCACTCTCCCGACTGCTTGCCCTTCTATAATAGGCATTCCAAAGCCCTCATATAATGAAGGAAAAGAAACTATGTCACAATTCATATATTCATCTAATATTTCTTGATTAGACAAATCACACTTATAGACATATCTAATAGAATAAAAACGAAGCATATCCTCTATATCTTTTCTATATTTTCCCACAATATGCAATTCACAATTAATTCCTTTTAATGCAGGTATCAATCGTTCTAGATTTTTATTTTCAGCAGTTCCTATATGTAGAATAATCGGACAACCCTCATTAAATAGTTTAAATTTATAGTTATAATTTGTATCTAATGGATTATATATGATATGTATCTTATCTTTAAAACGAGGAAAATACGAAATAAGCTTCTCTCTCACCTCATTTGATATGCAAGTCACGTACGAAGCCTTTCTCATGGGAAGATAAAACCAAAGCCATTTAAAGATCATTTTTTTCAGCCCATGTTCAAAATCAAGAAATCTCGTATCATGAATGGTTAATACGACCTTTCCCTTACATAAAAGGATCGCATAATGCGTATCTCCCGTCAAATGAGTAATGCTATTACATAATCTTTTTACATAAAGAATGTTACGCAATAAATTACTAACACAAACTCTCGCATAGGGTAAGAAAATATTCTTAACAAGGACATTCTCCTTACGCAATCCGCTTTCCACAGTATTGAACACATGTTCTATACTATAATTTAAACCGGATTTTCTATAAACAAAAAATACATCTTTCATTAAAAACAAAATTGATAGGGAATAAATGGATTATAGCGACCGACTGAGTAATAATCAATACCTTTATAAAGCATACCAATAAAATAAACAAAGATCATTATTAGCATTATTATTTTTACACCTTTACCTTTATAACCATAAACCACATAAGAGACAATGAATACCTCATATATTGTGAAGTAGTTAGTACCTCTTGACACGATTATCTGAAAATCAGTTCCATTGAATATTGTATAAATAAGCAAAGATAAAAAGTAAAGGTTAAAGGAAAGCAACAATAACCCTTCTCGTTCTTTCTTCAATAGAGGATACGAAAGAAACAACCAAAGTGATTTCCGTGCTATTCCTAAAAAAGAAGCATTTACGCCTGTAGATTCTATTTCAGTATAGCCCATCAATCGTGTATCATCCCCTGATACATATGGTACTATCTCCCCAAAATATTTATCTATTACATCAAAGACAGATAGTCCGATACAAACAACCAGTAAAAGAACATAATATTTAGTCTTCAACTTGCTGTTCAAAAAATAAGCGACAGCAAATATCAATATAGACAAATGAAACGGGCAAGCCAATAATATAGACAAATAAAAAAAAATCCATTGACGGTTCAATATAAACCGAATACTATAAATACTGATAGCCAATGAGATCAATTGACGATTCATCCCTAATACGGGCAATAATGTGCAATAAAGACAAAAAAGAGTAAGTAAGGGATCTGGCGAATATTTCCTTATAGTGGGAAAGATTAATCCCCACACGATCACCGCTTCACAAAGCAAGAATACGTTATAATCTATCGTAAGTCCCCTTATCAGCTGATTAAACAAAACATATCCCGGCTCGAACTGTTCCCATTCATCCCATAAGCAATTTAAAAAGAACCGATAATAGTTTCCCCAATCCGTTCCCGTCTCCCACCGAAGGCCATCATGTAATACAAACAGGAAAAAAATGAATGTAAATAAAATATATCCAATCTTACGATTTGCCTTAAAATCGAGCCAAGAGCAACTATAAAGGAACAGTACCATAAATATATAGACAGCCATACTTGTCAAATTTTAGCTGCCTCATTCAATACATATTCAACCAAACTATCATAACTATAATGTTCCACAAAATGATTGTATATTAAGTTAGACAAGTCATATCTCTCTTGCGGATGATCTAGATAGTAGTTAATCTTCTCCACCGCATCATCAATTGTCCTAAATGATACAAGTTCCGGATCTATCGGTAGAAGATCTTTCAATATTGGACGATAATCACACAGTTGGAAAGCACCAGATCCATTAATCTCAAAGAACTTATTATTCACAGATTCGATCTCTGCGTAATGCAAATTATTAAATACAATCTTAGCCCCATACAATATCCGGGCCTTTTCCTTTCCTACTATATATTTTCCTTGGAAACAATCATCTAAATCAGAAGAGAAATAGGGACCCTTATTCCCAAACAAAGACAAGTGTATTCCTCGTTTTTTCATAAGAGCAAGCATTCTTGTCCGATATGGGTACATATTACCAAACGCCAGTACATCTATATTCTCTTCCTGTTCGCATGTCAATTTATCTCGCTTAGGCCGTTTATGGATACGTGTATTAAATGCCTCATTATACAACCTAACATTCAACTTCATGTTATCCCGCATGAATCTCATCATATAAGGATCTTTAGTAAAATAGAGGTCATAAGGTTCTACAAATAATTGCAGACGTTCAAGAGTTGTTAGTTGATCTGGATTTATATGGATAATATGGATTCTATTAAGCTTTATTATACGTACTAATTCCGGATGGATAAACCGATAAACCCCTATCACCAGATCCGGATCACGACGAAGAACACTATCAAGTACCCTATTAAACACACTCCGATCATAAGTTTCCGAGTATCTTCTGGCTAATGTATCAAATGTACGTAACCACTTATTAGTACTAACAGAAGAAGAGTAAATATCCACAATCGAACACGAATGCCCCTGTTGATTGAATGTTTCATTCAAGTTATATTCCAAAGAATCAAACGATTTCGATCCAACAATTACTATTTTCATATTTAGATAATTTTATACATACAAATATTTATTGTATTATCCTATAAACAACTTCTTTAAAGAATCGATATATACTTCTTAATTGAACATTAATATGTGTTTTATATATATAAATAATCATTTGCTTAAAAAATAACAATAGATCGATCTTTATAAGAGCTAAAACAAACCATAATGTATAATTATAATATTCTATTTTATTTATATCATAAAGAAAATCATTCACTTTATATCCAACCTTTATTCTTGATAAAAGATATTCCTTATTTAGAGAATACTGAAGAGATCCATATCTTACATTTCTTATATATACAATATAGTTGCAGATATCAATTTCTTTTGCTACATAGCCAACATTAACACTAAACCAAACATCATTTGAAGCGACAACTTCCTCAAATCTAATACTATACCTTTCTATCATACTAACTTTTACCATTTTTGCCCATGGCGAATAGCACCTATATCTTAAAGTATCACTTCTTTTCTTATAAAGGTCTTCTTCTAGATTAGTAACACACAACCCATCTTCTAAATCTTCTCCTGTTATTAAATCTATCGTTTTATATGGAATGTAAATTACGTCCATTACAGAATTCTCATAATCATCAAATAATCTATTTACATTTTCAGAAAAATAATCATCTGCATCAGAGAATAGCAACCATTTACCTTTTACATATTTTATACCTGTATTTCGGGCATATCCTGCACCTTTTCCTTCTTTTGTAAAAATAACTTCAACATTAGATCTATTTAAACCAGGAAACTTATCAAAATCTACAATATTAGGATCACTATTATCATCTACTACAATAATCTGTACATCCTCTCTATTGGGAATCGAATCCAAGCAACGTTGAAGTAAATTAGGAATATTTTTATGTGGAATAATTATTGAGTAATTTATCATTACATTAAAAAATTAAATTAATAAAAAACAGTAGCATTTATATTCTCTTTTTGAATCCCAACAGCTCTAAGCACCAATTCCTATAAATCAGCGTTACAAAGCAAAAAAACTCTACCGAAACGACCATCACCGTCATCGTATAAAGATTTACGTGTTGTGTAAGTAAAAGCAAAGTGATTCCTGTCATAAAAAATAAGCAATTATTCACCATCACACGCATATAAATAGCCGAATATCCAAACGGAACGAGGCGATTTCCTCCCATAAAACTATTGAAGGAAACTAAGATCACAGAAATACCCAGTAATCGTATAATAACAGAAGTCTCCTCCATATATTGCCCGATAAAAAGATACACAATCCAATCACTACAAAGACACACACATATATATGCCAAAAGCGCAGCTCCTGCGACCAAAAACATCACACGATTAACAAATCTAATATTACGTTCACGAGCTATCCTTGGGAAAACTGCTTGTGCCATCATTGAAATAGGGAGCTTCAAACATTGTATCACCTTATCAGCCATATCATAGATAGATACTTCTGACATACCAAGAATAGAACCTATCACTAATTTGTTTATATTCACGTAGATTTGAGTAGATAAACCCGAAACAAACAATGGAAGACTCTCCTTATAAGCTAATTTCAAATCTCTTATTGATATTATTGACAACCTTATCTTCTCTTTTCCTAATACGATATATAAAGATAGGCTACCTGCCAATATAGTGCCAATACCATTCAAGAGCGGCACCAACAAATAATCCTCCTGATTATGGATAAACAAGAATATAGCGACCACGAACAGCAAACGGGCCGACAAGTTTACGATCGCAATATATTTCATCTTCTCAATTCCTTGGAAGAACCAAATAGGTAACAAAAGCTCATTAAATGTCAATAAAAAAGTAAGGGCATAGACCCAATAATGATCCTTAAAAAACGGGACTATACTTATAACCGAAAAATATACGATCAAACAAATCAACCAAAGGATAAACTTACACAAATAAGTGGATGATACAATCCGAGATAGCCTCTCCTTATTCCCTTTATAAACCGCTACATTCTTCGCTCCGGACATATTGAATCCAAAGTTTATAACCAATGATACATAAGCTATAATCGTTTGAGCGAATACGATCACTCCATACAAATCCAAACCTATGATCCGTAATAAATAAGGATAAGTCAATAATGGGAATAAGATCGTAAAAACTTGCAATATGCTCAAGTAGGAAAAATTAGCCAGTACGGTCTTATTCCTACTCAGTTTCTCTCGTAAAGACATGATTTGTAAAGTGAATCTGTAGGTATACAAATATAAGAGTGAGTTCCATTTGGAACCTACCTATATTTAGATATTCAAATTTTATCGGTTATTCCTATTATCGTTTTATAGCTGCGGCTCTTTCATATAACGTGATCCACCTTTAGCGTTTTCAATTGATCTTCCACCCCTCGATCGTCCTCTTCTCCGTACTGAAATTAATCCCCACCTTCACCACCGGCAGGCCGCAGAGGGCGAAACGTTCGGGGTAATCCTTCAAATCGATTTGCTCCATGGCAGCTTCGGCGCTTTTGTCTAGTTTCAGCTCGATCACGTAAAGCGTGGAAGGTGTGCGGAGCACCATGTCCACACGGCCTTGCGGCGTACGGACCTCCACATCGACATAATTACCGATCAGCGTGAAAATGACATAGAGCAATTGCTGGTAATGGCCTTCGTAATGCGTGTTATCGCAATAGGGGATCGTGGAGAGATAGGTGCGCATCAAGCGCAACGCACCATCCATGTCACCGTTGTAGATCATCTCCGCCATTTCCGCCACCATCGTATTCAACTCGGCAGGACGTTGCACATAGTTGGGCAACAGGCTGCGCATCAAACCGATCCGGACCTCTTTATTCGGAATATCGAGCTTATAAAGACCGGAAAACGCCGAGTAGCCCTTGATCGTGATATAACCGCTTTGATAAAGTAATGGCGTGATGCTCGTCATCCGTTCCGTTGGTGCGTCAAAATCAGCCGCCACACATTTACGATTACCTATTTCTTGCGGGATCACGTGGTACTTACGCAGCATCTCGACCAAGTAGGTCGGCGTTCCGCTACCGAACCAATAAGAGTCGATCCGGCCATCGGCTAGCGCATTCAGCAGGCCGAACGGATTGTATATATCGGGCGACGGCCACGTGAAATGATAACCGTCGTAATTCTGTTTCAAGACTTCCAAGGCCTCTTCCGGAGTAACGCCGAGGTTGCCGGCCAAACGACCGATGCCCTCACCCATCTGTTCTCGCATCTCCTCTTCCGTGATACCGCAGATCGATCCATACTCGGGGAGCATACTGATATTCTTGATATTATTCAGCTCGCTGAAGATACTCAACTGGGAGAATTTCGTGATGCCGGTCAGGAAGACGAAACGCAGGTAAGGGTCGCATGCCTTCAGTGGGCTGTAGAAGTTGCGCATCACGTTGCGCAACACGGGCAGATTCTTCTCCTCATGCACCACATCCAGCAAAGGAGCGTCGTACTCATCGATCAAAACAACCACCTTTTGCCCGGTCTGCTCGAAGGCACGTTTGATAAGGCTCTCCAAGCGGTCGTTCACCATAAGCGCATTCTCATCACGCCCATAAATGGACTCCCACTCTGACAAACGACGCCCCAAATAATGTTCCAAACCCTCCCGATCCAAGTGCTTGCCGAGGCTCATATCGAAATGAAGCACCGGATAACTCTTCCATTCCTTCTCCAACTTCTCGATAGCCAAGCCCTCGAACAGCTCCTTCCGGCCCTCAAAGTAGCTGCGGAGCGTGGAGGTCAGCAAGGACTTACCGAAGCGACGAGGACGGCTCAAGAAGATATAACTCGACGCTCCATGCGTCATACGGTACACTAACTCGGTCTTGTCCACGTACACATAATTACCCTCCCGTAATTTCGAGAATGTCTGGATACCTATCGGATATAATCGTCGTTGCTCCATAGCCGTGAAGATTTATGATTTTATACTACAAATATAACACATTTCCGGCAAACCATCAACCATCAATCACAAATCCCCCCTCTCTTTCTCCACCCTCTCCCGCACCCTCCCCGATAGCGGATAACTCTGTTCCAGTATCCGGCTGCGGGAACATCGGAGTTCATTTCGCTCGGGCTCACGCTCCTTCTCCGGGAAATGGAAGGACACCAAGTGGAGGAAGGTGGCGTAGACACGGTCTAGTGATTCCAGCCGCAGACTGCCATCCGGATGGCTTGGACTCAACTTCGACAGTGTGTGGCGGCTGATACCCAAGAACACGGAAGCGTCTCGCACGGAGGACAGACCCCAACGATCCAAGATGAGGTATACCTCGAAGGACGCCACACGAATCCAAGGGTTCAGATCCGAGCTTTGCGGTTCGATCATTACGTCTCAAGGGGGAAATCTCTCCATGGTGAAACGCTAAAACCTTGAAGAAATATTAAAATAGGTTATAATACTCTTAAATTGGCACACCCATGAGTGCGCCACCCACAAATTCAAAGGCTATATCTTTACCTGCGATCCGAAGCGAAAGCCTTGGATCATCATTGTTTAAACCTTATTAAAAAACAAACACAATGGAAGAATCCATCATGTCTTTTTACAACGCTCCGATTACCAATCAAGTGCCAAACGGAGTGGTCAGTATCATCCAATTGCATGCCTACGTCAGCACCAATGAATGGCTACGGGAACGGACGGACCGCACACGTGTCGCACTGGACGACGAGAAACGGTTCAGGCAGTTGAAGCAAAGCCTGCTGCCCTATGTCACGCCCGCCGGGGTATTCTCCTACCGAAAGGAGGACCGGTTGCTTTTTCCCTCGGGTGAACTGGTTATCGATATCGATCATCTCGCCTCGCCCGAGGAGGCTTGTACGTGGCGAGACACGCTGTTCGCCGACGAGCGGCTACGCCCCGACCTCGCCTTCATCAGCCCCAGTAACACAGGCGTAAAGCTCTTCGTGCCTTATCGTTTGTCCGTTACCGCCACGATCGAGTGGGCCTTCGACGAGGCACGACGATCGGCTTGGGAATACCTTGAGTGGAGATACGGACTGAAAGCCGATACCTCAAACGCCGACCTGTCAAGGGCTTGCTTCCTCTGCCACGACTCTTCAGCCAAGCTGAGAAATCGTGGCAATTGAAAATTGAGAAATGAAAATTGAAAATTATATATTACCATGAACACTATTCAAGATTTAGAGCGGCTCGTGGCCGCTATCGAGAAACAGGGGGCGAACGTCGCTCCCACCTATCAAGAGTATATGCCGCTGGCCTTCGCTATCGCCAACGATTGCGGCGAGGCGGGACGGTCGTTGTTCCATCGCATCTGCCGTATCTCGGAAAAGTATGTGTCCGACGAGGCGGACAGACTCTTCGACCACGCCCTCAAAGGGGGTAACGGGCGAAACGGAATCGGGTCTGTCTATCACTGGGCAGAGACCGCCGGCGTGAAACTCGACAAGCAACTGGCCGGTACCGCCCGGAGCTACGCCGGGAAACAACCCGAAACTTGCGAACTTGCAAACTTGCAGCCCTCTCATCCTCTCACACACACCTGCGCACATGAGGCGTACATTAATATGCCCGTCTTCGGAAACTATGATTGGCCCCCTTTCTTGAACCAGCTCATCGACTGCGGTGACTCCCCGGCGCAACGGGATATCCTGCTGCTAGGTGCCGTCACCGTACTAGGCGCTACCCTCAACAAGCACTTGCGCATACTCTACGGACGTAAATACCATTATCCCTGCCTGCAAACCTTCATCGTGGCGCCTCCCGCCTCGGGAAAGGGGGCGCTCACTTGGGTACGCCACCTAGCCGAACCGATCCACGAGGCAATGATGGAGGAATTCAAATCCCTACGCAAGGAATACCGGCTGGAGAAGGCACGCTGGGGTTCCCTAGGCAAGGAGCGGGCGAAAACCCCTGAGCCGGAAGAGCCAAGGCCTAAGATGTTCCTGATCGCCGGCGATAACTCCGGAACGGGCGTATTGGAGAACCTCATCGAGGCGGACGGCGTGGGGCTGATCTGCGAGACCGAGGCGGATACCGTCAGCACCGCCATCGGCACGGATTACGGCCATTGGAGCGATACCTTGCGCAAATGCTACGATCATGACCGACTAGCCTTTAACCGGCGTATGAATCATGAGTATCTGGAATGTATGAAATCTTTTCTCAGTGTCTTGTTAAGCGGGACACCGGCACAGGTGAAACCGCTCATTCCCTCGGCCGAGAACGGATTGTTCTCACGCCAGATGTTTTACTATATGCCCTCCATCACCGAATGGGTAAACCAGTTCGACCTGTCCGATGAGGATTATGATTCCCGGTTCACCGGATGGGGCAAACAGTGGAAGACGTTCATCGAGTGGCTCGGCGCTTCCGTGAATCTCATTCAGCTCAAGCTGTCCGAAGAGCAAAAAATCCGTTTCAACGAACGTTTCGCACAACTTTTCGGCCATGCGGGTTTCACGCATGGGGGAGCCATGAGAAGCACCGTGGCACGTATCGCCATCAACATCTGCCGAATCCTAAGCGTGGTGGCCCTGCTACGAGCCACGGAAAAACTCCTCCCGCCACACAAAACAATTTTCAATTCTCAATTCTCCATTTTCAAATGCCCCGGTCTCTCCCCTTCCGATGACATACCGGAAGAGAATGTCCGAGACGGTATCGTACCGAAACTGGACCTGACAGCGACAGGGGCTGATTTCGAGGCCGTGCTCAACCTCACCGAGCCTCTTTACCGGCACGCTTGCCATATCCTGTCTATCCTGCCCGCTACCGACGTGCAACAACGGGAACCTACTCCTCAAGAGGCGCTATTCGATGCCCTCCCCCTCGCCTTCAACCGCCAAGAGGCGCTTCATGAGGCAAAGAGGATCGGCATGGGTACCGATACCCTAGATTCTCACTTACGGCGTATGCTGGAAAAGGGCGTGATCCAAAAGAACGCACGGGGTGAATATATATTCACGGCCAAACAACGCCAGACACCCCAATCCCCTTTATAATGTACATGTATGTGTGTGAGGTATGGAACCGACCGCAAGTTTGCAAGTTCGCAAGTTTCATTTTCCCAGATTCATAATCCATAAACAATAAATCAAATGTCCTTACCATTAAGAAAGTCCGCATTGGCGGCATCCTATTTCCCGGAACTGGCCTCCCATCAAGCCTGTAACCGTCTACGCCGCTGGATCATCCGATGCACGGAGCTGTACGACAAGCTGCGGGAGACGGGCTACCGTCCCGAGCAACGTATATTCACGCCACGACAGGTGGGGTTGATCATCCACTACCTCGGAGAACCGTAAATTAGTTGACAGGTGACAAGTGACAGTTGCGCACGGCGGTGAATTAACTGCCACTTGTCAACTATCAACTAGAACGCCCATCCAAGGCTCCTTATAATGCCCATTCAAAGAGGCTTACAATGCCTATCCAAAGGGGCTTACGATGGGCAGCGTAGTCCGGCGGCCATTGGCTACCATTATTCATTGTTAATTATTCATTATTCATTCCCTAAGGTATCACCCGGCATCACCGCCCCTTACGGCGGAACCTATCTTTGTAACGTTGATCAACAAACAATTAATTTTCTATTATCAACTTTTAATTTTCTATTACCATGCCACAAGCATTTCAAGCACGAAAGTTTTTTATCCCCAAGACGGATCCCAAGCAGGAGGTGTACAAGCCGGTTCCCTATTATTTCGGTACCCTGTCCACGCAAGACGCGGCCGATCAGATCGCCGAAGAGTCGTCGCTCACGAAGGGTGACGTATTGAACGTATTGGATCGTTATCAGCGGTATGTCATCAAGAACCTGCAGAAAGGCTACAAGGTGGAGCTGCTGGGGTTCGGAACCGTCTATAACCGCTTCGTCACGGAGAAGGGGGTAGCGACCGCCCCCGAGGTCAAGGCTACGCATATACGGACTATCGTACCGGGATTCTCGCCTTCCTATACCATACTGAACGGGGCACGACGGTACTCGCTGTTGGGCGAGAAAACTTCGTTGCTCAAGGTGACGATACTCGGGACGCCGGTGGAGGAAGGGGGCGGTTCCGATTCTGAGTCGCCTGATGAGATCTGATATGTCACTTTTGGCTTGACCCAAAAGTAACCAAAAGGTCAAGGCTGACGCTGACGGGCTACTTCGAGACCTACGCTCGCTGTCGCATCCCAACTCGCTTCGCTCAGACAGGGATGCTCCGGGCGCTCGCTGCGGTCTCTTCGCTTGACGCCCGTCCGCTGAGGCCGTCCGAAGGAAAGCCAAGCTTTCCTCTTATATCAGCCGGGATTCCTAATTCATAACTCATAATTTAAAATTCATAATTCATGAAAAAGTCCGTATGGAGTACCATTATCAAAGTGATCATCGCCGTAGCTACCGCCATAGCGGGAGCACTTGGCATCCAATCCTGTATTCTCTAATTTTCAATTATCATGGGTAAGGCTTATTGTTTCTACCAGAATTACAGGGAGGTTCGCCTCCTTGTAATTCATTGCTCGGCCACACGATATGACAGGGATTTTCCCGTGGAGGCGCTCCGTTCATCACACAAGGCACGGGGATTCGCCGATATCGGGTATCATTTCTATATCACACGGGACGGGGAATTACACCGCTGCCGACCGGTCAACCAGATCGGGGCGCACGCAGCCGGATGGAACGACAAAAGTATCGGTATATGTTACGAGGGAGGACTCGACGAACAGGGCCGTCCGACCGATACCCGGACCTACGCCCAGCGGTGTACCTTGATGGATCTGCTACGGCAATTACGAAGGGACTACCCGGAGGCACGTATTCTAGGGCATTACCAGCTTAGCCCCTATATAAAGAAGGCTTGCCCTTGCTTTGACGCAAGGAAGGAGTATGAAACCTTATGAAAGCCATACTATGCCTCCACAAAAAATAGTCGTCATTCATCTATTGGATATAAATTATTCTTTACTAATTCATAGAAGGCTTGAACTAAAACATTACGTTTCGAATTATTTTTATTTAAATAAATAGAAACGTAAAGCAGGTAATCATCTATTTGGGTGGAAGCATCGTATTTTATGATGCTTCCATCATTATAAGCAGAATACCATTTAGAGAACAACAATCTGCGCTTTTTTTCTTTGCCATCTAAATTATCACAAACCATTATCATCGCATGGTCGTTCCTTGAGAAGAATATCCGTAATAACGAGACTATGGTCATCGCTATACGATTATCTATCGGATGAGGTCTATCTGACTCCGGCTCTATATTAAAAGTATAGACATTATCAAATGTCGGATGGTATATTGAAAAATCTATAAAATAAGCATGATAAACAATGCCATGCTTAGTCTTAAATGAATAATTCCAATCACTTTCCTCTACTATATCATAAGGGAGTGGCAAACTTGATTCCACGTTGTCGTGCTATTTCTTTTATATCACCTCCCTTTTGAATACATTCTCGAATAATTCGTTTGTCTTCCAATATCTTTTGAAAGACAGACACTGGTCTCATTTCTTTTTTTTTGTTATCCATAGAGGTTTCGTTTTTTATGTTATTACGCAAAGATAGCTATATTATCTTACAAACAAAGTTTTACCACAAGATATTACAGAAATATCAGAATTTCTTACCGAACGCTATATTCAAGAAGGTCTTCACCAATATCTTGAAATCGAACAGCCAAGAGCGATGCTCCAGATAGAACAGGTCGTAACGCAGGCGGCGGAGCATCTTATCGACCGTGTCCGTATACCCATTGTAGAGCGTGGCGTAAGAGGTCACCCCCGGACGGATCTGGTAGAGGTAACGGTAACGGGGATCACGCTCCATGATCTGGTCGATATAGAACTGGCGCTCCGGACGGGGACCGATAAAGGACATATCGCCCACGAAAACATTCCATAGCTGGGGCAACTCGTCCAAGTGATGTACCCGGAGGAATTTTCCGACACGGGTCATCCGGGGATCTGCCCCACCCTTGTAAAGGGCCGGACCGAACTTCTCCGCATCCAGACGCATACTGCGGAACTTATAGATGTTGAACGGGCGACCGAAACGACCGATACGCTCTTGCTTAAAGATCGCCGGGCCTCCATCCTCCCGCTTTACGGCGATATAACAAAGTAAAAACAGCGGGGAGAATACGATCAAGGCCAAAAACGCCAGCGCACAATCCCCTATACGTTTTACATTACGTTGGAACATACCCATCCCATCCGGGATGAATCGCTCCGGTTCCGCTCCCTCACTTTTTCCTAATGGTGTAGTTTTCTTTTTTTCAGCACTCATACTCTCTCACTTAATAAAGGTAGTCCCTCCACCTCGCCGGCGTGCCATTCAAGGTAGTCTGCCAAGGAAAATCCGGGGACGGTCAATAGCTTGTAATCCGACTCGTCTCTTCTCAAAATATGTTTGCGGGCGTACGAGCGGAGCGAGCGATCCGTAACGGACACCATCACGATCGGGAACGGGTAGGCGAACAGGCGCAGCGGCGTGGTCTCGCTATCCGGGAACGCACGATGCAGCTGGTAGGCCGAACGCTCGAACGCTACCCAGTAGGGACCCGTGCAATACAGGTGTATTGAGTTTCGGTTCGCACGCTCACGATCCATGATCTCTGTCAAACGCTCACGCAACAGGCTCATCAGCCGGATGCCCGAAGGGACGCCGCATGTCTCTCTCTCTTCTCTCATATCTTTTATTTATCGCCGTTCCCGTGCCCGAACCAACGGTCGTAATCACGTAAACGACGTATCAACACGGACTTGCTCTTCTTGGGCGAAGCCTCCTCCATCCAAGGGTCAATCAACTCGTGCGCCATGCGCTGGTAAAGGCTGCTGTCCGTGCAGCCATAGAGCGTGACCAGTAACAAGGCACGGGATTGCCCCGCTTTTATCACCGGGAGCATGCTGCGCATCGTGGAGCGCAAACGATCGAACTCATCCGACTCGCCCAACAACCTGTAGGCCGGAAGGAGCAACGAGTAAAGCTTACAACGGATTACGTCGGTCTCAGCACGGAGAGAGGCGTAGCCACGCAGGACCTCACGGGCCAGACGGGCATCCTCATCCACTACCACGCCAGAGGCGTGGTAACGGCCCAAGGCCCCGTGCAAGCCCTCCGACAGACGGTCGTTGTCCAAATGGGTATACACGTGCTTGCCCCCCGTGTTCAACTCGATCAACTCATACTCCCCAGCTCTCACCTCGAACAAGGGAACCTACATGCAATCGAGGATACGCACCATCACGTCCTTATGGCCACCGCCCGGCTGTACCACCACCTCGGCCTCCATGTCGGCAAACGGACCGGAGGTGATACGCACACGGTCGCCTTTCAACAGGTGGCCGCTATCAGGCACGTACACCGGAAGCTCGTTGGAGTAAGACGCCGCGACCCAACGTAAGGTCTCCATCTCACGATCCGAGAGGTAGGGAAAGTAAGACTGTCCACCCGAGGAAACCCGGGGTAGGAAATTGTACAGGGGAAGCGTACGCTTCAGACTAAAGATCTCGTTCTCCGAGGCGTGGATGAACACGTAGTTGTACAGCAGGGGCCGTTTCGTGTTGACCATCTTGCCGCCCACCTTCCTCGCCTCGACATACGAGGGGGAGAAATACTCGAACAAGGCCTCCCCACGACGCTCACGGCGGGAAAGCTCAGCGTCCAGCCCCTTCGAGGGGCTGATCCTGTCACGCCCGCCACCGGCGGTAGGGAGCGTGAGCACGTACCAGCGGACAGCCTCTTGATCACGTCGCTTCAGAACATGCGCCATGAACCTATCCGAGCACTTGCCTGTCAATATATCCATCTCTATGATTATCTTTTCTAGTGGTTATCCCATGGCCCGAAAACAGACCCCACGGCAATTCAGAGCCCTACCAAGATTCATTTATATCATCTTGATAAACAGCGTTTTATATTTTCAAATATGGCATTACTGAAAATTACCATCTCTCGAAATCTTAGGCTACTTGGAGAGTAGCGTAAAAAGGTAGGAGAATGGTTATTACCCAGTTGTAGAGACGGAGCACGCTCCGTCTCCCACCGTCTGGGAGTAATTTTAAATACCATTTTGAAGGGATGAGACGGGGCACGCCCCATCTCTACAGGGATACACACAGATTATGAGACATGGCGGAATGATACCGAAAACAAGGAGTCGTTTCGCCCGCATCACCGTGTCTATACGTCTAGGAAAAAATGGAAAAATCAAAGAATAGAGAGGGTCAAACACCAATAATGAACAAACAAGCGGATCTATTCGCTTGTTTTTAGCTATTTTTTATTACATTTGCGCCGTGAAAGAATACGCTACTCTCCAAGTAGCCTCACCCCGCTTGAGATTCATAATTATAGACACCGCCAAAGCAGGCGCTATTAACCTCCGTCATTTTCCCTAAAGAGAAACTCCTTAAATAAATTTGTGTTGTCTTGATCGATTTATGCCCCAATAGTTCGCTGATCATTTCAATCGGGACATTTTGTTCTTTTAATGTCATGGCAAAAGAATGGCGAATCGTATAAGAGGTGACATCCGAGGTAATTCCCGCAAATTCTTTCAACGCTTTTAAATTCCGGTTAAATCGAAATAGTGCCGCATTGTATTCGAGGTATTCCTCACGCCCCTCTCTGGTGCCACTCAGAAAGGGAAATAAATATCCGGAATCTCGCACTTTCTCTCCTGACAATTCCTTATACATTGTCTCGGCTGTCTCCAAGATCTCCAGTCTCATCGGTGTCCCGGTCTTCTGACGGTTGTAATCTAATATACCGTTTTTGATATTACCGGTCTTCAAGTGGGCAAAGTCAACGAAAGACATACCCCCAAACAGAAACATCAAGCAAAGCGCCAACTGTGTCTTTCTCTGTTTCCCATCCTCCACCGGGACTGTCATCAGACGGTGTAAATCCTCGATAGGCAAGGACTTCTTACGCTTACTTTCCACACCCGTAAAAATCCCCTTGAATAAAGTGGGAATAAATTCCGCCTTACCGTTCTCCACCGCCTTGTTATAGATACAACGCAAACGCCGCATATAAGTGGAAATCGTATTGCGCATACAGCCGTTCTCCAATAAATAAGCCTCGTACCGGCGAAGATTATCCTTATTAATAGCCGAGTAAGCTATACAGTCGGTTCCGCTATACCTTATAAAGGAGTTTAATGCGTCTTGATAACTCTTAGCCGAGGAATATCGCTTTTCTCGATTCAACTGGGCTATATACTCCCTCATACCTTCTACAAATCCTTTCTCATCCATATCCCTATTTTAAATACTGTTTTGTAAATGAATGAACAAATGTATTTAAAAAGAGATCCCCTTTACCCTATCTCACGAATGAGAATAGTAAAGGGGGAAGACTAAAGTTATTTCTTCAATTTTATCTCGATAACACCATTACGACCTTTCTCTCCAAATTTAGCGATCGCCTCGTTTCCTTTGTACACATTCATAGACGCAATATGATCGGGATTCAAATTGTCCATCCTCTCTTTAGATGATTCCACTCCATCGATGTAAACAATACCGGAGAAAGAGGATTTTACCTTTGAAGCCTCCTTAACAGCCTTCTCATTGATATCTATGGCTTTCATGGCCTCCTCTATGGTTCGGTTGATCTCCGGTTGGATCTTCTCCATTTCGGCGGCAATAGTCTCATCTATCTTGGCTGCCTCTATCGCCGCTTGCACAGCCTTGTCGATCTCAACTTGGTGTTTCGCCATTTCCGCAGAAACGATCTCGTCGATATTCGCCGCTTTCACAGCCTCTTCGACCGCCTTGTCAATCTCCGGCTGGTATTTCTCCATCACGGCCGAGACCTTTTCCTGTATCGCTTGCATATCTTTTTCAGAAACGACCGAATCCCTCGCGAGGGTCTCAACCTCTACATTTCTTTTAGGCTCTTTTTTTTCCTGAACCGGAATAATTTCGCTAATTTTGACACTCGAAATCTTCTCCAATTCGTGAGAGATTTCCGGACGGGCAAAGGCTACCACCGTTAAGGCTGCCAACGGGAGTACATACAGATACTTCAACCGTGCCCATGGACTTGATTTTTGTTTTAACATCATAGCTATTCGCTTTTTAAGTGAACTGTGATTAAAGCTGTTGGCCATAGAAGTGAAGCGCTGTGCACCAACAGCTTTTTTGATTAATAATAATTGATATCTTTTTGCGTCGACGCCTTGATTTAATACGCTCTCGTCGGCCTCGTATTCATGGATATTTTGTAATTCCTGCCTCAACAACCAGACAGATGGGTTGAACCAATGGAACAGGATACAAATCTCGGAGATCAGCAGATCAATGGAATGACGGGCTTTTATATGCGCCATCTCATGCGTCATGATCTCTATCCCACTTTCCTCAAAATCCTTCCGGCTTATTACGATCGTTCGCATCCAACTAAACGGGACGACTGGTTGGTCCGTAAGAATCAGATGGATTCCGTCCACCAGCTTCGGTGTACCTTGTCTCATCAACCGAAACAAGGCATAAAATGAATATGCGAATTGACAAAGCGTTAATATCCCTCCGATTATATAGGCTATCACCATAACTCGTAACCATACAGGTTGGCTAGCGGATTCTGCCGACGTTCTCATGGAAACCGCCGCTAGCAAATTCTCCAAATCCATGACCGGACGCTGAATGGCCGTCGCTTCCTCCAAAGTAATCTCACAAAATGGGATGATAACCGAAAGCATGATCAAGCTTAATAAAGCGATCCGGTTGAAACGATGGAAGGTATCACGGCTCAACAATAGCTTATAAAACAGATAAAATATCGTCAAGCACACGGATGATTTAAGGATATATACAAAGAAGATTCCCATATTCGTTCTTATTTACGATTCCCTTGTTCTACATCATCTATTAGTTTTCGTAGATCATCCACAGAGATATCCTCTTCCTTGATCAGCGTAGAGACAACCCCCAGATAAGAATTATTGAAATACTTAGCGATCACATTTTTCAGCGTGCCGTTGCTATACTCCTTTTCTGTTAAGACCGCATAATATTGATAGCTATTCCCGAAATTCTTATGGGTGAGGAAACCTTTCTCCTCCAAGCCTCGGACAATCGTAGAAAGGGTATTGAAATGAGGTTTAGGCTCCTCGTAATATTCAAGTAACTCTTTCACGAACAATGGGCCTTTCTGCCAGAACCAGCCCATGATTTCTTCTTCTTTCGCCGTAAGTCGTTTCATAACCTTATCTTGTTTGCGACAAAGTAACTAAAACTTTTAGTTACCAAACTAATTCGTATAGTTAATAAACTAAAAGAGATAGTTTATTCATTGATCCAATCAAAAAAGCCGCCCCGGGAATGTCCGGGACGGCCTTTATTATATCCAGATGTTTGAATGATTAGGCGACAGGAATCGTTCCGCCAATCAAGATCACAACCAATAAGGCCAAGATAGCGTATAACTCAGGGAATACGGCCATTACCATCGTAGCACCGAATACGTTGTGTCCGGCACCAACACCAGCGATACCATTCGCGCAAACTTGAGCTTGGCGGATTGAAGAGTAAAAACCAGCGAAACCTAACACTAAACCAGCGCCGAAAACAGCCGTAGCGGCCAACATGGAAATATCAGCGACCAAGAACTTCTGCATCATAAAGTAGCCCACGAATCCATACAAACCCTGTGAAGAAGGCAACGCACTTAAAGCGATGTACGTACCCAGAGCATCCGGATTTTTCTTCATCGCACCTACCACCGCATTACCTGCGATCGTAACACCATAACTACTGCCGATAAAAGTTAAACCTGTCATCAACGCAATACCTACATAAGCTAATAAAATTGGTTCCATAATAAAATGTGTTTTTAAATTATTCTTTTATTGTTTTATTTTCTCGTTTAATTGTTATGCTTTTCTGAATGGCTCATAAGCCTTACCTCCACCTTCGAACTCTGCGTTCTTGTAATATTCCACGAAGATCAAACGAAGCGGGTGTACCAAGGAGCTGATCGTACAAAGAGCGATATTGATGGAGTGACCCACTAACAAGATCAACAACATACAGATCGCACGTGCCACGATATTCATACCGTCTGTCATCGTAACCGCCAACGTATTAAATACGCCACCCAAGATGGAACCGGTCAGACCGATAGCGAACAAACGAATGTATGATAACGTATCCCCCAGCAATCCGGAGGCCATATTGTACGTGTTCCAAAGTCCGGTACCAAAGTTCAAGAATACGTTCTTGCCCGGTGTATTGTACAAATAAGCGACAACCAGACCCAAGATGGCGATTCCGTAACATACCATAACGACAGCGTTCGGCAAGTGAACGTTTAACATCGGAAGTCCGAACGCCAATGCCAAGGATATGATCACGAACACCCAAGCGAACGGAGCGATACTGTGTTTCGTTCCTTTCTGTATCTTGATCTTGTAAGCAGCGACACATTTACCGAATATGATCTGTACCAAACCGATGACAATAGAGAATGTCATCAAGTTGTCGCTATTCACAAAGTAGTTCTTGATCTTTGACAAAGCCGGGATATCCGCCAAGGCCACTCCGAAGAAAGATCCCGTACAAGTACCCACCAATAAGGCGGCGAAACCTAAATACTGGAACAAGGTCAAATAAGGCTTGAAGTCCGGGTTCACCTTCTTCTTCAAGATCGTACAAGCGATCATGACCAGCAAACCGTATCCGCCATCGCCGAAACAAAGTCCGAAGAACAGCATAAAGAACGGGGCGAACAACGGGGTCGGATCAAGTTCTCCGTAATTAGGCAAGGAGAACATCTTCGTGATAGGCTCGTACAGCTTACTGAATTTATTATTCCGTAACTTGATAGGCACCTTATCCCCATCCTCGATCTCTAATTGCTGGAAGAAATAACCTTGCTTATCCAGCTCGTGCTCCAAGGCCGGAGCGTTTTCCGTCGGCACCCAACCTTCCAACAACATGAGCTTATCACCCGCTTGCCGATCTGTCTGCACTAACGCATTAGAAAGATTAAACTCGTCCTGCAGGTTCTTATCGAATTCCTCCAACGTTTTATAATCCTCCACGGCACGATGTTTCAGCTCATCCTCCACATTCTGGATATCCTTGGTACGTTGATCCAGACGGGCACGCAACTTCGCCAATCCTTGAACCGGCATCTTCGGACGTTCAGCGTCTATATCGATCAAGGTACCTTCCTTGGTAATCGTGATAAAATACGTTACCGATTGGAAGTTATTGATCAGAATGGCGTTATACAGCACACCCCATTCCGGCTCGTACTTAGCGGTAGGACAGGTAAAGAACGTAACATCGTATCCCGCTCTTTTCAGACGGTTGATATTCTGATAACTGAACTCACCCCATATTTCCATATAAGCCAGATCCTTCTCGATCGATTGCTTGGAAGCGATCAATTGCGCTTTCTTATCTTGCAATTCCTCTATCTTACGCACCAACTTCAAGCCTTCCTCTTTCGTCAACTCACGGGCCGGGGCAAACTTAACGTCTTTCTCCGCCGCATGGAGGTTCTTAAAGTAACGCATCAGCGTATTGATCTGTTTACGCTCAGCCAGAAGCTCTTGCAACTTCTCGTCATCCATCACGGAGTTTGTCTCCTTGATATGGACGACACCTAAGTCACGAAGCGTAGAAAGGAACGTATCATACTCCTTATGGTACACCATAAAGGCATATTTACTCATCTTTACTATCATACCTCGGCCTCCTCTTTTTCTTCTTTTGCCTTACGTTTCTCCTGATTGGCTCTCATGATCTTCTGTGAGGACTTAGAAAGACTCTCCTCGTCTTCCATAAACCGTTTCACCTTACGGATCGCATCCTTATAACCCGGAATCTGTACCTTCTCAAACAGGTTCACCTTCTGAGTGGTCTTTTTCCTAGCATGCTCCAACAACTCCAGCTTCATGCCCGAGAACTCCGCCTCGATACCGGTACGAGCCAGCTTTTTCAGCAACTCGATACCATCCGTATACCATGCGGGGGCATTAAAGAGACTATAGTGTCCGATCTCGAACTTGATCTCGTCCAATAACGGGACGATCACGCCGGCGATCTTCTTCGTGGAGAGCGTAACGTCCTTCACGGAGATCAGCTCCGGATTGAACTCGTTCCACAAAGCCACCATATTCTCATAACTCTGAATCTCTCGTTCTAGCTGAAGTTCCAATTTATTCACTTCGTCCTTGGTCCGCTTCACCTCGATACGCAGAGCGCTCTCCTTGCTCTTGATCGTAGGCAGGGAGCGTTCACGCATCTTCAGTTGCTTTTCCAATTGCTGAAGAGAGGTTTTATTATATTGAAACTTTATTGCCATGTTTATTTAATTTACTTCCAGTACTTATCAACCAATCCTTGTTTGATATTTACCTCCTCCGGGCTGAAATATCTAGCGAACAATCCCCAAGCTACGTCCAGCATCTCCGTCGTATCCAAGTTTACGTCGATAGCCAACAGCTTAGAAGAATAATCCTTGGCGAAAGACAAGGTACGGTTGTCGTAGTCGGTCAAGTCGAAACCGTTCTCCAGCTTGGTCTTAGCGTTGGCGGCATCGGCATACAAGCGTACGGCGGCGTTCATTACCTGTGGATGATCCTCACGGGTCTTCTTTCCGGTTACCAGCTGTTTCAAACGAGACAAGCTTCGGAACGGATCGACGATGACCTTACCCACATCGCTATCACGACGCAAATACAACTGACCTTCCGTGATATAACCCGTATTATCAGGTACGGCATGCGTGATATCACCACCGGATAAGGTCGTTACGGCGATAATCGTGATGGAACCTCCCGCCGGGAATTGAACGGCTTTCTCGTAAATCTTCGCCAAATCCGAATACAAGGAACCCGGCATAGAGTCCTTAGACGGGATCTGGTCCATACGGTTTGATACGATCGCCAAGGCATCGGCGTAGTTGGTCATATCGGTAAGCAATACCAAGACCTTCTCGTTCTTCTCCACGGCGAAATACTCAGCGGCGCTCAACGCCATATCCGGGATCAAGATACGCTCTACGGACGGGTCCTCGGTCGTGTTGATAAAACTAACGATACGGTCTAGGGCACCGGCGTTACTAAATGTATTCTTAAAGAACAGGTAGTCGTCGTTCGTCATACCCATACCTCCCAAGATAATCTTATCGGACTTTGCACGCAAGGCTACCATCGCCATAACTTGGTTGAAAGGCTGGTCGGGGTCGGCGAAGAACGGGATCTTCTGACCGGTTACCAAGGTATTATTCAAGTCGATACCGGCGATACCCGTAGCGATTAATTCAGAGGGTTGTTTACGACGTACCGGGTTCACGGACGGACCACCGATCTCGACCTCACGTCCCTCGGGGATCGGGCCGCCATCGATAGGCTCGCCATAAGCGTTGAAGAAACGTCCGGCTAACTGGTCACCTACTTTCAAGGAAGGGGCCTTCCCCATGAATACCACCTCGGCATTCGTACGGATACCTTCCGTTCCAGAGAATACCTGCAACGTCACCTCGTCGCCGATAATCTTTACCACCTGAGCCAGCTTTCCGTCTACAGAGGCCAACTCATCATACCCAACTCCCGTTGCTTTCAGCGAACAGGTAGCTTTTGTGATCTGGGTAATCTTCGTATATATTTTTTGAAATGCTTTTGTTGCCATAACTCTTTTAATTTTCGATTCTCTCCTTCAAAAGTTCATCCAGTTCCGTATTAAACTTCTTGAATTGGTCACTCTCATATTCCGAATAGTTCATCTGCTTAAAGATGTTGATCATCTTCTTAAAGTAGTCCATAACCTCTAGGAAGGTATCAAACTTAAACTCTGAACGGCAAACATTCACGACTCTATCCAGCATGAATTCCTGACGTTGCAACGGAGTAACCGCATCGATGGCATCGAAAGCATCCTGTTGCAAGATCACGAAGTCGATCAACTCGGACTTCCAGAATGTAACGTGATACTCGACAGGCACACCATCATCACCCAAGATATTGATTTGCTCGGAGATCTCCTTACCACGCAACATACGGGTCTTGATCTCGTTTACTTTCTCGATCCATTCCGGGGAGATATGTTTAGCGATGTATTCCTGAAACTCCGGATACTCGATATACTTGGAATAACTCTCGATCGGGTTTACGGCCGGATAACGTTTACGGTCGGCACGCTCCTGCTCCAAGGCATAGAAACAACGGGCCACCTTCTTCGTATTCTCGGTCACCGGCTCCTTCAAGTTACCACCGGCCGGCGATACCGTACCGATGAAAGTGACGGAACCTGTAGCGTTGTTTTTCAAATGGACGAATCCCGCACGAGCGTAGAAGTTCGCCACGATAGCGGACAAGTCCATCGGGAAGGCATCCGGTCCGGGCAACTCCTCCAAACGGTTGGACATCTCACGCAAAGCCTGTGCCCAGCGGGAAGTAGAGTCGGCCATCAACAGAACCTTCAAGCCCATGCTGCGATAATACTCGGCGATGGTCATCGCCGTATATACGGATGCCTCACGAGCGGCTACCGGCATGTTGGATGTATTGGCGATAATGATCGTACGTTCCATCAATTTACGTCCCGTATGCGGGTCTACCAATTCCGGAAACTCCGTAAAGACCTCCACTACTTCATTCGCACGCTCACCGCAGGCAGCGATAATCACGATATCCGCTTCCGCTTGTTTAGAGATAGCGTGCTGAAGCACCGTCTTACCCGTACCGAACGGACCGGGGATAAATCCGGTACCACCCTCAACGATCGGGTTCACGGTATCGATCGTACGAACGCCCGTCTCCAGCAATTTGAATGGACGGGGCTTTTCCTTATAACAAGTGATGGCTTTCTTTACCGGCCATTTCTGGATCATCGTCACGTTTACGTCCGTGCCATTTTCGTCCGTAAGGACAGCCATCGTATCATTGATGGTATATTGTCCGGCTGGAACCACCGATTTCACAGTATAAGATCCCTCGAACTTAAAGGGGACCATAATCTTATGAGGTTGGAAATTCTCGTCCACCTCTCCCAGCCAATCACCGGCGCTCACGGTATCGCCCGCTTTAGCCAGAGGCTTGAAGTCCCACTTCTTATCATTGTCCAACGCAAACGTATAATCGCCACGTTTCAAGAATACACCTTCCATCTTGTCCAAGTCATTCTGCAAACCGTCATAGTTGCGGGACAACATACCCGGACCCAGCGTAACTTCCAACATATGCCCTTGGAATTCAGCCTCGTCACCGACACGCATACCACGTGTGCTCTCAAATACTTGTACAAAGGCATTCTTACCTATCACCTTGATTACTTCCGACATCAGCTTCACGCCTCCGACAGAAATGTAACAGATCTCATTCTGAGAAACCGGACCATCCACCTCTACGGTTACTAGGTTGGATACGATTCCTTTTACAATTCCTTTCGTAGCCATAATTTATTTTATATTGTTTCTTTTAAATTCTTCCAACGCATTCTCACTACCCATCTTCATGGCGCCTACCAATTCACGGAAAGTCTTCTCGCCTCTCGCCTTATCCAAGGTTACCCAGCGCTCTATCATCTCCAATTTCAATAAATAAGCGAATACACTCTCTATGTCGAACGTCTTGAAGAAGGTATTATCGTCCAGCCATTTCCATTTCAAAAGATCGATTTTCTTCTCACGAACGATCAGATCGGTCTCTTCGGCGATGCGTTGTAACTCGGGCAAATATTCCACGGAATCGCCCAAGCCGAAATCACGGGCGTTCGACGTACGGATATTTTCCGCTATCTCATTATGCCCCACGATATAATTGGCCTTATCAAATCCATATTTACGGCAAGTGATCGCAGTAAGAACATTGTTGATATTCAAGTTAAGCTCGAACCAATCGGCCACGAACTTATTCCCACATTTCATGGCATATTCATAATATAACGCAGCCAAGCGGTCTTCCCATGATATATATTCTTTCTCACTTTTGGTGTCCTTAGCCTCTTCGGCTAGATACAGTTTAAAAAAGTCCACGAAATAAGGCGGGAGATTATCATTTTTGGGAATTTTTTCCTCATCCTTCAACGCTTTATATAAAGTATTGAACTCATCATACGTTATTCTTCCTCTTTGATCCGGATCGGAGTCCGGTCTTTTAGCGTGAGCCAGCAGATTTATATTATCATATTTCAAATAAAATAAATCAATCAGCTTTTTATCCTTAGAAGATAGCATATCCTCTATTTCCGTCCGGAACTCACAGACCGAATAGGCTAGTTTACTATCATCCAACGCTATGTTAGGAAGTCCGGAGATTAAGTAGTAATACTTACTCATATCAGAACAGCATTTCTACTAATTGCGGACGCAAGAACTCTTTAAAGAACTCGATGAACTCGTCTTCGCCAAACGTCACTTTATAAGACCCATCCGCCGGGATAATAGAGAAAGACGCTTTCTTTCCGCTTACCTTCTCGATCTTATACCCTTTCTCTAGCAAGCCTTTGGCATTGGCCTCAAAATACGCCTTCAAGCCATCGGAATCAGAAGCTTGGATAGTCAAGAACTCATTAGCGGGCCAGCTTTTCACAAGCTCAAGGATCACTTTCTGCATATAGGCGGGATCCATCAACGCCGCTTTCACATTCGAACTAGCGATATCACCAGTGATAAGGTTTGTCACCTCGCTCTTTAATGCCTCGACAGACTGGGTGGCGAACAATTTCAATTCGGCTTCCGTATTCTTCTTCAACTCGGCAGCTTGTTTCTCAGCAGCCGCTACGATACGTTTCGCTTCCGCTTCCGCATCTTTAAGAATCGTATCCTTTTGAGCATTGGCCTCGGCGATTATACGCCCCGCTTCTTCGTTCCCCTTCTCTACACCTTCCTTGTAGATCTTGTCTGTTAGTTCCTGAATCTTTGTATCCATTTCCTATTATGTATTTGAATTGTATTTTTCAATAGTAAACGCCCACAAAGTTATTATTTTTCGCGGATTAACATCAAAATAAGTGTGAAATCAAGCTAAAAAATAACACTAGTCAAGTAAAATTCTATTTACATTCGTCTATATTGTATTTTTGTTCGTCTATTTGTATCTTTGTGAGTCAAAATACAAAATTAACATGTTTACGATTAGAAAAGCGACTATTGATGATCGTTCTCTTATTCATGATCTTGCCTCACGCATTTGGGAGAACACGTATGGAAAGATACTTTCTAAAGAGCAATTGGATTATATGTTCGATATGATGTACGCTCCGGATAACATTCTTAAACAAATGGAAGAGTTACATCATCAATATTTTATTATATTGGCGGACGATATGCCGGCAGGCTATTTATCCATAGAGAAAACAGGTGAAAACACGTACAATTTTCAAAAGATCTATTCCCTACCGGAAATGCATGGCACGGGAATCGGGCGTTTTATCATCGAACAAGGTATTAATTATTTGAAGGAGGTACATACCGGGCCTTTCACTATAGAATTATACGTAAACCGTTACAATCCCGCCATAGGCTTCTACAGACATATGGGATTACGGGAAATAGGCACACGGGACCATCATATAGGAAACGGCTATTTCATGAACGATTATATCATGAGCATGGAAGTGGAGAATAAATAGACAGTCATCCCCTATTCATATATTTATATATAGAATAGGGGATGATGATTGTCAACGGGTCTTCCCTCTTTTCGGATTACGAGGTTTCTCTAGGATTCGTACACTACTAACTTTTACAGAGTAAATAACAGCGATCCTATCATTCTTCGGATTCTCAATCGCAAGTTGAGAGTTCCAGATTTTCTTTTCTTGTTTTTTATCCATAACGCTACAATTTAATAGTTCATATTTAATAAGTCAAACCTTGACTGTCTTTTTCTCTTTTCCTTCCGCTATCTCAACCAGATAAACCCCGGCGCAAATACAGATAATGGCGAACGTCTGTGTCCAACTGAAACGGTCTTGCCCGATCAATAGGGATGTAATCGTTGCCACGATCAAGATCAGATAGCCATAAATAGCCACCAACGTAGTTTTCAAATACTTCAATCCGATAGGAATCAACAGATAACTAATTACCGTAGGGAAAATAAGCACAAACATCAATACGGCAAAAGGCCACCAATGAAATGGCTCCGAGAATAAAGGAGCATGAAAGCCCTCTATCGGCAAAATCAATAGACTGGAAAAAGCGGCGCCCGTGAATGTATATCGAAGCATCGTCATCGTCCCTACTTTTTGTAAGATCCGCTGGCTTAATACCAGATACACGGCATAAAACACGGAGCTAGCCAGACATAGCATATTTCCATTAAAAGCGTCCGCCGCTAAATCGTCGCTTTGCTGGGTCAAGATGCAAACCAAGGCCCCAGATAAACCAATCAAGATACCGAGTATTTTCATCCAAGTAGCCTTTTCCTTATAAAAGAATACCATAATCAAAAATACCCAGATCGGTTGCAAGCTCGTGAAAATAGAACTCGAGACCGGCGTTGTCTTGCTAAGCCCCACTAAATAAAGAAACATAAAACCATAGATACCGATAGCGCCTAGTAAGAATAGCCACACCTTATCTTTCGTCGTAGAAACCTCCGGTTTCATAAACCAGCCGATCACCCAAAACGCCACGGCCGCAAACACGCATCGGAAAGAAGCGCCCGTCAACGGGCTCATCCATAAGGGAAGCAAGTATTTCAAGGCGTTCATATTCAATCCACTGAAAGTTTTTGAGACCACCATGCTAATATTAGCTTCTGTTTTCTTATTTTTCACTGTCTATCATTTTTTAGTTTTATATTCGTAAATCAAATTTTATCGTTGAAAAGGAACGAGTCTCGTTTTACATAAGCCCAGATCGTAGCGACCAGCGCAATACAGAGGTTAAAAATAAACGCGAATTGCTGGCTCTTGACATGGAGTATAGACTGGAAGAAATCGATAATAAACGGACAAAGTAATATCGCCAAATAATTCATCGCCATCACGAAAGCTAATGCCAATGTAACTTTCTCAGGAATGGCCGTACGAGTCGTTTTATCATAAGCGATTGGCTGGATAACACCATATCCAAAACCGATAAAAATACATCCCAATCCAATTAGCCATTCCGTACGAGATATCAAAATCAAGGCTATCCCTAAAGCGATCGCCAATAGACTGACAAATTTTGTCTTTTGCTTAAATAAATCAACGATCTGATTCAAGATAAAACCGGGAGCCATAATAGCCAAGAAAAACAATGAAATCATTAATCCGGAATTACCGCTTGTAAACTTATATTCCTTCATTAAAAACGGTAAGTTAAAGCTGACTATAATCACTAAATACGTAGCCAATCCATAAAAACACATGATTTGTACCAGATGCTTTATATCCACACCATATTTACCCGGAACCGTGACGGGATCTGCCGCAACAGGGGCTTTCACTTCTGATTTCGATACGATCGCCGGCTCATTCTCCATACTCCTTTTCAAGTATACGGAAAGTACGATGGAAATCAAGGGTAATAGATAAACGGCAAACGGTAAATGCCAATTCACCTCCGCCAGATATCCCGTTAAGATCGTGGCTAATACCAACGTTACATTTGTAATAGCAGAACTTAAACCAAATTGCTTCGTCCGGTATTTCCCGATAAAGAAACGAGAAATCAAACCGGTCGATAAGGGTACGATCAAGCCAGATCCGATTCCCATTAAGGCGCTCACCGCTATCAACTGCCACATCTTATTAGAGAGTAAGTATAGAATACCACTTAGGGCAAAGATCACCAAGCCTAATTGCAATAGACGTATCTCATTTACTTTCTCCGTTAATTTACCCGACAATATAATAAATGGAATTATCAATAACGATGGCAAAGAGGAAAGCATCTGAATATCCAGTTCCGTAGAATGAGGAAAAATAACGGAAAGTTTCCCTAATATCGGAGAAACCGCTAAACCCGGTAATGCATTTAAAGCGGAGATAGACCATATCCCTACCAGAGTTATAAGGGGAATTGTGCCCCGGCCTGTCTGTATTCTCATAAAGATTTAGTTTTACGTTTTTATCTAATCAAAACAAACATTTTATGTGAAAGTTCATCATTTTCGTTCTTTCCAAGAGGACTGGACTTGTATCGCTAATAAACCCCAAATAATGTAAATCCAAAAAACATTCCAATCCATAATCTGTTTTGGCATAAACGCTCAGTGGAAGCAGTATTCCATTGACTCAAATCATTTTATTAACAAAAAAACTAAAGAAAAATGAAAGACTCAAATTTCAGAAATGGCGATGCCAAAACAGCGATTTTTGGCTCAGAAGTGATGTTGACACCCTCTCCAGTAGATAAGATTCCTGATGGCCCTACAACCCCGGAGATCGCTTATCAAATGGTTAAAGACGAGACTTTCGCACAAACACAGCCTCGCTTGAACCTAGCTACATTCGTTACTACGTATATGGACGAGTACGCGACAAAATTGATGAACGAGGCTATCAACATCAACTATATTGACGAAACAGAGTATCCGAGAATCGCTGTTATGAACGCCAAATGTATTAATATCATGGCGAGTCTTTGGAATTCTCCCGAGCAAGAAAAATGGAAAACCGGAGCCTTGGCTATCGGTTCTTCAGAGGCTTGTATGCTAGGTGGTGTAGCCGCTTGGTTACGTTGGCGCAAAAAGAGACAAGCACAAGGTAAACCAACTGACAAGCCTAATTTCGTGATCTCTACTGGCTTCCAAGTCGTATGGGAGAAATTCGCCCAGCTATGGCAAATCGAAATGCGTGAAGTTCCCTTGACTTTAGACAAGACGACACTTGATCCGGAAGAAGCGCTTAAGATGTGTGACGAGAACACGATTTGTATCGTTCCTATCCAAGGTGTAACATGGACAGGACTGAACGATGACGTAGAAGCCTTGGACAAAGCGCTCGACGCATACAATGCCAAGACCGGTTATGATATACCTATCCACGTAGATGCCGCCAGCGGTGGTTTTATCCTTCCGTTCTTAAGCCCGGAGACAAAATGGGACTTCCGTTTGAAATGGGTTCTTTCTATCAGCACATCCGGACATAAATTCGGATTGGTTTACCCGGGATTGGGTTGGGTTGTTTGGAAAGACAAGAAATATTTGCCGGAAGAAATGGCATTCAGCGTAAACTATCTTGGAGCGAATATCACTCAGGTTGGTTTGAACTTCTCTCGTCCTGCCGCACAAATCCTCGGACAATACTATCAGTTTATCCGTCTCGGATTCGAGGGCTACAAACAAATCCAATATAACAGTATGGAAATCACGAAATACATCCACCAAGAAATCGGTAAGATGGCCCCATTCGTTAATTACAGCAACGAGGTTGTGAATCCATTGTTTATTTGGTACATGAAACCGGATTACGCTAAGAACGCCAAATGGACACTTTACGATTTGCAAGATAAATTGCAACAAAGCGGTTGGATGGTTCCAGCGTATACACTACCGAAGAAGCTGGATAACTACGTGGTTATGCGTGTCGTAGTTCGTCAAGGTTTCAGCCGTGATATGGCCGATATGTTATTAGGTGATATCAAGAACGCTGTAGAGGCATTGGAGAAACTTGAATATCCGACTCCTACTCGCATCGCTCAAGACAAAAACGTTCCGGTTAAGGGTAAGGTATTTACTCACACCGCAATGAGCAACGCTAAGAAATAAAAACAAAATTCATCAAGGCGTGCATGAAAGGACTATCAGTGTTTTCATACACGCCTTCTTTAATCCAATTCATATATGGACAAAAAAATAACGATCGCCCAAATAAAGGAAGTAGCTCAACAGGCTTACGATCTTTACAAGACAAATACGGATGGTAAGAATGCCGATTACATTCCTTATCTGGCGAATATCAATAAAAATCTATTCGGAATCAGTATTTGCCTTTTAAACGGACAAACCATCGAGGTGGGGGATTCCGAATATCGTTTCGGTATCGAATCCGTATCGAAAGTACACACCGCTATCTTGGTACTGCGCCAATACGGAGCGAAAGAATTATTGGAGAAAATTGGTGCCGACGCTACCGGATTGCCATTTAACTCCATCATCGCTATCCTATTGGAAAACGACCATCCTTCTACCCCATTGGTAAATGCCGGCGCTATCACGGCTTGTAGTATGGTGAAGCCTGTCGGTGATTCCAAACAGAAGTGGGATGCTATCGTAGCCAATATCACGGATTTATGCGGAAGCGCACCGCAGTTGATCGACGAACTCTACAAATCCGAGTCCGCAACGAACTTCAATAACCGCTCCATCGCTTGGTTGCTAAAGAATTACAATCGCATTTATGACGATCCGGATATGTCTTTGGATCTGTATACCCGCCAATGTTCTTTGGGTATCACGGCTAAGCAACTATCTGTCGCTGCCGCTACGGTCGCAAATTTAGGTCTTAATCCTGTGACAAAGAAACAAGTATTCGATGCAGAGTTATCTCCGAAGATCACTTCCATGATCTCTACCGTAGGTTTTTATGAACACACCGGTGATTGGTTGTACACTTCCGGTATTCCCGCAAAAACTGGTGTAGGCGGTGGTGTCATGGGTGTACTTCCCGGACAATTCGGTATTTCCGCATTCGCTCCTCCTATTGACCAAGCTGGTAACTCTGTAAAGGCACAGCTTGCTATTAAGTATGTAATGAATAAACTCGGATTGAACGTGTTCAACGGTCACCGTGTGACGATCGTTGACTAATAGACAGAATCAGTTTAAACGAGAAGTAGTATAGAAAAAGTGTTTCATTACGATGGGCTGTTATACCATCTAAATGAAACACTTTATTTTTTGTATCAATAAAAATCGGATCAATTCTCCGACACGACCCAAGCCGAATCGTATACTTCCGTATTCGGGGTCTTATAATACATATCCTTTTCTTGAGGAATGCTTAATTTATAGGTCTTCCCACCTGTCACCAACTTCCGATCACGGAGCCAAGGATTAAAACGTTTCAAGTCCGCATAAGTGATCCCATGCTCTTTAGCGAAGGCCGACAGATTCTGTATATCTTGGCTTACAGCCACGTCTACGGTAGGGATCGGCTTATACAGGTCACGGGCACGAAGCACAAAACCGTATTTCGACGGATTCTCGAAAATTTGCTTGATCGCCATGATTCGATAAATATAACGGGTAGTCTCCTCCACCAGCCAGAGATCAAAGGAGGAATCCGCATCTTGTTTGACCAGCTCACCGGATATACGTCCCATGCCGCCATTATAAGAAGCGGCTACCGCCGCCCAATCTCCATATTTCTTATAGGCGGCTTTCAAATAGCGGCAAGCGGCCCCAGTAGCTTTCTCCACATGGCAACGCTCGTCGACCGTCGGGGTGATTGTCAAACCATACTCCCTTGCCGTGCCCTCCAGTAATTGCCACATCCCGACAGCACGAGCCGGAGAGGATACACGGGGGTCCAAATGGCTTTCTATCACCGCTAGATATTTGAAATCATCGGGAATGCCGTTCGCCTTCAAGATCGGCTCGATCACCGGGAAATAACGGTTCGCCCGCTTGATCAGAAGCATCGTCGTAGAATGGAAATAAGTAAAGCTACTCAATTCACGGTCATAGGCTTCCCGCATATCATAGCGGGTAATATCGATTAGTTTCCCACAAAAAGGAACCGAGGACGGAACATCCGGAGACAGGGTCATGGACGAGACAACCGGACGGCTCTCTATCACTTTTTCCACGTCATTCGAACTCATCGAGATACATGCGGTCAAGCAAACGACGCCTCCACATAAAAAACTAGCTAAATTATTCTTGGATATTCTCATTTTCATCTTGAATTGTTTTAGGTCTAAGAATGTTTATATCGCCTTTTTCCTTGTACTTAATGCCATCGGAACCTTCGGCTTCTATCACATAAAAATACACACCCGGCTGAACGTATTTACCGCCCTTCTTTCCATCCCATCCTTGGGCCGGATCTGTCCAGTAATACATCTGTAGGCCCCAGCGATTAAATATCCATGCCTTAAATTTCACCAACGACTTATAGGCAACCCGGAACTCATCATTAATTCCGGGCGTGGTACCCGGGGAGAATGCGTTCGGTATCATCAGATAAGACTCCGAGATATCAATCTGAACCTCATCTTCCGTGCTGCAAGTAGTGCTTTGGTCGCTTACTTCCAACTTGATGATAAAAGTCCCGGATTGGTTGAACGTATAATCCACCTCCTCACCCGTAAAACGAACAACCGGATTATCTTCTTCCCCTTGCCGATAGATTTTCCAATTAAACAGGGCGGCTGTCGGCGTATTCGCGATAGCCGAAAATTGAACAGTGGCGGGAGCGCAATAACCGCTCTTCGTCGTATTCATATTCGGGGCCTCTTGCTCAATCAGCAACGTGTCTATATGAGCATCTACCGCAGCGGCCTGATATTCATCGATACAAAGCGTAACCTCCTTTCCAAAATGACGAGCGAAATAATCGCCTTTCACACAGATCTCCGTATCACACCAAGGAGCGGGAATGGATTTACCGAACAAATTGCCCTCGATGACCGCCGTCTCTTGTTTAGAGGTATATTCTTTTTTATCCGAATTATATTCCAATGTATTATAAATAACATCAAATTGGCGAGACAGTTCACGTCTTGTTCCCGTATTCGGCCAATAATAATAAATAGGTTGGATCGTACCTGTCCCAGCCAAGACCAATCCGCTACATGGATCGCTATTATCGGAGACATGCAGGTTGGATATGTTTAAGGTGTATTTGCTGTAATCAACGATCCAGACGTAACGAGATACGGCTCCTTCCTCGACAAAATAGCCATATCCCTCCTCTACATTCCGAATGGTGGAAGTAGTTCCATTTTGGGTGGAGGCCACCTTCTCGGCCTCCAATCGCTTGGTTTTATAACGATACCATTGATGCGAAGAAGAAGATGATGAGGTATAACTAATCGTCACGTTATCCATTCCATACACCAAGTAGACCTCAAGTCGCTCGGCGGAATCGCCGGAACTCTGCGTGGCTTTCATCGGGCTACCACTTCCTCCCGTCACCACATACTGGGCACACGAGACAGCCGCTACAAACACAAAACTTAGCGATAACAGTATCTTTCTTAATTCCTTCTTTAGCATATATAGTCTAAAAATTACGGTTCCAAAATTAGGGAAATAAAAGGACATACGTAGCATGATAAGCAAAATTCACTATCTTTGTCACAAAATACTCCGAACAGCAAATGAACAAGATTAGTATATACGCATTGACGTTCTTTTTAAGTTTATCGAGCGTAACCGTTTATTCCCAAAAGAATAATAAGCAAGTTATTTTTACTAACGAACAAGGGAGCGATATATTTTATCATACCATCGAACGCGGACAAACCGTATACGCCATAGCGACCATGTATGGCGTAAGCGTAGAGGATATTTATCGGTTGAATCCGGAAAGTAAAGAAGGGATCAAGGCCGGTTCTACGTTAAGAATCCCGCAGAAGGACTCCGCTATCGCACCTTCCGGCAAAGCAGATAACTATACATACCATACGATCCAGCCGAAAGAGACCTTGTACTCTTTATCCATTAAATATTCAGTGCCCGCTACGGATATTATCGCCGCCAATCCGGGTCTCTCCACATCGACCTTTACGATTGGTAAGAATATCCGGATCCCGCCGACACGACTGGAAACCTTGCCTACTACGGAAAAAAAGACCGTACAGAAGGAAATGGAATATACCATACAGAAAAAAGAGACCATGTACCGTATCTGCCGGAAGTTCGATATTTCCAGCGTGGAGCTTTTAAGACTCAACCCCGAGCTGAAAAACGGAGTGAAAGCGGGCATGGTTATCAAGATACCGGTAGCCAGTGAAGAAGTGATCACCCAAAACATAAGACAGCCGGAAGAGCGTGAGGTGAACGCCCTCCTCTCTACTCCTAAAGATATAAAGAAGGTGAACCGTATCCAAGTCGCCTTATTGTTGCCGTTCATGACGAACGAGACAACGCAATCATCTGCGACCTCCCGTTTCGTGGAATATTACGAGGGATTGCTATTGGCGGTCGACAGCTTGCGAAATATGGGAACCTCTATCGAGCTATCGGTATATGATACTGGAAACGGTACGAAGAAAGTCAAGGAGATATTGAAAGAAGATGCGTTATCAAACGCTAATTTGATCATTGGCGCCGTACAGAACGACCAAATCGGATTGATCGCTGATTTTGCCCAAAAGCATAATATCAAATACGTGATCCCTTTCACCTCCAAGAATGATGATGTCTTGTCAAACGCAAATGTTTATCAAGTAAACACACCTCATTCCTATTTATACTCCAAGGCGGCACAAGCCGGATGCGATTTATTCTCGGATTACAATATCATACTTGTCAATATAAAGGATAAAGAAGAAAAGCCGGAATTTATCAAAGCCTTCAAGACGGAGATGCAGCAACGCGATATCCCGTTCAAGGAAGTAACTTATAAAGGGGATACTTTCGCCACGGATATAGAGGCAGCCATGGTAAGGGACAAGCGGAATGTGGTATTGCCAACCTCCGCCTCCTTAGATGCGGTGAATAAGATCAAGGCACCGCTCCGTATGCTTTCCGAGTTGAAAGAGGAGGAGAAAGAGCCTTATATGGTCAACCTATTCGGTTATCCGGAATGGCAGACCTATACAAGAGAGTGTCTGGAGGACTTCTACGCATTGAACACCTATATCTATAGTAATTTCTATGCGGACAACTTATCTCCGGAAGTCCATAGCTTTTATTCCGATTATAAAAACTGGTATAGCAAGAATTTAATCAACACATTCCCGAAATATGGAATCCTAGGCTTTGACACGGGTATGTATTTCCTAGGCGCCATCAATAAATATGGCTCGAACTTCGAGAATAATTTAGACAAGATCCATTATAAGAGCATCCAGACCGGATTCGATTTCCATAGAGTGAATAATTGGGGCGGTTTTATCAATACGAACTTGTTTATTGTACATTACAAGAATGATTATACGGTAACCCGCAGTGAGGTAAGATAATTGATATGATGACGAAAAAGATATTTGTAGCGATATTTCTGTGCATGGCAAGCTTATCGATTTGCCATGCGCAGAAAAGTACTTTTAAGCAAGAGCTTGCGGTTGGAGCGTCCTTCGGATTAAATTTCTCTAGCGTAAGTTTTGCCCCAAAAGTCCCTACGAAGATGAAACTTGGGTTTAACGGGGGAGCGACGATACGTTGGAATACGGAACCCAATTTAGGCATACAGGCGGAATTGAACTTTACCCAACATGGATGGGAAGAGAAGTTTGAGGAGAAACCTCAATATAAATATAGCCGTACGGTAAACTATATGGAGCTTCCGTTCTTGACGCACATCCATTTCGGAAGCAAGCGAGTGCGTGTATTCGTCAATCTAGGGCCTAAAATCGGTTATGCGCTGAGCGAAAGCACGGAGTCGAACCTTAATGGCGAGAACCCGAACGCGAACCGTCCGGACGAACAACATACATTGGAAGTCCAAAAGAAGTTCGATTGGGGGCTTTGCGGCGGACCGGGAATCGAGCTCCGCACCGGAATAGGCTCTTTCCTGTTGGAAGGTCGTTATTACTATGCGCTGGGCGATATGTTCAATAGCCGTAAAGGAGACACATTCTCTAAATCTTCCAGCCAAATAATATCCGCGAAACTAACCTATCTGATTCCCATCTTTAGTAAATAAGGGGGATGGACTCGTGATATCGTAACAATCAATTGAAGATCTGTGCCGCAAGTAACCTCACACAAGGGATAAGAACGGTGGAAAGTATAGCCAAGCTCCGGACGATCTAATCTTTTAACACCTGTGAAGAGATCTTTTCACGCTCGTGATACGATCGTTTCACCCTTGTGAAAAGATCATTTCACATCCGTGAAAAGATCTTTGGATACAGGCGTACAAGCTACTTCCGATAATACCTTTATCCAACAGGAAGGTTCTACAGTAATAAATCATGAATACAATGGGGAACGCATCTAACGATCATTATTGTTGAGGTGACCTACGATAAAAGAAAAGGCCATCCGTCACGGACAGCCAATCTCATTGTTAACCTTAAATCTAATACCATGAAAAACACAGTGCAAATATAGAGACTTTATGTTATGCAGCATAATTTTCCAACAAGAAAAGCCTGATCATTAACTTTATTTAAGACAAACATGCTATACAACATAGAATTCAGCTCTTTTTATCTCGTTTTTTCTATTAATAGCGAAATACTACCACTATAAATATTTCTTACCTTTGCATTTATAAACATAAATATGGATTAATATAAGAAATCATGCTAATTATAGGTATAGCGGGCGGGACTGGTTCCGGGAAAACTACAGTGGTAAAAAAGATCATAGAAAGTTTACCTCCCGGTGAGGTCGTATTACTCCCTCAAGATTCTTATTACAAAGATAACAGCCATGTGCCGGTAGAGAAACGTCAATATATTAATTTCGACCATCCCGACGCATTTGATTGGCCGCTCCTCTCAGAGCAAGTCACCTTGCTGAAAGAGGGGAAATGCATCGAGCAGCCGACTTATTCTTATCTTACCTGCTGCCGATTGCCCGAGACCATTCATATCGAGCCTCGTGATGTTGTCATCATCGAAGGGATCCTCGCTTTATGCGACCCTCAATTACGAGACTTGATGGACTTGAAAGTATTTGTCGATACAGATTCGGACGAACGTCTTATCCGTGTGATCCAACGGGATATGATCGAGAGAGGACGCACGGCGGAAGCGGTAATGGAACGCTATACCCGGGTACTAAAGCCTATGCACCTGCAATTTATAGAGCCTAGCAAACGATATGCCGACCTAATTATACCCGAAGGAGGAAGCAACCAGATCGCCATCAATATATTGAAAATGTTTATCGAGAACAATCTGGGGCTTCCCCATACAGATAATCAATAAACCAATCGTTCCGACAGGGATCTCCCCAATATAAATGCGTGTACCCCGCCAATACGTTCTTGTAGCGATATAGCGGGGTATCCGTTTGACCTCCTTTCGCCGTAAAGGCTTTCGCTACCGAAGGCAGCGGACTTTCCATAGGCACGATCCGGGAATAATGGAACTCATGCCCTCGTAAGACATCATTCTTATAGCATAAAGTCCGATACCCTAAACGTAACTTCATGTTCTCCATCGTGGCGGATTGCGGTAATACACCGGCCATTGGATAGGCATTCCCATCCGTACCGATAATCTCTTTACAGAGATACATCATCCCCCCACATTCCGCCAGCAACTTGCCCCCCACTTCCACAAAGGAATGAATCGATTCACGCATCCCGGAATTCATGCTCAACTCCGATAAATATAACTCGGGATATCCACCCGGCAAATAGACAAAATCGGCCTCCGGTAAACAATCATCCCTCAATGGACTGAAATAGGTAATCTTGCCTAGAGTAGATAAGAAATGTATATTTTCCTCATATGAGAAATTAAAAGCGGGATCACGGGCGATGGCTATATTTAAGTTTGCCTTTGAAACAGTCCTCATGACTTCCTTAACCTGAGGAACTGGCTGTCGCTCTGGCAAAGCCGTGATTGCCAACAGGCGGTCTATATCCACATGCTCCTCCACCAAGCAAGCAACCCGGTCCGCAAACTCCTCAAAGCAAAAATCCTCATCCAACGACAACCCCAAATGCCGGCTCGGGATCTCTACATCCGCACACTTCGGTAGATAGCCTAACGCTTCCACACCCGCATCCTCACACGCTTGTCTCAAGAAAGAATAATGACTCTCCGACGCCACGAAATTAAATACCGCCCCCACGACATTCAGATCTTTCCGAAAATTCCGGAAGCCATAAAGCAAGGGAGCCACCGAATAAGCCGTACTTTTAGCGTTCACCACCAATACGATCGGTATCCGCAATAAACCGGAGATCTCCGCACTACTCCCTCGCATGGCATCGTAGCCATCGAACAGCCCCATCACCCCTTCGGTCACGGCTACATCCGCATTCGAGGTATACCGGGCATATAAATCCTTGATATGCCCTTCCGACATCATGAAACCATCCAAATTCACGGAAGCGCAACCAGCCGCCATTTTATGATGACGAGTATCTATATAATCCGGCCCACACTTAAAAGGCTGCACCCGTAAAGAACGATTTCTCAAGGCACGAAGCAATCCTAAGGTAAAAGTAGTCTTCCCGCTTCCCGACGAAGCGGCACCTATTAGCAAATGAGATCTCATGTATTCTGTTTCTAATATATCTGGGAAACAAAGATATGAAACCAACTCGTAAATGTAACATAGAAATAACATAAATTCTTGTTATACTATAAATCGATCCTATTATATTCGCTGCATGAAACAAAAAGAATAAGTAGTTAGTGAAAACAAGATTAACCATATTATATAGTATTTGTTGCATATCAATGTTTCAGGGCACGACTTTTTCCCAAACAAGCACTTTTACCCACCGGAACGACAGTTCCAGTCTAGCGCCTTTATCTACTTGGGGAAGAATCCAAAGACAAACCGACAAGATAATTACCAGCAATGTTTTCCAAATGACCTATATCGGGGTACCGTTGATCGTTAGCGGTTTGATTATCAAAAATGAGGACGATCATTTTCAGAGTTTGCGCAATACATATATTCCAAATTTCCGATACCATTACGACGATTACCTGCAATATCTACCTGCCGTAGCGATGCTTGGCTTAAAAATAGGCGGTGTACAAGGAAGAAGCTCTTGGTCCCGAATGCTCGTATCCGAAGCCATCACCGCCAGTATCATGGGAGCAACCATCAATACGGTGAAACATACGGCAAATGTCACCCGTCCGGATGGTTCGAACAATCATTCTTTCCCTTCCGGGCACACGGCCATGGCATTTATGGCCGCCACCATGTTGCATAAAGAATACGGGACGACCCGTAGCCCTTGGTATAGTATAGGAGGCTATACGGTAGCGACCGCCACGGCCGTATCCCGTATGCTCAATAACAAGCACTGGCTATCGGATGTAATGGTTGGTGCCGGAATCGGGATCTTATCGACCGAGGTCGGATATTTTCTAACGGATCTGATCTTCAAGGACAAAGGTATCACCCATAGCTATCTGGGATTCGAGACATTCAAATACCAGCGAAATCCCTCTTTTTTCGGAATCTATATGGGGTTTAGCTTGATGCCGACAAAGTTTAATCTGGCTCCGGATGTGCGATTAAAAGCATCGCCGGGAAGTACGGCCGGATTTGAAGGCGCTTGGTTCATGAATCGTTATATAGGCTTCGGCGGACGCATCTCGGCGACAAGCATGCCTTTATCCCTTACGAAACCCTTGGCGAATCCGACAGTTCCCGGTACGACCTATCAAGTGAACGCCCTAAAATCCGATCCTCTCGACATGATCGGCGGATACATCGGCTCCTACCTATCGTATCCGGTGACCAATCGATTTCTCTTGGGCACGAAACTGCTAATCGGATGTAATTACAGCCCAGCCTCCCGAATATCAGCATTGGGCGTGGAGGAAGGCAAACCGGAAACGATTGAGAAAGAGATCGTAAACACGAATAAAGCGTTTAATATAGGATATAGCACAAACGCCTCTTTCTCATACATATTGCATCCTAATCTAAATGTGCGGGTATTTCTCGATTATACTTTTATCCCCTCACGATTCGTATCATACATAGCCAACCCCCAAAAAGAAACCGATCGCTTCGAGCATCATAAGACCTTACAGACCTTGACGCTCGGAGCATCGGTAAATATCATGCTTTGGTAGATTTAAAAATCAATATTGCTCCTTCTCGTTCGGGAAGTCTTGAGATTTCACGTCCTCGATGTACGCTTGTACGGCACGGGTAATCTCCTCCCCTAAATTAGCGTAGCGACGTAAGAAACGAGGAGAAAAGCCTTGATTGATACCGAGCATATCATGCATAACCAACACTTGACCATCTACGCCTCCACCGGCGCCAATGCCGATAACCGGGATCGTAAGCTCCGAAGCGACACGAGCCGCCAACTCCGCCGGGATCTTTTCCAACACCAAGGCGAAACAACCTATCTCCTCTAGCAAATGGGCATCCTCAATCAGTTTCTTAGCCTCGGCCTCTTCACGGGCACGTACCGTATACGTACCGAATTTATTGATCGATTGCGGCGTCAATCCTAAATGTCCCATAATTGGAATACCGGCACACAAGATACGTTCGATAGATTCCCGAACCTCAGCCCCGCCTTCCAACTTGATACAATCGGCATGCGTCTCTTTCATCACCCGGATAGCGGAGGCCAAGGCTTCTTTAGAGTTTCCTTGGTACGTACCGAAAGGCAGGTCTACCACCACCAGCGCACGATTCACCGCTTTCATGACCGATTTACCATGGTAAATCATCTGGTCGAGCGTAATCGGCAAAGTGGTCACGTTTCCAGCCATTACGTTAGAAGCGGAGTCTCCCACCAAGATCACATCCATTCCTGCTTGATCGATCAATTTCGCCATCGAATAATCATAGGCGGTAAGCATGGATATTTTCTCGCCACGCTGCTTCATCTCTATCAGGCGATGTGTGGTCACCTTTCTATTATCATCTACTTTTGCGACAGACATATTATATTTTTATTAATTGTTTCGGCCGCAAAGGTAAGTATTATTATTTATTTTCAAGACAAACATTCACGGCACTTAAGCCTCTGTCGCCACGTTCAAGGTCGAACGTCACGATATCGTTCACGGAGATATCATCCACAACATTGTTCACGTGAAAGAAATACTTTTCCGTCCCCGACAAGTCACGGATAAACCCGAACCCTTTTGCCTCATTAAAATAGTCTACCCTGCCCCTTAAGATAACGGGAGCCACATCCTCTTTCTTAGGAGTCGAGATCAAGATATCTTCCTGATTTATCTCTTCTTTTTGACGAAGTTCGGGAGGGACAGAGGTGATCATCCCATTTTCATCCACATAAGCGATCATGTCCTCAAAGCTAGTCGCCTTGCCGGACGATTTTCTTTCCTCTTTCCTATTCTGTTTCTCTACTCGGCGGGCTTGTTTCTTTTTCTCGTTTTCACGTTTACCAAATGATGCGTATTTTGCCATACAGTCGATTTTAATTTATACTAGGGCCTCACGTTCCGTGAAGCGTTGTTTATACTAACTTAGCGTGAGAATTGATGATTAAAGGAGAGATCCGCTTAATAATAATATAAAAAGAAGAACTATGTCGATAATGATTCTAGACTCAAACTTTCGCAAAGATAATAAAATAAACGGAGAAAACCTTATAGATCCTCTCATTTAAGAATAAAAAAACTTACTTTTGCATCCTATACCAAAAAGCATTTATGAAACTACTTTTTTTTGATTTAGAGACTACCGGCATAAAATACTGGAGAAATGGCGTCCACCAAATAAGTGGGGAGATCGTAATTGATGGGGTTACGAAGGAATCTTTTAATTTCAATGTCTGCCCGCATCCCCAATGTGAGATAGAGGAAGAAGCGCTTCGTATTTGTAACGTGTCCAAGGAACAGATACAAGCTTATCCTCCCATGCGAGAGGTGTACGTTAAATTTGTGAACATGCTGTCCAAATACGTGGACAAATTTGATAAAAAAGACAAGTTCTTCCTCGTTGGATACAACAACGCCTCTTTCGATAATCACTTCTTGAAAGCCTTCTTCGTACAGAACGGAGATAATTATTTCTACTCATGGTTCTGGGTGAACTCGATCGACGTAATGGTATTGTCTACCCAGCATTTGATGCGCAAACGGCATGAGATGACAGATTTCAAGCAGGAAACGGTGGCAAGGGCTTTAGGCATACAAATAGATTCCGCGAAATTGCACGACGCATCCTATGATATTCAATTAACCAAAGAAATTTATAATAGGATATCCTCCCTCTCATTTATGGGTTGATTGATTCTTTTTATAAATTATCGTTTTTGACTATAGGTTGATTTAATTATCTTTACGGCGTAGAATCAATTTTTAAGATGTCTGTGAAACATAGTATCCGTATTTTCTTCTTTATTATCGCTCTCGTATATACAGGTTCCTTGACTGCCCAAGAAAAGGCGTATCCGAAAAACGGAGAGGGCATCACTCTTTTTCTCAAACGCTTCAACCGTACCGGCGGGACGTATCAGAAAGAGTTTATCGGGCTTAATAAAGGGAAGTTGGGTAAAAATAACACTCTGCGCATGGGCGTAAAATATACCTTGCCTCCGCTCGCCTCCGCCCCTCAGAAGAAGAATTATCAGCCCCTATTCGGCAAGTCGCTAGCCAGTTACAAAGTAACCTCTTCCGATTTAAAGGGAGCTTGCTTTTATCTGGTCAGCGGTCATGGCGGTCCGGACCCCGGGGCGATCGGTAAAATGGGCTCCCATGAATTGCATGAGGATGAATACGCTTACGACATCATGCTACGTCTGGCACGCAATCTTTTAACGCGAGGCGCAAAGGTACATATTATCATCCAAGACGCAAAGGACGGAATACGTGACCAGCAATTCCTCAATAACAGCAAACGGGAAACTTGTATGGGTAGTCCGATCCCCCTCAGCCAAGTAAGCCGTCTGGATCAGCGTTGCGCCAAGATAAACAGCTTGAGCCGGAAAGATAAAGAAACTTATAAGAGAGCGATATTCATCCATGTGGACAGCCGGAGCCGGCATCAAAGGACCGATGTCTTTTTCTATCATAAGCCCAAGGATCAAGCGAGCAAGCGCTTGGCTAAAACGATGAAATCCACTTTCTCGCGCAAATACAACCGCCACCAGCCGGGCCGGGGATTCTCGGGCACGGTAGACGATCGTAACTTATATGTATTACGTCACACGACCCCGACCTCCGTATTCGTCGAATTGGGCAACATACAAAACCAATACGACCAACAACGGATCATCCTCAGCAACAATCGGCAAGCCTTGGCCAACTGGCTTTGCGAGGGTTTTGTCACGGATTATAATTATTATAGGAAGTAGCATCCCTAATGATCTATTATACTAACACATATCCTGCGGCAGAAATGTTATATGAGCGATCTTAACAGCAATGTAACATATATTTCATTTCTCCGAAATAAGAATATCCGTTCTTTGCCAAAAATAATTATATTTGTATATGGAGAGCCGTAAGGCACTCTTTTAAAAACAGAACAGCTTATGGCAACAACTCGTATTCTTGTAGTGGATGATGAAGAGGATTTGTGTGAGATCCTTAAATTCAACTTAGAAATAGAAGGTTATGAAGTAGATACCGCCTATAGTGCGGAAGAGGCATTGAAAAAGGATCTGACCGTTTACAATTTATTATTGTTGGATGTCATGATGGGAGAAATCTCCGGTTTCAAGATGGCACGTATCCTGCGACAAGATGAGAAGACGGCCAATACCCCTATCATCTTCCTCACGGCCAAAGATACGGAGAACGATATGCTCACAGGGTTCAATCTCGGGGCGGACGACTATATCTCCAAGCCTTTCTCCATCCGCCAAGTGATAGCGCGTGTTAAGGCCGTACTAAGAAGAACTTCCGAGAAATCAAAAGATAAAGAGATTGAGAAACTCGAGTATGAGACATTAGCTCTTGATACGAAACGCATCAAGGCTACGGTAGACGGGGTGGAAGTTCCATTGACCAAAAAAGAGTTTGAGATACTAAAACTTCTATTGGAAAATAAAGGGAACGTCTTCTCCAGAGAGGAAATACTGTCTCGCATCTGGAAAGACGAGGTATATGTTCTAGACCGTACCATCGATGTCAACATCACCCGGTTACGTAAGAAAATAGGTCCTTATGGAAAGAACATCGTAACTCGCTTAGGTTTCGGTTATTGTTTTGAATGCTAATATTGTCGTGAATCATGGTAAAGATAGATGGTGAGAAAAGGCACCGGATACCGTTTAGCCAACGGCTTTTCTGGTCGGTCTTTTTTATGTTCTTGGGCTTTACGGTCTGTTTCCTGCTATTCCAATATCAGCGGGAAAGGGAGTTCGCACAAGAAAAGTTGAACAATGTGTTGAGTAACTATAATTACCAATTATTCCGCAAATGCCAACAAAGTACGGACATCAACAAGACCGTAATAAGTTTCATGGACGACATCCCTCAAAAGGATTTGCGGGTAACCATTATAGATCCATCCGGCGACGTATTGTTTGATAATAGCGGGACGGACGAGTTTAATAACCATAACGACCGGAGCGAGGTACGCAAAGCCCGATTATATAATGAAGGATTCGCTATCCGTTCCTCGGAATCTACGGGAAAAAGGTATTTCTATTCGGCATCAAATATAGGAGGTTATATTTACCGCTCAGCCCTGCCCTATGATCCATATGTAAGAGGGATATTGACGGTAAACAAGGACTTCATTTATTTCATGGCATTGATGACCTTGATTTTCTTCTTTGTCCTTTCCCGTTTTACTTTCAGCATAGGTAAAACGATATCCAAACTAAGGGATTTCGCCTTAAACGTAGAGAAAGATCGAATGCCTGCGGTCGATTATGTTTTCCCGAATGATGAGCTAGGTGATATCTCACAGAATATCGTAACCTTATACCATCGGCAACAGAAAGCGAAAAACGAGTTATCCATGGAACGGGAAAAGCTTATCAAACATTTCCAATATTCCAAGGAAGGCTTCGCTATGTTTACAAGTGAAGGGCGGGAGATTCTTTCTAACATCCTATTCATTCAATTCATAAATGTCATATCCGACACCCAGATCCACCAAGTGGAAGACGTTACTGATATAGCCGAATTAGAACCAATCCGTACCTTCTTGAATAAGAATATCCGGAATCTGAATCGGAAAAAGAAAGTATTAAGAGAGTCCGTGACTATTGACAAGAACGGTAAAATATTCTTGATCGAATGTATTTTATTCCTCGATAATAGTTATGAGATCTCTATTAATGATATATCCCGTCAAGAAGAAGAAAGCCGGATGAAACGACAGCTTACGCAGAACGTCTCTCACGAGCTAAAAACACCGGTCAGCAGCATTCAAGGGTATTTGGAAACAATCCTATCCAACCCAGATTTGAGTCCGGACAAACGTCAATTTTTCTTGGAACGTTGTTATTCCCAAAGTACCCGCCTTACAGGATTATTACGAGATATTTCCGTATTAAACAGACTTGACGAGGCATCCGAGATGTTCGACCTCACGGAAGTAAATATCACGAAGCTTATCGCCGAGATACAAAAAGAATGCTCCCAAGATATGGAAGAAAAACACATCACGTCGGAAATTATCCTCCCGGGAGATCCGACCGTGTTCGGGAATAACTCCCTACTCTATTCCATATTCCGGAATCTATATGACAATGCGATCGCTTATGCGGGAGAAAACATAAGGATTACCGTCAACTGCTATAAAGAAGATCCTAAATATTATTACTTTAGCTTCTCCGATAATGGAGTGGGTATCCCGGAAGAACATATCAATCGCATATTCGAGCGCTTCTACCGGGTAGACAAGGGACGCAGTCGTAAGATCGGAGGAACCGGATTAGGATTATCCATCGTTAAAAACGGGGTTAATTTTCATAAAGGACAAATATCGGCGAAGAGCAGTCCGGGAAAAGGGGTTACTTTTTTCTTCACTTTGAAAAAGAAACTATAAGGCAGACCTCTAAAATTCCATAACATACGCTTGATATTTAATATTAAAATGTATTTTTGTATTGAACATCATACAATATCATGAGAAATACCTATTTAGTATTATTTATCTATTTAATGATCCCAATGTTTTCTTTAGGGGAAAACACCTATACTACCCAACAAAGGGAAGACAGCCTTTTATCCCTATTAAAGTCCTCGCCAGCCATAAATGAACAGATCGAGTTATATAAGGATTTAGCGACAATGTACAGGCAAATGCCCAAGGAGATTGTTTACCTAAACAAAATGGCAGATGTGGCAAGCTCCACTTCGAAAGGTCATGCTTCCTTATATTACGCATGGGCCAACTTATCCCGCCATTATTACAATATACAAAACAGGGATAGCCTGATTTACTGGTCGCATAAGATAGATTCATTGGCCGCGGCCAAGAATGAGGTTCCGGACGCATTATTCGATGCGCGAGGATTCATTTGCCAAATGGATCTATGGGACGGCAATTATGAGTTAGCGATGAACGGGGCGATCAGCCTATACAACTATGCCCGTGATACAAAGAGTGAATATGGATTGATTTGTTGCAATGAGAACTTAGGTTTAATCTATCAAGAAATACATCGGGATAGTGATGCGATAGTAGCTTATCGGGAAGGTCTCGATTTATTACAGAAACGAGGTGACAATCCGAAATTCGAGATGCAATACATGGGAAACCTCATCGAATCTTATCTACGAACCGATCATTTCACCGAGGCCGAGGAATTATTAACCCGTTACGATGAAATGATCCAAGATAGGGAAAGAGAGAATGAAGAACAAGGCACCGCATTCCCCGTGGATCGTTGCCGTGCGCTAATGTATGTTTTTTATGCGGATATGTATGTCCTTCAAGACAAGCCCAAGAAAGCACTGGAGACCTTGTTGAAGGCGACACCGATCGTAGAGAAAACCGGAGATGATTATACGGAATTCTGCTACAACTTCGTTTTCGCCAAGTATTACTATTTAATAGGTAAGTATGGAAAGGCGCTGAATATCATAGACACAAATAAATTAACAGAAGAAGATATACGAACCTCGGAGCTGAAAGTCGAGATTCTCGAAGCATTGGGACGTTATAAAGAAGCGCTCGCATTTAGTAGAGAAGTTGTAGAACATACCAAGATGTTGCATGACGAGGCCTTCAACCGGCAGATCAATCAGCTCCGGACATTACATGATCTAAACAATCAAGAGATGCAGGCATATGAACTACAGCTACGTGAACAACAACTGCATACCCAAAGGTTGTTAATGATTATTCTACTCGTAGTATCGATCGTTCTTTTAGTGATGCTATACATCGTATACAAGTCCTATCGCTCCGCACGCCGCTACCAACGAGAACTTATGAAAGACAAGGAAGCCTTAGTAGAGTCCGAGCGTCAACTTCGTACAGCCAAAGAGATAGCGGAACACGCCAACCAGATGAAAAGCACGTTTATCGCCAATATCAGCCATGAGATCCGTACGCCACTTAACGCAATTGTCGGCTTTTCGGAATTAATATCCGATGAATCTATTTCCGCTGGCGAAAAGAAAGAGTTTTTCTCCATTATCAACAATAACTCTTATTTATTACTTAATCTGATAAATGACATTCTTGACCTTTCTCGCCTAGAATCCGGGAATATGAAGTTCATTATAGAGAAGACAAGCTTATCAGATTGTTGCCGGAACGCTTTGGCAAGTGTAGAGCACCGGGTCTTTCCGGGTGTTCAATTGACCTATACACCTTCTAAAGACCCCTTACATATCCAGACAGATTCGATACGTCTCCAACAATTATTGATAAACTTATTGACCAATGCCTGCAAGTTCACGAAAGAAGGAGAGATCAACCTATCTTATCAAATAGATGAGGACAAGCAGCATGTACGTATCACCGTAACCGATACCGGATGTGGAATACCGGAGGATAAGCAGAAAGTCATATTCGAGCGTTTCGAAAAGGTAGATGAATACGCGCAGGGTACAGGCTTAGGGTTATCCATCAGCCAAACGATTATCGAGCATTTAGGTGGCTCCATTCAATTAGACCCGACGTATAAGCATGGAGCCCGGTTCATCGTACTCCACCCCTATAATCCTCTTGATAATCCATCATGACGTAAACCACGTCTTGAAATCCGGCTACCAGCCCGGTCAAGAATACGGGGCGAAGTAGACGCGGACAGTCTCAATAAAACGAGGACGCTCCTATAGCCTTACTGTAGTACCATATAGGAAGTACTACAGTACTTCTTCGAAAGTACCGTAGTACTTTTATTATGATTACTTGAGTACTTCTTTAGGAGTACTGGAGCATATCTATAGAAAAAGGCTTCACATGCCCTCTATGACACATGAAGCCCCTTTTGTTATCCCATATAAATAATAAGAATCGTTGCCGTTAAAAGCAGATCAGCACTTAATGCTCAACTGCCGCAACACCTCACGGATCTTCTCATACGTGACGATACGTGTAGGAACCAAAGGCAAACGAAGCTTATTCTCGATAAAGCCCATCATATTTAACATACTCTTCGCTCCGGCAGGATTTCCATCCACGAACAACAGGCTGAACAGCTCCGTGAAGCTGTGATGGATCGTACGTGCGCTATCATAATCACCCGCCAAGGCCAGACGTACCATACGGCTAAACTCACGAGGGAAGGCGTTACCGATCACGGAGATCACTCCCACCGCACCTAATGTCATTAAAGGGAAAGTAATACCATCGTCACCGGAGATCACGTTGAAACGGGCCGGCTTGTTCTTGATGATATCATCCATCTGGGTGATATTGCCGGAAGCCTCTTTCACGGCGATCACGTTATCGAACTCACGGGCGATACGAAGCGTAGTCTCGGCCGTCATGTTCACGCCCGTACGCCCCGGTACGTTATAGAGTACGATCGGTAAATGAGTAGCGTTGGCGATCGCCTTGTAATGCTGGTAAATCCCTTCTTGGGAAGGCTTATTATAATAAGGTACGACCGAGAGGATAGCGTCGATACCCTCGAAATTATCGGTCTTCAACTTCTCGACAACCGACCGTGTACAATTACCTCCCACGCCTAATACGATAGGGATACGGCCCCGTACACGAGTCACTACCAAGCTTATAATGTTTTTCTTTTCTTCTTCCGTAAGTGTAGGGGTTTCCGCTGTAGTTCCCAGCACTACCAAATAATCCGTACCGTTCTGCACCTGATAATCCACCAGCTTGCCTAACGCCTCGTAATCTACACTCTCATCTTCCTTGAATGGCGTGATCAACGCCACACCCATTCCTTTTAAATTTATGTCTGCCATGGGGAAAATATTCCTTTTTGTTATTTAGCACTGCAAAAATAAGGAAATTATATCATTTAGCACGGATGGAACGCAAATAAAATAATATCTGTCCGAATAAATACTGAATATCGTCCTTATCTGTTACAGTCAAGCCTAAGTCGTACCATTCTTGGCCCGGATACTTAATCCCGACCTTGAAGGCGGATGGATGCCGGAGAGCGATGTATTGCAAGGCATAACAACCTGGCCGGGTGATATCGATCAGGATATCCGCCTTGAGAGCGCCCACCTTTTCCAAGACACTATCGGAAGGGAATCCCCACGCGTTGAGATCGTTCTTTATATGTACAGGAATATTGGAATCGTCGAAAGGAATATCCGCTCCTCCGGACGGCACATACACACACGTCTTGATGTCCTTCTTCGCCTTGCGCAAAGGCTCCAAGGCCCTCATGACGTCCTCGTGATCCTCTATATTATACAAGACCAAAAGCGAACGTGCCTCATCCAAGGAAAGGGAACGATGCGGACGTCCCCCGGCATCCGACACTAAAGCCTGTATCTTCTTCTTGATAAAATAATTCGTAAACATTTATTCCAGCATATTTAAGAACGCATCCTCGTTGATAATCTTCACACCCAGCTTCGCCGCTTTCTCCAGCTTGGCCGGTCCCATATTCTCGCCGGCAAGGATATAATCGGTCTTCCCCGAGACGGAGCCGCTATTCTTGCCGCCATGTTGCTCAATCATCGCCTTATACTCGTCACGTGAATGCTTGGAAAATGTCCCGCTGATCACGATCGTCAATCCTTTCAACTTCTCGGAACGGTTCGCCAATTGCTCCTCGGAAACCGCCATCCGCAAGCCCTGTTCCTTTAATCGGTTCACCAACGTACGGTTCTTCTCGTCCGAGAAATAACTCAATACACTCTGGGCGATCCGCTCGCCGATCTCGTCCACGGCTACCAAATCCTCTAAGGACGCCTGCTCCAATGCCTCGATCGAATGGAAAGCCGAGACCAAGCGTTTAGCGACCGTCTCTCCCACGAAACGAATCCCCAGACCGAACAAGACCCTCTCAAAAGGAACTTGCTTGGATTCCTCCAGACTCGACATCAGATTCCGGGCGCTCTTCTCCGCCCACCGTTCCAGACGCAATAAATCGGCAACCGTCAACGTATATAAGTCCGCCGAGTCTTTTACATAACCGGCGTTGTACAAATCCTCCACCGTTTCCGGGCCTATATTGATATTCATCGCCTTCCGGGTCACGAAATGCTCTATACGCCCCTTGATCTGAGGAGGACAGCCCGACTCGTTCGGACAGTAATGCGCCGCCTCTCCCTCCGGACGCACCAAAGGAGTCCCGCACTCCGGACACACACGGATAAAGCGGACCTTATCCCCCATCAGCATCGAACGAGCCTCCACGTTCACTCCCACGATCTTCGGGATGATCTCCCCGCCTTTCTCCACATACACTTGGTCGCCGATATGCAAGTCAAGCCCCTCGATAATATCGGCGTTATGCAGGGAAGCCCGCTTCACCACCGTCCCCGCCAACAATACGGGCTCGAGGTTCGCCACCGGAGTGACCGTCCCCGTCCGTCCCACTTGGAAAGAGACCGAGTTCAAGCGAGTCTCGGCACGCTCTGCCTGAAACTTATAAGCGATCGCCCAGCGAGGGCTTTTCGACGTAAAACCTAAGTTCCTCTGCTGACGAAGCGAGTTTACCTTCAACACGATTCCATCCGTCGCCACGGGCAGGTTCTTACGTTCCACATCCCAATAAGCGATATAATCGAATATATCCTGTAGGCTCTGGCATTTACGGATCACGTCCGGAATCTTAAAACCCCATGCGCGAGCCGCCTGCAAATTCTCATAATGCCCTTCGGCCGGCAGGTTCTCACCCAATAAATAATAGAAATAAGCATCCAGCTTACGGGAGGCCACGATAGCCGGATTCTGCTGTTTCAACGTACCGGAAGCGGCATTGCGAGGATTGGCGAACAAGGGTTCCTCCTGCTCCTCCCGTTCCTTATTCAAGCGATCAAACTCCGCCCAAGGCAGCAATACCTCGCCACGGATCTCGAACTCCTCCGGAAAATCAGAACCCCGGAGTCTTAATGGAACCGAACGGATGGTCTTGATATTCGCCGTCACGTCATCACCACGAGTACCGTCGCCACGGGTCACGGCACGCGTCAAGCGTCCTTTCTCATAGGTCAAAGAGATAGAAGTGCCATCATATTTAAGCTCCGCCACAATCTCGAAAGGCTCATTCAAGGAGCGGACCGTACGATCATAAAAATCTCGGATCTCATCCTCGGAGTACGTATTACCCAACGAAAGCATCGGATATTTATGTACCACTTGCTCAAACTCTTTCGAGAGGTCGCTCCCCACCCTCCGGGTCGGGGAATCCGGATCGGCGAACTCGGGATGCGCCGCCTCCAGTTCCTGCAACTCTTTCATCATCTTATCAAACTCAAAGTCTGATATTGTCGGTGCCGAAAGCACATAATAATTATAATTATGCCGCTCCAGCTCATCACGCAGGGCTTTTATCTTTGCTTCGACCATATTAGTATATTAATTCTACGTTGTCTATCCAAAACGTATTTCCCGGAGAGCCGATATAGGCCCCTCCGTGGCTGGAGGTGAACTGCAACACCATATGCGTAGGTGCCTCGCCCGGCTCCGCCCAGCCTACCTCTTGGATAGGAACGCTTTTTCCTTTACTATTTAACGTATAACGTTCCTCTACTTGTATACGCATATACGGTTTATATTCGGGCTTGGATGTTATATTTCCATAAAGGATCGGGTAAGTAGCGTCATTTACCCAATCAGGGGTAGATTCCGTATAGCGTTGCACCATCGTACCGACCCGCTTGGAATAAACATTCCCTTCCTCGTCTTCCCATCGTTTCTGCAACAACAAGATCACCGCCAAGGAATCCTGCCCGGCCACCGTACTCTTACGGCTGAACCCCGTACTACGTACCCGATTCTTCTCGGGAGCGGCTTTCACCTTATAATCAAACCGCAACGCTTTCGGCTTCTTGGAGAAAGGCACTCCTGATTGTAACATCGCTTGGGGGTTTTTTGTTCCCTTGATCGGCTCATGCACCGTACCCAAGAAAACGGAGCCGGCGGCGATCACCTCGATATCCACCAAACCGAAAACCTTCACGCTCTCATAACGGGTCTCCATGCGGGCGCACATCCCATCCCCCCGTTTCTCCGGGAAAACAGACGTATTGGTTTTCACCACTCCCGCCACTTTCGCCATCACGTTGGAAGTAGCCCACGGAGAACCGCCCATATTACGAAACGCCGTATTACCGACAATCGTATCCGAGGGCCCCAGCTCATAAAGCCATTTCGTATTTCCCCCGATAATGCCAGACTCATGAATCTCACGGACAATCCAATTATCCATGTCTCCATAAGCGAAGGGCACCACATTCTCCGATGTCACCCCATCCCCGTCCGCAAGAACCACGGACAAAGGCATACAAGCGATTGCCAAAAATAACGCTTTCTTTCTTAAACTCAAACCCATCCCTCTATCAATTTAATACCTATCTAACCCTTTTATTTATAAGCTATAGCCCCATTCCTTCAAGGCCATGCCCCAATTTTCCTCTACGAGCCGGACCGTACGATCCTCGTACTTGTATTGGTTCTTCTTGTAGCCCTTCTTCTTGCCCAGATACTTCTCTATATCCGCCTTAGACTCCTTAAAGCCGGGTAAGTTTAATGACCCGTAAATATTTTCCGTCATGGCGAAAGCGTCTTTCTCGAAATCCTCGAACTTCACTTCCACCAGATTGCCTTCCGGTATCAGGTGCTTCTCTTCCTCGTACTTGTAGAAAAGACGGCGATATACCTCGATGAAGTTCGCCTCGATCTGCTCGTTCGTGATATCCTGCAAACGCAATGGCTGGATCGTATTCGTAAAGAAACTGCGGGTACTCTCGAATACCGTATACGGATTTCGCTTCAAGTAGATGAACTTAGCGTTCGGGAACATCTCCAGCAATGTCTTCACACGCCCCGTATGCGGTGGGTTCTTGCTCAAATACTGCGTACCGTTCGTATTCCAGAGGGAAACCTTAACCAGACGCATGAAAGTATCCATGAAGATCCGCCGCTCCTCCTCCGTGATATCGTTAAACAATAAGTAACGATCGCAATACTCCATCCAGCGTTTCGGGAAGAACCAGAAATTATAATATGTATAAGGCATCATGTTCGACAAGGCGAACTCCTCCTCTTGCGGAAGATCCACCTTCAACTCCATATTATCGGTCGGACGCTTATCCGGCATCAAGAAAGCCATGTTCTTCTTGAAGAAAGGCTGCCCCCAGAGCATCAGGTGCGGGAATACCGTCTGGTACGTCGTGGTATAACCGAAATGCTTATCGCAGGCGAAGATGTTATGAACAAAAGTCGTACCACTCCGCCAATGCCCCAAGATAAACAAGGGGTCCATCTCGAGCGGCTTATCGGCCAATTTCTTGAACCGGCTATCCTCGATCGGCTTCAAGGCGCTCAACAGGCGGCAAACACCGGTCGTAAGGCGATACTTACCCTTAAAGCCCTTGTCTATCTGCTGCCGGGCCGTCACCTTCCTGAACGTATCCCAATCCGCCCCGACCAACGTATTGATCGGTAGCTTATCAAACTCCAACAATCCCATATCCTATCGTTTTTCCGTTATACATTTCACAGATACGCCCTGCCGGCCCAACTCCTCACAAACCTTACGGATCGCCTCATAATGCTCCTCTCCGATTCCCATCTCCGGGAGGTTCAAGGTAGCCAAAGCGTCTTCCGTCACCATATCTTTAGCGTCCACACGGTCGATGATCATACCCACGGCGGACGTATTATTCGTAATCGGATCGATCAAGATAAACGAGCCGGTCTGCTTATTCCTCCTATACGGATCGAAGAACAACTCCTTGCCGGTAGTAAATACCACACGGCCGATCTCGTTCAGCTCCAGATGATCCACGGAAGACTGCTCCATCGTGTTCACGTTCACCTTATAGCGGATACTATCCACACGGGCACGTGTCGTATGAGTGGTCTGCTTGATGTAGAACTGCTTGTTCACGTCCATGGCTTCCTCATCCATCCACACCAGCATGGCCTCGAAATTACGGTCGCGGATCGGCAAGTTATCCGGGTGCACCAGCATCTCCCCACGGGAGATATCGATCTCGTCCTCCAAGGTGATCGTAATACATTGAGGCGGGAAAGCCTGCTCCAACTCACCCTCGTAGGTGACGATGCTCTTTACCTTCGAGGTCTTCCCGGAAGGCAACGCCATCACCGTATCTCCCTTACGCACGATACCGCTAGCCACCTTGCCGCTAAACCCACGGAAATCCAGATTCGGGCGCAACACGTATTGCACCGGATAACGGAAGTCCTCGTAGTTACGATCCAAGTCGATAGGCACGTTCTCCAGATAATCCAATAAAGACGTACCCTCGTACCAAGGCGTACGATCACTCTTCTCCACCACGTTATCGCCATCCAAGGCCGATAAGGGGATATACGTGATATCCGGGATATCCAGCGGCTCCACGAAACGTTTATAATCCGCCACGATCCGGTCGAACGTATCCTTGTCGAAGTCCACCAAGTCCATCTTATTCACGGCCAGTACCACATGTTTGATCCCCAGCAAAGATACCAGATAGGTGTGACGGCAGGTTTGCGTGATCACGCCCGTGCGGGCATCCACCAAGATGATCGCCAGATTCGCCGTGGAACCACCCGTGATCATATTCCGGGTGTACTGCTCGTGCCCCGGGGTGTCGGCGATGATGAACTTACGGTTGTTCGTGCTGAAATAGCGGTAAGCCACATCGATCGTGATACCTTGCTCACGCTCGGCCTTCAAGCCATCCAGCAACAAAGCGTAGTCGATATGCTCGCCGGCGTTGCCCATACGCTTGCTGTCACGCTCCAAGGCATCCAACTGATCCTCGTATATTTTCTTACTATCAAACAGCAATCGGCCTATCAAGGTCGATTTGCCATCATCCACCGAGCCGGCGGTCAAGAATCTCAGCAGGTCCTTCTGCTCGTCCTTATCTAGGAATTCCTTTATATTTAATTTTGTATCTGCCATGTCTCTTCTGTGTTAAAAATACCCTTCCCGTTTCTTCTGCTCCATACTAGCGTCTTGATCGAAGTCGATCACACGGGTCGTACGCTCGCTCTTCGTCGTGGTCATCATCTCCTCCACGATTTTCTCGATCGTATCCGCCTCGCTCTCCACGGCGCCGGTCAGCGGCCAGCAGCCCAACGTACGGAAACGGACCATACGCATACGGATCTGGTCCCGGTATTGCTCCGGCAAGCGGTCGTCGTCCGCCATGATCAAATTACCGTCGATCTCCACGCACGGACGCTCCTTGGCGAAATACAGGGGAACGATCGGGATATTCTCCAGACGGATATATTGCCAGATATCCAGCTCCGTCCAGTTCGATAGCGGAAATACACGGATGCTCTCGCCCTTATGCACACGGGCGTTATAGATATCCCACAACTCCGGGCGCTGGTTCTTCGGGTCCCATTGATGGAACTTATCGCGGAACGAGAAGATACGTTCTTTCGCACGGCTCTTCTCCTCGTCACGGCGGGCGCCGCCGAAAGCGGCGTCGAACTTATATTTATCCAAGGCATGAAGCAAAGCCTGCGTCTTCATCAAGTCCGTATGCACCTTGCTTCCATGCGTGAACGGGCCCACGCCCGCGTGGAAAGCCTCCATATTAGACTCCACGATCAAGTTCCAGCCGAATTTCTTCGCATAAGAATCACGGAACTCTATCATCTCCTTAAACTTCCATTTCGAATCGATGTGCATCAACGGGAAAGGAACCTTACCCGGAGCGAAAGCCTTCTCGGCCAGACGGACCATCACGGAAGAATCCTTCCCGATGGAATAAAGCATAACAGGATTCTCGAACTCGGCGGCTACCTCACGGATGATGTGGATAGACTCGGCCTCCAGCTCCTGTAAATGACTTAACTTGTAATCAGACATATCTTTTTTCAGTGTTTAATTTCTACTTTCGGTATGATCAACTCCAACAACCGGCTCACGGATTGCTCCACGCTCAATACGGAGGTATCCAAGGACAGGTCCGGACGCTCCGGCGCCTCGAACGGGGCGGAAACCCCGGTAAACTCCTTGATCTCGCCTTTCCGGGCCTTGGCATACAGGCCTTTCACGTCACGGCGTTCGCACTCGGCGAGCGGCGTACTTACGTAAACCTCCAAGAAATCCGCTTTACCGATGATAGCGGACGCCATCTCTCTCAACTCGTTGTTCGGGCTGATAAAAGCCGCTATGGTTATAACACCCGTATCGACAAACAGTTTACCCACCTCGGCGATCCGGCGTATATTCTCCACCCGGTCCTCCGGCGAGAACCCGAGATTATTGTTGATACCACTACGGATATTATCCCCGTCGAGGATGCGGCAAAGCAATCCCCGTTTATGCAACTCACGCTCCAAGGCGATAGCGATCGTGCTTTTCCCCGAGCCACTCAAACCCGTGAACCACACCATCACTCCCCTTTGCCCCAGAAGCGCCTCTTTATCCTCACGACCCAGCATACGGTCGAAAATCGGATAGATATTATTTTCTAAAACTTCCATATCATAGGTATTACAAACACGGAGATCAAGAACGTGATCAAGTTCAAGGGCAGGCCCACCTTCACGAAATCCGTGAACTTATAGCCTCCCACGCCTTGTACGATCAGGTTGGTCTGGTAGCCGATCGGCGTACTGAAACTAGCCGACGCCGCCATACAGATCACGACAAAGAATGGGGTCGGATCAACGCCTAATTGCGTAGCCACCGACAAGGCGATCGGGAAACTCAATGCCGCCGCGGCGTTGTTCGTGATCAACTCCGTAAATATATTGGTAATAATAAATATAATCGCCAGCAACGCATACGGTCCTAAATCGTCGGCCATACTAATTATATGGCGGGCTATCATGGAGGCAAAGCCGGAATTCTCCATGGCCTTGCTGATAGCGAAGGCACAAGCGATCGTTATCAAGATATCCCAAGAGATGTATTTCGTGTATTTCTTCGGCGGGAAGATCTTAGTCCACGCCATGATGATTGTCGTAATGCAGACAAAGAAGAACATATCCAAGCGCATACTTGGAACGGCCTCTTTCACGACTGGCAACTCTCCTACCGTCGCCCCCGTAATCATAAAGATCAACAGTCCTAAAGCCAGCCAACGTTTCTTCCTCGATACCGGCTCCGTTGCCTCATTACCATTCGCCAACATCAAGAAGACACTAGACTCACCCCATGTAGGGATAAAAGAATCGTCCGCCCACAACACCAAGGTATCGCCCTCATGCAACACCACCGTATCCAGATTACGGGTAAAACGCTGTCCGCCGCTTTTCACCTCTTTCACGATCGCCCCGTAATGGCGGGTAAAGTTAAACTCTCCCAAGGTCTTGTTGATACCCGGGAAGCGTGCGCCCAGCACGGCCTCCACCCGGTGGAAATTCCCGGGATTCTCATCCTCCCCGTCTTCGGATACCGTATCCGTCCTCGAGTCCGGAAGCAGTTTATTCGAGAAAGCGAACAAATATAAAATACCGGCGATAGCGATAAAAATACCGACTTTCCCCAGCTCAAACATCGTAAAGCCCTCATATCCCGCCTCCAGAATCATGCCGTGCACCACCAGATTCGTAGAAGTACCGATCAAGGTACATATACCGCCCAATATCGTGACATACGAGAGAGGGATCAAGAATTTCGTGGCCGGAAGCCTCACCGCCTCCGCCCATCGCTTGATGATCGGGGCAAAAATAACCACCACCGGCGTATTATTCAGGAACGCCGACACGAAAGCCACGGGCGGGAGCATCCTCGCCTGCGCCTTGAAGACGGTGGTCTTCCCCTCGGGAAGCAGTTTCTTGATCAATTGGCCTAAAGCCCCGCTCTGCCGCACTCCCTCACTGACAAGGAAGAGCATGGCTACGGTTATCATCCCTTTATTGCTAAAGCCCTCCAGCATCTCCTTGGGAGTAAGAATGCCTACGCAGAGAAAAAACACGACCACTGTCAGAAGAACCATTCCCGGCCGCATCTTATCCCATACCAAGGCTGCGATCATGCCGATCAGGGCCAGCAACACAAACACTATATCAAAATTCATGTATTTACTTTTAAGAGCGCAAAAATAATAAGAATACTCAAGTGCGCACTCCTTTCGCTAACCTATTTTTAGGATTATATGGGATATAGACCAATAATGATTGATTCTGGGCCAACTTATATTCTTACAAGGTAGTCTTCTAAATTTCGTTCATAACCAAATAAACAAGAATGCATTGTACGGCTTGTAGAGACGGAGCATGCTCCGTCTCCCACCGCTGACAATAACTTAAAATACACATCTCCCTCACTTCACGATAAACCACGGATTATGCAAATCTTCCTTGTTATAGCGAAGCGGGGTCTTACCGTCGATATGATATATGTCGCAACCGGCAGACTTGGCGATGGCGTGGCCGGCGGCGGTATCCCATTCCATCGTCGGGGCGAAACGGGGATAGATATCGGCCGAGCCTTCCGCTACCAGACAAATCTTCAAGCTGCTACCGCTACTGATCAACGTAACAGGCTTTCCCTGCTTGCGGAGATTATCGATGAAAGCGGTGGTCTCCTCCGTTTGGTGAGACCGGGATGCCACTACCACGATTCCCTGATGCGCCAGCGCCATCGGCAAATGTATCGCCCCCTGCTTCATCTCGTCCATCGAGGGCTGGCTACTGCTATCGATTCCCGTAAACTTATAAGCACCCACAGAGGAGGAGGCGAAATACAACTCCTTCCGGACGGGCACATAAATGACGCCCAACACGGGCACACCTTTCTCCACCAAGGCGATATTCACGGTAAACTCGCCGTTTTTCTTGATAAACTCTTTGGTACCGTCCAGCGGGTCCACGATCCACAGCGTCTCCCATTTGGAGCGCTCCTTGAACGGGATCTCCTTTCCTTCCTCGCTTAAGACCGGAAACGGGGTAACGGACAAAGCGTTTGTTATCAATCGATGGGCCGCCTTATCCGCCTTTGTCAACGGCGAGTTGTCTGCTTTTCTCTCTATCCCGAAGTCTGATTCGGGGTCGTTATAAATATCCATGATCGACTTGCCTGCGTCTACCGCGGCACGGATCGCTATGTAAAGATAATTGGCGTAGCTCATCATCACTTCTCGTTTTATTATTTGTTAATAAGCAAATATATGGAAAAAAAAATAAATTAACGCCCTGTCGCCTGTAAATATTCCGTACGTTTGATCAAATAAGCCGTATAATCACCCGTATACTGGTCACGGCTTTGCTGGAGGAGCGATTGGGCGTCCAGAAGATCGCTCAGCGTTACCGTGCCCGCCTTATAATAGTCCGTATTAAGGCGGACATTCTCCTCGGCCGTCGCTATGGACTCCTCCGAGAGCTTGACTTGCTTATAAGACTCCTCCAGCTCGTTCCAAAGCTTCCGCATTTGCACCAACAGAAGCTCATTGGCGTTTTGGCGGGAATACTCGGCCGCCTTCACCTGAAGCTTTTGCTTCCGGATGGCGTGCGAGCCGCCCCACCAATCACTGATCGGAATCGCTACGGTAGCGAAAACCATGCCGAACGGACGGTCCTTATCCAGTAAGTTGTGATACATATACCCGGCTCCGATCCCCACGGTGGGCAAGTATTGCCCAACCTTCAGCTTTTGTTGAAGACGGGCGGCCTCCACGTTCTTCTCCAGCAATTTATAAGAGAGTGTCGTAGGGAGCGCCTCCTCATGGCTCACCCGGTAAAGCTCCGGGGAGGGCACCTCGGCGGGCAGCGTGAAATCGATCTCGAAATCATCTTCCCCGATACCGATATATTGAGCCAGCACCATCTTGGAAAGGCGCAAGCCGTTCTCCACCCGCAGGCGGTCGCTCGCCACGCCGTTCTTTTTCAACTGGACTTGCAGTAGGTCATTACGAGTCGTCACGCCGGCGCCGACCGCTACCTCCACATCCTTATAAAGACTCCCCACCAAGGATTCCACGATCTCGATCGTCCTTAATTTCTCGTGAAGGGAGATCCATTGCCAGTAATACCGCTCCACCGTCAGGGCTACCTCATCCTCGGATTGGCGCATCTGGTAACGGCTCACCTCGAGCGCCAAGTCGGCCAGCTTATTGCCGTTCACGATCTGTCCGCCGGCGAACACGGGCTGGATAGCGGTCACCCCACCCAGCAAGCCGTCATCCATCATCGACAACTCGAGAAGGCCCGGTATCACGCTCATATCCATCATCCCGTGGTTCGCCTTGAATGCCGTTCCCACGGCGCTGACATTCGGGAAGTATTTCGTAAAGGCCTCCTTTTTTCCTTCCCTCGCCCCTTCTACGTCTAAGCGGGCGTTCTTCATCTTCGCGTTATTCTCCAAAGCCATTTCCCGGCATTCTTCCAGCGATAATGTCCGCTGGGCGCTCACGGTCCCCACGCATAAGACGAGGGAACCGACGATGCCATATATCCATCTTTTTATCATCTCTTTTTTCCGCATATATTCATTCCTATATTATATCCTAATCCACATCCGTATCATTCATTTATTCCCGAATATCTTCCAATAGAAAACAGGCAGGATGATGACCGCCAAGATCATCGAGAAGACCGTTCCCGAGCAGATCACCACACCCATCGGCATCCAAAGGGAACTGCCGCTGATGATCATGGGCACCACGCCCACGGCCGTTGTAGCCGAGGTCAGGAAGATCGGGAGCATGCGTCGCCGGCCGGCGTCGAAGGCGGCATCCCTCGGGCTATAATGCTTATGGAGCCGCAGGTCTTGCGCATGCTCGAATATCAAGATAGCGTTTCGCACCACGATACCGATCAAGCTGATAACGCCCAAGACGCACGTCAAGCTGAAATCGATATGGAACGCCCACAAGCCCAGCGCCGCCCCGAACAAGGTGAGCAGCAACGAGGACAGGGCCGCCAACGCCAAGCCGATCTTCTTGAAATTGACCAACAGGAAGAAGAAAACAATGATCACGGCGATCGCCAAGCCCTGCATCAGCGGGTTCATCGTCTCGAAATCCAGCTCCTTGGCTCCACCGTACTCGTACGTCACGCCCTCGGGCAAGGTCGGGATAATATGGCTTTCCATGACTCGCTCGATCCGTTTCTGCATAGCGTTCTGGTTGGTCCCCCGGGTTACCTCGGCGAAGACGCTCAAGGTACGCACGCCGTTGCGACGGACGATCTGCCCCTCATTCCAGCCTCCCTCGATCGTGGAGACTTGCCGGAGCGGGACGCTCACGCCGGGGACGATGGTGGGAAGATACTGGTCGCCGACCTTATCGAACGCGTCACCCTCCCCTTTCTTATCGGATCTCAGCTGGATCGGCAAAGCGTAATCGCCTTCCCAGAGGGAGCCAACCGAGAGACCGTCGTAACGGATCGCCAGATCGGCCGAGGCCATCGCCTTCGTGATCCCGAGGCGGGAGGCTTCCACTGGGTCCAATCGAACCCGTACGTCGGGTAAGGCCTCCTCGTAATTGGTGTGTACCCAGACCAAGCCGTCCATCTCACGCAACACGGCCATCAAGGAATCCCCAGCCTGCTTCAACCGGGCGATATCGTCTCCCATGAAACGGATCTCTAAAGGAGAGGATACGTTTTGGTAATCCAGTTGCTTAAACTTCACGTAGGCGTCGGGGAAATAATCGGCGTACCGGTCCGTATAATCATCCAACACGCTACGGGTGGCCTCTATCGAGGCGGTGTTGACAATGAACTGGGCGTAATTCTTCCCGGCCAAGTTCGGGGCGTAGGTAGCTTGGAAACGGGGCGAGGAAGTTCCGATAAAGGAGGTGACGGACAGGATGCGCTCATCTTCCGACAACAGCTTATAGAGGCTATCGCTCACGGCGGCGGTACGGTCCAGCGAGGTTCCCTGCGGGAGATAGATCTCGACGGCGAACTGATCCCGGTCGGCTATCGGCATCATACGCTGGCTCAGTTGGGTGATCATCAGGATCGCCAAGGCAACCGTCAAGACGCCCAGACCGATCGTGGTTTTCGGGAAACGGAAAGTCCACGTCAGTGCCCTCGTATAGACGGCCTGTACGGTATCCAGCAGATTGAACCTCTTCTTGCCCGTATTCTCCCGCCCGGACTTCAATCCCTTCTTGATCAAGACCCGCTCCAGCAGCGGGATAAAGACCATCGCCACCGCCAGCGACACCATGAGGGAGATGGAAAGCGTCCAAGGGAAGAAGGTCACGAAATCCAACATCTGCCCCGTCATCGTGAAAAGCAACGGGAAAAAGATCACGCAGATACACAGCGTAGCCAACAAGATCGAGCTGAAATAGTTCTTGGCGCTATAGACGGCGGCGTACCAACGGGAATAGCCCTTGTCCAGATATTCCAGATAGGCGTCTATCACGATGATGGAGTTATCCACGATCATGCCCAATACCACGATCAAGGCGGCCAGCGTCACCGTATTCAGCGGGATGCCGCAAGCGTACATGACACCGATCGAGATAAAGACACTGATCGGGATGGAGGTAGCCGCCACCAATGCCGAGCGGAACGGGAACAATACCATCATCACCAAGATCACGACCACGATGGACACGAACAAATCCCGCACGAAGGAACTTACCGAGTCTCCCACCACCTTCGGCTGGTCGGCGATCCGGCGGATCGAGACACTCTCGGGAAGATCCCGCTCGAAAGCGTGCAATACCTCGTCTACCTCCTTTCCGTATCGTACGATATTATGGCCCTCACGCATCTCCATGGAAAGGATGATCGCTTTCTTGCCGTTGTTCGTTATATAGCTATCCGGCTCGGGATATTCCCGTACGATACGGGCCACGTCTTTCAAGCGGATCATATGCCCGTCGGCATCGGCCAGCAGGATCTGCTCGCCTACTTCCCGCTCCGAGGGATAGGTCACGGAAAGGTGGATGGGAATGTCCAAGCCGCCATTCTCCAAGGAGCCGGAGGCGGTGGTAAAGCCTTGGGTGAACAAGGTTGTCATCAGCATACGGGTATCTAGGCCGTAAGCGGCTAGCTTGTCTGGATCCAAGTAGACCGAGATCTGCTCGTTTTGTACCCCGTAACGGCGCAGGTTGGATACGGACTCGATCCGGCGCAGGCGGTCTTCCAGCGTCTCCATGTATCGCTGCAATTCCCGGTAGGTCTTGTCTTCCGATTCCAAGGTGATCAATAAGGCGGAAGTATCGCCGAAATCATCATTCGCGATGACGGCGAGTACGCCCGAGGGCAGTTGCGACTTGAAGTTCTGCAAGCCGAGCTTGATCTTCGACCAGACCTCGTCTTTATTGTTCACGTCGTCGTTCAGCTCCACCATCATGTACACCATTCCATCCCTTGACATGGAGTACGTCTTTTTCTTCTTTACCTCCTTGAAGGTAAACAGGTATCTCTCCAAAGGCTTGGCCAACTGCTCCTCCACCTCTCCGGAAGTCGCCCCGGGGTAAACACCCACGACCACACCTTGGCGGATGGTGAACTCCGGGAATTCCTGTTTCGGCATGTCCACCAAACCCAAAATACCCAACCCGACCAGCACGGTAATCACCAGCAACGTGATCTGGTAATGACGCATGGTCCATTCGATCACTCCGTTTTTACGTTCTCTCATAACGCACGCACTCTCATGCCCTCACTGATTTTCTGGTAACCGCCTATCACGACGATATCCCCCTCGTTCAACCCTTCCAGAATAAACAAGCCTTGCTCCGTCAAGTCGCCCGTCCGTACGGGCGTAGCTTTCGCCTCTCCGTCTACGATCTTCCAGACGAAACGCCCCCCGTCGTTCGCTATCAGCACGGCGTTGTTCGGCAAGGCGATAGCCGGCACGGATTCCTCTCCCGACAGGCGTACATCGCAAACCATGCCGGGCAACAAAGCGCCGGACGGGTTCTCCAGCCGGATCTTCGCCTCGTAAGTATGGGAGATAGGGTTGGCCACGATACCTTTCTCCGTCACTTTCCCCTCAAAACATTGTCCGCCCAGAGCGGCTACCTTTATCATAGCGGCTTGATCGCCGAGCGTGGCGACCTCATTCTCCGGAACGGCGATCTTCACGTTTACCGTCTCTATCCTTAACAAGGAGAAAACCGGTTGCCCGGGCTGCACGTTCTCTCCCGCCTCAACCATGCGCTTGCCGATAACGCCGCCGAACGGGGCATACAGGTTCCGGTCCTCAAGGTTTTTCCTCGAGATTCGCTCCATGGAACGGGCCTGTTCCAATTTGCTCTCCACCTCTACCCATTTCATATCCGGCAGGCTCTTATTCTCGTGCAAGGTTCTCATGCGGGCATAGGCGTCCTCCGCTTGTCGCAAGGAAGCGGCCGAGGCGTTATAGGCGTTTTCCAGCGTCGCCTTGTCTAACACCGCTAGTAGTTGGCCCTCACGGACCTTCTGCCCCTCGCCCACCAATACTCGCTCTACATTACCCATCACCTGAAAACTAATCGAGGAAGATACGACCTCCTCTACCGTTCCCACGTAATTCCTTGTATCCGCCGGAACGGTCTTCGCTACCTTCACGATCTCCACCGGGATCTCTTTGCTATCCCGTCCCTCTTTTTGACTGCCCGAACATCCGGACAGCACGAATACGACGGATAATAATCCTCCATAAACAATGCCTTTCATCCTTTTCATATCGTATGATTTATTATACCGCGAAGATGATGAGTTTATCCACTCCAAAGAAGTTCCGTTTTGCAACCAAATTGTCCTATTTGACACATTTCAATTGGATTATTCTATTATTTCACTAATTTTATCGCCCAAACAAGAATAAATTATGAACGTAACAGATCTACCTCAAGCTTGTATCTCTCTTATCGAGAACGTACCCGGCATAGACTTTATCGACGAGGATTTCGCCATATTCGATAACATCGACGATATTCCCTCGCTCGACCATCCGATGCGAATAGACGCCGTCGTATTCGCGCTTTGCACGAAAGGCTTCATGCGTATACGGATCAATATGGAGGAATATGTCGTAGGGGAAAACCATCTCGTATTGTCCTTGCCCGATCAGATCATCCAACACGTGGAACGTAGCGAGGACGTGGCCGGGATCTTCATCGTCATCTCCAAGAATTTCATGGAGGAGATCATTCCTCATATACAGAATACCTTGCCGGCGTTCTTCTACATCAAGGAGCATCCGGTCACTGAGTTGAATGCCGAGGAGATAGGTTGTATCAAGGAATATCATTCTTTTCTCTGGAAGAAAGTGAAAGCGAAAGGGCATCCTTACCGGAAAGAGATTGCCCAGAGCTTATTGTTGGCGGTATTCCACGAGGTTTACGGCATGTTTAAGAATCATATGCCGATCGAGGTGAAGAAGAGCCGGCAAGAGGAGTTGTTCGCGGCGTTCATACAAACGCTCGCCTTACATCATAAGCAGGAACGATCGGTAGCTTTCTACGCCGGGAAATTATGTGTCACTCCAAAATATTTATCTCTTTTGGTAAAGAACGTCAGCAACCGTACAGCCGGGGAATGGATCGATAATTACGTTGTCTTGGAGGCGAAGGCGTTATTATCCTCCTCCACCCTTTCCATCCAAGAGATATCAGACCGGCTAAACTTCGCCAACCAATCCTTCTTCGGTAAATACTTCAAGCAACACGTCGGGATATCGCCTACGGAGTATCGGAAGAAATGGTAATAATCAGAAAAATAATTATCTTTGTCTCACGACATAAGTCATTTAATGAAAAGATAAAATGAAACGAACAGAAATTATAGATCAGATAAAAGATATCATGCGCCGGATAGCTCCTACGGCACAAACTATCTTATTCGGTTCGGAAGCACGTGGAGACGCTCGGATTGATAGCGATATCGACTTGCTCATCTTAATAGACGGAGAGAAAATGACTTTGGAACGAGAGGAAGAAATTACTTTACCCTTGTATGAGCTGGAACTAAAGACTGGCGTAAATATCAGCCCCATCGTCATGTTAAGAAAACTCTGGGAAAACCGTCCCTTTAAAACTCCTTTCTATATTAATGTTATAAACGAAGGTATTATATTATGAAAGAGATCCTAGATGAAGAAAGTAAGAACGCATTGATTAACTATCGAATCCAACGTGCTTATGAGACATTGAAAGAAGCTCAAGTGATGATGCGTGAGTCTTTCTATAATGCTGCTGTTAATCGCCTCTATTATGCATGCTATTACGCAGCGGTTTCCCTGCTATTAAAATATGATCACCAACCACAAACACATAATGGAGTTAAGACTATGCTTGGATTACATTTTATCTCTACCGGAAAGCTTCCTATAAAAATCGGGAAAATATTCTCGACTTTATTTGAGAAAAGACATAGTGGAGATTATGACGATTTTGTTTATTGTGATAAGGAAATGTTGGATAACTTATATCCACAAGCCGAATTATTCATTCATACAATCAACCAATTATTGAAAGAAGAATAGTTCCCAAAGAGAACTATCCTCCGATCAACGCAGTTATCCCGCAAGAGGCGAATTGATCGATACACCTTTGCAGGACTGCTTCGGAAGGGGTGGATAGCGGAAGGTGCCCGGGATTGTAGAGGGTTCCTCGCTTATCGTGCTTACCTTTTCCGATGTCGTGGTACGGGAGGAGATTGACGACTTTGCGTTTCCACGGCAAGGAGGCTAGGAAGGTGGCAGAGCGGAATATATTCTCCTCGTCCGCATTGACGCCCTCGATCAAGGGGACGCGAATGAGGAAGTCTATGCCGGCCTCGGCGATCATCCGAAGATTGGAGAGGATACGCTCGTTCGGGACACCCGTGAAACGACGATGGCTACCGGAATCCATATGCTTTAAATCCACCAGAAAAAGATCCGTGCGCTCCATTACGCTCCGGACGGTATCCGGCGAGGCGAACAAGGTCGTATCCACCGCACGATGGATTCCCAACGCTCCGCAACGATCCAGCAGGGCAACCAAATCCGATGGATGCGACAACGGCTCTCCCCCGCAGAAGGTAACGCCTCCCTCGGAGCGATCCATAAAGACCGTCTCTTTCTCGATCTCACGCATGACCTCGTCGATAGAATACTCACGGCCGGACATCTCCATCGCCAAGGTGGGACAAACCTCGGCGCATCTACCGCATGTCCGGCACAGAGACCGATTCGTGACGATACCCGCCTCCGTCAAGGTCAACGCCCCGGTGGGGCATACATCCACGCAGGCCCCGCAACCTATGCACTTCTTCCTCGTATACAGCTTCTCCGCCCGGGGCGAGATGCCTTCCGGGTTATGGCACCATACGCAGGCAAGCGGGCATCCTTTCATGAAGATCGTGACACGAATGCCCGGCCCGTCGTTTATAGCGTATCGTTTGATATCGAATAACAGCATGGCTCAGAAAGTCTCTTGCTCCGTACGTGCGATCACGTCCGCTTGCAAATCGGCGTTCATATCGTTGAAATAGTCGCTATAGCCCGCTACACGGACCAGCAGATCCCGGTAGTCCTCCGGACACTTCTGGGCGGCGTAAAGCGTTTCCGTATCCACGATATTGAATTGGATATGATGGCCACCCAAGGCGAAGTAGCTACGGATCAAGGAGGCCAGCTTCGAGATATCCTCCTCCCGCCGGAGCAGGCTGGGCAGGAAGCGTTGGTTCAGCAGCGTGCCGCCGCTCTTCACCTGATCCAGCTTGCCGAGGGACTTGACAACGGCGGACGGCCCGTGGGTATCGGCTCCGTGCGAGGGCGAGGTACCGTCGGAGATGGCACGCCCGGCCAAGCGGCCGTTCGGGGTGGCTCCCATCACTTTGCCGAAGTAGACGTGGCAAGTGGTGGATAACATATTCAAATGGAAACACTCCCCTTTCGTATTCGGCTTGCCCTCGATCGCGTCATATAAATCGTCGAAGACACGGACGGCGATCTGGTCGGCGTACGGATCATCGTTGCCAAAGAAAGGCGTACGGTTCAGGATCATTTGGCGCATCGGCTCATGTCCCTCGAAATTATCCGCCATCGCATCCAACAAGGCTTCCATTGTGAAGGTCTTATCCTCGAAGACGTGTTTCCGCAAAGAGGAAAGGCTATCGGTTATCGTGCCTAATCCGGTACACTGGATATAAGTGGTGTTGTAACGAGGCCCGCAATTGTAGTAATCCTTACCCTTCGCTATACAATCATCGATAAACAGGGAGAGGAACGTGGCGGGGGCGTACTTGGCGAACATGCGGTCGATATAGTTGCTGACCCGCACCTTCATGTCCACGAAATAATGGATCTGGCGAATGAACGCCGCATAAAGCTCCTCATACGTCCGGAAACCACGGGGATCGCCGGTCTCCAGACCGACCTTGCGACCGCTTACCGGATCTACGCCGTTATGCAGCGTCACCTCCAATATCTTCGGCACGTTCAGATAACCGGTCAACACGTACGCCTCCTTCCCGAAAGCGCCCACCTCGATGCAACCGCTACAACCTCCCTCGCGGGCGTCACGCAGCGACTTGCCTTGCCGCATCAACTCCTGCACGTACACATCCGGGTTGAATACCGACGGATAGCCGTGGCCTTGGCGGATCACCTTGCACCCGGCACGAAGGAAACGCTCCGGCGTACGGGCACTGACGTGGATGGCGCTGCCGGGCTGGAGGATATGCAGCTCCTCGATCGTCTCCAACATGATATAGGAGACCTCGCTTACGCCATCGCTACCGTCCGCCCGGATGCCGCCGATGTTCAGGTTCGTGAAATCGTTATAGGTTCCGCTCTCCTTCGCCGTGATACCCACTTTCGGCGGGGCGGTATGATTGTTTACCTTGATGAAGAAGCAAGACATCAACTCCTTCGCCTCGTCACGGGTCAAGGTTCCGGCGGCGATCTCTTTCTCGTAGAAAGGCGCCAGATGCTGGTCAAAATGGCCGGGGTTCATGGCATCCCAACCATTCAGCTCCGTGATCGTACCGAGGTGAACAAACCAGTACATCTGGATCGCTTCCCAATAGGTACGGGGAGCGTGGGCGGGAACCCGGCGGCATACCTCGGCGATCTTCCTCAGCTCGGCGGCACGGCGGGGATCTTTCTCGGTGAGAGACATCTCGTCAGCCAAGTCTGCGTGTCGCTCGGCCAGCAGGATAGCGGCGTCGCAGGAGATAGACATGGCCGTCAGCTCCTCCTGCTTGTCCGTGGCCTCGGGGTCGTTCATGAAATCCAAGGCGCTTAGTTCCCCCTCGATACGTTTCTTCAAGTCCAGCAGGCCATATTGGTAGACCTTGCCGTCCAAAGCGGTATGCCCGGGGGCACGTTGCTCCATGAACTCGGTGAACATACCCACCTCGTACGCCTCTTTCCATTCCTTGGGGACGTGACTGAAGATGCGTTCCCGCTGGGTACGGCCTTTCCAGTACGGGATCACCTCCCGCTCGTAGGTATCGATATCTTCTTGGGAGATAGTGTAACGTTGCAGCTCCCGGGTATTCAATATATGCAAGTCCTCCACGCTATGGCAGGTAAGTTCCGGGAAGGTAGGCACGGCTTTGGGGCGGGGCCCCCGCTCGCCGACGATCAACTCGTCCTCGCCGATATAGATCGTCTTCCGCTTGCAGATCTCCAAGAAGTTCAGGGCACGCAGGATAGGGATCGGATACTTCCCGTAATTCTCCTGATAGAAACGGGTCTCGATCAAGGCCCGCTCGATGGAGAGGGAAGGTTGGGCCTCGAAGGTCTGCCGGCGCAGACGTTTGATACGGTCGTTCATCCCGAAATTGTTCGCTCCTACGGAAGAGACGGTATCATGTACGCATGAATGTGTGTGATGGGTTGTATTCATAAAATTATATGTTTTATCGTAGAGGTAGGATCTATCCGCCCTCATCAAGGTTATTTTTTATTGTTACACAGGACGGGCATCCCCGCCCCCATGAGTTCATATAGGGAGAGTATCTGCTAGAGATAAAACATCAGGCAGTTGAAAAGCATCCGATAGCCTTTGTGTAACATAGCGCTTGTTTCTTTTTGAAGTATGATGGCAAAAATAAGGAAATTATTGATAATATCACAATTCATCAACAGAAAGTAACCGTTTGTCAAAAAAATAACACAGGAACGTAAATAAAGGAATAGCTTTGCTTTGTATTTCCAGATCAAAGGGTTTAAAATTAAAAGAACTTATACCATGCAAAGTACATTCAAGAACCTGCTTTATGTCTTGAGACATTATAAATTAGCGACGGTCACTAATCTTTTAGGACTTAGCTTCGCTTTCCTGTTATTCATGCTGATAAGCATACATGTCGGTCATGAATATAGCTTCGACGCTTCCCTCTTGAACAGGGAAAGGATCTTTCAGTTAGAAAACAAGCGGGATGACGGGATATGGGAGGCTAATTTCGCACGTCCACAACTCGAGCGTTTCATCGCCGCCTCCCCTTATATAGAAGCGGCCGCTATCACAAACAACCTTGTTTACTCCTCCGTACGTTTTGGGATATCAGCCAGTGAAGGGCCCGACGCACGGAGCTATATGGAGCAGGTGGAACGGATCACCCCGGGATATACTAAGGTCTTTGGCTTCGAGCTGGTGGCCGGCGATACGGATTGCCTGAAACGTCCGGAAGGGACGCTGATCCCGGAGAGCATGGCCCGGAAACTCTTCGGCGAGGAAAATCCTATCGGGAAGCCGGTTTATCTGTCGGAGTTCGCCGGGGCCGAAGGCTCGATTATATATGGGCTTAGTTTTGAGCCGGCATATATCGTGGGAGGCGTCTTTCGCGATTTCCCGGAAAACACCCGGGTGAAGAATGCCCTGTATATCCCGATCATGGAGAAAGAGATGATGGAAAACTGGCATACCGGCCTTTACTATTGTTATCTGCTGATGTCGACGTCGGAATCCGCCTCTGTCACTACCGAGACCTATATGGCCGATAGCCGGGCTTTCCTGAAAAGTTTCACGATCGAGGATATGCGCCTCCGGCCCTTGTCTGATCTCTATTTCGGCCAGCCGGTCCGAGCGGACGCCGCTCCCATCGGTAATAAGCTACGGACGAATATGTTATTCTTTATCGCCATCCTGATCATAGGTATCGCCTTGGTCAATTATATCAACCTGTCGATAGCCTTGGCGCCGATACGCACCAAGTCGATCACCATCCAGAAAGTGCTGGGAAGCTCGGACGCCACGCTACGGAAGTATCTGGTCTTGGAGTCCTTGGGAATCTCGGTTGTCGCCTTCTTCCTCGCCTTGCTTTTCCTGTTATTTTTGAATAACGTGCAATGGGTCACGAATATGGTGGGGCATCCGTTGAACCTGTATGCCAACTGGAAGATTCCGGCGTACACATTCTTCCTTGTCGCAGGCGGCGGTATACTGGCCGGTTTGTATCCTGCTTTCTATATCACCTCGTTTCCTCCTGTCATGGCGCTGAACAAGTCTTTTACCCTTAGCGACCGGGCCAAGAACACTCGCAAGTTACTTATAGGGTTCCAGTTCGTTATCTCGATCACGCTGATTGTCGGAGCGTTGTTCGTCTCCTTGCAAAACAGATATATAGGGAACGTGGACTTGGGGTTTAACAAAGAAAACGTACTGGAGGTAAGACTAAGCATGGGGGCGGCCTTGAAAAAGGGCGAATTGTTCAAGGCACGTCTCTTGGAAAGCCCCGCTATCCGTGATGTTTCCTTTAGCGAGTTCAAATTTGTCTCGGACGAATCACGTTCTTTCATCGGGTATAATTACAAGGGACAACATTATTATATGAGCTGGCTGGGAGTATCCGCCAATTTCCCGGAGCTAATGGATGTAAAGATGATCGCCGGAAGGAAGTTCCGGCCAACAGATGAGGCGGCGGATAACACGCAGGCCGTTTGCGTCCTTAGCGAGACGGCAGCGAGGGAGATCGCCTCGGGTCTTTCCCCCGAGAAACCGGACGACCTATCGGACTTGGTAGGGACAAGCATCACGGATAATGATATACCGGTACGGATTGTCGGTATCTTTGAGGATGTCCATTATGAATCCCTGTATAAAGAGTTACGCCCGATGGGACTTTGGACCTCGGCTAAGAATCATTACCGCCGTTCGGTGCCGGAAAGATACGCTTATGTCAAGATCGCCGGCGGAAATCCCCGGACGGCTATCGAGCATATCCGGAAGGTAACGGATGAATTGATCCCGGGTTATCCGGCCGATATCCATTTCTTTGATACGGCGCTGGAGGAGCTTTACAGTAAAAGTGGGCGGCAGGGAGCGCTGATTACCGCCCTTTGCCTGATGGCCGTCTTTTTATCCCTCGTGGGAGTATTCGGACTGGTTATCTTTGAGTTACAGGGACGGGAAAAGGAGATAGCCGTGCGGAAAGTACATGGGTCCACGGTCCGGCAAATCCTTTGGATGCTGAACTCGTCTTTCCTCCGGATCACGCTCGTCTGTTTTATTATCTCGATCCCGCTTGCTTACTATGGGGTGCATATTTGGTTACGAAGCTTCGCTTATAAAACGCCGATCTACGTATGGGTATTTTTAGTGGCTTTGGTAATCATAATGACACTGACCGTATCTACGGTTACTTTCCAGAGCTATCGGGCGGCGATGGCGAACCCGGCGTCTAAATTGGGACATTAAGGTTCATTACGAAAAAAGGACGGGTAGATTGATCCGTCCTTTTTTACTCATATATTATCTTGTCTCAGGTTTGGTTACCGTTTCCAATAACCTTCCATCTCCTCCAGCGTCTTTCCTTTCGTCTCGGGGACAAATTTCCAGATGAACAACGCCGCCAATATACCCATCACGCCATAGATCCAATAGGCCATACCGTGATTGAACGTATCGGTCAAGTATTGATTCTTATCCAGCATTGGGAATGTCCATGATACCAAGAAGTTGGCAATCCATTGCGCCGCTACGGCGATACTCATCACCGTGGAGCGAATCGAGTTTGGGAAGATCTCGGCCAGCAGCACCCAGCAGACCGGGCCCCACGACATAGCGAATCCCGCCGTATAAACCAGCATGCAGACCAATGATCCCATACCCACCGAACGCGTATAGAAAGTAGTTCCCAAGATCAACATAGATACCGCCATGACGAGCGCCCCGATAATCATCAACGGACGGCGTCCGAACTTATCCACCGTGAAAATAGCCAATACGGTAAACGACAGGTTCACCGCCCCTACCACGATCTGTTGCAAAAGGGCGGCGTCCGTGGCCGCTCCCATCGTCTTGAAAATCTCCGGGGCATAGTAAAGCACCACGTTGATCCCCACGAATTGCTGGAAACCGGAGAGCAACACGCCCACCAAGATGATCAGCACGCCAAACGACCGGATCGGGAACAGCAAGGCGATACAGAAACTAGCCAACAAGGCGATCTCCAACGCGTTCGTATTACCTGCCCACGACAACAACCCGTAGCCGGCCAAGAACAGCGCCAGCCAAGTCCCCATAAACCGGAAGTAAGGCTTCATCGACGGAGCTTTCTCCTTGAAACTATTCCGTATATCCTCCAGCTCACGGCCAGCGTCCGCCTGATCCATCAAATGGCTCAAGACGCCCAACGCCTTCTCCGTACGCCCACGCATCACGAGATAACGAGGCGTCTCCGGCACGAACATCAAGAACGAGAGGAACAATACCGCCGGAATAATCTCGGAAGCGAACATCCAACGCCAGCCGATCGTATTCAGCCAAGCGGCATCTCCTTGAAGGGCGATCGTGTAATTCACGAAATATACCACCAGCATACCAAAGATAATGGCAAACTGGTTCCATGCCACCAGATTCCCCCGGCGATCGGCCGGAGCCACCTCGGCGATATACATCGGCGATACCATGGAGGCCAGCCCCACGCCGATACCTCCCAGAATACGATAAGCCACGAACGCATACATAAACGTATGATCGCCACTTCCGGGCATGCCGATAAACAGCTCCGGCCAAGCCGAGCCGATAGCGGAAAGCAAGAAAAGGATAGCGGCCAGTATCAACGTAGGCTTCCTGCCGTAACGCTGGCTGATCCACCCGGCGAACGAGGCGCCGAGGATACATCCGATCAACGCGCTACTCACCACGAACCCCTCCAAGGCGTTGGCTTGATCCAACGGAAGCCCTTGCGGCTCGATGAAGAACTTACGCAAAGACTCTACCGTACCGGAGATCACCGCCGTGTCATACCCAAACAGCAGACCTCCCAAGGTAGCGACCAAGGTAAGAGCGAAAATATAAGTGTTGTTACTTTTCATGGAATAGATTTATTAATTAAAAACTGAGAATTGAGAGCTGAAAACTAGGGCTTACGCACGATAATTTTCAATTCCCAATTCTCGATTTTCAATTATTTAGATATGCAGATTTACAATCATCTCGTATAATTCCTGCTTACCGCTGATCTGTTTCGGCTCGCCGTCACGCAAAGCGATCGTACGAAGATCTTCCAGCGTAAGCTTGCCATCCTCGAATGCCTTGCCCTCACCGGCATCGAAACTAGCGTAACGCTCGGCACGCATCTTGCGGTAATCTGAGTGCTCAAGGATATCGGCGGCGATCATCAAGGCACGGGCGAAAGCGTCCATACCACCGATATGAGCGATGAAGATATCCTCCAAGTCCGTAGAATTACGGCGGGTCTTGGCGTCGAAGTTCGTACCTCCGGTAGTCAAGCCACCTCCCTCAAGGATGACCAGCCAAGCCTGTGCCAGCTCATAGATATCCATCGGGAATTGATCCGTATCCCAACCATTCTGGTAATCGCCACGGTTTGCGTCGATACTGCACAACATGCCGGCGTCGGCGGCGGCTTGCAACTCATGCTCGAATGTATGTCCGGCCAAGGTAGCGTGGTTCACCTCGATATTCAAGGCGAAATCCTTGTCCAGTCCATAATGGCGAAGGAAACCGATCACGGTCTCCGAATCCACGTCATATTGATGTTTTGTCGGTTCCATCGGTTTAGGCTCGATCAGGAACGTACCCTTGAAACCGTTCTTACGGCCATAATCACGGGCCATCGTCAACATCATGGCTAAATGATCCTTCTCTCGTTTCATGTTCGTGTTCAATAGGCTCATATAACCCTCACGGCCGCCCCAGAATACATAGTTCTCGCCCCCTAAAGCGATACAAGCGTCGATAGCGTTCTTGATCTGCGTGCCAGCGCATGCCACGGTCGGGAAATAAGGGTTCGTAGCGGCGCCGTTCATATAACGCTTATTGCTGAAGACGTTCGCGGTAGACCATAGAAGCTTCTTTCCGGTAGCGGCTTGATGCTCCTTGGCATGTTCCACCATCGTCTGCAAACGTTTCTCGAACTCGCCCAGCGTAGGAGCCTCGTCCACTACGTCCACGTCGTGGAAGCAATAGTAAGGAATATTACATTTGGTCATAAACTCGAAAGCGGCGTCCATCTTGTACTTCGCACGGGTGATAGCGTCCGCACTGTCATTCCAAGGGAATGATTTTGTTCCACCACCAAACTGATCACCTCCCTCAGCACATAAGGTATGCCAATAAGCCATAGCGAAGCGCAAATGATCCTTTAGTGTTTTACCCATAACTACCTTATCCGCGTCATAATAATGAAATGCCAACGGATTTTTTGACTCACGTCCCTCAAACTGAATCTGTCCGATTCCCGGGAAAAATTCTTTCTCTCCTTTAAAGTAACTCATAATAATATATATTAAAAATGTAAATAATTCAGCCGTTAAATAGATTGTTCCAAGCGTTCTTTCCACGTCTCGAACGCCCCGCAATAAGCATTCGCCTTGAAACCGTCCGGCTCGATCACGTTGATCTTCTTCAAGGAAGCGAACGCTTCTTCTGCGTTCTTGTAGATACCGGCGCCAATACCGGCCCCCTTGGCCGCGCCTACCGCACCATTCGTATCATACAGTTCGATCACCGTACCCGTCACGCCCGCCAAGGCATCCCGGAAGATCGGGCTTAAGAACAAGTTCGCGTTCCCCGCACGGATTACCTGAATATCGATCCCCATCTCATTCATGATATCCATACCGTATTTAAAGGCGAACACGATACCTTCTTGCGCCGCCCTAGCCATATGGGCCTTGGTATGTATGTTGAAGTTCAATCCATGAACCGAGCAATCGATCTGCTTATTCTGCAACATACGCTCCGCCCCGTTTCCGAACGGCAAGATCGAAAGGCCGTCGCAGCCGATAGGAACCGTAGCCGCCAAATCATTCAACTCATTATAGTTGATACCTTCCGGCGCTATATTCCGTTTGATCCAAGAATTAAGGATACCGACCCCGTTGATGCACAACAAGACACCCAAGCGGGTCTGCTCCGTCGTATGGTTCACGTGGGCGAACGTATTCACACGGGAAAGCGTATCGTAATTCACCTTGCCGTTCACACCATACACCACTCCGGAAGTCCCGCCGGTAGCCGCTATCTCGCCCGGATTCAATACATTCAATGATAATGCGTTATTCGGTTGGTCGCCCGCACGATAGGTAACCGGCGTACCTTTCTTCAGTCCCAACTCGGCCGCGACCGAGGCGGTAACCTCGCCCTGCAAACCGAACGTCGGACGGATATCGGCAATCAGATCCTTACTGAATCCATAATAATTCATCAAATCCTCCGATAAGGCATTATTCTTGAAGTCCCAGAAAATCCCCTCCGACAAACCGGAAACCGTAGTCACGATATCCCCCGTCAGGCGCATAGCGATGAAATCTCCCGGCAACATGATCTTATGGATACGGTCGTAGATATCCGGCTCGTACTCCTTGATCCAAGCCAGCTTAGAAGCGGTAAAATTACCCGGCGAGTTCAATAGGTGGGAAAGGCATCGCTTCTCGCCTATATTCTTAAACGCACGCTCGCCATAAGGAACAGCACGGCTATCGCACCAGATAATAGATGGACGAAGCACCTCCATCTTCTTGTCCACCACCACCAAGCCATGCATCTGGTACGAGATACCGATCGCCTTGATATCCTCGCCTTTCACCTTCGCCTTGCTCATGGCACCTTTCATAGCGATCTTCACGTACGACCACCAATCCTCCGGATTTTGCTCCGCCCACCCCGGACGCAACGCCTTGATCGGGGCCTCTTCTTTGGGATAAAAATCCGCACCTATTGTTAACCCGGTCTCCTCATCGACGATAGAGACCTTGATGGAAGAACTTCCAATATCACATCCTAACAAACACATAATCGTATGGTTTTATATCTTATTAAACTTCGAACGTTGTTGATTATATTTCACCTTATCAAACCGATAATACCGGGCGGCACGATGGGCGACCCCATCTTGCATATCCTCCGTGGGTACCACGTAATCCAAGGAATTCATCTTCTTATGAAAATTACGCACGTCCATCTCACGGTTATAGATCACCTCGTACGTGCGCCTGAGCTGGAACGCCGTGAACTTCATCGGCATATAGTCGAAAATGATGGCGGGTTCCTTCTCTACCCAATTACGGATCTCCTGTATGGCAGCCTCGATAATCTCTTTATGATCGAATGGCAAGCGAGGAAGATCGTCGATAGGGCACCAACGGATCGAGTCGGATTTATCGGCCGGACACGTCTTCCTGCTATTCTTGCACAAGGCGAGATAAGCGACCGTGATCAACCGTCCGATCTTCACCTTGGAAGTCGCCTCCAGCCACATCACGTCCAACCGGTTCGAGGTACGGGCGGGAGAACCGAAACAACGGAATTGTTTCAATTGGACACGCTTCAAGCCGGTCGAATCATTCAGTATCCGATAGGCGGCGTCATCTAAATCCTCGTTCTCATAGATCAGGCTGCCGGGTAATTTATAGCCGATCAACTCGCCTTCCTCACTTTTCCGCTCCGCCAACAGCACGGTGAGCTTGTCATCATTGATGCCGAGAAGAACGCAGTCTACGGAAACATAGGGGGAAAGCATCTCTCTATTCTCGTTTTGTGTATCCATGATATCAGTAATTAGATTTGCGCAAATATAAGTATTTTTCTAAACAAAGCAATTACAAAAGGTCTTTTTTGCACCTCCTAATTGATTATTTTTCTGATATTTCAGTATCGTACATCATACAATATGCTATACAACACATAATGTAAGTAAAACAATTAGTATGAGAACAAATAATGAAGGCGCTTTCACGTACCTCTAACTTTTATTTCCTACATTTGTTATATTTATAAAACATCGGACATGAATCTAAAAAACATATACTTCTCTTGGCTGATTTATTGGGGTAAAATGAAGGGATTATTGAACGGGATAGCGGAAGCGATTATCCTACTCGCCTCCTTAGCCTCTTTCTTCGTATTGATCTACCAATTCGGCTTTGTACAGACACCCGATTCCGTCCATATCCTAGAGCGCTCCCGCCCATTCATCCTGCTAGCTTTTTTCACGGGCATAACACTCCGGTACGTGGTGAGGTTCCAAGAAATCATACAGGAGAAAATGTTGTATCTCGATATCAGCATCTATTTCCTTTTATTCGCCGTATTATCCAGCAAGATATTTTTCAAGGATGCCATAGCGCACTCTTTGCCTTATTTGTCTTTCCTTACGAAACCTCTCTTCGTATATGTCTTATTATTGCTGCTTAGCACGATTCACTTATCCCGGCAGACGTTCACGCTGATGCAGACACGGATCAAGCCCTCGTTGCTTTTCTTGCTCAGTTTCGTGTTCGTGATATTGGTCGGGGCCGGGTTGCTATCGTTGCCGAACGCCACTACGCACCGGATTCCGTTTATCGACGCTTTGTTTATCTCCACGACCTCGGTATGCGTAACCGGACTAACCACCGTCGACGTAGCCACTAGTTTCACGCATATCGGGCATATTATCATCATGATTTTAATACAGATCGGCGGTATCGGGGTCATGACATTTACCTCTTTCTTCGCCCTCTCCTTCATGGGGAAATCCTCTTTTACGAGCAAGATGATGCTGAAAGATATGTTGAACGAGGATCGGACGGGAGGGTTGTTCCGGGTCATCTTAAACATTCTTTTCGTGACCTTGTTTATCGAGGGGATCGGCGCCTATTTTATTTATATGGACGTACGGGGAAGCCTGCCGGGAGGTACGCAGCAGGAATTATTCTACGCAATGTTTCATGCCGTGTCCGCTTTTTGTAACGCAGGGATCTCTACCTTGAGCGGCAATATGTACGATCCGTTAGTGGCGGATAAGTACAACCTCCATTTCTGGATAGCCATGCTGATTATATTCGGAGGCTTGGGCTTCCCGATCGTCTTCAATTACCTGAAACTCTTGCATCACTTGCTGATGAATGGTATCAAGATATTGATCGGTAAGCAAAAGCATTATATCCATACGCCCCGTATTATTAATGTACATACGTACATTGTTGTTATATCTACCTTGATCCTGTTAATTACCGGAACGGCTTTCTACCTCTTTTTCGAGTATGACAATACCTTGGGCGACCTTCCCCTGCGGGGGAAACTGGCAAATGCGTTCTTAGGCGCCGTCACGCCTAGAACGGCAGGATTCAACGTAGCGGATATGGCTACATTGGCCCCTCCGACCTTAATGCTGACGTTGATCCTTATGGTAATCGGAGCCGCCCCTATGTCCACCGGCGGCGGCTTGAAAGTGACCACCGTTTTCGTAGCTCTGGTTACGACCTTGAACGCCGCACGTGAGAAAGATAAAGTGGAAGTGAGAAAACGGGAGATCGCCCCATTCGCTATCCGCCGGGCATTCGCTATCATCATGATGTACTTCATGTGGGTGGCGATCGCTACGTGGGTATTATCCTATACGGAAAAAGGGGCGCCGCTGTTCTCCCTATTGTTCGAGGTTGTTTCCGCCTTGAGTACCGTAGGCTTGAGTATCGATTATACCCCTCACCTCACCCCTATCGGGAAAATCATCATTATCAGCACGATGCTGGTCGGACGTATCGGGGTATTGGCCTTCCTCGTAAGTTTCTGCAAGGAATACACGAAAAAGGACTATACATATCCACAAGAAAATATATTAATGTAAAAATAAGATAGCATGAAATATTTAGTAATCGGATTAGGGAATTTAGGACGTGCGATAGCGAAGGACTTGACACGTGTCGGCAATGAGGTGATCGGCGTAGACATGGATCTGCATCGTGTCGATATGCTAAAGAACGACATAGCGGGGGCGATCGCCTTGGACTCCACGGACAAAGAGGCATTGAGCACCCTGCCATTGAGCGAGATGGATGCCATTATCGTAACATTCGGTAAGGATTTCGGGACTTCCGTTCAGACCGTCGCTTTATTGAAGAGTCTGGATGCGGGCAAACTGATCGTGCGGGCGATCTCATCGATCCATGAGACTGTGATCCGTGCGATCGGGGTAAGCGAGATTATCACACCGGAAGAGGATTTCTCTACGATGTATACCTCCCAAGCGTCTTTAGGCGGCCTGTTCAGGCATTGGTATAAAGTAACCGATACGGAACATCTCTATAAGATCAAGACACCGGCCACTCTTGTCGGGCAAACGATCAAAAATATTGATTTCGAGGAGAATTTCGGCATCCATCTGGTAGCGATCGAACGTCCTTACGAGAAAAAGAACCTGATCGGACTCACACAAACAGAATACAAGGTTATCAGCCGCATCAGCGAGGAATTGGTGATCGAGGCTGATGATCTACTGATCTTATTCGGGAAGATGGAGCTATTAAATAAAATAGCCAACATCTAAAACAAAACATAGGCAGACGATCACGATATAATCAGCGTCGTCTGCCTACGGCTAATATCAACGAAGCGATCAAGCCCCCGCTATCTCTATCGTATAGGAGGCATCGAAGACCTCTCCCGGTTCCAAATGCCATGCCCAATCCCGGTCTTTATACTCACCCGTATAATCCACCCGGTCGCAACGCCCATACCAAGGTTCGATACAGACAAACGGAGCGTTTTTCGTAGGCGGAGACCATAAGCCTACCACCGGAGCCGTAAAGGTGAGCGAAAGGTACGGACGTTTCTCCACATCCAATAAGTCCACCCGCTTAATCAGGCTGTCCTCCAAGATAAACGTATCGATATCGAACGTATGGATATTCAACGGCAGCAAGCCGTCCGCATCCAAAGGTACCGGACGAACCACGTCCCCTACGCACCCTTTCTCCACCAGCGCACGGTATACGAGATCTTTTTTCACATCGAAAGCGAAATACCCTCGATCCGGTTGATCCACCTCATAATTCGGGTACAGGAAAGCCGGATGAGCGCCGATCTGGAAATGCATCGTCTTATCTCCCGTATTCTTCACACGCCAAAGCACCTCCACCTTATTGCCCTCCAAACGATACCCGATCTCCAGAAGAAAAGGGAACGGATAGGCTCTCAGCGTGTCCGGGGTACTTTCCAGCGCGAAACGCAACTCGTTCTCCGCCTCATCGATCAACGTAAAATCCATATCCCGTGCAAAGCCGTGCTGCGACAGCGGATACACGGTTCCCTCGTTCCGATACTCGGCCTTCCATACGCTCCCGACGATCGGGAACAATACCGGGGAATGACGTTTCCAGAAAGCGGGGTCCGCTTGCCAGAGATACTCCTTTCCCGTAGCGTTCGCTACGATACTACTCAACTCCGCTCCATGTTCGGAGACACGGATCGTTAGTTCTTGATTTGATACTGTCTTCATTCCTTATGATAAGTTTAGTAATTGTTCGGCGGGAAGTCCCTTGCTTTTCAAGAAACCGTTCAAAGTCCCGAATAATAAGGGCTGTCGCCGGAAATCTTCCAGATAAACCCGTTTCAGGCAGTCTACCGGCATCGATATCGGAACGTATGGGATCAAGTTTCCATGCTCATAACGATAGAGCACCTCATCCGTAGCTTGCAGCGAGGCCAACCGCCATTCCTTATCCCCCACCGAGGAAGGCTGCTTCACCTCCAGACAGGCGTTACACAGCATCGAGAAAAAGCGGGAATCAGGCGTAAAGCCCGTGTGCTCCTCATCAAAAAAGAAGGTATCGTATTCCTTTTCCAATTGTGCCGTAAAATGGTTCAAGATAGGCTCCTTCTCATACTTGCAGGACAACAGGGAATAATTCTCGAACAGGCAAAGCTCGCCCAACGACTGATAGTCCAGCTCAAGGACCAGAGAAGGCTCGGCAGACTGGGCCGGCTCACCGGGTTCCTCATACAAAGGGATCACGTACATGCCTATCTCCGGCCCCACCAGCATCCGGCTGTCCTGTCTGAAAAAGGGCATCGCTTTCTTGCTCTTTTCCACAGGTATCCCTTTGCGTTCCTCATACAAGCCGATAGACTCCCTAAGCAAGGAAAGCCCATACTCGATCTCCTCTTGCGGCACGATATGCATCAACCCCTTCGCCGGAAGCGTGAAAAAGGAATCAGGCCCCGAGGTAGTCCGAAAGCTTTCGACAAAAGCGTTCAATGATACTCTACAATATAAAACCATACAATCTGTTTTTTGCCTCGCAAGGTAGAAAAATATTATCAGAACCGATATGCCTTCCGACAAGAATTTATCTTATTACGCAAGATCACTGCAACCCGGGTTGCAGTAAAAAGCAGTTCTACTTTGTAAAAGGAGTTGACTCGCATATCAAAATAATCATTATCTTTGTTCGGAATAACAAGCGAGTAAAAAAAGACCGTACCGTAAATCAAGTATAAACCAATATAGTATACAATTATGAAACGTCGTGATTTTTTAAAGACCAGTGTCATCGCTAGCGCGGCTCTATCCTTAAATTTTGAAGGTCTGCAAGCGGCCCTTTCCACGAACACCGTAGCCGTAGAGAAGGCTCCCGATATGGTAGCCGTTATGGGTGGAGAGCCGGAGGTGATGCTAGATAAAGCCTTGGAAGCCCTTGGCGGTATCGGAAACTTCGTAAAGAAAGGACAAAAGATCGTAATCAAGCCGAATATCGGTTGGGACCGCTCTCCTGAATTGGCCGGTAATACGAACCCCAAATTAGTGAAAGCCTTGGTCAAGAAATGCTTGGAGGCCGGCGCCTCTAAAGTGACCGTATTCGACCACACCTGCGATAACTGGCAGAAATGCTATGAGACGAGCGGGATCGCCGAGGCCGTAAAAGAGGCCGGAGGTATCATCATGCCTGCCAACGATGAGAAATATTTTAAGGAAGTATCCATTCCGGGTGGCGTGAACCTGAAAAGCGCCAAGATCCATGAGGCCCTGATCGAGGCGGACGCATGGATCAACGTCCCCGTATTGAAGAACCATGGTGGGGCGAAGATGACTTGCGCCATGAAGAACTATATGGGAATCGTATGGGATCGCCGTTTCTTCCATCAAAATGATTTGCAACAATGTATCGCCGATATTTGCACTTGGCAAAAGAAACCGGTATTGAACATCGTGGACGCTTATCGCATCATGCACCAAAACGGCCCGCAAGGAAAGAGCGCGGCCGATGTGGCTACCTTGAAATCCTTGATCGCCTCCACCAATATCGTCGCTATAGACACCGCCGCCCTTCGCCTGTTCAACCAAGTGAAGAAGCTGGATATGGCCGCCGTAGGTCATATCGGTAAAGGCGAGGCTTTAAAGCTGGGTACAACGAATCTGGATAATGTCACGATCAAACGTATTAAGATATAATCGAGGATGAAGAAGCCTAATTACTTAAAAGGATTGCGGGTCGTACTCGCGATCCTCATTTTCGTACCCATACTTTTATTCTTCGTTGATTTCGCCGATGTATTGCCGGACAACCTGCACACGTTGTTGCATCTCCAGATCATGCCCGCTATTTTAGGGGGAATGGCGGGGTTGGTAGTCTTCCAATTCGTATTGGCTTTATTGTTCGGCCGGATCTATTGCTCGGTTATTTGCCCGGCGGGCGTATTGCAAGATATTATCAACCGGGTTTTCTGTATCGGAAAGAAGAAAAAGAAAGGAGTACGCAGGTTCAGCTATCATAAGCCCATGAATATCTTACGGTACTCTATTCTCGGGCTTACATTCGTACTGGCTGTTTTCGGGATGATCGAATTATGTACGTTGCTAGATCCGTACAGTAACTTCGGCCGTATAGCGAACAACCTGTTCCGTCCGGTCGTCATGTGGGTCAATAACCTGCTGGCCGACGGATTGGCACGGATGGATAACTATACGCTTTATCACGTCACGATTAGCAACGTGACGGTATTCGGCGTGATATCCGCTTTGGTTGCGCTACTCGTATTCATCATCATGGTCGTATTCCGGGGAAGGTTGTTCTGCAATACGCTTTGCCCGGTAGGAACGCTGTTGAGCCTGATCTCCCGGTATTCGTTTTTCCGGATCTCCTTTGACAAAGAAGCCTGTACGCATTGTGGTAATTGCGAGCATACTTGTAAGGCGGAGGCGATCGACAGCAAGAACCTCACCGTAGATACCTCCCGTTGCGTAAATTGCTTCAACTGCGTGTCCTCGTGCGCTAAAGGAGGATTGCAATATCGTTTCAAGCCTTCCTTCAAGAAAGAAGCCGAAACAGCTCGCATACAAACGGACGTGATCCAACAGGCTACCGCTCCGAACAGCCGCCGTACATTTCTCTCGGCAGGGGCTACCGCCGCGGCCTCCCTCCCGATCGTATCCACCATTGCCCAAGGAATGGAAAAAGGGCATGGCAAAGGGCAGCACGGGCAAGGTAAGCACGGCAAGAAATGGCCCCCTATCGTACCGCCGGGAGCGATCAGCTTAGAGCGTTTCAAGGATGTATGTACCGGATGCCAGATTTGCGTGACTCAATGCCCGAGTCATGTACTACGTCCCACGGGACTGGAGTACGGCTTTGATTATATGTTGAAACCCCGTATCGCTTACATCGACAGTTATTGCAACTACGAATGCACGGTCTGCTCGGAGGTTTGCCCCACGCACGCTATAAAACCGCTTACTAAGGAAGAGAAAGCTACTACGCAAGTGGGCATCGCCACCTTCTTCATCAACCGCTGTATCGTAAAGACGGAGGGGACGGACTGCGGGGCCTGCTCGGAGCACTGCCCTACCCAAGCCGTGCATATGGTTCCTTACGAGGGCACGCTTACCATCCCGCAAGTAAACCCGGATCTTTGCATCGGTTGTGGCGGCTGCGAATCGATCTGTCCCGTACGCCCGATGAGAGCGATCATCATTAAGGCGAACGAGGTTCACAAGTTCGTGGAGAAGCCCAAAGAGGAAGAGGTGAAAAAGGTAGAAATAGATGACTTCGGATTCTAAGAGAAAAATGCTACCTTTGTCACAAATTTTTGATACATGACATTTGAATTACAGTATAACGATACGAAATCGAACGCTAGGGCGGGCTTGATTACCACCGATCACGGGGTAATCGAGACGCCTATTTTTATGCCCGTGGGTACGCAAGGTACGGTAAAGGGTGTACATATGACCGAGCTAAAGGAAGATACCAAAGCACAAATCATCTTGGGGAATACGTACCATCTGTATCTTCGTCCCGGTATCCAGATCTTGGAGCAGGCCGGAGGCTTGCATAAGTTTAATACATGGGATCGCCCGATATTGACCGATAGCGGGGGGTTTCAGGTATTCTCCCTTTCCGACAATCGTAAGCTGCATGAAGAGGGAGCCGAGTTCCGCTCGCATCTCGACGGCTCCAAGCATATGTTCACGCCGGAGAAGGTGATGGATATCGAACGCTCTATCGGTGCGGATATCATCATGGCCTTCGATGAGTGTTGCCCGGGAGATGCCGACTACAATTACGCCAAGCAATCACTGGGCCTGACCGAGCGTTGGCTGGATCGTTGTTTCGCCCGCTTCAACAGCACGGAGCCGAAATACGGCTACCGGCAAAGTCTCTTCCCGATCGTACAGGGATGCGTCTATACGGACTTGCGGCAGAGGGCGGCGGAGAACGTGGCCCGAAAAGGCGCCGATGGAAACGCTATCGGGGGATTGGCCGTTGGCGAGCCTACCGATAAGATGTACGAGATGATCGAGGTCGTGAACGAGATCTTGCCGAAAGATAAGCCTCGTTACTTGATGGGCGTAGGAACCCCGATCAATCTGCTGGAAGGGATCGAACGAGGCATCGATATGTTCGACTGCATCATGCCGACCCGTAACGGACGCAACGGCCAACTCTTCACCCGCTTCGGTACTATCAATATGCGTAACAAGAAATGGGAGAACGATTTCTCGCCAGTCGATCCGGACGGACATTCCTACGTGGATACCTTATATAGCAAGGCTTATCTGCACCACTTGATCAAGGCGAAAGAAATGCTTGGCTTACAGATCGCTTCTATCCATAACCTCGCTTTCTACCTATGGTTGGTGAAAGAAGCGAGGGCACATATCATCGCTGGCGATTTTACTACATGGAAAAGTGGTATGGTCCGTCAATTAGCGAACCGGTTATAAAAAACGAGACAGATGAAATTTAAACTAAAACGGATCGATTGGTATATCATCAAGCAGTTTCTGGGCACGTACGTGTTCGCTATCGCCTTGATTATCTCTATCTCCGTCGTTTTCGATATAAACGAGAAGATCGATAAGTTCTTGAATCCGGATGTCCCCTTAAAAGCGATCATCGTGGATTATTACTTGAACTTTATCCCCTACTTCGCCAATTTGTTCAGTCCGTTGTTCACATTTATCGCCGTGATCTTCTTCACGTCGAAGCTAGCGGATCGTTCGGAGATCATAGCGATGCTTGCCAGCGGTATGAGTTTCCGTAGGTTAATGCTTCCTTACACGGTCTCGGCTACGATTATCGCTATCGTGACGTTTATCCTGAACGCTTACATCATTCCCCCGGCGAATGAGACTCGTATCGATTTCCAGAACAAGTATATCCGCAACAAGAAGGTGGACTACGTAAAGAACGCCCAATTGGAGATCGAGCCGGGTATTATCGCTTATTTCGATAGCTATGACGCTCGCTCGAACATGGGATACCGTTTCTCTCTGGAGCATTTCGAGGATAAGAAATTGATCTCCCGTCTGACCGCCAAGTCAATCAAATACGACTCGCTTTATCAATGGACCGTTATTGATTATATGATCCGTGATTTTGATGGCATGCGGGAACATATTTTCCAAGGCTCCCGTAAGGATACGACCTTGACCATCGTGCCCTCGGACTTCCTGATTTCCGTGAATGATTGCGAGACGATGACAACGCCCGAGCTGAATACGTATATCAACCGGCAGAAAAAAAGAGGTATCGGGAATATACAGACCTTCCAGATCGAGTATCATAAGCGCTTCGCCACGATCATGGCGGCGTTTATCTTGACTTCTATCGGAGCGTCGTTGTCTTCCCGGAAAATAAAGGGAGGTATGGGTATGAATATTGGTATCGGATTGGCGTTGAGTTTTTCTTACATCCTGTTTATGACGGTTACTTCCACCTTCGCTATTAATGGTTATGTGAGTCCTGCCGTAGCAGCTTGGATACCGAATATAGTTTATACATTTATAGCGATATTCTTATATCAGAAAGCACCAAGGTAATTGATTAACTCCTATATTGGTATAACTCTGCCAAATTTCATCCAGTTTAGAGACGGGGCGTGCCCCGTCTCTACAACCTAGGATTTTCAATTATTTCGTGAAATTAAGTCCAAACTCTAACGTTTTTGCGTTCGGAAGTAGTTGCAATACCATATCTACCATTTGCTGATAATTCTCCGGAACCATCGGTTTCAAGATAGGAGCTATCATGGTCAAAACCGGTACGATTAAATCCTTATCCGCATAAAAAGTAGCCTCACTTCCATCCACCTTCATGTTAAGAGGTAGACCATAATAACCTCCTAAATCAACCAAAAGCTTCATGATCTCGTCAATAGAGATACCAGCGGCCTCCAATTTGTCACCAGCAGCCTGTTGTAATAAAGTAGTCAAGACTGTCACATAATTTTTATCCACAGCCACCATAAATTTCCCGTCTACCACACAATATTGGATACTTGCCATTTTCGTGATCTCACCGATTCCTTTATCCTCAGAAGCCCCTATAGGTCTCCAAGAAACATCGAAGATTCCATCTTCCGGTAAGTTAACATTTACAACGCTTACTTTGCCCCAAATCAAGTTACTGATAACTGGCTTTATCATACGCACGAGATCATCGATCGTAGAATTTCCGGTAACGATATTCGCATAGATAGCTTCCACGCCCGCTTTCAAGCTCCAATTACCTACGATAGAAGAAGTTAATTTACGAGTATAAACAACAGAAGCTACGCCCCCTTTCACCGTACCATTTACCGATACCACGCAATCGCCAACCGTACTCTCGCCGGTAAACGTATAAGTGCCGTCCGCTTCCTTCAATGCGGCATCAATAGCGACCGACTTATTTTCGGGGATGATATTGTTCAAGGTTACTGATGCCTTCTCCGCAGAAGAAGCGGCAATCACGACCGATTTACCGTCAACAGGGATTGTCACTTCACCCATTACCAGATTAACGCTCTTACCCTCGTACGTTTTCGACAGATCTTGCCAGTTACCGGAAGAACTTGAATCGTCATCATCACCACATGCCGTAAAAAAACCCATCGTGCAAATCACGGCAAATACATACAACAAACTCTTTCTCATGACTCTTGTTTTAAATTTAACATAAATAGCTATTAATATTATCACAAATATATCCATTCCAACTTCCACTAACAACAATAATTTAATATCAGATGTTCGATTCCTGTGTTTAGATCAAAAATTCACTACTTTTGTCGTATCAAATACTTAAAAACAATCTATCATGAAGAAAGTGTTTATCTCAATGGCCTGCGTATTAATCGCTCTATCCGGTTGCACGAATGGAGGAAGCAATAAAGAATCCATGGAAGTCGTACTGAATATCAAACGGAAAGTAAAACCCGAATGTGTCTCCGCCTTAAAGGAATCATTCTTGAAATGCAAGGAAAGCACGTTGCTAGAACCGGGATGTATCGACTACGGCATGTACCAGTCCCTCACCGATAGCACCGAATTCTTTATCGCCGAGACTTGGAAAAACGACGGGGAATTACAAAAGCACGGCGAAACCGCCCATCTTAAACAACATCTGAATGAGATCAAAGATATGGGAGACCCTTCCTATAAAGGTAGTTTCCGGAAAATTTATGTCTGCCCGAGTGTAAATGACTAATCATTAAGAATTGAAGATTAAAAATCAAGCTTCACATAAGCGTTTATTTTCAATCTTCAATTCCCTATATTAATTACAAAAGATCTGACGCTAACTCAGATAACTCGCTTCGCTCGCCTTTTATCAAGTTGATATGGGCGAACAAGTCCTGTCCTTTCATCTTGTCGATCATATAGGCCAAGCCATTACTTTGGGCGTCTAGATACGGGGAGTCAATCTGTTGGATATCTCCCGTGAAGACCATCTTCGTTCCCTCTCCCGCACGGGTGATAATCGTCTTGATCTCATGCGGCGTGAGGTTCTGGGCCTCATCGATGATACAATAAGTCTCGGACAAGCTACGACCCCGGATAAAGGCCAACGCCTCGATCACCAACTGGTTGTTCTTCTGCATATCGTCGATCTTACGGACATCGGGATTACCCGGGGCAAACTGAGTCTTGATCACGTTCAGGTTATCGAATAGAGGTTGCATATAAGGAGCGACCTTTTGCTTCTCGTCACCCGGAAGGAAACCGAGATCCTTATTCGCCAAAGCGACGATCGGACGGGCCAAAAGTATCTGTTTATACGTGCCGGCTTGTTTCAAGGCAGAGGCCAACGCCAACAATGTCTTTCCGGTTCCGGCCTTTCCGGTCAGCCCCACAAGCTTGATATTCGGATCGTTCAATACCTCGAAAGCGAAACTCTGCTCGGCATTACGGGGCTGGATACCAAAGTTCGTGCCTTTATCCACCTTCTTGATCTTATCCGTAAACGGATTGTAGCGAGCCAATACACTATTACGTACGCTTTTCAAGATAAAGCATTCATTGGGGTCGAGCTTAGACTTGATATCCAACGAATCTGCATCCACACCTTCCGGAGAGCTGTATATCTTGTCGATCAAATCGGGGTCTATATTCTCATAGGTCTCTTGCGCACGCTCGAAAATATCTACATTCACGACCTTATCCGTGATATAATCCTCAACGGGAATACCCAAAGAACGAGCCTTCATACGAAGGTTCACATCCTTGCTGACCAAGGTTGTCTTGATCTTCGGATTCTTCTCGGCAATCGTCAACGCACAAGACAAGATACGGTGATCTGGCGTTTTATCCGGAAAAGAATGCGCTATTTTCTCCTGGTACTTATCACCGGTCACGATATAAAGTGTACCTTTTCCCGGTCCTAGTGAGGCGCCTTTCAAGAACAGGTCATTACTGGTCAATAAGTCTAGCTCCCGAACAAACTCACGGGCATTATAATTGATCTGCTCACTCCCCTTCTTGAACTTGTCCAACTCTTCTAATACCACGATGGGTAGATAGATATCATTTTCCTGAAAGTTCTCGATGCACTTATAGTCATGTAATATGACATTCGTGTCCAACACAAAATTCTTCTTTGCTCCCATGGCCTTTCGATTTAATGATTATTGCTTCTAATATAAGAACAATTCTGACACGTTGATAGTTCAGGCCTGCTAAAATTAGTTACACACACCAATAATTTCGTCATATTGACCAATTCAAGGAAAAATATGTATCTTTACGAGGATTAAAAAATAGAGGAGGATAACGTCATGTTCACAAATTTCAATTTCCAACAAATACTTAGCGCATTCATCGTATTATTCGCTGTTATCGATATAATCGGAGCTATTCCCATCATCATAGACCTAAAGGATAAAGGCAAGGATGTCAATGCGTTGAAGGCAACCCTAATCTCCTTTCTATTGTTATTAGGGTTCTTCTACGCCGGGGATATATTACTCAGGCTTTTCCATGTGGACATCGAGTCGTTTGCCGTGGCCGGCGCTTTTGTGATCTTCCTCCTATCTTTGGAGATGATTCTCGACATAGAGATTTTCAAGAACCAAGGGCCGATCAAGGAAGCTACGTTGGTGCCGCTAGTATTCCCGTTGCTAGCCGGAGCGGGATCGTTCACCACTTTATTATCGCTCCGTGCGGAATATGCCAGCGTGAATATTATCGTAGCCTTGGTACTGAATATGCTATGGGTCTACTTTGTTGTCCGCATGACACGCAAGGTAGAGAAAGTCTTGGGGAAAGGCGGCATATACCTGATCCGTAAATTCTTCGGTATCATCCTGCTGGCGATCTCCGTCAAGCTATTCATGAGCAATATCACCCTGCTAATGGAACAGATAGAAGCGAGTACGAAAGCAATATAGGATTTCCTTTAGAAGAGCATCCAGTTTCATCCTATTGAAACAAAGAGTTCATTAGGATGAAACTACAAGGCATCTATTATTTTCCGAAACGAGATGTGTCTATCGAATCATGTTCCCTCTCCTTGTAACCACCAAACTTCCAGACAAAAGATAATTTCAGACATCTCTCATCATTCAATTTCCTCATCCGGCTCCATTGATTGCCTTGGTTTATCTTGATGGTACGTGGAATGCTGCTGGCGAAAATATCGTCTCCTTTAAGTGTCAAGCTGGCACGGTCATTCAAGAAAGTCCATTTTAATCCAGCGGATATCTCATACATGGAACCCAAGTCGTATATACCTTGGATGGCACCGGGAGTCACGTATTGGCCGTCTATCGTCATTTTTAAATTCGGTTTATCACATAGGTTAAATGTGTTACTCATATGCGCTAACCCGAGATAAGCCTCACGGTTATATGAGATGCCGTGGAAGTTATCATTCTTCTCTTGCATCCTCCAACCTCGCAGTGTGATGCGGCTATTCCAAAAACGACCCACATTAAAAGGAATGATCACCGCCAATCCCGCTTCCAGACTATAATCCATATTCTCGAAACGAAAAACGGTCTTCAGTTCCGTATCGCTTTGATAAGGAAGTTGGGCGAAATAATCCGGCGTGTATTCACAGAACGCTACCAGCATATACTTTTGGCGGAAGATATAGACCATCTGCCCCTCATACGTGCGATAAGGTTTCAACAAGGGATTTCCCGCCACTTCCGAGTAAGAGTTTAGAGGCGTTACTTGCGGGGAGACTTGCCAATAACCGGGATAGGTCTTATCGCTACTTATATCGAACTGTAAAATATGTCGGGGAGAAAACGTATAGCTCAGGGATACGGTAGGAAACAACGCCCCCTCATTCCATAGGTTCATATTTTCCCGGCTAGAGGCGTAGTCAGACTTAAAATACTCCCCTTTCAGCCCGACCGTAGCAGAGAAACGCTCTCCGAAGCTTTTCGATACCTCGGCGAAAATATCAACGATGTATTCCTTTTGTGTATTATCCTCCAACGCTTCCTCGTCCATCTCATAGCCAGCACCTTGATCATATAAATACTCCGAATAGTTTTTCGACGAAGCGTAACCTCCATGCACGCCGTAATTCAATCCCCACCCGGAAGCGAAACTATGTGTCTTATTTAGGAATACGGACCAGCGGGATACATCCTGTCTCGTATTATTTATCATATCAGTCCGGGAACCATTCGTATCCTGGTAATCAAGTACCGAGGGCGAATGATAACGGGTGAAATCCGCTCCTGCCGATATCCCGGCATGTCCATCATATTGTAAACGTATATTATGAATAGCGGAGTGCCCGTCATCACGGACCAAGCTCGTACTCTCACTTTTATTTTCCGGCTTCGACAGATCCAGATATGAGGTAAAGGCATCACGGTCCGATAAGACTTTATCTCCCTTCAGATAATATGCCAAAGAGAGTTTATCCTCATTCGCAAACGTATAATCCATTCCCAGACGAACCGTTCCTCTATTTACATGGACAAGGGCCCGATTATGTTGGCTTATTTCCGTCATACCACTATTTAATGTATGGCGGGCCAACATATCCTCCCCCATCACATCCCGTCTCTTATTACCATTCAACAGGAAATCTATGCTAAAGCCCTTATTCGTATAAAGTAAATTCACATGCGCATCTCCCCCCGCATGGCGATATTGGGTGTAATCCACACCCGTTTCACCTTGCCAAGAAGGAGTCTCGGACTCATTCTTACTCAATACGACATTGAGTAACGCCCCCTTGACATTATATTTAGCTGGAGCGTTATACATCACCTCAGCCTTTTCGACCCTTGAGGCCGGCATAGTTTTCAGTAACTGGATTAATTGATCTGCCGACATTGTCGTCAACTGCCCATTCAAGATTATATTCAAACGACTGGCCCCTACCAGCTCCAGATTATCATTCCGCTCGATAAGCCCCGGTAAGTCCTTGATGATCTCAAAAGCGTTCGTGGCAGTCTTATCCTTCATCAGTTGAGGGACATCATACGTCAGCTTGCCTCCCTCCAGTTTCACTTGCGGGCGTTCTCCCTTTACGGTAATCTCGGCCAACTGATAATCTTTCTCCTCCAGCACCACCGTACCTACGTTGGCGGTAGTTATCTCTTTCTCTACCATATTATATAAGATGTGTTGGAAAATAAGTCGATACGACTGGTCTAGCGGATGATTCAATCGAAAATCCCCAAGCGTATCGGTAACCACGGCATCCACATATACAGAGTCGAGGGTCTGTAAAATCACCGCCACTCCATCTACCGGCTGTTCCTTGCCATCCATCACCTTCCCGGAAATACCTTGTGCCATAATCTCACCGAGACTCATCAGCAAGCATAAAATCATGTAGTAAATAGTACGTTTCATATCGGTTTGTTTTTATCATTTTTCGTTCATACAAAAGAAACGTATTCTTAAAAGAAACTATGTTACCACTCACTTACGAAGTCTTACCTTGTCTTATCAGGAATGTTATTTAGTCTTATCGCCATTTATCAAACCCAACAAAGAGGAACAAGGTAATCTAGAAAACACCTTCGGAAAAGTAGTATGAGTGGTATCCTTTATGCTAAATCTCACCTAAGGGAATTGCAGGAAAAAGGTTTCAAGGCCGCCGTACTCTTTGACGCGAAAACGTAAACTGAACATTAAGAGGTTCTAACTGTTGATATATCAATCAAATATTTGAAGATAACCTATTAAAAGTTGAAAATCATGTGTACAAGAGTAGTTTATTCGGGAACAAACGGGATGGTAGCGACTGGTCGCACAAGACTTTAAGCCGGCGCAACCGTTCAAGTTTATGGGTGTAAAGGATCTTATTTAGTCTTGGCTAACTATTTTTTGGGATAATATGTTCCATATTTCCTTTTACAACATTTGAGTTTCAATTAATATTTATATTTGACGTCAAAAATCTTACAATATGGATAAACAGTTCCTCTGCCTTGATTCACCTACGGACTTTATGGTTGGTAAATACATATCCGCCGACGAACTCAAGGAGTTTATAAATATTCCTTGTAAGATAAAAGCTGGGGTCTTTATCCTTTGCATGGAAGGGCAAATACGCTCAACTATCAATATGTCAGAATTGACCACTTCGAAACTCAATGTTGTAACGCTATTGCCCAATAGTCGCATACAAATACATGAGATATCCCCCGACATCTTGATCTATTTCATAGCGTTCTCTTTCGATTTTATGTGTTACACCAATTTTATCAAGAGCACGATGGGTTATCTACTGATGATTTACAGGTATCCGATTATAAAAATATCCCAAAACAGGGCCAACCTGATCACGAACTTCTACGAGCTTCTCTATCAATATGCCGTATATCCCGATATCTTGAACAATAAAGAGATGATAAAGGCCATTTTCATGATGTGTAGTCAAGGTATCATAGAAATATACAGTAAAATTTACCCATTAGAGAAACAGGAACTTACACGTCCGTTACAAATCTATCAAGAGTTCCTAAATATGGTATTGAGATACTATACGAAAGAGCATAACGTATCGTTTTATGCCGAGAAGTTGGGCCTCACGTTCTCTTATTTCTCGACATCCATCAAAAAAGCGATCGGAGAGACTCCTCAAGAGATCCTCACGCAAACAATAATCATAGACGCTAAGGCTCAGTTGAAAGGGACCAACCGAGAAATCAAGAACATAGCGATGGACCTCGGTTTTAATAATCTATCGTTCTTTAATAAGTTCTTCCGTCGAAATGTAGGCATGACTCCACAAGAATACAGGGGTAAATCGTATACCTATTCTTGTTACCAGAAAACATCCGACTAGCCGAAAGCAAAAACGGAACATATTATCAAAAAGAAGAATTTCAAGGGTACCTTTTATAATTTTTACTTTTGTAGGATAATATAAAAAGACATACGATGGAAGGGCGAGAGACGGATCTAGAATACAACTTATTGATGGGGCTTACGGGAGCTAGCGTTAGCAAACATTTATTGGATGAGCATTTCACACTTTTATGGGCAAATGACTTCTATTACGATATGATAGGTTACCCCAAAGAAGAATATGAAGCTCTTTTCCACAATAAACCCGATTTGTATTTTAAAGGTTATGATGAAGCTTGGAATATATTATCCAAGAATGTTTACGAGACGATAGCTAATAAAGCCAGCGGTTACGAAACCGTTATCCAGATGCCAACGAGAAAAGGAAAAAGATGGACTAAAATCACCTCAACGTTTACCGACCAACTACAAGACGGCATCCCTATCTCCTATACGGTAATGACCGATGTAGAGGACGTAATGCGAAGGCGGATCGAGCAAACGATCACTTATGATAATATCCCCGGCTTCATATCCAAGCATAAAGTACATAAAGACGGCAGTTTTACATTGCTGGAGGCAAATGATAAATATATGGACTTCTCTGGTATCGATAAAAATTCTTTTTTATCTTTCAGTCCTTTCTCCCGTTTAGATGAAACAAGCCGTAATACGATGAACGCACATATCTCCTGTATGCTAAAAGGGGAACCTGTACATTTCGTTATCCAGTCGAAAGACAAAAACGGAAACGACGCTTGGCTACAGTTGAACGGGGAATGTATTGGCTGGGAAGGTGACGAGCCTATCTATCTTATCGTTTACATCAATATCACCGACATTACCGAACAGAGGGAGTTGCAAAAGAAACTGGAGAAACAGTCAAAGCAACTTAAAGAAGCACTAAAGTCGGCGGAACAAGCCAACCAAGCCAAATCTGATTTTCTCGCCCGCATGAGCCACGATATCCGTACACCCATGAACGCCATCATGGGAATGGCGACTATAGCCAAAGCCCATGTAGATGAACATGAAAGAATACTAGATTGTATGGAAAAAATCAATGGAGCCTCTAAATTATTATTGAGTCTGATTAATGAGGTTCTCGATATGTCCAAGATCGAGAGTGGCAGGTTAATTCTTTCGGAGGATGAGTTCAATGTGGGTGAGCTCTTGCAAGACTTGGTCGTTATGATGCAACCGGAGATCAAAAACAAACAACAAACTTTAAATATACACGTCAAGAACCTGAGGCATGAGAATGTAAAAGGCGATACGCAGCGTATCAAGCAGGTATTGATGAATATCCTCTCGAACGCAATTAAGTATACGCCGGAGAATGGGCGAATCACGATAGAGATCTACGAGAAGGCCCCTCATAATGGCATCGGAAATTATCAATTCGTGTTTGAGGATAACGGAAGAGGTATGAAACCGGAGTTTCTGGATAAGATTTTCGAGCCTTTCGAGCGTGCGAGCGATGATGAGATCAAGAGGATACAAGGTACTGGCCTCGGGATGTCGATCAGCCATAAGATCATTCAGATGATGGGAGGAGATATCAAGGTGGAGAGTGAATATGGCAAAGGTTCCCGCTTCACCATCGACATGCCATTGGTTTGCCGGGATCAGAAGCCCGATGATAAGATAGAGGTAGAAGGTTTAGAGGTTCTTGTGGTAGATGATGATAAGATCGCTTGTCTAAACACGTCTAGCTGTTTGCGAGAGATCGGGATAAACAGTGAATGCGTATATTCAGGTAGAGAAGCTATAGAAAAAGTACGACAGCATCATTTAGCGGAGAAAGAGTATTTCGCCGTGATCATTGACTTGAAGATGCCTCAAATGAACGGCATTGAAACAACCCGGCAAATCAGACGTTTCGTGGGAGCGGACGTACCGATCATCATTCTCTCCGCATACGATCTTGAGGAATATGAGGCAGAGGCTAAGGAGGTTAAGGCCAATGGATTCATCACCAAGCCTCTCTATAAGTCCAAGCTACTCCAAGTATTGAGATCTTTCCTTGACGAAGGAGACCAGCCGGAACCGATCCGCCCATTCAAGTTATCAAACGTCGATTATTCCGGCAAGCGCATCTTGCTGGTGGAGGATAACGAGTTAAATCGTGAGATCGCCGTAGAGATCATCGGCAGCACCGGTATCACTATCGATACGGCGATAAATGGGCTCGACGCCGTACATAAAGTCGCCCAATCGGAAGAAGGATTTTACCAGATAATACTGATGGATATCCAGATGCCTATCATGGACGGTTATGAGGCGACCCGGCAGATTCGTTCCCTCCAACGAAGGGATATCGCACATATGCCAATTATAGCCATGACCGCCAACGCTTTTTCCGAAGACGTGACAAACGCTATCAAAGCGGGCATGAATTATCATTTGGCTAAACCGATTGATATTGGGGCGTTGATGGGCATCCTTAGTAAATATTTACAAGCGCCCGCATAAAGTTTATCTTGCGTATTAAAAGTTCATGTAATAAAATTGTCTATTTTTAGCGATCAATTCGATTATAAGCATAAAGAGACTTCATGAACATCAGACTTCGTTTTAAGTTAATCGCTTTGTTGATCGTCCTATCGCTGGCCGGGCTTTTGGTTTTCCAAGGATACTGGCTGAAAGGTTTATATGATACATTATATAAACAGATGGAGATCAATATAGAGGAAGCGATGAAGATCGCCGACTATAAGGAGTTGTTCCTGCGCATCCGATCTATCAAAAAAGAACAGGGAGCGCTGGGACCTCAAACCCAAGATGTGTACTTCAGCTCAGAGCTAGATCCGTCTAATAAGCAGAAGATGGACGCAAAAGCTTCGATCCATCCGCAGAAAGAAGATCCTGACCTTAACCGGGAAGATATCTTCAAGACGGCAAATCCAGACTCACACATGAAATTACATATCGATTACGGGGATGAGGAGGACTTTAGCTCGATAGACTCTACCCTAACGGATTACCTATATGTAATCGGCGAGGTGGAGGACATGGTGCAGCAAGCGATGCATGCGAATATAGATTCTATAAAACCAATTGATTTCAAGACCTACAACAAATTATTAACCTCGGAACTGGAGGCAAGAAACATCGTAACGGAACATGAGCTGGTAACGATTTATAAACCAAACAACGGGGACGAGAAGGGTTGGATGCATCTGGACAAGCCGGAACGATTCACTACGTGGAAAAACCCCGTGCATTTCGATTACCCGCTCCATAACGAGAGCACGTTACAATATCGCCTGTTCCTTAAATCGCCGGCTAGCGTGATACTCACCCAGATGAAAGGCATCCTGATCTCCTCCTTCCTATTACTTTTGCTGATCATTTGCGCTTTCATATACTTACTCCGCACCATCTTAAAGCAAAAGACCGTGGAAGAATTGAAGACCGATTTCACCAACAATATGACGCATGAGCTGAAAACCCCGATCAGCGTCAGCTATGCCGCCGTAGACGCATTATTGAACTTTAGCGATCCCGTCAACGAGAAACAGAAGAAATACCTGACGATCGTTAAAGACCAACTTATCCATCTTACCGGATTGGTGGAACAAATCTTGACACTCGCCGTAGAGAACCGCAGTACCTTCCGCTTGCGCCCCGAAACCATCTCATTAAACGAGTTGGTGAACTCCCTCATCGAGCAATACAAACTGAAAGCGAGCAAACCCGTGGAGTTTACTTACTCCATCCCCGAGGATATAGAATTGGTGGCCGATCGTACCCACCTATATAATATGTTGAGCAACCTTATCGATAACGCAATCAAATACGCCGACAAGGAACCTTGCCGCATCGAAGCGACAGCCCGGCAAGACGATCACGAAACGACAATCTCCATAACCGATAACGGCCCGGGTATCAGCGAAGCCAACCAGCGGCAGATATTCGACAAGTTCTTCCGGGTTCCCAGCGGGAATATCCACAACGTGAAAGGTTATGGCCTAGGATTATATTACGTAAAAGACATGATGGGTAAACATGGAGGAACAGCCCGTGTGGAAAGCGTCCCCGGCAAAGGCTCCACCTTTACCCTGCATTTTAAATAATAATCCGAAAATCAAGTATCAAATATGGAAAAGATAAAAGTACTACTAGTAGAAGACGAGCCTACATTGGCCATGATCATCAAGGATACGCTGGATGGGAACGAGTTCGATATCACCCTAGCGGCGAATGGCGAGGAGGGCCTCTCCCGTTATGCGGAGATCAACCCGGACATTATCGTAGCGGATATCATGATGCCCAAGATGGATGGTTTCACGATGGTCAAATTGATCCGTAAGACGGATACGCACACCCCTGTCCTATTCCTATCGGCCCGTTCCGCGGCCAACGACGTGGTAGAGGGCTTCGAGACAGGCGGCAACGATTACCTGAAAAAGCCTTTCGGCATGGCGGAATTGATCGTGCGCATCAAGGCGTTACTGCATAAGGTGTCCGTCCAAAGACCGGAAGCCACCTCTTTCCGTATCGGGCTTTATACGTTCGATTCCATCACGCAGACATTGGTCTACCGGGGAGAGAAACAACTCCTCAGCAACCGGGAATCCGAGATATTGAAGCGCCTTTGCGACAATAAGGACCAAGTATTACCGATGAAAGAGATCTTGATAGACCTTTGGGGAGATGATTCTTTCTTCAACGCACGCAGCCTGCATGTCTTTATCACCAAGCTACGTCATAAGTTATCGAAAGACGAGTCTATCAAGATTTTGAATATCCGGGGAATCGGATATAAGCTGATCATCGATTGAATTGCTTCAATGCCTGTGCCATCTGGTCCGGGCATGAAGTTCCCCTTCCATGACAATCGATGCCAGACAAACGGCCGATAGCGTCTTCGATGCGCATACCTTTCAATAAGGCGCACATGCCTTGCCCGTTACCGTGGCAACCTCCTACAATCTGCACATTCTCGATCACGTCCTCCTTCGCGTCGATCACCATCAACTTAGAACAAACGCCTCCTTGAGGCGTATAGGTTATACGTCGTGTTTCCATTTTCTTTTTCTCTCCTTTTTATAAACGAGTCGCAAAGGTATAAATAAATTTAACTACATTTGTAGCATCTAATTTACAAAAACATGACATACGAGGAAACGCTACACTATCTATATACCAGCATCCCGGTCTTCCAACACAGCGGAGCTTCCGCTTACAAACCCGGTCTTGGTACAAGTATCGCCCTAGATGATTATCTGGGAAATCCGCATAAAGCCTATAAGACCATCCATGTAGCCGGGACAAACGGCAAAGGCTCGGTCAGCCATCTATTGGCGGCCATTCTCCGGCAATCCGGTTTCAAGGTCGGGCTTTATACCTCTCCCCACTTAGTGGACTTCCGGGAGCGCATCCGGGTGAACGGGAAAAAGATCTCCCAAGATTACGTGGTCGATTTCGTCGAACGCCATCGTTCTTTCTTCGAGCCTCTCCATCCTTCTTTCTTCGAGCTGACGTCCAGTATGGCTTTTGAGTATTTCCGCGACCAGCAGGTAGATTACGCGGTTATCGAGGTCGGGCTTGGCGGTCGTTTGGACAGTACGAACATTATCACTCCGATCTTGAGTATCATCACGAATATCAGTCTGGATCATACGCAATTCTTGGGAGATACGGAGGAGAAGATAGCGGCGGAGAAAGCCGGCATTATCAAAAAAGGCGTACCCGTCCTTCTGGGGGAGGCAGAGAAACGCTCCGTTTTCGACCTCTTCCAGAACGAGGCGAGAAAGGCAGGAGCACCCTTCCACTACGCCTTGAGCATGGGAATGCTGGAGGGGACCGGAGGGTTGTCGATGGTACACTGGAAGTTCCCCTCCGTAGAATACGGCGAGGTGATCGGCGAGCTTGCCGGAGAGGTACAACAAGCCAACGCCATCACGGTGTTCTCCGCCCTGCACCTGCTCCGCGAGAAGTGCGGTGTTGACATCCTGCCCGAGGCCGTCCATGAAGGGTTCGGGCACGTGACCCAACTGACGGGTTTGATGGGCCGCTGGCAAACCTTGCGGACAAAACCGACCGTCATTTGCGACACCGGGCACAACGTGGGTGGATGGAAACACATAGCGGAACACCTGAATGCCATGAGAAGCCGTTTCCGCGAAATTTATATGATCGTCGGTATGGTGAACGACAAGGATATCGACGGCGTATTATCCTTGATGCCACCAGATGCTTCTTATTTCTTCACGCAAGCCTCCGTGGAGAGAGCGATGCCCGTAAAGGATTTCGCCATGAAAGCCATGCGGAAGGGACTGCCCGGAGTCCTTTGCGAAACGGTGGAAGAGGCGGTCGAGAAAGCGTTAAAAAGTGCCGACAAGGATGACTTGATCTTTATCGGCGGAAGCACCTTTATCGTAGCGGACGCTCTCCCCTTGTTCATGAAAGAAGACGAATACAAATAATATAACTCTATAAAACAAATATCATGATAGAAAAAATTCATCAGAAACTAAGTGACTCGAAAGTCGCACGCTGGAGTGTACTCGCTTTGGCGGCATTCACGATGCTTTGCGGATACTTCCTTACGGATGTAATGGCTCCGCTTAAACCGATGTTGGAAGAACAGCTAAGCTGGACGAGTACGGAATATGGTTGGTTCACCAGCGCTTACGGTTGGTTCAACGTATTTCTTTTCATGTTGATTATTGGTGGTATCGTTCTGGATAAGATGGGTGTCCGTTTCACGGGTGTCGCTTCCTGTATCTTGATGATTATCGGTTGTTCCATTAAATATTACGCCATCTCGGACGCGTTTACGATGGAAGGAGAGCTTTTCGGATGGAAAGCGCAAGTGATGGTGGCCGCCCTCGGATACGCAATCTTCGGTGTCGGCGTGGAGACCGCCGGTATCACGGTATCTAAGATTATCGTACGGTGGTTCAAGGGAAAAGAGATGGCGTTGGCTATGGGCTTGGAGATGGCTACGGCTCGTTTGGGTACGGCCTTGGCTTTATCTATCACGGTTCCCGCCGCCAAGTACTTCGGTAGTATCTCCGCTCCTATCTTGCTTTGTCTTTGTATGTTGTGTATCGGTTTGATCGCCTTCCTCGTATTTTGCGTGATGGATCGCAAGCTGGACGCTTCGATGGACGCTATCGAGCAAGCCGAGGAGGAAGAGCCTTTCCGTTTGAAAGATATCTTATTGATCGTTACCAATAAGGGTTTCTGGTTGATCGCTCTGCTTTGCGTATTATTCTATTCGGCCGTATTCCCCTTCTTGAAATACGCTACGGACTTGATGGTCAATAAATATAACGTAGATCCGGAGTTGGCGGGAAACATCCCGGCTATCTTACCTTTCGGCACGATTCTTCTGACTCCGTTCTTCGGTAACTTATACGACCGCAAGGGTAAAGGGGCGACGATCATGATCTATGGTGCCTTGATGTTGATCGGCGTGCATTTATTATTCACACTTCCGATCTTGAATCAGTGGTGGTTCGCGACAATCGTGATGATCGTATTGGGTATCGCTTTCTCCTTGGTTCCATCGGCGATGTGGCCATCTGTTCCGAAGATTATCCCGGAGAAGCAATTAGGCACGGCTTATGCCTTGATTTTCTGGGTACAGAATATCGGTCTGAGTATGGTTCCCTTATTAATCGGCTGGATATTGGATACGTATTGTAAAATAGACAATGGTACGGGCAAACCGGCTTACGACTATACGATACCGATGGCAGTCTTCACCTGCTTCGGTGTACTCGCCCTCTTCATCGCCTTGATGTTGAAACGTGAGGACCGGATCAAAGGCTACGGCCTTGAATTGCCGAACATCCAAAAGGACGCCGATAAAGCCGAGGCCGAGATAATCGCTAAAGAGATGATCGCAGAGCCTTAAAAGCTCATAACCCTAAATAAATGGAAGGCGCTGTAAACTTGATTTACTGCGCCTTTCTTTTTGATGACTGAAAACCATCGTCATTGGAACACACAAAAAGTTCGTTTGAAAAAGAGGAGTAGCGAAACAACTACAATATGCCTTATTCATAAAATCTTTTTTAGCGGTAATATTAATAAAAAGCACCCTTGATTTTCGGAACGGCATATTGAAATGTGGCATTTATCCGTGGTCCAGCCATCCAAAAGGAAATCATATGTATAGGTCTTAACGCAGTGGCTTATATATTTCATTAGATCCTTATTATCAGTTAAGAATAGATATACAGCTTCACAAATGTCGTTTTGATTAAAAAGGCAAGTGAGCGTGGAGGTTTTGAACACGACTTCCAATGTAATCTGGCTTACGTCATTCCACGTATAAGTGATCATACATAAATCCAGATCCTTCAACAATATCTGCGCTTTCCTTACCGGCAAACCAATTACTTGATGGGATAAGCTAATCATCTCGGAATAATCCCTTTGAGGATATTGATTTTGAGTTTCCATTGATTTCTGTGTTTATCATTCGCAGACAAAATAAGCTTACCGCCTGCTGATATACCATCAATCCCCTTGATAAAATATCAATGTCACGACTAATATTATCAGATGACAGAGATAAATGATATATCTGACTACGTATTTACGGTCGGTAACAATGCCCATTGTAATTTGTAGTTATAAATAAAATTAGGTGCGGTTGCTCTGGATATCTGATACAATAGTAAGATAACTCAGATTTAATACTTATTTTTGTGACAGGATCAATAAGAACTGACATGGAAACAACATTTACCAGAAGAAATAGTCATGGAGCCAACTTAAAACGTTGGAGAGAATGGAGAGGCATCAAACAAGAAGTGCTCGCCGACAAAATAGGGGTATCACAAGCCACCTTATCCGGCTACGAGAAAAAAGACGAATTGGAACCTGAAGTATTGGAAAAGATAACTAAAGCTTTGGATATTCCGACAGAGGCGATCACGGAGCTTAATGAAGGAGCGCTTATCAATATTTATTCTGGCACATGGCAAGATAACGCAACTGCAGCCGGAAGCATTCAAAATCAAACTTTCAATCCCATCGATAAAATAGTCGAGCTTTACGAACGATTATTAAAGGCCGAGCAAGAAAAGGTTGCCATGCTCCATGAAATCATAAAGGATAAATAAGTATCGATTATAGAGACCGTAAGCGAAAATGAGATAATCTTGACATTATGATCGAAATAACAGAATAACGATGTCAAGACCTTTTTACAAATAGAGAAAAAGAGGGAGAGACCTATGATGAAATCATACGTTTTCCCTCTTTTTCTTGCCTAAATACCCCTGTTTGGACTCAAAAGTAATAGAGTTAGGTAACACAAAAGGCTGTATTAGGCAACACGACCGTATGTATTAGGTAACGCAACCGTATGTATTAGGCGATACATACGGAAGAAACAGCCCTCGCATCCTATAGAATTGATCGATACACCCGTATAAAATGGCTATTTTCACCTAAAAATATGAGATACGATGAATTAATCTCGCTAGAATAAAAAGGCCTATTTCCATAAAACACTACAAGACAACCAGATGCTATTATTCTATGCCATTTTCGGAAGCAAGGCGTACCTTAGCCCGGAAAAAACGCTTCTCCGGAAGTTTAGATTACAGAATGTCAAAACGTCAAACCTACTCTTTTACGCGTGATGCCTACAGCTATGCCCGCAAGAAGAAAACTAAAATTAAACTCAAAAATATACTTACAACATTATTATATACAATAAAATATTTATTTTTACACAAAATCTGTTGTTATGACAAAAGAACAATTCCTAAACGATCAGTATGTATCTGGATTTATCCAGTGGCTTCGTGATAAACTATCTAATTTCACCCATTCATATTACAATCAGAAAGAGAAGGAGGAATGGCAATGTACCTCTTTTTATGATGCTTGCCACAAATATAAATGGGGAGGTCTAAATTGGGAGGAAAACAATGCCTTATTGGAAAGTTATGCCAAACGACTTAAAGCGAGTATCCGAAATAATGACAACGAAGCTTGCCAAGATGCTTGCCTCGATATATTAAAATGGGGAGGCGTTATACGGGAAAATCAAGAAAGGATCAAGGCACAAACCAACCTTGTGAATTATCTAATGAAGGCAGAAGGGGTCTTAACCCGTGACTCTTTAGATATAAAGGATGAGATAATTATTATGAACTCAGGATTCACCAAGATTTATTCTTTATATATAAATGATTTTATCATCTACGATAGTCGTGTAGGAGCCGCTTTATGCTATTTGGTGAAACTATATTGTATAGAGCAGAAACAAGGCGGTGTCCCTTCTTTATTAAAATTCGCCTATGGTGATGCCCGAAATCCGGAGGTTAATCGGAATCCTAACAGCGACATTTACAAATTCTCTAAACTTGATCGAGGAAAAATCCATATTGAATGCAACCTTAAAGCCAATTGGCTATTAAAAGAAGTATTAAACTTCCCAGAATGCCAATTTAAAGACATGCGTTCTCTGGAAGCAGCCCTCTTCATGATCGGGTATGCAATTCCAAAAGAGCAAGAACAGCAAACATTAAAAACATACCGAATTATGAAATTAGCAGAAGCTCTCAGCTTACGAGCTGATTTACAAAAAAGAATATCACAACTGGAAGTCCGGCTAAAAAACAATGCCCGGATTCAAGAAGGTGAAGAGCCCGCAGAAGATCCACGGGGGCTTATGGATGAGTTGAATAATAATCTGAATGATTTGGAGACACTGATTTTCAGAATCAACCGAACCAACATGGCTACCCTTGCAGAAGGTACAAGCCTTACGGAAATGATCGCAAAGAAAGATATCTTAGCATTGCGCATCTCCGTCCTTCGTTCCGTCACACAATCGGCAACGGGCAGTTTAGAACGTTATTCGGCAAATGAAATCCGTTATGTCCGCACAATAAATGTGGCAGATTTACAAAAAGAAATAGATTCATATTCCAAGCAATTACGTGAATTGGACGTGAAGATCCAACAGCTAAATTGGTTGACGGAACTGATATAAAGCATAATTCAGGTAGTTCTTTTTAAATAGGGCGAGTATATCTCTGGCAATTGAGAATGAATTGTCGAACTTACTGCGAATGGAAGCGAGAGCGGAGCATAGCGCAAAAAGAATCGTAATGCTCAGTATTGTTACAAGCTCAAGCCACAGGTTGCATTGTTACTACCGCATACTGACTATAAAGAGAATGAGGGCGGGTCGGAGGGATTTTCTTTTAAGCAGGCATTTAATTATGGGCATTCTAATGGATATGGAGAAACAGGTCGCTGGCGGTATGACACTTATGGAGAAATTTTGGTGTGATTATCCTATTTGCCCATCAGATTAAGGTAATTCTGATCGGTAAACATTATCTTCGCGTATCATATAAAACAAACATTAAATACTATGATCTGTTTCCCGAATGCCAAGATAAACCTAGGTCTGAACGTGGTAAGCAAACGTCCGGACGGTTATCATAATATAGAGACCATCTTCTATCCGATCCCCGTGAAGGATGCCCTCGAGATCGTCGCCTCGGATCAGCCCAGTTTCACCGGGACCGGAATCCCGGTAGACGCTCCCCAAGAGAAGAACCTCGTCATAAAAGCGCTGAACGCCCTAAAGACGAGATACGAGATTCCCCCGCTAGAGATCCATTTGTTGAAAGCGATACCTTTTGGCGCCGGGCTTGGAGGAGGTTCCGCCGATGCCGCTTTTATGTTGAAGCTGGTCAATGATTTCTGCGGTTTGGATATTCACCCGGATGAGTTGGAGGCGATAGCGTCCACCATCGGAGCCGATTGCCCGTTCTTTATCCGTAACACGCCGGTATTCGCGACTGGCACGGGAAACCAATTCGAGCCCGTGGACTTGTCCTTAAAGGATTATTATCTATGCTTAATTAAACCGGATGTAGCCGTCTCCACCCCCGAAGCCTATTCGATGGTAACACCCGCCACGCCCGAGACCTCCTTGAAAGAGATCATCCGGCTACCGGTATCCGAATGGAAAGAGCGGATGGTGAACGATTTCGAGCGGAGCGTATTCCCGAAACATCCCGTGATCGAGCGGATCAAGGATACCTTATACGAGGGAGGCGCCTTATATGCCGCCATGTCCGGCTCCGGATCGTCCGTGTTCGGTTTGTTCGAAAAACCAACCCATTTCAAGGAACAATCCCTGTTCAGCGATTGTTTTCTATGGGAAGGACAATTGTCATGAATCAAATAGAGACTTTTTTTGATACGATGGCGGAACGCTGGGACGCTGTCTGCGTACATGATCCGGAAAAAATCCGGACGATATTGGATCGTACCAACCTGCGGCGGAACGCTCGCATCCTCGATGTCGGTTGCGGCACGGGGATATTGGAAAGTTACCTGCTGCCGTACGAACCCCGCCAAATCGTAGCTATCGATATAGCGGGCCAAATGATCGAGAAAGCACGCGTGAAATATCCGGATCATCCGCTCATCGAGTTCCTCCAAGAGGACGCTATGAGCTACAAGGGGAAAGGATTCGACTATATTATCCTGTATAGCGCCTACCCGCATTTCATGCGGCCGGAACGGTTGATCAAGCATATGAGCGACTTGCTCGTGCCCGGCGGTAAATTGGTTATCTGCCACAGCGAGAGCAAGGAAAAGATCAATACGCACCACCATCGGCACGCCGATCGATTATCGCTGCCCTTGCCCCCGGCCCGAGAGGTGGCGGCATTGATGGAGCCTTATCTTCTTCCGCTCGTCGTAGAGGATACCGAACAGCTTTACATCGTTTGCGGAAAACGTTTATCCTAAACTAATTATATATGAACAGAAAAACTAACTTAATTCCGGCATTGCTTCTTTCCGCCCTTTCGCTTTACGCCATGGAAGACGTGAAAGTAACGCAATTCCAGCACGCAGGCCCGTTCACGGTCAACAAGCCGATCCTAGCGGACAGCCTCAACGTAAACGGCAAGCCTTTCGAGGCAAAGAATCTATTAAAAGCGACCTTACCGTTCGAGCAAACGCTTGCGAACGCCACGGTACTCGACGCTGACACGGCAGGCGCGATCACCTTCGCCGCCCCGCAAAAGGGATATGCCTTGCATCTATTCTCTTTCTTCTTGAACAGCGACCGGTACGTAAAAGGTACGCTCGATATATCGGGTCCCGGGGCGTTCGAAGTATTCGTCAATGATAAACCGGTAGGAGCCTCTTCCGAGTTGGTGATGGAACCCCGCCGCTATCAAGTAGTCGTTAAATACCTGACAGCGGAAACAGACACTTGTCCTCCCAGCCTAAAGGCTACCTTCAAGAGCGAGGCGGAAGCGAAAGTCGTAGCTTCCTTGAACCCGGAGAAACGCTACACCCTTCTGAATATCCTAGAAGGAAAGGATTTCCAAGGCGTAAGTGTCTCCCCGAACGGGAAGTATGCCTTGGTAAAATACGTCAACCGATTCCCGGAGGGCAAGAGCGAATCGTACGGGCAATTGATGGATGCCGCTACGGGACGGGTCTTATTGCAAGACGGAAGTTTCTTGACAACCGCCAAATGGATGCCTAAAAGCAATCGATTGTATTACACCCGCACCGGTCTGGACGGTACGGAGTTGGTAACTGTAGATCCGGCGACCTACCAACAAACAGTATTAGTCCCGAACCTTCCGAAAGGGCGGTTCGTATTCACCCCCGATGAGTCCACGCTTCTCTATACCGTAGAAGAGGAAGGTCCAAAGGAAGGGACGGACTTGATCCGTGTATTAGAGCCGGCAGACCGCATCCCGGGTTTCCGTGACCGCTCCTTTATCTGGCGGTATGACTTAAAAACAGGTTTGTACGAGCAACTTACTTTCGGGCATACGGACACTTATATCAATGATATCAGCACTGATAGCCGCTATCTATTGTTCAGTACCAGCGACCGGGTGTACACCTCCTTGCCGCACTCCCTGGGCTCCCTTTATAAATTGGATTTGCAGACCATGGCGATCGATACGATCTGGGAAAAAGCCCCGTACGTAAACCAAGCCGCCTTCTCGCCCGACGGTAAACAGTTATTGGTAGCCGGGGCAGGCGACGCTTTCGACGGGATCGGACGAAATATCAAGCAAGGACAGATCTCCAACTCGTACGACGGGCAGTTATTCCTATACGATCTGGCAAGCCGTAAAGCTTCCCCGCTCACCAAGGACTTCAATCCGAACGTGATCGATGCCGTATGGAACCGCTTCAACGGGCAAATCTATATCCTCTGTGAGGATGAGGATTACCAACGGATCTATACGTGCGACCCGGCAAATGGAAAGATCAAGCAAGTAGCCGCCTCCGAGGATATTATCATGTCGTATGCGTTGGCCGACAACGCTCCGGTTCTCTTCTATTACGGACAGAGCGCGTCCAACGCCAACCGCCTTTACGCTTACGACCTGAAAGGAGGAAAGAACCGCTTGGTGTATGATCTCTCGCAAGATAAATTAAAAGATATCGCCTTAGGCGAGGTACACGACTGGAACTTCAAGTCGGATGACGGTACGACGATCCAAGGTCGTTATTACCTACCGCCTCATTTCGATCCGAATAAGAAATATCCGATGATCGTTTATTACTATGGCGGTACTTCCCCGACGAACCGTGCGCTGGAGATGCGTTATTCCATGCATATGTACGCCGCTCTCGGATACGTGGTCTACACCTTGAATCCGAGTGGAACAACGGGCTTCGGACAGGAATTCGCCGCCCGCCATGTGAACGCATGGGGCCTGAAGACCGCCGATGAGATCATCCAAGGCACCAAGCTGTTCTGCAAGGAGCATTCTTTCGTGAACGAGAAGAAGATCGGTTGCATCGGTGCCAGCTACGGCGGATTCATGACACAATACCTACAAACCCGTACGGACATTTTCGCCGCCGCTATCAGCCATGCCGGTATTAGCGCGTTGAGTAGCTATTGGGGAGAAGGTTATTGGGGATATGGCTATTGCTCCGTAGCGAATGCCGGCACTTATCCTTGGAACGCCCCGGAGTTCTTTACCAAGCAAAGCCCGTTGTTCAACGCCGATAAGATCAAGACCCCGCTCCTGTTGCTTCACGGCAACGCCGATACGAACGTACCCATCGGGGAAAGTATCCAGATGTTCGCCGCCTTGAAGATCCTAGGGAAAACCGTGGAATTCGTGCAGGTGGATGGCGAGAATCATGGTATCGTAGGTTATCAGAAGCGTATAGGCTGGCAAAATACCATCTACGCATGGTTCGCCAAATGGCTGAAAGACGAGCCGGAATGGTGGAAAGCCTTATATCCGGATCGTACTTTATAAGAATATTTATTTGAACGAAAGCGTCTGTGTCTCCCGCAAGGGAATCGCAGGCGCTTTATTCGTTTGCTCAACCCCAGCTGTCATCCGGATCAGCTCCGTTTACGAACGGTAATTTTGATACAAAGATCCGTAATATATATACATATACTTGAGATAAATCCGAATATCTTTGTGATGTCAAACAATAACGATATCCTCATGAAAACAAAAGCAATCGCACTCTTCCTGCTAGGCTTCATACCAGCCTTCGCACAAGATATTTCTCAACCCGCCCCAGAGAAGAACTTAGTCCGCCTATCCAAGATCACGGTCGATCCCGCCCAGTTGGAGCGTTATAACGCCTTTCTGAAAGAAGAGATCGAGGCTTCCATGCGTCTAGAGCCGGGTGTTCTTACACTGTATGCCGTATCGGAGAAAGAACATCCAAATAAAGTAACCATCCTAGAGATTTACGCAGATCAAGACGCTTATAAAAACCATATCCAAACGCCCCATTTCCAGAAATACAAACAAGGAACATTACAGATGGTGCAAGAGTTGGAACTGGTAGATAGCACGCCCCTGATCCCCGGACTAAAGATAAAATAAAACAAGAATCCCCGCTTTCCGGCACGAAGCCATCTAAGCGGGGATTCCATATATCCATGAAAATCTAAATTACTTGTTATTCGATCATTTGATATTCGGATTCAATTTATGCCATTCGGAAATAGCGGGAAGCACGCCCATAGCGATCACCTCGTCACGTAAAGCGCAAAGGTGCTTGTAGCTCTTCTCCAAGGCAGCCTCTTCTTCCGGTGTACCATGCACCTCTTTCAACGTTACGCCGTCTTTCGTAATCGAGGTCTCCCAAGCCATCATGATATGATCGAACTTACCGTTTGATACATAAGCGCCAGCCGGCCAACGGAACGGTTTACCACCCATTGCCGCAGCGATCATCTCGATAGATACATACGATGGGCTTTGGAAGGAAGAACGGCCACGCAAGGCGATAATGTTCGCGCCACCCTTCGTAACCTTTGTCTGTATCTCCGCCCATTGATCTTTCGTCAAGGCATCCGTACCGATAAGCTCAGTTAAAGGTTTACCATCCACTTTAGCGGTAGAGGCGAAAACAGCCATTTGCTCGCCATGGCCACCATACGTACGGCAATTCTCAACCTGATCCATAGAGATACCGAAATGTTTTGCCAACTCACTGCGTAAACGAGTAGAATCCAATGCGGCCAACGTCGTAACCTGAGAAGGTTTCAAGCCGGAATACAATAAGGTAATCAAACCGGTAATATCCGCCGGGTTAAAGATAACCACGATATGCTTTACGTCCGGGCAATAAGCCTTTACGTTCTTGCCGAACTCCTCGGCGATAGCGGCGTTTCCTTTTAGGAGATCCTCACGGGTCATACCTGCCTTTCTTGCGGCACCACCGGAGTTAACGATATATTTAGCGCCAGTCAAAGCCTCCTTGATGTCTGAGGTAAAAGTGATGTTTACACCCTCGAAACCACAATGGAATAATTCCTCGGCAACTCCCTCCAAACCCGGTGCGTAAGGGTCGTACAAACAAATGTTGGAAGTTAGTCCCATCATAATAGCGGTCTGTGCCATATTAGAACCGATCATACCTGCTGCGCCGACAATCGTCAGCTTCTCGTCTGTGAGTGTTTTCATAAGAAACCTTGTTTTTAAATGTTTATTTTTCTTTTCGACACAAAGATACGAGATTGAGAACTCTTGTCCTAATCATAAAAACGAATCCCCCATAAATAAAAGTTATGAATAGCGTCTCTATGATTATTCCAAGATTATCACGTACCTTTGCATTATGAAAACATTTAAACTAGACAATTGGTTGCCCACAACGAAGAAAGAAGTCGAGGCACGGGGATGGGATTACCTCGACGTGATCCTTTTCTCGGGAGACGCCTATGTGGATCACCCCTCTTTCGGGGCGGCCGTGATCGGTCGTGTATTGGAAGCGGAAGGATTACGGGTAGCGATCGTACCGCAACCGGATTGGCGGGGAGATTACCGGGATTTCAAGAAGCTCGGCGTTCCCCGGCTTTTCTTCGGTGTATCCGCCGGTGCCATGGATTCAATGATCAACCATTATACTGCCAATAAGCGATTACGCAGCGACGACGCCTATACGCCGGACCAACGTCCGGGAATGCGCCCGGATTATCCGAGCATTGTCTATACTAAAATACTGAAAGAATTGTATCCGGATGTCCCCGTCGTATTGGGTAGCATCGAGGCCTCATTACGCCGGCTTACGCATTACGATTATTGGCAAGATAAGCTATTACCGGGAATCCTTGCCAGTAGCCCGGCCGATTTATTGATTTACGGCATGGGCGAGAAGCCGATCAAGGAGTTGGTGCGCCGCCTAAAGTCCGGCATTCCTTTCAACGAGATCAAGGACATCCGCCAAACGGTTTATCTGGCAGACAAAGAGGATGCGAAAGACGATGATATCGTGCTCTTCTCACACGAGGAATGCCTAAAAGATAAATTGAAACAAGCGAAGAATTTCCGGCATATCGAAGAGGAATCCAACAAGTACAATGCCTCACGTATCTTGCAAAAGGTAGGAAAGCAAGTGATTGTGGTGAATCCTCCCTTCCCTCCAATGACGGAAGCGGAGATAGATGCCTCCTACGACCTTCCCTACACCCGCTTGCCGCATCCCAAATATAAAGGGAAAGTGATACCGGCTTTCGAGATGATCAAGTTCTCGGTGAATATCCACCGGGGTTGTTTCGGAGGATGCGCGTTCTGTACCATATCGGCGCATCAAGGGAAGTTCATCGCCTCCCGAAGCAAGGAATCGATCTTGAAGGAAGTGAAAGCGATTACCGAAATGCCGGATTTCAAGGGATATCTAAGCGATCTGGGAGGCCCTTCCGCCAATATGTACCGTATGAAAGGGAAAGATGAGCGGATTTGCGCCAAATGCAAGAAACCGTCTTGTATCTCCCCCGTCGTTTGCAAGAACTTGAACGCGGACCATACGCCGCTACTGGATATCTACAAAGCGGTAGATAGACTTCCCGGGATCAAGAAGTCGTTTATCGGAAGCGGTGTACGCTATGACCTGTTATTGCACCGTTATGCGGATGAGTCTTTAAACAAGGCAGCTCAAACCTATACCGAGGAATTAATCGCCCTCCACGTATCCGGCCGTTTGAAAGTGGCCCCGGAGCATACGCAAGACGAGGTGTTGAAACAAATGCGTAAACCGTCTTTCTCGCAATTCGGACAGTTCAAGAAGATATTCGATAAGGTAAACCGGCAATATGGGTTGAACCAGCAACTCATCCCCTATTTCATTTCCAGCCATCCGGGATGTACCGAGGCGGATATGGCGGAGCTGGCGGTGATCACCAAGAGCTTGCATTTCCAGTTGGAGCAAGTACAAGACTTCACGCCTACGCCGATGACATTGGCTACGGAGATGTATTATACCGGATATCATCCTTATACGTTGGAGAAAGTATATACGGCCCGCTCAAAAGAACAAAAGTTGGCACAACGCCAGTTCTTCTTCTGGTATAAACCCGAGTCACGCCGTCAGATCATGCAAGTATTGCAAAAGATGGGACGAAAGGATTTGATTGAGAAATTATTCGGACAGAGGGGTGACATGAATCCCGCTCCCAGAAAAAGAAGATAATAGGCTTTTGAGATTAGCTGTATCGATGAATTACGAGAGTAGTCGCATCGTATCACGGGAGTAGTCTTGATGGATAACGAGAGTAGTCTCGACAAGTGATGAGACTACTCTCGTTATTCCTTATGATTATTCTTTCACGGCGATCACCTCGATCTCTACCAAACCATTCTTCGGCAGTGTCTTAACGGCTACCGCCGAACGTGCGGGAAACGCACCTTCGAACTGAGAGGCGTATACCTCGTTCATAACGGCGAAGTCGCCCATATCCGCTAAAAATACGGTTGTTTTTACGACATCATTGATGCTATAACCTGCCTCTGCCAAGATAGCGTGAACATTCTTGAACGCTTGGGCGGTTTGTTCCTTTACGGATCCCTCAACGAAAAGTCCCGTAGCAGGATCGATACCCAGCTGTCCGGAAGCGAACAGCATATTGCCTACTTGCACCGCTTGGCTATACGGACCGATAGCGGCGGGAGCGTTTTTTGTAGCGATAACTTTCTTCATTTTCTTCTTTAGTTTATATACATATTATTATTGTTGCTCGTTCATACGTTGGCGAACCACCTCGTACACCAGAATGGAAGTGGCTACAGATACATTCAAGGAGCCAATCGTTCCGAATTGCGGAATCTTTACCATATTATCGCAGATGCGCAAGTTCTCCGGAGACACACCCGTATCCTCCGCTCCCATCACGATCGCTACCGGTCCTTCATACTTCACCGCCGTATAATTCTCCGCCGCTTTCTCGCTGGCGGCAAATACCTTCACCCCGCTTTGCTGCAAGAAACGGATCGCTTGGTTGATACTCTTCTCCTTACAAACCGGCAATACATGCAAGGCGCCGGCAGAGGTCTTGATCGCGTCGGCGTTTACCGAAACGCTTCCTTTTGCCGGAATCACAATCGCATCGACTCCCGCACACTCGCAGGTACGGGCAATAGCGCCGAAATTACGCACGTCCGTAACCCCATCCAGCAATACGATGAAAGGATCTTTTCCTTGCTCATACACAAAAGGAATGATATCTTCCAAGCTCTGGTAGGTAACCGCCGACATAAAAGCGATCACCCCCTGATGATTCTTTCGAGTCAAACGATCCAAGCGTTCAGCCGGAACACGTTGTACCGGTATCTCACGGCCTCTCAGTACCTCAAATAACTCTTTGGATAGATCCCCTTGTAAATCCCTTTTCACAAGGATCTTATCTACCTCCTTATCAGCCTGTATAGCCTCAATCACGGCACGAATGCCGAACACCATCTCGTTTTCTTTCATACTTTATATAACGCAAAACTATTAATTTCACAAATGTAGGGATAAATAATCAATTCTTCAAACCTTCAGCCTTCGCATAGCATTCCCGGCATAAAGGCTCGTATTCGGATTGTTCCCCTAAAAAGACCCGTTTATCATTTCCCACGATACGATGGGATACGTAAGCCAAACGTCCGCATTTCACGCAGATGGCATGCACTTTCGTCACCTCATCGGCGATAGCGCATAGCTCCGGCATAGGACCGAAAGGAACTCCCTTATAGTCCATGTCCAACCCAGCCACGATCACCCGGATACCGTTAGCGGCCAATTGATTGCACACGTTTACCAATCCCTCATCGAAAAACTGGGCCTCGTCTATCCCCACCACATCGATCTCGGAAGTGAACAATAGGATACTGGAGGAAGAATCCACCGGAGTAGAAGGAATCGAATTACTATCGTGCGAGACCACGTTATCCTGCGAATAACGGGTATCGATCGCAGGCTTGAAAATCTCCACCCGCTGCTTGGCGAATTTAGCCCGTTTCAAACGGCGGATAAGCTCCTCCGTCTTACCGGAAAACATGGAACCGCAAATCACCTCGATCCGCCCTTGTCCCGGATACTGGAATATATGTTCTTCTGAAGGCAATGTCATTACTTTCTCCTTTTTTGCCGGCAAAAGTACATAAAAAAGCGGAACCGCGGAAGTTTACTCACCGTATCACCGGTTCTAATTGTCACTGCACAGGCGTTGCAGTGGGCCTGCCTATAGTGATACACGGTGTAAGGCATCCATCGTCCGCCTCGTTATAAATTAAGGTTGGGCCGGTCTATTTTCCAGTTGAGCGACGGTATCTTCCGGTTCAGTAAAAATCCGCCTTATTCCTTCATCCATTGCCTCTATTTTTGCCCGGTAACAAATAACTAGGTATATCTTATGAGAAGAATTTCATACATCCTGCTTCTGGGCATCCTTTTATCGGCATGCCAAAAGAACACAAAGTCCGAAGGCACGAACTTACCTGTCGAGGTGATCTCTCCAATAAAAAAGACAGAGATCGGCAGAAGTCGTGAATACACCTTTTTATCAAGGCCCTACAATGAGACGGTCCTATCTTTCCGCATCAATGGCCCCGTCTTGAATTTCGACTTATGGCCCGGACAAGCGTTCTCCAAAGGCAGCACGATCCTCTCGATCGATAACCGTGACTTCTTGATTCGCAAGCAGCAAACAGAGGCGCTCTATTCGCAAACCAACCAAGAGTATAAACGGATCGAGGCCCTTTACAAAAAGAATAACATCTCCGGAAGTAATTATGAGAAGGCGAAAGCGGATTTCCTTGTTGCCAAATCCAATTACGAGACCGCCGTCAACGCCCTAAGCGATACCCATCTGAGCGCCCCTTACGACGGGTATATCCAAAATATCCATATCGAACCTTTCCAAGACGTGAAAGCGACCGAGCCAATCCTTACCTTCATAGAACTGGACAGGCTCAAGATCGAGACCTATATACCAGAGGAAGTCGCCTTACACTTATATGATAAAGAAAAACAGAAACTATGTCAAGTAGGAATCCATTTCGATACAGATCCCGAACGGACAATCACCCCTTCCGATTTATATGTGTCTAAAAGTACGACAAACAATAACCTCTCTTATCTACTGACCGCCATTATCCCCAACCCCGATATGGAATGGCTGGGCGGAATGAGTGGAATCCTCTCGATCGACCTACCCAAAGAAGAGCGGTCTCAAAATCTATGGCTTCCCTTAACGGCTATCTGTCATCGCCCCCAAAAAGGAGATTATGTATGGGTGGTTAAAGGAGACAAGGTTAACTCCGTTCCCGTCAAACTCGGTGAGCAAAGAAATAACCAGATAGAGATCGTGGAAGGAATCACGGAAAATGACCTTGTCGTATTGACAAGGCAACGTTTCCTTTCCGAAAATAGTACCGTAACCATCCAAAAATAAGTAAGATGCAAAAATTCATCAAATATTTCCTGAAAAACAAAGCGGTTACATGGCTCCTGCTAGTCCTGATCTTGGCAGGGGGGCTGTTCTCTTACGCAAAGATGGGAAAACTGGAAGATGCCCCGTTTACGATCAAGCAAGCCTTGGTACTTACCCCTTATCCCGGCGCCTCCCCCTCGGAAGTTCAGTCCCAAGTGACGGATGTGCTGGAAGAAGCCATTCAATCCTTAGGCGAGTTATACTATCTGAAGACAGAGAACCGGGCTGGACTTTCCAAAATCACGGTCTACGTGAAAAAGGAAATCCGGGCTGATGAGATGCAGCAGTTATGGGATAAACTACGCCGGAAGGTAAACGACGTACAAAGCAAATTACCTTCCGGAGCGGGAACCTCCATCGTCAATGATGATTTTGGCGATGTATTGGGTGTTTTCTACGGATTGACCGGAGAATCTTATACCTACCGGGAACTGGAGGATCAAGCCAAACTGATCAAAGACGATTTACTGAAAGTAAAAGACGTGGCAAAGGTAGAGATCTACGGCATACAAACTCCCGTAATCGATATCCGGATAAACCCCACGATCTTATCCAATCGGGGTATTACGACAGCTGATATCAAACGGGCGTTCGACGGACAGAATAAAGTGGTAGACGCCGGGAGTATTCGCAACGGGGAGACTCGCATACGTATCGAATCCACCGGTAATTTTTACTCCTTGGATGATATCCGTAACCTTACGATCGTATCTCATTCCGGCGAGCATTTCCGGCTAGGCGATATCGCCCGTATCGAAGAGGGTTACCAGACTCCGCCCCAAAACTTCATGCGCATCAATAACAAGCAAGCGGTCGGTATCGCTATCTCTACCATACCGACCGGGAACGTGGTCGATATGGCCAAAGCCGTGAAAAAGCGTATTCAATCATTTTCGGAGACCATGCCCAAGGGTTTTGAGCTCACCTCCATATACGACCAAGGATATGAGTCCGCCGTGGCCAACCAAGGATTTATCTTGAACTTGATCATCTCCGTCGTGACCGTAGTAGCGATCTTATTGTTCTTTATCGGTTTCAAAAACGGCCTTTTGATCGGTAGCGGATTGGTTTTCTCTATCTTCGCCACTTTAATTGTCATGTTCGCCAACGGGATCGCCTTGCAACGAATGTCTCTTGCCGCTATCATCATCGCGATGGGTATGTTGGTAGATAACGCCATCGTAGTATCGGACTCTGCCTTGGTAAATATGCAACGAGGCATGCGCAAACGTATTGCGATCATGAGGGCTTGCTCATCCACCGCCCTGCCTCTACTGGCGGCTACGGCTATCGCGATCCTCACGTTCTTGCCCATTTACTATTCACCGCATATCACGGGCGAATTACTTTCATCCTTAGTGATCGTGATCGGAGTATCCTTGATGTTCAGCTGGGTGTTCGCACTTACGCAAACCCCATTCTTCATCCAAGAGTTTGTACGGCGCCCCAGACCGGACGAGTTAACAGGGGAATTATTCTCTGGAAAATACTATGATTATTTTCGGTCTTCCCTACGCCTTGTCATCAAATACCGATACGCTACAGTAGGTAGCTTATCCGTTCTATTGGTTATCTCCGCATGGAGTTTCCAGTTTATCCCGAAAGTGTTCGTGCCTTCGCTCGATAAGCAGTATTTCACTTTAGATATGTGGCTACCGGAAGGTACAGCCATCGAGGAAACCGATCGATACGCTACTGATATGGCCGAATCCATCCAAGAATATTCGCAGACGGAAATGGTTTCCTCTTATATCGGACGGACACCGCCCCGTTATTATCTATCGAACGTTAGCTTCGGTCCCCAACCAAACTATGCCCAATTATTGGTAAAATGTAAGACATCCGGAGAGGCCCGGGAATTGCATGCCTTGCTACAAGACTCAATTCGCTTAAAATATCCGGAACCGCTCATCAAGGTGAACAAGTTTGAGTTAAGCCCGCTTACGGAAGCCTTGATAGAAGCCCGTTTCCTCGGGCCGGACCCGGCGGTATTGGACTCTTTGGCTGGAGTCGCTATCGACATTATGCGAAGGAACCCGAAAGTAGCCGATGCCCGGAATGAATGGGGTAATATGACCTATATGATACGCCCGGTATATGATCCGGTAAAAGCCGGTTCCTTAGGTATCACCAAGGCCAATTTGATGGAATCCGTCAAATCCATCGAGGAAGGTACGGTTATCGGGATTTACCGGGATGAGGAAAAGAAAGTCCCGGTCTTATTGAAATCGGAGACGAGCGGAATCAATGATCCCCATTCATTAGGCGATTTCTCGGTCTGGAATGGAGAGAAATCCGCTCCTTTGTCGCAAGTAACCCAACAAGTAACCTCTACATGGGAATATCCGCAGATCAAAACCTACAACCGACAATTGTCTATGGCAGCGATGTGTGGCGTGAAAAACGGTTACACCATGTCTGAGGTACATGGTGAGATTCGGGAAGAGATCGAGAAAATGAACCTGCCCCAAGGATATAGCTTCTTCTGGGATTCACAATATAAAGACCAGACAGAGGGATTACAAGCCCTTGTCAAATTCTTTCCGTTGGCATTCTTGATGTTGGTTGTTATATTGGTCGCTTTATTCTCCAATTTCCGTCAACCGATAATCATCCTTTGCGTGCTCCCTCTCTCCTTAATCGGGGTAGCGATCGGTATGTTACTTACCGGGTTCGATTTCGGCTTTTTCCCGATCGCCGGATGGTTGGGACTCTTGGGTATGATTATCAAAAACGTAATCGTATTATTAGACGAGATTAACACGCAACGTCGTAACGGTATCTCTCCATACGACTCGATCATAGAGGCAACCATCTCAAGGACTCGCCCGGTCTTGATGGCAGCCACCACGACTATTCTAGGAATGGTGCCTTTACTTTTAGACGTAGCGTTCGGTGGAATGGCGGCGACTATTATCTTCGGACTCACCTTCGCCACCTTACTTACGTTATTCGTAACCCCGACGTTATACGCATTGTTTTACCGGATTCATTCACCTCACAAATAAACGATAAAAATGGACAAAGTATATATTATCAGCGGTCTCTTATCCTTCCTATCCTTCCCGTTAATCGCACAAAACAGCGATTATCAAGCGCAATATAGGGAAAAAGTCTTGGAATACAACCAAGACTTGAAAGCAGCGGGATACAACGAGGCCATGAAACAGGAAATGATCAAATCGGCCCGTGCGGATTTCAAACCGAAACTCTCGGCGGGAGGTAATTTCAATTATACCGGTAATCCGCTAGAATTATCGATTGATTTGCCATCTATGAGTTCCCCCCTTTATTTTCAAGGTAAAGATCTGAAATATGGGGCGACTCTCTCCCTATCACAACCGATTTATACCGGAGGCGGCATTCGTGCCAACTACCAAAAAGCACGGAAGGAAAAAGAGTTGGCATCCAATGAATCCAATCGTATAAAAAGCAATACCCTACACGACGCCGATATCTACTATTGGAATGCGGTAGCCCAACACGAGCTGGTTTTCGTGGCACAGGCATTTCGTACATCTATACAGCAACTAGTGGATGTCGTACACCACCGGGTAGAAGTCGAATATATCGATCGAAACGATCTTCTTATGGCAGAGGTAAAACTAAACGACGCAGATTTCCAGTTATTGCAAACTCGTGATAACGCCGAGATCGCACGTTTAGCCCTTAATTCTTTCGCTGGTGTAAACCCGAGCGATACCTTGCCGATCGATCATTCCGTAATCGCCCTCAAACAATTTATCCCTTTATCGGATGCGATAGATAACGCGATAACCAGCAGGCCGGAATACCGGATCGCCCAAAACAAGATCGAGTTACAGGAATCATCCCGGAAAATAGCAGATGCCCGTTTCTTACCCCAATTCCATATTGGAGTAGATGGAAGTTATTCCTCACCGGGCTATAACTTCAAATCCGACCTAGATCCGAACTATGCGATCTACGCCAAGCTCAGTATCCCGCTCTTCGAATGGGGAAAACGTAAGAGTACCCGCAACGCTTCCTCGTACGCCATCAATATGGCTCAACAGAATCTCAGCAAGGCGCAAGATAAGATCCGGCTGGAAATACAAACCGCCCATTACAACTATAAGCAAGCTATCGATAAAGTCAAACTAACCGAGAGCTCATTATCAAAAGCATCCGAAAGTGAACAAATGGCCATGGAGCGTTATAAGGAGGGGAATGTTTCCATCGTCGAGGTTATCAACGCTCAACTATATCATCAGCAAGCTCAGGTTAATTATATACAATCCAAACTAAACGCACAGATGGCGAAGACGGATTTCGAACGGGCAATTTATTATCTTCGCGAAAAAGAATAGGTCATGAAAGAAATATCATACGGGAAATCGGCATGTATCCTTTTGTTTTCGGCATTAGGGGTCTTTTCCTATTTCTTGCTGTTATATCATACGGAGCTACAAGAGCGCATCCCCGATATAAAAATTTCATTGATCGCTTTGTCCATCACGATAGCGGTATTCAACCTGTTCGGTTTCAGTTTACTGGTCAGCAGTAATTGGATGGCTACCAATTACCCATTGTATTATATCGATAAGAGCCGGATGTTATGGCATTATCTGCTGGTAGCGATCCTATTGCTACTTATGAATTGTACCCTGTTTATCTCGTTGAAATGGATCACAAGCATTGGCGATCCTTTCGTGATCCGGGCAAAAGGGGCCGGTTTAGTAATAGCCGTCTGGTTCGTGGAGATGATCATTTTCAGCCTTCTCTTGATTAATTATTCGATGCGTTATACATTGAATTTATATAAGGAGAAACAAAGATTGGAAGCAGAATCTATACAAGCTAAATATACCGCTCTCCAAAGCCAGCTAAATCCTCATTTCCTGTTTAATAGCTTGAATACATTGATAGCGGAGATAGAGTATGATCCATCTACGGCGGTCAAGTTTACGCAGCATCTATCCGAGGTATACCGTTACGTGCTCCGCCAGCAACAGTGCCAGATCGTCTCTTTAAAAGAGGAGCTTGATTTTCTGGATTCTTATATATTCCTCCATCAAGTCCGGCTGGGAGATTGTTTGTCGTTGGAACGCGATCTTCCCGACAACGTCATTGACCATCAATTGCCCCCACTGACACTGCAACTGCTAGCCGAGAATGTCGTGAAACATAATTATATCGACGATTTTAACCCGATGACCATACGAGTATATACTGAAAAGAACGGTCGATATCTATGCGTCAGCAATACATTACGACCTAAAAAAGTCTCAAACGCATCCGGTAAAGGATTAAAGAATTTGTCGGAGCGTTATCAATTACTATGTAAGCAGGATATCCAAATCCGTAAAAATGATCACCAATTCACCGTATCAATCCCACTTATTTATGAATAATATTCAAGTAGCCATTATCGAAGATGAGAAACCGGCCGCCCGGTTACTGGAAGGTATGATAAAGAAATTACGCCCGCAATGGGATATCATCAAGATACCCGGAAGCATCGAATCATCCGTGGCTTGGTTCGCTTCCCATCCGCATCCGGATATCGTTTTTCTGGATATCCAGTTGTCGGATGGAAATTCTTTTTTATTTATAGAACAGGCTTGTCCTACAAGTCTCATTATCTTTACGACCGCTTACGATGAATATGCAGTCCGGGCCTTTACGGTAAACAGTATTGATTATCTACTCAAACCGATACGACAAGAGAGATTGGAGGAAGCCATCCAAAAATTCGAGCATGTCACGTCTAAGTACAACCAGAAGCTCTTAGAGCAAAATGATTTATTGGAAGTACTCCATTCCCTCACGTATCCCGGCAAGAAATACAGGACCCGTTTCCTTATTTCCGGCAACGAGAAACTGATCACTTTACAGGTGGAGGATATCGCCTACTTTTATTCATTAAACAAGATCACCTTCGCTGTCACACGCCAAAACAAGGAGTACATAATCGATTTCCCGCTGGATAAACTCATGGAACAATTAGATCCCGATAAATTTTTCCGGACGAACCGGCAGACGATCATAAATATCGAATCCATCGTGAAAATAGAGCCCTATTTTCAGAATAAGGTCATTGTCCACATAAAGCCGGAACATAAAGAGAAAATATTGGTCAGCAAAGAAAAATGGGCCTCTTTCAAGCTATGGTTGAATTATTAGACCTTTCGCCCATTGCTATAATACCGTTCTTTTCTATCGTCCCGATCCTTCTTATTCTTTTTAGGTTTGGGCTTATCCGGTTTCGCTGGTTTCCGATAGTCATGACGATGATTGTCACGATCCCAATGTCTATCTGAGTCATGCCGGTCGTCTCTCCAATGATTGTCATGGTGAATGGTACCCCAGCGGTAATTCCAATAGTTATCCTCATAGCGACGGCAGTCATGGGACGGGCGGCGATCCGGATATCTCGGATTTGCATACCATCCCCGATAATCATGGATACGTTGCGGATGCTCCCTTACAAAACGGACATATAGATTGAACTGGGCTGGAGTCAATATACGTTGGACCTTACGATCCCTTTCCATGCGCAAATCGTAAATACGACGAGCTGCCCGGTCCCAATACCGATAGTCACGGCGGGCCTCCTTCTCTATTTTCTGTCCGTACTTATGGATGATCTTATGGTATTCCGCTGCTTGGCGAGCGGGCAAATGCATCGCTTGCTCCATCCAAAGACAATTTTGACAATGCGGTTCATTCCACCCAAAACTGATCCAAAACTGGCTGTAAGCGGGTAAACTGCACAATATAGCCAACACACATAGTAAGCTGAATCGTTTCATGTCTTTTCAATTTTAAGTTAATAATAAAGCGAATCGTTTGTTCTTTTATCTAAGACTGCCCTACTTCAGAAAGGTTTAATCCTTGATACCCAACAAATCTTTCGCATTGGCAAGAGAAGCCTCTGTTAACGAGGCTCCGCTCAACATACGGGCCACCTCGTTCACACGTTCCTCCCCCTCTAATTGCTTGATACGGGTCAGCGTACGGTCTTTGGTATCCTTCTTATAAACAAAATAATGAGCTTGCCCCTTCGCCGCTATCTGAGGTAAGTGAGTGATAGCGAAAACTTGCATCTTTGTTCCGAGTTCTTGCATGATATCCCCCATTTTATCGGCGATATCACCCGATACCCCCGTATCTACCTCATCAAAGATAATAGTAGGTAAAGCGGTGAACCCGGCAATCATAGCCTTAATGCAGAGCATCAACCGGGAGATCTCACCTCCGGAAGCGGTTTGGGCTACCGGCTGCAATTCCGCGCTCTTATTGGCGGAGAACATAAATCGGATATCGTCCATTCCATCGCTCTCCGGCTCTTTGCGAGGAAGGATGTCCACACGGAAACGGGTATTCGGCATCCCCAACGGAATAATCATCTTGACCAATTGCGAGGCCATCGCCGTGGAAGCGACTTTACGCTGCTCGCTAAGCACTGAGGCCTGTTGAAGCAACTCTTTATACGAGGCATCCAATTGACTTTCTAACAAACCGATTTGCTCATCGAAAGAATCGATCGCACGCAATTGCTCTTGGTATTGATCCCGTATAGCGATCAATTCATTCACGGTGGAGACACGGTGTTTTTGCTGGAGCGTATAAAGGGTATTCAAGCGTTCATTCACCCATTCCAATCGTTCCGGGTTGAACTCTACATCTTCCTTTAAAACGTCTGTCTCGGAAGCCAGATCATTCAAGTCGATATAAGCCGAGCGGATTCGCTCGGAGATCTCCTTGGCTTTCGGGAAATATCTTTCTAAGGAATCCACGGTGGAAAGGGCTTCCTTGAGTATTTGGATGGCTCCTTGCTCCTCGCCGTCCAAGAGTTCGGTTACCTTATATAAAGAACTTTTGATCTCCTCCGCATGCGAGAGAGTTTCTTGCTCTTGCTCCAACTCATCCTGCTCATCCGGTTGAAGGTTGGCTTCGTCCAATTGTTCCAATTGAAAACGGATATAGTCTTCCTCCTGCTTGCTTTGAGCCGCTTTGTCCCTCAAATCTTTCAGTTCCCTTCGCAACGCCTGATAACGGGTAAATTCCTTCTTATAAAGAATGAGCAAGATCTCATTTTCGGCCATTACATCGATCACTTTCAGCTGGAAACGGTTATCGCCCAACAATAGGTTCTGATGCTGCGAATGGATATCGATCAAGCGGCTTCCCAACTCTTTTAAGATCGTAAGGGAAACCGGAGAATCATTGACGAAGGCACGGGATTTGCCGGAGGCATAAAGCTCCCGACGCAAGATACAGCTATCCGCATCGTACTCAAGATCGTTACTTAGGAAGAAAGGCTCCAACTGATATTTTGAGACATCAAATACGGCCTCGATCACACATTTATCCGAACCTTTCTTTATACTCTTGCCATCCGCACGTTGTCCCAGCACCAATGACAAGGCTCCTAATATAATAGATTTTCCCGCTCCGGTCTCACCCGTTATCACCGAGAAGCCTTTATCAAAGCGGATATCCAAATTGTCTATCAAGACAAAGTTCTGTATAAATAAGGATTTCAACATAACTATTTTACCTTACTGGTTTTTGAAGCTCTTCCAAGCGAGTGGATTGTGCCGGATAGATCTCGAACAGCATCTTATAGCCCTCTTGTCGCTCTTGTGTGGTCGCTTTCGAATAAATCGCGATAATCTCATCTAATTTAGCGTCGGCGAACATTTGTAGGAGCACAGAGGTAGGCCGGGCTTTCTTTACTTCCTGCAAGGCGGGAAGCGCACTAATGATCGTCGTACGTCCACGATCCGGATTTGCCGCCATTTCATCGAGTCCTTTCCGGTGATACGTGTACCACATTTCTCGGAAAGCCTCGGATGCGTTATCTTGCAAAGCCGTCGCTACGGCATGGCGGTTCTGGCTGCTATCAAAAGCTTTCCAGCCCGTCCACGACATCTCGGACTGGGCCATGTTCACGATTTGCTGGGCTTGTTGTATATAGGTAGTTCCACCTTTCGGGGCGAAACTATCGAAATCAAGCCCCAAGATCACATAGACGTAAAACACGATAGTGGCCGTAAGATTGCTGGTCAGCGTATTTGAGTTATAGTCCAATGGCTCGCCCTCCGTATATTCAAAATCCAACTGTTGGTCCCGGAAATTCAAAAGAGTGGTCGTATAACTGGAATTATAGACCGGACGGCGGGCTTGTATCTGGATCTCGCTCTTGAAGTTCGTCTCATCCAATTCATTCACGATAATCGTCATCGTACAATCGATCTTCTCATTGACGGCAAACGTGGCATCCGTCCATTTCCGGTTATTCACGAACTCAGTCAAGGAGTTCTGCAAGGTCGTGAAGATTTGCTTGTTAGCGGTCGCAATTTTGTCTCCGTTCACCGTGATACGGGCGTTCAACTCTTGTGCCTTCCCACAAAAAGGAGCGGCGCAAAGCATGAATAGATAAAACAGTCTTCTTACTTTTCTCATTTCAATAATGTTACCAACTTATTTACGATATCACAGGCTACCTCCCGCTTCGTTTTGAGCGGATAGCTCGTTACTCCTCCGGCATTGTCGATAATCGTGATCTTATTGGTATCGCAACGGAAACCGGCACCTTGGTCTCGTAAAGAATTCAAAACGATGAAATCGAGATTCTTCCGCTTCAGTTTACCTTCGGCATGAGTGGCCTCGTCGTTCGTCTCCAGGGCGAACCCCACCATGACCTGTCCTTCCCGCTTGATCGCACCCAAAGAGGCGGCGATATCCGGGTTCGGAACCAAATGAAGCGTCATCTCTCCCTCTGTTTCCCGTTTGATCTTCTGCTCGGAAGCATTCTCCGGACGGTAATCGGCGACAGCGGCACATAATATGGCAGCATCGCTACTCGGGAATGCGGTCATCGCCGCTTGGTACATTTCCCCGGCAGACTCAACATCGATTCGTTTAATAGCCGGATGATGTGTTTTTAAAGAGACCGGACCAGCGACCAAAGTCACCTCCGCCCCTCTCTCCGCACAAGCTTCCGCTAAAGCGAACCCCATCTTACCGGAAGAGTAATTACCTATAAAACGTACGGGATCTATCTTTTCATATGTCGGACCTGCTGTTATTAAGATCTTTTTTTTTTCAAGATCTTTTTGAGCGAAAAAGAAGTCTTCCAAAACCTCGATAATCTTATCGGGTTCTTCCATCCGGCCTTTACCAACCAAATGGCTCGCCAATTCCCCCTCGGCAGGTTCGATAATCCGGTTACCGAATGAACGCAAGCGCTCCAGATTCTGTTGGGTACTCGGATGAGCGAACATATCCAAATCCATGGCCGGAGCCACGAATACAGGGGATTTGCAAGAAAGATAAGTAGTTATCAGCATATTATCGGCGATTCCGTTCGCCATCTTACCGATCGTGGAAGCGGTAGCCGGAGCAATCAACATGGCATCCGCCCAAAGCCCCAGATCCACATGGCTATTCCATGTACCATCCCTATTGGAAAAAAACTCGCTGATTACAGGGTGGCTACTCAACGTCGATAACGTAAGCGGAGTGATAAACTCTTTTCCCGCCGGCGTGATAACCACTTGTACCTCGGCTCCTTTTTTCACCAATCCCCGGATGATATAAGCGGCTTTGTATGCGGCTATACTCCCCGTAATCCCTAATATAATATGTTTATCTTTCAATGTCATATATCGAATCAATTTATCTTTGCCAGTAGAGACGTAGCACATTGCGTCTCTACAACCTCAACAAAAGAATCTCTTTGGCTACTTTTGAGTTTATATTGCCATATTCGCCAAGTTTCCATCCCATTCGATCGATAGGTTCCACCAAAGCATCCAAGTCGGACTCCTTGATCCCATAGTCGGAAAGACGGGTCTTTAATCCCATGAAATGGAAAAAATCTTCCGTAGCCTCTATTGACTTTTGCGCCTTTTCATCGGCAGATCCTTCGGTAATACCAAATACGACTTCTCCCATCCGGATCAGTTTCGCCGCTTTCTCCTTACGCATATAGGTCATGACACCCGGCAAGATAACCGCCAAAGTCTGGGCATGATCCAAGCCGAACTGCGCCGTCAATGCATATCCCATACGGTGTGAGGACCAGTCTTGGGGTACTCCTTGGCCAATCCAACAGTTCAAGGCATTCGTAGCCGCCCACATCAAATTAGCACGAATATCATAATCATTCGGGTTTTGCAAGACCTTGCGGCCTTCTTCCACGATTGTCTTCATCAATCCTTCGGCAAAATAATCTTGAACCTTAGCGTTCACCGGATAAGTCAGGTATTGCTCGACCACATGGATAAACGAGTCAACGACACCGTTAGCCACCTGTCGCTCTGGTAAAGAATAAGTTACCTGCGGATCTAAGATAGCGAACTTAGGGAACACCAACGGAGACATGAAATTCAATTTCTCATGGACAGATTCCCGGGAAATTACCGCCCGTTCATTCATTTCCGAACCGGTAGCGGCCAAAGTCAGCACTACTCCTAAAGGAAGCGCCTTCTTTATTACGCCACCTTTCGATAAGATATCCCAAGGATCTCCCTCGAAAAACGTAGCCGAAGCGATAAATTTCGTAGCGTCGATCACTGATCCGCCGCCTACCGCCAGCAAGAAATCGATATTCTCCCCCTTCACCAACTCAACAGCCTTCATACAAGTCTCATAACGGGGATTCGCCTCAATACCACCAAACTCATAGGTATGGAAGTCTTTCAAAGCTGCCGTCACCTGCTCATAAATGCCATTTTTCTTAATGCTACCGCCACCGTATACCACCAGAACCTTACTTCCTTCTGGAATTAACGCAGACAAACGGGCAATACTTCCTTTGCCGAACACAACCTTTACAGGATTGCAAAACTCAAAATTATTCATCGCCTTATTTTGAATTAAAGTCTCTCAAACGGATCTCTGTCAACATTTTCTTCGTATTCAACGGGAAATCGCCATTCATGATCCAAGAATAATAACCCGGATCCGACTTCAAGATCTCCGTTACCAAACGGCCTTTATACTTACCGAAGTTAATAACCTCCTCGCCTTTATCGTTGTAAACCATACGTCCGGCGAAATCCACATTATTCGAGTAGCAGGAATATTGGGAAAGGAAAGCAACGTCATTCTTCAAATCCGGATAGCGATCCAGCTGCGCTTTCAACACCTCATATGTAGCCAACGTATCAGCCTCAGCCGTATGAGCGTTCTCCAAGCTTTTATTGCAATAGAATTTATAAGCGGCAGATAACGTACGTTGCTCCATCTTATGGAAAATCGTCTGTACATCGATAAATTTGCGCCGGTTCAAATCGATATCCACACCCGCACGCAGAAACTCCTCGGCAAGCATGGGTATATCAAAACGGTTGGAATTATATCCGGCCAAATCACAACCCTCGATCTGGGTTGCCAAAGATTTAGCGATCTCCTTAAAGGTCGGACAATCTTTTACATCTTCATCGGTTATGCCATGAATAGCGGTAGATTCGGGGGGAATAGGCATACCGGGATTTATCCGGCGTGTCTTCGTTTCTTCTTTCCCATTTGGGAAGACCTTCACGTAGGAAATCTCTACGATACGGTCCTTTACGATATTTATACCCGTGGTCTCTAAATCAAAAAAGACCAGCGGGTTCCTTAAGTTTAACTGCATTATTTATTTATTAGTCATTCAACATCATCGGCATCAGCAACATGAGCAAGTCCTCGTCCTCATCATTCTCAGAAGGAACGATCAAGCCGGCACGTGAAGGGTCCGCTAATTCTAATACAACCTCTTCCGAGCTGATATTTCCAAGGATCTCGATCAGATATGTAGCCTTAAAACCGATGCTTAACTCCGTCCCGTCAAACTGACAAACAATACGCTCTTCCGCAGAAGTGGAGAAATCGATATCTTGGGCGGAAACCGTAATCAAGCTATCCTTCAAGTGCAACTTCACCAAGCTGCTCGCCGGATTAGAAAAGACAGAAACACGCTTTAAAGCATTCAAGAAAGAGATACGATCGATCGTTACCTTAAACGGGTTTTCTTGAGGAATCACACTATTATAGTTCGGGTAACGCCCCTCGATCAAACGACAAACCATCTCGAAGTTCGTGCAAGTAATATACGCATTGTTATCATCAAACTTAATCAATACTTGCTCCGACTCCTTCGCCAACAAATTCTTCAATAAATTAGCCGGCTTCTTCGGCAAAATGAAAGAAGCCCGTTCCGGGGATTTCACCGCCAAGTTACGCAAGCGAACCAATTTATGTCCGTCTGATGCCACGAACGTCAAATCATCCGTATGGATATCGAAATAGACACCATTCATTACAGGGCGAAGCTCATCATCGGCCGTGGCGAACAAGGAACGACTGATGCCGTTTAACAGCATCTGGGCATCCATCGAGATAGAGATAGCGTTATCATTCAACGGCTTCTGCTGCGGATATGTGTCCCCTTTCTGACCGATAAAATTATACTTACCATTCTGGAAATGAATGAAAATCTCCAAATTCTCATCATTGATATCAAAAGTAAGCGGTTGTTCGGGAAGCTCTTTCAGCGGATCGAGCAGTATCTTGGCGGAAACCGCAAAGAGTCCGGCACCTTGGGCATTCATGACGTCTACGGAAGTCACCAACCGGGTCTCGGCATCGGAAGCTGTCACCGTAAGCGTATTTCCTTCTAGGTTAAAAAGGAAGCTGTCCAGAATCGGTAAAGAGTTCTTGGAAGCGATAACCTTGCTTATAGACTGTAAACGTGATAATAGCGCAGTGCTGGATACATCGAATCTCATAGCTTTAATATTTTATCTTGTTATATTATTATTTCACACAAACTACCATTTGGATGGGAAGAGACACGGCATGCCCCATCTCTACAAATTAACCCAACAAAATTAAGAAAATATTTTATTTGTAACCAACTATACTTTCAAAAGTTTAGGGTACAAAAAAAGCTTCCCTCCGCTTTATCGGAGAGAAGCCTCTTATATTCTTTATTATTCGCTACTTAATTATTTAGCGAAATAATCTTTTACTGCTTCGTTAGGGATCATTTCTTCTTGGAAGATGTATGCACCTGTTTTCGGAGACTTAACCATTTTAATCACTTTGGAATAAGTACGACCGTCACCTTTCTTAAATGTTGCAACTGCTTTTTTTGCCATCGTTTAAAATCTCCTATTACTTAATTTCTTTGTGTAACGTCATCTTCTTCAAAACCGGATTGTATTTCATCAATTCCAATCTCTGAGTAGTATTCTTTCTATTCTTCGTAGTGATATAGCGAGACATACCCGGCATTCCACTTTCCTTGTGCTCTGTACACTCAAGGATTACCTGTACTCTATTTCCTTTTGCTTTTTTTGCCATTTTCTATATCCTCCACAAATTATGCGTTCAAATAACCTTTTTCAGCCGCCATCTTGATAGCCGCATCCAAACCTAACTTATTGATTGTACGTAAGCCAGCCGCAGATATATTCAAGCTAACCCAGCAATCCTGCTCTACCCAGTAGAACTTCTTCGTAAACAGGTTGACATTGAACTTACGTTTCGTTCTTCTCTTTGAGTGAGAAACGTTGTTTCCAACCATTGCTCTCTTTCCAGTAATTTGACAAATTTTAGACATTTCTAATCTGTTCTTTTAAATTATACGAAATTTAAGTCAACTCCTGCTATGTGTCTTCCCTTTCTGAACTAGCATCATGAACAAAAACGAAGATTCTAATAGAGTCTTATCTTTACAGGGTGCAAAGGTAAGAATTATTTTGATTTATCCGCAAGAATTCTCAAATATTTTTTCCTCAACAAATCATGTCTTAAATTAGTTATAGGTATATAACAACATAACATGATATTCATTATGGCAAGAAGTTTTAAAGAAGCGATCCAGCATCGCCGGACACATTATGGAATAGGTAACAACTCTCCCATTTCCGACAACGAGATTCATGAGATTATTAAGACAGCGGTCACTCACGTTCCCTCCGCATTCAATTCGCAGTCTACGAGAATCGTACTGCTACAGGGTGAAAGCCACAAGAAGCTTTGGGAAATCGTAAAAGACACGCTTCGTAAAATCGTCCCCGCCGAAGCCTATAAGGCTACCGAGGCAAAGATAGATAATTCTTTCGAGGCTGGCTATGGCACGGTCCTCTTTTTCGAGGATACAGCGGTAGTAGAAGGCTTACAGAAGCAATTTCCTTCTTATAAAGAGAATTTCCCGGTATGGTCCCAACAGACATCGGCTATGCATCAATTCGCGGTATGGACTATGCTGGAAGACGCCGGCTTCGGCGCTTCTTTGCAACATTACAACCCGTTGATCGACGAGGCGGTCGCTAAACAATGGCATATCAATCCGAACTGGAAACTGATCGCCGAGATGCCGTTCGGAACCTCTACCCAGGAACCGGGAGAAAAACAATTCGCTCCATTAGAGGAACGAATTTTAGTATTCAAATAATTATAATAATGTATATGGAATATGACATAGCAATCATAGGCGGTGGACCTGCGGGTTACACCGCCGCCGAAAGGGCTTCGGAGAATGGATTAAAAACTATCCTTTTCGAGAAGAACGCTATCGGTGGCGTCTGCCTAAACGAGGGATGTATCCCGACAAAAACTCTTTTATACTCCGCCAAGATACTAGACAGTATCAAAAGTGCCTCCAAATATGGTATAGTGGCGATGAAAGACCCAAGTTTCGACTTGGCAAAGATTATCGACCGGAAGAACAAGACCGTCCGTAAACTTACGCTCGGGGTAAAAGCCCGGCTTACGGGTAACGGCGTCACCATCGTAGAAGGAGAGGCACGAATCACCGGAGAGGAGTTTGGAAATATACGGATTCACTGCGATGGAAAAGAGTATTTAGTGAAGAATGTGTTAGTATGCACAGGCTCTGAAACCGTGATCCCTCCTATCAAAGGGTTATCAGAGGTCAAGTATTGGACTTCCCGGGAAGCCCTTGATCTCAACGATTTGCCAAAATCGTTAGCGATTATCGGTGGTGGCGTGATCGGAATGGAGTTCGCCTCATTCTTTAACAGTATGGGCGTAAAGGTGAAGGTAATCGAGATGCTACCCGAGATATTAGGGAATATGGATAAAGAAACCTCAGCGATGCTTCGATCCGAGTATAAGAAAAAAGGCGTAGAGTTTTTCTTGAATACCAAAGTTACAGAGGTATCGGCAGAGAAAGTCTTTGTTGAGAAAAACGGCAAGGCAGACACGATTGAAGCCGATAAAATATTGGTGAGCGTGGGCCGCCGTCCGATTACAAAGAGTCTGGGACTAGAAAATCTAGCGATCGAAATACAAGGGGCCGGTGTAAAGGTAAACGAACATATGCTGACTTCCCATCCACATGTATATGCGGCTGGAGATATTACCGGTTTTTCCCTGCTGGCACATACGGCTTACCGGGAAGCGGAAGTTGCCATACACCATATCCTAGGCATACCGGACGAGATGAGCTATAAAGCCATTCCGGCGGTAGTTTATACGAATCCGGAATTGGCGAGCGTGGGTAAGACAGAAGAGGAATTGATAGCGAACGGGGAAAGTTTTCGTGTTCAAAAGATCCCGATGACCTATTCCGGACGTTTCGTCGCAGAGAACGAGAATGGTAATGGTTTATGTAAACTGATCACGGACGACGAGGATCGTATCATCGGTTGCCATCTACTAGGGAATCCGGCATCCGAGATTATCGTCACCGCCGGAATCGCTGTCGAGAATGGTTATACAGTCGATGAATTTAAGAAAAATATTTTCCCGCATCCGACAGTCAGTGAAATCCTCCACGAAAGTTTATATATCTAATAAAACGCCTAACTAAAACAGTTTCCTGATGCTTTGCATTCACAATACACAAACGGATCCATACTTCAATTTGGCCGCCGAAGAGTATCTGCTCAAGAATTTCAAAGAGAATATTTTCATGCTTTGGCAGAATGAACCATCAATCGTGATCGGTAAGCATCAGGATGTATGGGCCGAGGTAAATCTCAAATTCGTACAAGACCAACAAATCAAGATAGCGCGCAGGTTTTCCGGTGGTGGTGCCGTTTACCATGATCCGGGAAACCTGAATCTTACATTTATAGAGACCGGCCAGATTATGCAGACCGACAAATATACCATCCAGATCATGAATTTTCTCAAGACATTGGGAGTACATGTCGAGGTGGATGAACGGAAAGGATTAACTATCGGAGGATTTAAAATATCGGGTAGCGCACAGAGTATCCATAAGAATCGGTATATGCACCATGCTACCTTATTGTTTTCCACCGATCTGGATAGGCTCGTCACCTCCTTGAAAAGTACATCCCGTCAAGCACCAGAGAAAACAGGAGGTAAACGATCGACATTCGTTAAATCTGTACGGAGTCCGGTCACGAATATCAGCGCCCATCTTCCGGCTTCTATCTCCATCCAGCATTTTAAGAAAGCGCTTCTTTACTATTTCACGATCAATAATCCCGGCATTCAAGATTATTATTTCACGCAAGCAGACTTGGAAGCCATCTATCGGCTTAAAGAGCAGAAATATGCTACAGCCAGCTGGAACTTTAACACTTATACACTATAATACAGAAACTTACCTTCTTGATCTTTGTTCTTATTATATACCGTTTGTAGAGACGGGGCACGCCCCGTCTCCCACTATATAACAGTAATTAAAAAATCAAAATATGGCTACATTTGAGATAAAGATGCCTAAGTTGGGCGAAAGTATTACAGAAGGAACCATCATCTCATGGTCGGTAAAGGTAGGTGATACCGTAGAGGAAGATGATGTCCTTTTCGAAGTAAGCACAGCGAAAGTAAGCGCTGAGATTCCATCCCCCGTTGAGGGAAAAGTAAAACAACTTCTTTTTAATGAGGGAGACACCGTAGCGGTCGGTACAGTCGTAGCGATCCTTGAGATCGAAGGTGAAGGAGAGGATAACGGAGTTCAGCCGGAAACCTCGGAGGCTACTCAACCGAAAGAACAAGTCCCCGCTCCCGTCCCAGAGGAATTATCAAAGAATTCCCAAGAGGAAGATCGTTGGTATTCTCCCGTCGTATTGCAATTAGCGAAAGCTGCCGGTGTGTCGCAAGATGAACTGGATCATATTCCGGGTACCGGATATCTGGGACGTCTCAGTAAGAAAGATATTCAAACGTATATCGATCACAAAAATAAAGGTACGGAAATGCCGAAGCCGAAACAGGCTCCTGTTTCTTCCATGCAGCAAACGGCTACGAGCACGCCAACAATTACGGTAGCGCCGCCGACCGCTCCTTCCATGCCTATGACAGCGGCCACTCCATCCGCTCCACTCGCTCAAGGAGACGAGGTGAGAGAAATGGATCGTGTACGTAAGATCATTGCGGACCATATGGTATTATCGAAAAAAGTATCTCCGCATGTGACGTCGGTTATCGAGGTAGACGTGACCCGACTGGTTAACTGGCGTAAAAAAGTGAAGGATCAATTCTTCAAGCAAGAAGGCATCAACCTAACTTATATGCCGGCTATTACCGAAGCGACCGCCAAAGCGTTGAAAGCCTATCCATTAGTAAATTCATCCGTGGACGGTTACAATATCATCCTAAAGAAGCCTATTAATATAGGTATAGCGGTTTCCTTAAACGACGGAAATTTAATTGTCCCGGTTATACACGATGCCGATAAGCTGAACCTAAGTGGCCTCGCCTCACAAATAGATACCTTGGCGGCTAAAGCCCGTGAGAATAAGCTCGCCCCGGATAGCATCCAAGGCGGAACGTTCACGATTACGAATTTCGGAACCTTCAAGAGTCTGTTCGGCACCCCGATCATCAATCAGCCTCAAGTAGCGATCCTAGCCGTCGGTTATATCGAGAAGAAGCCTGCGGTAGTAGAGACGCCCGAGGGAGATACGATCGCTATCCGTCACAAGATGTACCTCTCACTCTCCTACGATCATCGTATCGTGGACGGAGCTTTGGCGGGAGCCTTTTTACGTTCCATCGCCGACGAACTAGAGAATTGGAACGCTTAATACATTATATATAATAGAACAACATGAAAAAGTATGATATAAAAACAACAGATAAGGAGACTCTCAGGAAATGGTTTTACCTTATGACGCTCGGAAGGGCGATCGATGAGAAGGCTCCCTCCTATTTATTGCAATCTCTCGGCTGGTCTTATCATGCCCCGTATGCCGGGCACGACGGGATACAACTCGCCATGGGACAAGTATTCGATAAGGATACGGACTTTCTCTTCCCCTATTACCGGGATATGTTGACGGTTCTCTCGGCGGGAATGACTGCCGAGGAGATCATCCTGAACGGTATCTCCAAGGCGACCGATCTGACCAGTGGCGGCCGCCACATGTCTAACCACTTCTCTAAGATGGAATGGCATATCGAGAACGTTTCTTCCGCTACGGCGACTCACGATCTCCATGCCGCCGGCGTGGCACGGGCGATGGTTTACTATGGACAGAAAGGCGTAGCGATTACCTCGCACGGTGAATCGGCCGCTTCCGAAGGCTATGTGTATGAGGCAATCAATGGCGCCAGCAATGAGCGACTGCCGGTTATCTTTGTCTTCCAAGACAATGGATATGGTATCTCTGTCCCCAAAAAGGACCAGACGGCCAATCGTAAAGTTGCCGATAACTTCTCTGGCTTCAAGAATTTACGTATTATCCATTGCAATGGAAAAGACGTGTTCGATTCCATGAATGCCATGACCGAGGCCAAAGAGTACGCGATCGCTAACCGGACTCCCGTGATCGTTCAGGCCAATTGCGTACGGATAGGCTCCCACTCAAACTCCGATAAACATACCTTGTATCGTGATGAGAACGAGCTTACCTATGTAAAATCCGCCGATCCTTTATACAAATTCCATCGCATGCTGATTCGTTACGGACGTTTCACCGAGGAAGAATTGAAAGAGATCGCGGATCTAGCGGCTAAAGACCTGAAAGCCGCCAATCGGAAAGCGATGGCTGCCCCCGATCCCGATCCGTCTACCGTCAAGGATTACGTCCTTCCGGAACCTTATCAACCTCAGAAATACAAAGAAGGTGTTCAAAACGAGGAAGGAGAGAAAGAAACGCTAGTTACGGCGATCAACAAGACGTTGAAAGCGGAGTTCCGGCACAACCCGGATACGTTTATCTGGGGACAGGATGTAGCCAATAAAGAAAAGGGTGGCGTATTCAACATCACGAAAGGCATGCAGCAAGAATTCGGTATCGAGCGAGTCTTCAACGCCCCTATCGCCGAGGATTATATCGTAGGGACAGCGAACGGTATGTGCCGCTTTGACCCGAAGATCCATGTAGTGATCGAGGGCGCGGAATTCGCCGATTACTTCTGGCCGGCCGTCGAGCAATACGTGGAATGTACGCATGAGTATTGGCGCAGCAACGGGCAATTTACCCCAAACATCACTTTGCGCCTAGCCTCCGGAGGCTATATCGGAGGAGGACTTTATCATTCCCAGACCATCGAGGGCGCATTGACCTCACTGCCCGGTGCCCGGATTGTTTATCCCTCTTTCGCGGATGATGCCGCCGGGCTGTTGCGGACGAGCATGCGTTCTAAAGGCTTTACGCTCTATCTGGAACCGAAAGCGCTCTACAACGCGGTAGAAGCCTCCACCTTTGTCCCCGAGGATTTCGAGGTTCCGTTCGGGAAAGCCCGCATACGCCGTCCGGGAAAAGATCTGACAATCATCACTTATGGCAATACGACCCATCTTTGCCTCAACGTAGCCGAGCTTCTTTACAAAGAAAAAGGCTGGGAACTGGAGGTTATCGATCTTCGTACCTTGATACCATTGGATAAAGAGGCCATCTTCAACTCGGTGAAGAAAACCAGTAAAGTATTGATCGTACATGAGGACAAGGTCTTCTCTGGCTTCGGAGCGGAAATTGCCGGCATCATCGGCTCGGAACTATTCCAGTACTTGGATGCTCCGATCCAACGGGTAGGTTCCCTATTCACTCCGGTTGGTTTCCATCCGGTCTTGGAACGGGCCATCCTCCCCAACGAGGAGACCATCTATCATGCGGCAAAAGAACTGCTGCTTTATTAGATCCACATTCGTTAAATCTTTAAAAGCATCACAATGAAAACAGGATTATTTTACGGAACGGGCACAGAGAAAACAACCTTTGTCGCCAATAAAATAAGAAAAGCTTTCGGGGAGGATCAGATCGATATCATCCCTATTGAAAGCGCATGGAAAAGAGATTTCGAGGCTTACGACCATATAATCGCAGGAACCTCTACTTGGTTCGATGGCGAGCTTCCCACCTATTGGGACGAGATCATCCCGGAACTGGTCACTTTAGACCTTAAAAATAAGAAGGTCGCTATTTTCGGTCTTGGAGATCAAACGAATTATCCGGATAATTTCGCCGATGGAGTCGGCATATTGGCGGACGCTTTCACCTCCTGTGGAGCGACTTTAGTAGGCGAGACCTCTTCGGATGATTATTTCTTTAATGCCTCCAAAGCCTTGAAAAATGGCAAACTACTAGGCTTAGTCCTCGATTTGGAAAACCAACCGGATCAAACCGACAAACGAATCGAGCGATGGGTGAAACAATTGAAGGAGGCGTTTGGATAAAGAAGAATGCATCTTAAACTCGTAAACGAGAACTAAACAGAAAGCGTAACGAATCACTCCACGGGTTTGTTACGCCTTCATTCTATACACCTGTCTTTCATGCACATACTGTGCCAACATCTGCCATCGCCTTGGCACAGCTGTGCCACGCTGATGGCATACCCGTGCCATAGTGATGGCAAGCCCGTGCCACGCCGATGGCAAAGCTGTGCCACCTAGATGGCAAACATACTTTATTAGCGAGACGCTAATTAGTTAAACATTTGACTAATCCGAGAAAAAACGCTATCTTCGCGCCCAGCAAGTTTAAAAGAATTATAAGTAATGGTAGAAGGTAAAGAATTCCGGGAACTTATGTTACAAGTTGTCCGCACACGCATGGCATTTCGTCGGTCTATGCAACGAACGCTGAAAAAGAACAACGCCGGTATAACATTTGAGATGCTTCAAATCTTGAGTTGCCTATGGCACGAACAAGGTATCACCCAACAGGTCTTGGCAGAGAGAACGGCAAAGGATAAGGCTTGTCTGACAAACCTAATGAACAATTTAGAGAAGAAAGGCTACGTCCATCGGAAAGAAGATCCCGAGGACCGGAGGAACAAACTGGTTTTCCTAACCCCGGAAGGAGAAGAATTCAAAAAGCAAATTCGCCCGATCCTTGATCAGGTTTATGTACATGCGGAGCATATTATCGGAATAGAGAACGTAGAAACCATGTTATCCGAATTAAAAGCAGTACATAATGTCCTTGAGAATATATAAAAAGCACGTATTGAGCCTCTTTTGTATGACGGTCGCTACATTTCCGGCAATCGCCCAAACCGATTCGCTCTTCTTGACCATCGACCAGCTTTTCGAGAGAGGCGTACGGCATAGTCTGCAGATCCAAGCAGACGTCTTAAAAGAATCGATAGCGCAAGAGAGAACCCATACGGCACGTTCCGCACAATTGCCAGACCTGCAAATCGGCTTGAAAGGTGGATATGTAGGGCAACCGATCCTCTTTGAGCAAGGACTCGCCCATCCGACTCGCCCGGAAGCGCCCGATTGGTCCCAGAACTATGCCATCGACCTTACCCAACCGATATACCAAGGCGGTAAAATCCGGTATTCCATCCGGAAAGCGGATCTGGAGAAAGAAGTCGCCTCTTTACAAACGCTCACAGACCAGAGTGAGATCAAGCTCGGTCTATTAAATCAATACATCGGTCTTTTCAGCCTGTTTAAACAACGTGAGGTGCTTTCCCGTAATATCGAGGAATCGGAACGCCGCCTGCAAGATATCCGGCGTATGAAAAAAGAGGGACTGATAACCAATAACGACGTATTAAGAAGCGAGATGCAATTAACCAACGACCGCCTATCCTTGCAAGAAACGGATAATAGCCTCATACTGGTATCACAGCAATTGGATATCCTGATCGGTCTCGATGAAAATCTATTGCTCAAACCAGATACCACGTTACTGGACCAAACCGTATCTTTAGAAACTTACGAAGATTATGTAGCCCAAGCCTATTCCAATGATCCGGCGATACGTCTACTCCGGAAACAAACAGAGTTAGCCCAAAATGATATACGTTTGACTAAAGCCTCCTCGCTACCCAGCCTATCGCTATATGCGTCGAACACATTGGCACGTCCAGTCTCCCGAACATTAGCGGATATGTACAATAACAACTGGAACATAGGGCTGTCGCTCTCCTACCCTTTATCCTCTTTATATAAAAACAACCATAAGATAAAGGAAAGCAAATGGATGGTCTCGTTACATAAAAACGAGGAGGAACAGAAAAAGCAGAAAATCCGCATGGAAGTACGCACCGCGTTCTTACGTCATAAGGAGGCTCTACAAGAAGTGGAAGCCTTGAAGTTATCCGTACGGCAAGCTCAAGAGAACTATAGGATCATGCAAAACCGGTATTTAAACCAATTGGCGATCCTAACCGACTTACTCGACGCGAACTCGGTTCTCCTCAATGCGGAGCTACAGCTCACGAATACCCGTACCCACGTGATTTACACTTACTATCAACTACAGAAGGCTTGCGGCCGTCTCTAAAAAGAAACAACGACTATGGCAAACGAATTAAAAGAGAAACATCAAAGACTAAAGAAAGTAAGGACACGGAATATAGTATTAAACTCCATATGTATCCTTTTAGCCGGTTCCGGCATTTGGTGGACAGCCAATTATTTCTGGCGTTACATCAATTATGAGGTGACAAACGATGCCTTTGTGGACCAATATATCGCCCCACTAAATATACGTGCCTCCGGCTACATAAAAGAGGTCCGTTTCAAGGAACACCAGTACGTTCACCAAGGGGACACACTTCTCATACTGGACGATCGGGAATATCGGATCAAGGTAAAAGAGGCAGAGGCTGCGTTGATCGATGCCCAAGGATCACAAGACGTACTTCGTTCCGGTATCGAGACCTCCCATACGAACATCGCCGTACAAGACGCCAACATCGCCGAGGCTAAAGCCAAGCTTTGGCAACTGGAACAGGATTATCACCGATTTGAGCGGCTGCTGAAAGAAGAATCGGTCCCCGAGCAACAATACGAGCAATCCAAAGCCGCTTTCGAGGCGGCGCAAGCCCGATATCAGGCGTTGGTGGAACAAAAGAAAGCCGCTTTCTCCCAATTCACCGAAACCAGCAAGAAGACAACAGGAGCCGAGGCGGCGATCTTACGAAAAGAAGCGGATCTGGATTTAGCGAGGTTAAACCTTTCCTATACCGTTATAACCGCCCCTTACGACGGTCATGTAGGCAGACGGACCTTAGAGCCCGGACAATACGTGCAAGCCGGACAAACGATATCCTACCTCGTACGAGATAAAGACAAATGGATCACGGCCAATTACAAGGAGACCCAGATCCCCCACATCTATATCGGGCAAAAAGTACGTATCAAGGTAGACGCGTTGCCGGGAAAGATATTCAACGGGGAGGTAACCGCAATCTCCGACGCCACAGGCTCCAAATACTCATTGGTCCCGACCGACAATTCCGCCGGAAACTTCGTCAAGGTACAACAACGTATCCCGGTACGGATAGACTTGGAAAATCTATCGCAAGAAGATACGCAATACTTAAGAGCAGGCATGATGGTTGAAACAGAAGCCTTACGCAAATGATCACGATGAAAGAGCTTGGGGCACCGATCCGCCAATGGGTGCCGGACTGGTTAGGATTGATTTGCATCTTCATCGTTATCCTTCCGGTTACGATGCTAAACGGTTCGTACACCGGCAGTATGCTGGAGGTATCAAACACGCTAGGCACGAACACCGAGGATATAACCATGGGATATTACGCGGCAGCAGCGGGAATGGCGGTATCCTATCCGATTATTCCGAAGATATTAGAAGCCTTCTCTATAAAATTCTTATTGTTAGCGGATTTAGTCGCCCAGTTCTTCTTAAGCTGGATCTGTGCCCGCTCCCAGAACGCCGACATATTGATCGTCTGTAGTTTCGCGATAGGTTTCCTAAAAGGGTTTCTCATGCTGTGGTTTATCCGGTACGCACAAAAGATATTCAGCCCTAAAAATATACGTAGCCAATTCTACTCCTACTTCTATCCTTTTGTTTTCGGAGGGGGACAAGCGTCCATGCTTGTTACCGCACAGTTAGCCTACCATTATGACTGGAAATATATGTATTATTTCATGATGCTGATGATCTTATTGGCCATACTAGTGGTAATCATCTGCTTCCGCCATAACCGGCCGATCAAGTCCATCCCCTTGGCCGATCTACACATCCGGGAAATGTTCATCATATCCACCGGATTGTTAATGCTTATGTATGTCATTAATTACGGGAAAGTACTCGACTGGATGGCATCCCCCAAGATTTGCCTTTATATCATGATCGCCCCGATATTGATCGCTTTATTTATTTGGTATCAATATCATTCGGAACGTCCGTACGTGAATCTGGCGCCTTTATACCAGCCGAAAGCCATTATCGGTTATTTCTATATGATGCTTGTCATGTTTTTCAGTACTTCGACTACCTTGTTGACCAGCTACCTGACCAGTATCTTAAAGGTAGACAGTACCCATACCTATTCCCTTTATACTTATTTGCTTCCGGGATATGTCTTGGGGGCGTTCATCTGTTTTTGGTGGTTCCGGTGGCAACGTTGGCGGTTTCGTTTCTTGATAGCGGGAGGAATGAGTTGTTTCGTCCTGTTCTTCGGGAGCCTTTATTTCGGGATCTCACCGGATAGCAGATACGAGATACTCTACTTTCCTATATTCCTCAGGGGATTGGGCATGATGATTCTAATCATAGCTTTCGCCTTATTTGCCGTGGAAGATTTAAATCCTAAATATTTATTGTCAAACGCTTTCTTTCTCATCATTTTCCGTTCGGTACTATCCCCTATCATGGCGACTTCTTTTTACAGTAATATACTATATCGCTTGGAACAAAAATATATGTATTCCTTATCAGAAACCGTTACGCTGGCCGATCCTCTAGCCGCCTCACGCTATAATCAGGCGCTTGGCAACGCCTTGACCCAAGGGCATCCCTACAACGAGGCAGCGCAAATGGCTACCAATACACTCTATAATACGTTACAGCAACAAAGCTTATTATTGGCGTTAAAAGAGATACTGGGGTATTTATTAGTCATCTCCTTATGCATAGCGATCGTATCCCGTTTTATTCCATTCCATAAAACCGTCCGTGTTACATTCGCCAAGACAGGTGATGATATGGTTTGATCAAACTATGCCCGGCTGCAAATCTATCAGCCGGTATCTGCCTTTTTGTCATTTATAGTTTATCCGAAACATTTTGGCATTCGTTTTGTATAGGAATAGGCGGATCTTGAGAATGATCAAGATCAGGAATACGCACAAAATAACAATAAAAATAATAAGATATTCAGACTATGAGCAGTAAACAAGGTAACATCGGAGTAACATCGGAAAACATCTTTCCGATTATCAAGAAGTTCTTATACAGTGATCACGAAATCTTCCTTCGTGAACTTGTTTCTAATGCGGTAGACGCTACCCAGAAGTTAAAAACGCTTTCTTCCGTAGGCGAGTTTAAAGGCGAACTCGGCGATTTGACCGTACAGGTTAAGTTCGATGACAAAACGATCACGATCTCTGACCGGGGTATCGGTATGACGGCCGAGGAGATCGATAAGTACATCAACCAGATCGCTTTCTCCGGCGCCGAGGAGTTCGTTGAGAAATACAAGAACGACGCCGCTTCTATCATCGGTCACTTCGGTCTTGGTTTCTACTCCTCTTTCATGGTTTCCAAGAAAGTAGAGATCGTGACGAAATCATACAAAGAAGGCGCTGTTCCCATGAAATGGAGCTGCGACGGTACGCCGGAATACTCTTTGGAGGAAACGACGAAAGAGGATCGCGGTACCGATATCATCCTGTATATCGACGACGAGAACAAGGATTTCTTGAACAAGGATAAGATCAATGGCTTATTGACAAAATACTGCCGTTTCTTACCGGTTCCTATCGCGTTCGGCAAGAAGCAAGAGTGGAAAGATGGTAAATATGTAGATACGGACGAAGATAACGTAATCAACGACACCAAACCGGCGTGGGTTCGCAAACCGGCCGATATGACCGACGAGGATTACAAGAAGTTCTATCGCGACTTATATCCTATGACGGATGAGCCGTTGTTCTGGATTCACTTGAACGTAGACTATCCGTTCAACTTGACCGGTATCTTATATTTCCCTCGCATCAAGAGCAATATCGACTTGCATCGTAACAAGATCCAGTTATATTGCAACCAAGTATTCGTTACGGATTCCGTAGAGGGTATCGTTCCTGAGTTCTTGACATTATTGCATGGTGTGTTGGATTCGCCGGATATCCCGTTGAACGTATCCCGTTCCTATTTGCAAAGCGATCAGAACGTGAAGAAGATCTCCAACCACATCACGAAGAAGGTGGCAGACCGCTTGGAAGAGATCTTCAAGAACGACCGCCCGCAGTTCGAGGAGAAATGGGATAGCTTGAAACTATTCATCCAATATGGTATGTTGACTGATGAGAAGTTCTACGACCGCGCGGTTAAGTTCGCCTTATTCAAGGACGTCGAAGGCAAATACTTCACTTTCGAGGAATACAAGAACTTAATCAAGGACAACCAGACAGACAAAGAGGGTAACTTAATCTATCTGTATACCACCAATAAAGACGAGCAATACAGCTATATACAAGCCGCAAAGGACAAAGGTTACAGCGTCTTGGAAATGGACGGACAATTGGATGTACACTTGATCGGACAATTGGAGCAGAAGTTCGAGAAGAGCCGCTTCGTTCGTGTGGATAGCGATACGATCGATAACCTGATCCGCAAGGAAGACTCGAGTAAGGTAACCTTGAGCGAGGAGCAGAAAACGGCCATGCAGGAAGTATTCAAGAGTCAGATGCCGAAATTGAACAAGACCGAGTTCTACGTAACATTCGAGGCATTGGGCGAAAACGCGAACCCTGTCATGTTGACACAAAGCGAGTATATGCGAAGAATGCGTGAGATGTCCGCTATGCAACCGGGTATGTCTTTCTATGGCGAGATGCCGGATAGCTTCAACTTCGTATTGAATACGGATCATCCGTTGATCAAGAAAGTATTAACTGAAGAGGAGCAAGCTTGCGACGAGAAGTTAAAACCGATCCTTAGCGATATCAAAGGATGGGAGGCTCGTCAAGCCGACTTACGTGAGGCTCAAAGCAAAAAGAAAGAAGATGAGATCACGGCGCAAGAGAAAGAGGATATGACCAACACCGACCATAAGCTGGATGAGCTTCGTGAGCAACGCAACCAAGTTCTGGCCGAGTACGCCGGCACGAACAAGACAGTTAGTCAGTTGATCGACCTTGCTTTGTTAGGAAACGGTATGCTGAAGGGAGAGGCCTTAAGCCAATTCATCAAACGTAGCGTAGAACTGATCGGATAAACCAATCCTCACATATATAAAAAACCGTTCCTTCTCGGGGGAACGTTTTTTTTAGTTTCAGCCCACGACATCCTCGACCACTTTCCGTAACCTATCCAAGCTCATCTCGCCGGATTGTCTCCACAAAGCCTCCCCTTTCCGTAGCAGGATAAAAGTAGGAATCGATTCCACCGTATACAAATCGGCAAGAGCGCTCTCCTCCTCGATATTGATTTGTACCACTTCTAATTTTCCTTTCTCCAATTCCTTGAACTCCTTCACGATCGGCATCATTTTCTGGCAATGAGGGCACCAATCCGCATAAAACTCAGCCATGACCAAAGCACCGGTCTCCATAACGGTCTTATTCCGCTCTTCCCTATTCAATTCTTTCTCTTTCATAACATCATCTGTTTTAATTGTATTGATAACTCAACAATACGAAAAAACAAAATGTTTATGTTTCTAAAGAAATACTTCTTACATTTGGAGAAGAAAAACAGATTGGGTTCATATGAGGAAAATAACCGTTATCATAGCCTTATTCCTTGCTGCCATTCAGATTGTTTCCGCCCAGAAAGTAGGGTTGGTACTCAGTGGCGGCGGTGCCAAAGGAGCGGCACATATCGGAGTGATCAAGGCGCTGGAAGAAAATAATATACCGATCGATTACATTACCGGTACCTCCATCGGGGCGATTATCGGTAGTTTATACGCCATGGGATATTCCCCCGAGGAGATGCTGGAGCTGATGCTTTCCAAGGAGTTCGCCTATTGGCAAACAGGTACGGTGGAGGAGCAATATACCTATTATTTCAAGGAGCCTTACCCGACCCCGGAATTCGCGCATTTCTCCATCGACATGTCCGATTCCCTACAGATCAAGGCTAGCTTCTTACCGCAAAGCTTGATCAATCCCATACAGATGAATCAGGCGTTCATGGCCTTGTTCTCGCAGGCGACGGCAAAGGCGGGGTGGAATTTCGACAACCTGTTTGTCCCTTTCCGTTGCGTGGCCTCGGATATATATACCAAAAAGCCGATCATCTTTAAGAATGGGGATCTGGGAGACGCCGTACGTGCCTCCATGACTTTCCCGTTTTTCTTCCAGCCCATATGGAAAGACAGTATTCCTTTATTCGATGGAGGTATCTACGATAATTTCCCGGTAGGCCCGATGAAAGACGCGTTCCACCCGGATTTCATTTTCGGATCGACAGTATCGGGAGGGAACAAAAAGCCTTCGGAGAATCCTTATAACCAGATCGAGACCATGATCATGCAAAAGACCGACTATGAGGTACCGGAAGAAGATGGCATGATGATTAAATTCAGTTTCCCTACCGTCTCCTTATTGGATTTCCAGAAAGGCAAGGAGCTTATGGACATCGGTTATAAACGTACCCTTTCCATGATCGACTCCATCAAGCAACGGGTTCCCCGGGAAGTGCCGTTAAATGAGGTTACCGAAAGAAGAAAAGCCTATAAAGAGAACCTTCCCTCGCTGATCTTCCGCAATATTTACGTGACGGGCGTATCCGAGGCCCAGCGTAAATACATAGAGGCCCAATTACACAGGGATATCAATAACGAGTTCTCCATGGAAGAGTTCAAGCGGGCTTATTTCAAGATGCTGACCTATTCCAAGATTAGGGAAATCATGCCGCATGCCGTTTATAACCGGAAAGAGAAGAAATTCGATCTTTATCTGGACGTGAAGATGAAAGAAGAGATCACGGTTGGCTTCGGTGGAAACGTATCGTCTCATCAAGCGAATCAATTATACCTAGGATTGGGGTATCAATATCTGGGACGGTTCGCCGCCGACGTAAACTCGAACTTTCAAGTGGGTAACTCCTTTAGTGGTGTCATGTTGAGTGGCCGGATGTACCTGCAAACGCAAATCCCCACTTATTTAAATTGGCAAGGAGTCTTCTCGGACAAGAAATATACGGAAAGCCAATCCCTCTTTTATGAGGATATAGTGCCCGCCATGATTAAGCAGAAAGAACTGTACATGAAACTAAAATTAGGCTTCCCCTTCCTCAACCACGCGAAAGCGGAGATCGGGTTCGCCTACGGACGGTTGAACGATTTCTATTTGCAGAGCACCACGATACCTTTCCCGAACGCCTCTTTCGACCATAGCTGGTACGATTTATTCAGCGGTTCGTTAAGTATCGAGCAAAACTCACTCAACGCCAAACAATACCCGATAAGCGGAAAACAGCAATTCCTAATCGCCCAATACGTAACCGGTACGGAGAAGTACACTCCATCCCCCACTTCCGCCACGACGGAAGCCCCGATTGGTCGCAAAGTGCATAGCTGGCTGCAACTGAAAGGGCGCTGGAACCAATACCAGACGCTGAGCAACCGTTTCAACTTAGGTTATTTGGCGGAAATGGTCATATCCAGCAAGAACCTCATGAATAACTATACGGCTAGCGTATTACAGGCCCCGGCGTTTACCCCGACACCCCATAGCGAGATTGTATTCAACGAGGCGTTCCGGGCGAACCAATATGTGGCTTTCGGGCTTTCCCCGATCTTGAAGTTAAGCAAGCTTCTGCACTTCCGGTTGGATATGTATGGCTTCGCTCCGCTCTATGAAATACAAAAGACGGTGCCGGAAAACAACCCGTATGTCGGAATCCCACATTATGGTAAGTTTTTGCACTCGTTTAATTATATGGGTGAAGCGGCGGTCGTATTGCAATTGCCATTTTTATGTATAAGTCTGTACGCCAACGGATACAGTTATCCGAAGGAGAATTTCAACTTTGGCTTAAACATTGGTTATCTGATCTTCAATCCAAAAATGTTAGATTAAATTCGCAAAAAAGTAGTCGAAACGTTTGCATATTTAAAACAAAAACGTACCTTTGCACTCGCAATCACGAAACAATGGCCGCGTAGCTCAACTGAATAGAGTAGCTGACTACGGATCAGCCGGTTAC